>Ga0326727_10018628_pt1 | contig 14141 bp, 17 predicted proteins | sample MB2enrmetagenome_FD_207643 | JGI IMG/M metagenome (GOLD analysis project Ga0326727, IMG submission 207643) | Lab enriched peat soil microbial communities from McLean, Ithaca, NY, United States - MB29MY | ecosystem: Environmental > Terrestrial > Soil > Wetlands > Peat | place: USA: New York...
AGTCGTTGAAAAGATGGAGCGGGAGACGGGGTTCGAACCCGCGACGTCCAGCTTGGGAAGCTGGCATTCTACCACTGAATTACTCCCGCACTCTGTCAAATCAGCTATTTAGCTGAATCCGTTAGACTTCCTAGACCGAGGTCCAGTCTATTCCGTCCATGCTGTCTATCCAATACTACCCGTTTGGATGCCAAAATGGACAGCAAAACAGACAGCACACCAGCCTGGGAATCCTGTCGGACAGCCCGAGAAGCCTGCTTCCCGCGCTGTCCGTTCATGCTGTCCATTTCGCTCTCCAAAGCTCGTTCCACGCACAGAATAGCATAATGAGCTGCGGTGCAGGTCCCGCCGTACAAACCGGTTTCGCCTGGTCCCGGGCGCATTTAATCATAAGCCTTGATCATTGGTTTGAGCGTCCAGATCGATGCCGGCGGCGATCTACATCCCTGCCGGCGGGCACGTTGTATGCCCGAACGGCGCAGACCAATGACAATCGGTCATTCACCCTGAATTAGCAGTTCCGATGGACCGCCCGAGCGAGCGGAAGTGTGTCGCGCGCTTTCTCCACAGTTCCTCCCCCGCGAGCTCGACGAGTTCAGGGATGTAACAGCCCGCGCGCAATATCCACGGCTACGTTGCTATCTTGAATCGCATCACTTGCCAGTTTAAATGGGCATCATACCGGTGGTCACGAGAAATCAACGCAGCAACTGAACCCGCGTGCGTTTCCTGCTCACCGCGGGACGTTCGATCCCGTGAGGCAGGGCATGTCAACATCGTTTCGCCGCCGCCCGCCTCAGTTCCCAAGCGACTGGTTACGCGGAAACGATTAGGGCCCACCAGACTGGTAGAGTCTTCCATCCCTAACGTCGCCTTCTTGGACCTGCCTTTCCGACCCTCCTGATCGGTGCCGAAGCTGCCGCGATTCTGCCCTGGGTCAGTTCTACGATCCGATTCAACAGCGGAATAATAGCAGTGCGCCAACTGTTATGTTTCTCAGCGTTCGCTTTCTCCTCTTGCTGGAGAAGCGCAAACTCCGCATTTCGCGCTAGCAGCTCGTTCAACGCGTTGTGAAGTTCCGACAGTTTCTGATCGCCTTGAAATCGCTTCGACTTGAGGTGCTTTTCGATTTCATCTCTTATATATTTGACGCCCTCATGGCCAACAGCCAGTCCGTCCGGGTCGGAGGTTTCGGGAGGCTCGAGTTCAACAAACAACTGCACCCAATCGTGAGCATACTGTTCGCGGCCCGGCATGTGCTTCCAAAGAAGCGCGTTGACCATGCCGAAAAGCCGCTCACGAGAAAGGCTGTAATAGCGATCAATTCGAGGCACCTGGACCTTTGGTGGTGTGCGATCTGCCTTTGCGCGTGCCGCGATCGTAGTGATTGGACCGGGTAGAATCGTCCGAAGCTCATTCTGACCTTTTCCGGTCCGCAGCGCTTCACATACATGGCGTTGCAATCGCGCAAGTTCTGCGAGATTTACTAACCACCAAAAGCGCATCTCCTGCTTGCGAAAGTAGGCCGTGCAGTCCAATGTAGGAAATGCATCTGCACCACGAGCAGGGGAAATCTTGAACTGCAGTAAACAAAAAGATGGAAACGGCACCTCCTGCTGAGAGATTTTGTCGGCCTCCGGGCTAAGCAGAACAACAATTCCCCGAGTAGTTCCGTGATCCTGAGCCAGTGCCTTAATTGCTTCTTCGAGCTGGTTCAAATGCCCATTGAATCGCTGTATACGGTTCCCGTGCGTAAAGCCTGGCTGATCCCATGGACTGAGAGGCGCGTTCGGAAACTGCCACCAGGTCACCAAGTCCCGAAACTGCTCCAGCTGTTGTCTTGCGGCCTCGCTTTCCTTCTGACCCGCCGCCTGGGAGAATCCAGGATAGAGCCTCGCAATGTCCTCCAATTCTGGGGAATGCTCGATTCGACACACAACGTGATCAGCCTCCCCGGACCGATTTGCCAATTTGGCGACGAGCTGACTGTAGACTGACTCGACTTTTGCTCCGTTGATCACGAGGCTACCCGGCGTCTCTGTAATAGTCGGGCCGCCTGGGCGAGCAAACGGGAGGGGCTCCGGCTTGCCGATCGAAAAGGGGCCACCCGGGATGGCAATCGGGACGCGCTCTACCTTGACGATTCCAGACATTGGGTCTAGATCCAGCAATCGGAAAACGTCGGTCCGCGTAACGTCGCCGCTAGCAGCGGCGCCAGAGATGACTCGAACCACTGACGGCGGCCCGGAGTCTATACCATGGCCCGGAATGTGGTCGACGTATGTAAACTGAGTGTGCTTGTGCCCGTGAAGGACGATCGAGACTTCCTGATCGCGGAGAAATTCCCTCACGAGAGCTAGATCAGTCAGTGATTCAAATGGTTTTATTTCTTCTTTCAGACTAACGGGAAGAAAATGGTGGTGTATTGCCACGATGCGCAAAGGTCGCCGCCCCTGAGCGAGGTGTGATAAGAGATCGCGCATTATCTCAAGCTGGTCACCCGAAACGCGCGCCGCATCTACGATCTGGAGGCGCTTTAGCACTTCTAACTCCGGGCTTCCAGCGAAATCGGCTTCTAGCCGAGCCCAAAATGCGTCCGTCAGGCCGAGGTCAAGTTTGACCTGCGAGTACGCACTTGAATCTAGCGGGATAATCTGCAAATCGTCGAAATCGATCAGGTGTTTCTTTACATTTGCCGTGCACGTTGAAGCGGAATCCAGACCGTCGAAGCACGGCGTGACATAGCCTGCGTTTCGGATGAATTGGACAAATCTGGAGTAGCGCAAAGGGTCGCCTGGTCGCAGGCCACTCGTGACGTCGTGATTACCGGCCAGAACGACGATTCGCTCTGGCGGGGGCTTCGCTGGCCCGAGTGCCTCAATTAGAGCGAGGAACGCCAGATATCCGCCTTCATTGTTCTTATCAGCGATGTCGCCCGTAACGACGATTGCGTCGAGCGCACGCTTACTCTTAGCCAGCGCCTCTCCCAGCCGCGACATCGTTAACTCCAAAGTTTGTTGACCAGTTGTTCTGGCACCCTTGGGAACAAGCCCGACCTTGTGGTCATCGATGGGGCTGCTCGATTCCGGAGCTACTAGATGAAGATCGGCGATGTGGAGTATCAGCGCCATACGCTAGACCGGTCTCGACTGCTTTTCCTTTTCAGCGCATCGAGCACGCCAGCGCGACCATAGTTGAACGAGCAACGGATTGGAGCAGCGATCGATGGACTCCGCCGCGAGGTCATGCCAGCGTCGACGGCGTGCGGCATCCGCCGCTGCGATCAAGATTGCATTTTCATATGCTCTTGGGAGATCGTTGCGGAATGCGCAAAGGTCAAATTCAGAATGTGAGAGACCCTGCGCTGTCAGGCGGCTCAGGCGTTCAATAACCTGCGGAACAACGATATCCCAGGTCGGACGGTCAAGCGCGAATGAGTCCAGGTTTGTGGGAGCGTCCCATGCTTTGAGACTTGAACGCACGGCCTCAACGTCGCGCGTGTATACATGGAGGCTGTCGCTTAGCTGATGGTACCCGCCAGGGACCAATCCCAACCAACCGCTGAGCATCTCCTGAATTGACGTGAATTGTACGAAGTTGTATGGCATTCCCAGGAAAAGATCATTGCTCCGAACCACTTGCATCCACTCGAGCTTGCCGTCGCGGATTTTTGGGAAAACTACGACATTGCAGGGAATATCTGCCGCGACTGGTGAACCATCATTGTTTGGCAGGTCGACTGCGGGATCCCAAAGCTGGAGGACGCATTGACGCGAATCTGGAGTATTGCAGAGGGCGCGATAGACGCGATCGAGTTGGTCTACGCCGAAGTGTTTACGAAGCCGATATCCGTAGGCACCATGAAAGTCTGTAGACGTGCCGCAATAGCGTGACAGCCTTGGATTCCAGAAAGTGGGAAAGGCTGCATCCTTTCTTCCGGCGACAATCCAAAAAACCTCGATGAGAGCGAAAGCGGGATTCAACGGAGGCGTCCGGCTGACAACCCAACGCTCTGATGGCTCTTCAATGTGAAGTCCTACGTGGAGCACCTCGAGAGTATCGCCTGCTCGGCTGGACTGGATGGGCAACGCGCTCTCGACGGCGAGAGCGGCTGCTGCTCGCCACACTTCATCCGCTGTTCGTCCCGAGATGCTATGCATTGAGGCAAGATTCCGTTCCGGATGTAGCAGTTCAGCCGACGCCCTGTTCGCTGGTGCGTCTCAAAGGATCACGGTTCAGCTGTGGCCCATAGGGTATCTCAGTCGGATTATGACACGAAAACGGAACGGCTTACAAATGTTCTATCTAAAATTCAATTCGTTCCGATCAAGCGGAAATGCTCGCCTGATCAAAGAATCATCCGCTCGCTTTGTTGACCCACGGTTCTTTTTCAAGCGCATCCCTGAGAGGCGTTCTAACGAAATCAGGCGCGAGCCAGACGTACTCCGCCGCCTTCGCCTTGCCCTTGGCGGTGAGGCCCTGGATGTACCTTACGGCCGACTGTACAAACGCGTCCTCATCGATCGCATGACGGTGGCACCGAGAAAACGGGCCATTCTGGCAGGGAGAAAGGGGCCAGCAGAGTGGTTACGCAATGGACAGCTTCAGCGGGTTCTCCGGGCTCTCTATGCGTCCTGGTTGCCGTACGGCAACTCGACGCCGTCCTGGTAGTGTTCGAAGCGTTCTTATGATCGGCGAACTTTGATTCTGAGTCAAGAGAAATCGCGTGATATTTTTCCCGCCAGGGGCGCTGCGGTTCGGCACCGTCGCTGAATGGCATTCTCACTTTCGTAGCCAGTTGGCGTCTGGCTGCTGTGTGGAATCGAGGCCCGCAGGTGCCATCGACTGTTGGCACCGTGGCCCCTCATGGCGCTGCCATTCTGGCCCCATCGCCCGCCGCCACTAACACGATCGCATCGAAGTCGCCCGCGAGGTCGGTCCAACATACCGCATCGAGACTCTTTTCTTTCGCCCATGTGCCAATCGAGGCGAGCGCGACTGCACTTTTAGCGCGATTGAGCGTGAAAGGTTCTGCAAAGAATCGGCCAATGTTCTCGCTGGTGGTGCCTTCCCGGCGACGCAGGTCGTTGATCGCTTCCTGAGGTTCGGCTCTGGCGCTAAATGCGTAGGCTACCCTTGAAGCCGCTCCATGCTTTGGATCGATAACTAGCGTCAGGGCACCCGCACGGGTTCGGGACTTCCGCGAAAACTCGAGCTGCAGCTCCGGGCCGTCGAACATCCAGGGGCCGTTGTAGGCGTTCAAAGTCGCGATTGTTCTCTGCGTCCCATAGCAGCGATCCCCAGCCGAGGATCGCGATTTGCTTGCTCTTACTAGTTGCCCTTTGCTCGACCATAGGTACATGCTCTCAGCAGTCATGGCCTAAACCTGAGCGTCGGTCCACCGAATGTCTGAGTCACTCAGCGCTCGAATGGAATGCCTCGGTCACCGGAACCCGTCTCGAACTTGCCCAATAGTTGGCTCATCGTCTGAGGTCCGAACCCTCACTACGGCCGCGTTCCTTGCCATTGGCCCGCCGACGCAAACCGATTTTGTAGCGCGATAACGCTAGGTAAACAGAATTCTTTCACATATCCGTTCTCCCGAAGGTAGAAGAGGATGCGGCCCTGACCGAGAACGCGGCGGACCAACTCAGGGGGATTGAGGCCGCGGACTTCAAGGAAAAGCCTGTCCTGACGGGACGTGAGCGGCCGATTGTCGAACAGAAAATTCATCGGATTGTACGGATGGTTATGGAATACCAGCAACTCGTTGCTTTCGTGCTGGCCGTAAAAGTCCCACATCGTGTGCGCGACATTGTCCGGCAGATGAACCATGCTGGTCTGGCCGACCACGTGGTGGAGGCTTTCCACCTTCGTGGTGGAACCATGGCGAGATCCATACCCGATGGTGAGATGTTCCTCCGGCTTCTGGTCAGCGTAGTCGCGACAAGCGATGAGGAAAGCGTTCCGATTCACCTGGTATCGGAACCGGGCGAGCTTCCCGTCGCGCGCTCGCAGGATTGCCTGACGCGCACGCGGTAGTTCGTCGTCGTAGCAACTTGAGGTTGGCTTCGGCTCGAAGTGTCCGATCATCGCGCTTTCCGCAAACTTCCACGGCGAGTCGTCCGAGAGCGATCTTAAGGGATTCCCAGTCTGGTGCCGGGGCTGACAGGAGTGTTGACTGGATCTGTGCCATCACCCGCATCATAAAGCGTTTGACAATCGAACGGAGATGTGCGAAAATCGAACACATAGGAGGATGGTTTATGGCCCTCCCGGCAAAAAAGCCTACACCACCACCGTTTCCGAAAGAACCGGTTGAAACCACTCTGCGCGAGTGGTGGACCCGGCAAGAACAAGATCAGAAGCTCATTGCGGATCCGGTCGACGAGCTTCAGCCGAACAGCGGGACGGTATTTGCGGTTGTTCCGCTGGTGTCCTCGCATCACGCCTTGAACGCGGTCCTCGAAGTCGAGAAGATCGTTGGGTATGAGATCCCGGACTCGGTGGTCAAGCGAGGAGGCTATCAGGATTGTGAGGAATTCGTAAAGCACATGATGGGCAAGCTTGCCGCGTATCACGCCAAACAGTGAAACCGGCAACCGTCTTTTTCTTCGAGGAAACCAATGGCATCAAAAGAGGATTTCGAGAGAACTGAAATGGCTCGATTGCTCAAGGAAGCGCGCGAATACCTGGATCTGTCCCAGGATGAGGTCGCTCGTGAGCTTGGCGTCCCGAGAACGGCTGTTTCCCTGATTGAATCCGGCCAGCGCAAAGTCGACGCGATCGAATTACAGAAGCTGGCGCGGTTGTACCAGCGTCCGGTGGGTTATTTCACAGGCGAAGAGATTACCGCTTCCGGTTTGCCCGAGGATGTCGAGCATCTGGCCAGGGCCGCTTCCAAACTGTCGACACAGGATCGGCAGCAACTCACGGAGTTCGCGGCTTATCTAAGATCGCGTTCCGCGGTGGAAAAGGAGTAAACGTTGTGAAATCCCGAAGGGATGCCATTCTCGAAGGCTCAAAGGCGGCAGCTCGTCTCCACGACGAATTGCAAACGCGCCGCCATTTAGAGGCCCAGGCGAGCAGCGTCGACGTATTCGGGACGATTGTGCGCCAGAAAATTCCGCTGGTCTTCAAACCGCTCGACGGTCTGCTCGGCGCTTACCTGCCCAGCCCCATTCCCGGAATCATCGTGACTACACAGCGCCAGCTTAGCGTACAGCGCTTTACAGGCGCACACGAGCTCGGCCACGCACGAATGAAACACCAGGTGAGCCTCGACGACGAATCCATGTTGACCCGGGCCGAATCGCCGACCGCGGAATACGACCCGCTCGAAACGGCCGCTAATGCCTTCGCGACCGATTTCCTGCTTCCGCAGTGGCTCCTGATTTCCCAGGCCGCTCGCCATAGGTGGACGCGGAAGGACCTGACCAGTGCCGCTGTCGTCTATCAACTCGCGTTGCGAGCCGGAGCGAGCTTCCAGGCAACTGCGCTGGCCCTCCTGCGGCACAATCTCATCGGTCAGCAACCGTTCGATGCACTTCGCGACACCGAGTTGAAGCGCGTGAAACAGCAACTGCTCGAGGGGCATGCGCTGGAGAACTGGTATCCGGACGTTTGGATTCTGACCGAGGCGGACGAGGGATCGATAATCGAGGGGGACTCCCGCGATGCGTTCGTTCTTCGCTTAAAGGAAAGCAGCGGTGCCGGCTACTTGTGGAACGTCGAAGACTTGAAGAATGCGGGTTTCCTGTTGTTTCGTGACGATCGGCTTCTTCCTGATGGCGACGACGATATTGGCGGAGCCGTCGAACGAGTTGTAAGCGCTCGTCCCGGCGAAAACCGCGTCGGACGAATCACTCTGCAGCAGACGCGTCCATGGCAGCCCTCCGGAGCGCCGATCAGCAGCTTGTCGTTCGCTTTCGATCTGCGGGGAAAGGAAAGCGGCCGTCCGCGCGCGGAGCGCCGTTTTGCAACCGTTTGAGCATCGACATTACAGTAGACCTGCGGACGCGGTTTGGCGGCGCCCGGAATCAGGGCGCGCGTCCGACCTGTATGGCCTTTGTTGCCAGCGATACGCACTCGTTCGTCCGGGGGACCACCGACTTTCTTTCCGCCGAATACGCGCACTACAGCGCACGGCGGAGATTGCCGCCACTCAATCCCGACGCAGGTGTTCCGATGTCATCGATGATCGACGCGATTCGAGACGATGGGCAGCCGAGCGAAGAAAGTTGGCCCTATCTGACCGTTGCGCCTTCTCCGGCTTCGGCATGGGCGCCGCCCGCCGACTGCGGCGAACTTTTCCGTCACGCTTTCGTCGAACAACCCCCGGATATTGCGAACGTCTACGCGGCGCTCGACGCCGGGCGGCCGGCGATTCTAGGCGTCCGCATCACGCTGCAGTTCTATCTGCCCCCGGCGGACCGAATCATACGGGCGGTGGCGAATGATCCCATTGTGGCCAACCACGCGTTGGTCGCAGTCGGGCACGGGACCAACAGCGGCGACGCGCTGGTTCTGGTCCGGAACAGTTGGGGCGATAGCTGGGCCGACTTCGGTTATGCCTGGTTAACCAAAGATTATTTGGCTCCGAGAATTCTACGGATAGCGGTTCCGTCGACATGAGAGCGAGGTAAAGATGATCCATCCGATTGAAGCGAAGACCTGTGTCGAAGCCTGGCTCAAAGCGGCGAATCTGCTGGCGACGATGCCAGACCGTTGCGCTTACAACGTCATTCTGGATATTGAAAACCCGATCACGATGACCGACGTCGATCAACGCATCGTGCAGACTGTCGATCGCTTTTTGACCGACCACGACGCGGATCCGGTGGCTACGGTAGCGGCCACGATCTTTCCGGCTTCCGACTACCGACGCAACGGCATCAAAGGGGTTTTTGAAGATTTTCCCGAACGGACTTATCCAAAGCTGACCACTCGGTGGGGTACCTACGCGGGGCGGATGTTACGCCACAACGGGAAGAACGGCAAGCCGTTCAATCCGCTCGAAATCACCATTGAGAAGCTGCGCGCCCAAAGTGAACGCAAGTCGCCGTTGCGCGGCATTTATGAGGTTGGCCTCACGGATATTCTTACGGATGTTCCAATTTTCGATCCGGCGCTTGACTCGAGACGAACCATGGGCCAGCCGTGTCTCGCGCACCTTTCGTTCAAACTCCGGGAGGACAAGGGATTGATGGTCACCGCGCTCTACCGCAATCATTATTACGTGCAGCGGACCCTCGGCAATCTGATTGGGCTCTCACAACTGTTGTACTTTGTGGCGCGTGAAGCCGGCTTAGCGCCCAGGTCCCTCGTTTGCCATTCGACGTTTGCGCGGCTCGACACGGGAGAGCATTGGGGTATTTCGGCCGTCAAAGGGCTTCTCAAAGAAGCGAACGATTTGGCCGGCGACCGGACCGCGGAGGAGGTCGCGCAATGACGAGTCGCGCACCGCTCGCGATGGACGATTTTCAAACGCAGGCACTCGGAACCGACCAGAATGAACGCGGCGGCATGGAGGGCCTGCGGTTTCCTCTTCTCGGATTGTTCGGCGAAATCGGCAGCCTGCTGAGTGCCCTCAAGAAGAAACAGCGCGACCGGGAAGCATATACCGGATATCGCGAAAGTGTGATCGAGGAGTTCGGCGACGTGCTCTGGTACTTCTCGAATATCGCCGACCGCGCCAATCTGAAACTGAGCGAACTCGCGAGGAAACTTCCGAGCGAGGGAAGCGATTGGTCGAGCGGCGGGACACATGCTTTCGTGACCTTTGCGGACCTGCAGTCCTTTCAGGGAAGCCTGGACCGTCCGTCCGGTTCTGTTTACGAGGAGCGGCTCATCGAACTCGGCGGGAAGGTCGGTCGGCTTCTGGATGATGTCGCCCTCGACCGCATCGAGAGGAACCGGGACGCGCTTACCGGGCACTTAGTCGAAATCCTCCGCGCTCTGGTCTTGGCAGCCGATGAGGCCGGAGTCGCGCTCGAAGACGTGGCAGCGGGGAATCTTCGGAAAACCAGGAGGCGGTGGCCGCTGCCGGGCGAACGCATCCCTCCGCCTCTTTTCGACGACGAGGACGATCCCGAGGAGCGATTGCCGCGGCGCATCGAGATGAACATCATGGAGCGCGGGCTGGACGGAAAGCGCTATGTCCGCATGCAGTGGAACGGCGTCAACATCGGGGACCGGCTGACCGATAACAAGACCGAACCGGATGATTACCGCTTTCACGACGTCTTCCATCTTGCCTGCGCCGCGATTTTGGGATGGTCGCCGGTGATCCGCGCTCTGCTCAAAGTCAAGCGCAAGAGCAGACCAACTGTAGACGAAAATCAGGACGGCGCGCGCGCCCAATTGGTCGAAGAAAGCGTCTCCACCTGGATCTTCTCCCATGCGCTCGAACTCGACTATTTTCGATCGATCGACAGCCTCGATTACCCCCTGCTCAAGGCGATCGAGGCCCAGGTCAAAGGTTATGAAGTTGAAAACTGTCCGCTGTGGCTTTGGGAAAAGGCGATTCTCGACGGCTACCGCGTCTTCCGCTGTCTACGAGAGCAGCGAAAGGGCATCGTGACCGCGGATTTGACCAACCGGTCAATTGAATTCAAGCCGATCGCGTGAGTCGGTGCTGGGACGCAGACCAGGACGCCACGTTTTCGTTCAGCCCCCACTTGGGTGGGAACCAGTAGTCGACCGGCTCGGCATTGAGACGATACTCCTGCTTGATGCGCGCGCGTCCCGACAAGCCGGCGACTTCGGGATGGTAAACACGCGCGTACTTGTCGACCTCGCAGAACAGGTTCTGGCAATCGATGAGTTGGAGTGGCCGGCCCCAGAGCGACGGGAACTCGATGCCGCGCTTTGCGAATTCCTCTTCCTGATGATCGGCCATCCAGCGAATCAGGTCTGATTCGGAGTAGGAGCCATAATCGGCAAAGCATTTCCGAATCCCAGAGCGGGCGCCGGGACCCGGCATCACGAATTCCATCTCCGAGAAATGCAGCAGATCCGAATAATTGAGATCGGTAACGTACTGGTAAGCCAGGAAGTCTCCAATCATCGGATATCCGCGCATGAGATGGAACGCTTTCTGCATCGATTCCGCCTCGGCGATTCGCATGGGGAGATCATCCTTCATCATGCTTTCCAGCAGCTTTAGATGGGCCGCATGTTTGCGTTGACCCTCTATGCCACCCGACGGCATGATGTACGCTCCCGAATAAATCCGTCGACCGGCCGCCATCGCCTCCGAGAGAGCCCCGTCATACGAGCTGCACGTGTAGTTCTCCGGTAAGAGCGGACCGGATTTTGATTCCAGAAAGATCCAGGTCTCCGTTCGGTTAAAGAGTTTGAAGAGAATGGTTCGGAAAAACAATGAGCGCGCGTCCTGCGGCCCCTCGGCCTGCACACGGCGGAGGAGGAATTGACTGACCCGGTCCGCAGCCCGATAGGCATTAGTAAAGCGGTAGCGCAGGAGAATCGGATCGGAGGTCCATGGTGGCTGAATTCCCGCAGCCTTGCGGAAAAATATCCGCTGACGCTCCGCGGCAAAGCGCCAGTAAGTATCGAAGACTTCGGTGGTGACCACACGGGACCTGGTGAGGATCAGAGGTCGCGCCGCGATGTGCTGAGGCGGCTGCTCGAGGATCAGACTCAGTTGAGGGCTCGTCTTGGTTTGTTTAACGGTCATAGGCTTAGATTTTCGAGAATCCTCTTCCTGGCTTCAGAAAGGGATTCGTTGGGAACTACGACAACTGGATGGCTGTTTCGCTCTACATCACTTAACCGGAGGTACTCTTCGCGCCATCGTGGCCACAGTTCGGCTGGTTCGGAGCGGAGCGGTTCGGAGCGGGTTACGAGAAAAAGCTCGTCGGGTAGAACGGGATGCCACACGGCACGCTCGAGAGCTACCATCCGGTCCAGTACGGCAGTGGAGGTACCGCCGACGATACCATAAATGAACGTCGACCACCAGAAGCGATCGAGCACAACGGTTGTGCCTTCGGCAAGAAGCGGCTTGATACGGTTCTCAATTGCATCGATGTGAGCGGCCACGTGGAGCAGCTGCAGACTCGCCGGGGCGAGCGCTTTGATTTCGAATCGCGCCAGATCGTGGTGCAACTCGTAAACATGCCTACCCAGAGTGCCGGTCTCCTTGCCCGGAAACGACAACAGTATGCAGCGAATCCCGGATTGGCGCAAATGCGATGCGAACCAATCAGCGAGCGTAGACTTTCCGACGCCGTCGGGCCCTTCGAAAACGTACAGTTTGCCTAGGGTGGCCATCACTGGGCACGGCGCTTCCCGGCAGATCGGCCTTTTGCCGAATTCGTCCTGGCTGTGTTCCGCGAAACTACCTGACGCGTTGGAATAGAGCCCGCTCCTTCTGCCACCACCACTGCGCCGGCCGCAGAACGTGAGTGGGACAGAGAAACGAAGAATCGACGTACGCGTAGCGTTTTGGCAGTCGAGGCCGCGAGACCGGTCACGAGAAGCTGGGGAGATCCTCCAGCGGCACCGCAGACAATCTCGAAGTCATGCCATTTGAGGCCTTCCATTCCAGCGATTCCTAGCGCCTTCATGGCTGCCTCTTTGGCGCAATACCGGGCGGCGTAAGATTGACAGGCATGCGGTTGGGATCGGCAGTACTCGATCTCACGTTCGGTGTAAACGCGATTGAGAAAGGCCTCGCCTGATTGGTCCATGGTACGGCCGAAGTCCTCCAGATCTTCCACATCAAAGCCTACTCCGAGAACCATACGATTTCCCTTGTCATGCGAATTTCTGATTCGGCTCGGCGCTCTCGCTCTGGATCGGTTTCCTATCGGACTCGTTCGCGGTTTCATGCTCCGCCGATTTGCAACTCGGCGGAAACAGCAGCTGGGACAAACGCTCGGCACCCGCCGAACGGGTTTCCTCAAGAACATGCCCGTAGACGTCCAGCGTAAACGCCACGCTCGCATGGCCCAGTTGCTCGGAGACCAACCGGGCTGGAACACCCTCGCGAAGAGCGAGCGTAGCAAAACTGTGACGCAGATCGTAAAGACGCAGGTTCGGCAAGCCAGCACGCCGCAGCAGCGGTTTGAAACATCGCTGAACGAGATTTCGTTCGTGGATTGGGCCGCGCGCCGCCCCTTGGAAGATCAGATCGTCTGGTTTAAAAGCGTACGAAGCAATGCGATCGCGCACGAGCTCGGCGACCTCGGCAGGAAGCGCCACGGTCCGCCTGCTCCCCGGCCGCTTGGTTTCGGCGAACGTCCACTTTCCTTTTGCGCGTTCGAGCGTCCGGGTGATCGTGAGTGTCGAGCGCGCTGAATCGAAATCCGAAATTCGAATGGCCAGATACTCGCTCGGTCGCAGGCCAGTGGTCAAGGCAACCAGGAAAACGAGGGCCTGAGTATCCCTGCGACACTCCGATGCAAAGCGTTGCGCTTCTTCCCGCGAAAAGACGGGGAACTCCTTACGATCAGCCCGCGGTAAAGGCATATCGAGAGAGGGATTCTCGTTGAGCAGTTTCCAGCGGCGAGCTTGATCGAGAGCACTACGCAGAACGGCATGGGTATAGCGAACGGTTCGCGGCGAAAGCCCGCGGGCAGTCATGTTGAGGAGGAGCGACTGCAGATCCAACGGACGGAGCCGATCGATCCGCGTGTCGCCGAGAACGGGGAGGACGTAGCGATCGAGCAGTGTCCGGTAATCGCGCGCAGTTTTGGCGCGCAGTCGCCCGTCGACGGCGGCATAAAGCCACCAATCGAGGTATTGGTCGAGCTTCGAGTTCTTTTCGGGACGCGCCGGCACAAGCGCAGCGAGTCGGGCCAACTCAGCTTCCGCAGCCGGGCGGTCCCCACGAACGGTCTTATTTATATAGCGCCGCTTGCCGGTCGCCGGATCTCGCCCGTGATAGAGCCGGACCAGCCAAGAGCCAGAGCTGCGCGCGATGATTTGGCCGCTAGGCATGGGGAGTCTCGCAACAGATTATGACATAAAACAGGAGCGCACACAAATGTTCTCTGGCATCGTGGAATCAACGTCTTGAGTCTCCATTGATCGGCTGACAGGAACTCAGCCGATCAGGAGAAACGCGATCTGTGCGGCTGGGCATCTCTCTGACGAGCGGGTGACCTTGAAACGAT
>Ga0326727_10018629_pt1 | contig 14141 bp, 6 predicted proteins | sample MB2enrmetagenome_FD_207643 | JGI IMG/M metagenome (GOLD analysis project Ga0326727, IMG submission 207643) | Lab enriched peat soil microbial communities from McLean, Ithaca, NY, United States - MB29MY | ecosystem: Environmental > Terrestrial > Soil > Wetlands > Peat | place: USA: New York...
TGGGTTATGTGCCGGAGGAGCCATACCTCTACAACCACCTTTCCGGGCTGGAATATTTGACCATGGTCGCGCAGCTTCGCGGGCTTCCCGCCAGGCAGTCTTCGGAGCGCATCGACGGAATGCTGCGCCTTCTTTCGCTCCACGACGACCGGCACGCCTCCATCTCCGGCTACTCGAAGGGCATGCGTCAGAAGATCCTCATCATTGCGGCCCTCATGCACAATCCCGATCTCATCCTTCTTGACGAACCTTTCTCCGGGCTTGACGTCGGCGCCTCGCTGGTTCTGCGCAGCCTTATTCAAACGCTGGCCGCACGCGGCAAGGTGGTGCTGTTCTGCTCGCACGAGCTGGATACGGTCGAACGTCTTTGTTCCCACGTATTGATTCTCCATCGCGGCAAACTCGTGGCCGACGACTCCATCGAGCGCCTGCGCTCCCTAATGGAGCTGCCCACGCTGGAAGCAATCTTCTCGCAGCTCGCCGTCGAGCAGGATACCGAATCGATGGCGCGGCAGATGGCGGACCTCATCCATGCCTAGGTTCATGCAAGACCTGATCGCCCGTCTGCCGCTCGACCTTCGCGTTCTCTATCGCCAGTTCCTGCTGCGCGTTGTCGATCTCGAAGCCCTGTCGATTCAGGCCGATGTCGTCGGGTTCATCGGCCAGTTTGCCGGCGTGCTAATCATGGTCAGCTTCTTCTATTCACTGAGTGGCGTCTTGATTCTCACCTTCGCCCCGCCAACAACCCCCGCGGCTTTCCTCCGCCTCGCGTGGCGAACAGAGCAGTTTTCAATCGCCACCATGATGTTGGTGGTAGGGCTGATTACCGTCGTCAGTTGGGATGCCACATTCCCCGACCGGCGAGACGTGATGGTGCTTTCGCCACTGCCGGTAGCTCCACATACCATCCTTTTAGCCAAACTATCTGCATCTGGGGCATTGCTGGGTCTCGCGATTTTTGCGTTGAACAGCGTCTCCGGCATTGTGTGGCCGTTCCTCCTGGGAATGCCCAATAACGGATTTCCCGGCTTCTTCCGATTCTGCGCGGCCTGGTGGCTTACGATGATCGCCGCCAGCGTCTTCCTCTACTGCGCGGTACTTACCGTGCAGGGATTCATCGCTCTCGTCTTCCCGCGGCGCATCTTCCTCCGCCTCTCCGCCATCTTGCAGCTCGCCGCCTTCGGTCTCTTCCTCGGCGTGTATTTCATGCAGCCGACGATGAAAACGCTAGAGGCAATCACGGACCCTCAAAATCAGTGGGTTCTTGCGTGGTCGCCGTCCTTCTGGTTCTTTGCGCTCTTCAATCAGTTGAATGGCTCATTGCCTTCGGAACTGGCATGGCTGGCTTCGCGCGCATGGATCGGCCTGGGCGCAGCCGCAGGCGGCGCCGTCGTCTCTCTGGTCCTTTGTTACTTGCGCACAATGAAGAGAACCGTGGAAGAACCCGACCTGGTGCCCGCGGCGCGCGGCTGGCATTGGACGCCGCGCATCGGCAGCCCTCTCCAATCGGCAATCGTGCTTTTCAGCCTCCGCTCGCTCATTCGCAGCCGCCAGCATCGTGTGACCTTCGCCTTCTTTATGGCAATTGTCTTCGCCATCGCGCTCTCGGTGCTGCGCGAAGAACTTTCGGCCCCCCTGCCTGCTCCGCTCTCCCCGGACTTCCTCATTCCCACATTCATGATGATGGTCTTCGCTGTCCTGGGGCTTCGCTGCATCTTCTCGCTGCCCATCTCGCTCACCGCCAATTGGGTCTTGCGCACCACACAGCTCTGCCCGTCACAGAAGTACATTGCCGCAACCAGATGGTCGCTGCTGTTATTGGCTGTCGTCCCAACCTGGCTCTTGACGGCCCTCCTGTCGCTCTTTCTCAAGCCGTTTCATCAAGTTATGGGTCATCTGGCGGTGCTTGCCCTGCTTGGATACATCCTTGCCGAGATTAGCCTTATCGGTTTCTATAAAGTTCCCTTCACCTGCTCCTACCTGCCCGGCAAAGCGAATATTCAAGTCATATTCTGGGGATTCTTGATCTTCGCGTTTACATTCGCAATTCCGTTTGCATTGCATGAAATGAGTGCGCTTCAGGATCTCTTTCAATTCGCCCGCTTGGCGGCCATTCTCGCCGCAACGGCCATAGGACTTTGGGTCTTCAACCATCATCGCGCAAAATCCGCGGTCCTCTACTTTGAGGAACTCCCCGACGAGTTGATCATGACCCTGGGGCTCATCTCGCCGCAGCCGTCAAAAAACCAAGGTCTGAATTCAGCGTTTGCGCAGGACGCTTCCGAGTTCGACGCAAGGTAGAAAAGCCAACGGCGATCGCACTTCTGTGCGGTCGCCGCCAGCCCCCAGGAAACTCGTTGACTTCCCGCAACCCCGTACTAGAACGCCCCCATCGTCTGGCGCAGGCTGTAGGAGCTGAGCGTCTTGATGTAGTTGCCTCGATCGAAGGGCCAGGTGTCGGGCACCGAGCGGCGGCTCAGGCAGCCGCGCGTCTCCCACAACGAGGCGTACTCATGCTTCTCCAGCCAGTAGCGCAAGTCGGTGAGCACGCGGCCGATGTGATCGATGCCGTGAATGTGCAGGGCCGATGCCATCATGGTGATGCCAGCCCCCGCCATGATGCTTTTGAGCACGTCTTCAGCCGAATGAACGCCGCCGGTAACCGCGACGTCGATCTTTACGTTGCCGTAGAGAATGGCCGCCCAGTGCAGCCGCGGCAGCAGCTCTGAAGGCGTGGAGAAGTGCAGCGTTGGCCGAACCTCCAGGGCCTCGATGTCGAAGTCGGGCTGGTAGAAGCGGTTGAAGAGCACCACGCCGCGCGCGCCCACGTCCTCCAGCTTTGCCACAAGGTGCGGCAGGCTGGTGAACGACGGCGAAAGCTTCACGGCTACCGGAACCTTGACTGCCTGGCTGACCGCGGCCACCAGATCGAGCAACTGGTTCTCAAGCTCGGACGAAGTCTGGCTGCGGTCCGTCGCCAGTGCGTAGGTGTTCAACTCGATGGCGTCGGCCCCTGCCTGCTCCACATCCTTTGAAAAGCGAATCCAGCCGCCGGTGGTGGCGCCGTTCAGGCTGGCCATGATGGGAATCTTGACCGCCTCCTTGGCGCGCCGCAAGTGCTCCAGATAGACCTCTTGCGTCATGCGGTAGTCGTCCAGGTCGGGCAGGTAGCCGAGCGACTCGGCAAAGGACTCGGTGCCTCGCGAGAGATCCTCGTCCAGAGCCTTCGATTCAAGCGCCAACTGCTCCTCAAAGAGCGAGGTGAGTACAACCGCCGAGGCACCCGCATCCTCCATGCGCCGAATGTTGTCAAGCGACTCAGAGAGCGGAGTCGACGAGACCACAATGGGACCATTGAGCTTCAAACCAAGATACTGCGTTGAAAAATCGATCATTCGGCACCTCCATCGGCAACAACCACTACTTTTTTATCCTCTGGCTTCTCTTCCGGCGCAATGTGCGGCGTCTCGCCGCGGCCCGGCATGGCGGCCCGCGCCGAGTAGACCCGCCACTGGCGTTCCACGTCGTCCTGCGCTTCCTCCAGCAATTTGGCGGCCAGCGCCGGATTGCTGCGCGCCAACATAGTGTAACGCGCTTCGCGGTAGCTGTACTCCTTCAAACGGATTGCCGGAGCCTTCGAGTCAAGCTGGAACGGGTTCTTGCCCGACTCGCGGAGGCTTGGATTGTAGCGCATCAGCGGCCAGTATCCCGACTGCACGGCCAGCTTCTGCTGCTCCAGCCCATGCACCAGATCGTAGCCGTGGGCAATGCAACTCGAGTAGGCGAGGATGATCGACGGACCCTCGTGGGCCTCGGCCTCCTGGAAGGCCTTCACCACGTGGCTATCGTTGCCGCCCAGCGCCACCCTGGCCACGTAAACCGAGCCGTAGCTGACCGCCTCCATGGCCAGATCCTTCTTGCTGTTGCTCTTGCCGCTGGCGGCAAATTTGGCCACCGCGCCGCGCGGCGTGGACTTGGACATCTGGCCGCCGGTATTCGAGTAGACCTCGGTATCCAGCACCAGCACGTTCACGTTTTTGCCTGAGCCGAGCACGTGGTCCAGCCCGCCGAAGCCAATGTCGTAGGCCCAGCCGTCGCCGCCCAGAATCCACACGCTTTTGCGAACCAGCGTATCGGCGATGGACAGCAGGTTGCGCGCATCGGAGCTGCCGTTGCCGGCCAGCTTCTCGCGCAGCGCCAGCACGCGCGCCCGCTGCTGGTCGATCTCGGTCTCGGTCTTTTGCGAGGCTCCCAGCAGCGCCGCAACCAGTTCATCGCCCACAGCCGGCGCCAATCGCGTCAACAGCGTCTCGGCAAAGATCTTCTGCTGGTCGAGGGCAATCCTCATGCCGAAACCGAACTCGGCGTTGTCTTCAAAGAGCGAGTTGGCCCAGGTCGGCCCGCGCCCCTGAGAGTTGCTGGTGTACGGGGTGGTGGGCAGGTTGCCGCCATAGATCGACGAGCAGCCGGTGGCGTTGGCGATATACAGCCGGTCGCCGAAGAGCTGGGTGAGCAGCTTGATGTAGGCCGTCTCGCCGCAGCCCGCGCAAGCGCCTGAAAACTCGAAGAGCGGCTGCAACAGTTGAATGTCTTTCACCTGCGTATGCGACAGCTTGGCGCGGTCCACCTCGGGCAGCCCTTCAAAGAACTCCCAATTGTCGCGCTCACCCTCGCGCAGCGGCGCTTGGGACGCCATGTTGATGGCCTTGTGGCTGGCGTCGCTCTTGCTCTTCACCGGGCACACTTCTACACAGACCGCGCAGCCGGTGCAATCCTCGGGAGCCACCTGCAGCGTGTAGCGCTCCTGCTCCAAGGCCTTCCACTTGGGTTTGGCCCATTGGAAGGTTGCCGGCGCCTTGTCCGCCAGCTCCGGCGAGTAGACCTTGGCGCGAATCACGGCATGGGGGCAAACCATCACGCACTTGCCGCACTGGATGCACAGATCCTTGTCCCATACCGGGATGAACTGTGCGATATTGCGCTTCTCCCACTGCGCCGTTCCGGTCGGGAACGCGCCGCCGGCGGGGATGGCGCTCACCGGCAGCAGGTCGCCGTGCCCGCCGGCAATCTGGCCCAGCACGTTGCGCACAAACTCCGGCGCACGGCCGCTGATGGAGGGGATCAGATCGAACTCGGACGAGCTTGCAGCGGGCAGCTCAACCTTTTCCAGGTGCGCCAGCGCCGCATCCACGGCGGCATAGTTCTTCTGCACCACCGCCTCGCCGCGCTTGCCATAGGTTTTGTAGATGGCCTTCTTGATCTGCGCGATCGCTTCTTCGCGCGGCAGTACGCCGCTGATGGCAAAGAAGCAGGCCTGCATGATGGTGTTGATGCGCGTGCCCATGCCGGCTTCGCGCGCCACCTGGTTGCCGTCGATCACATAAAACTCGATCTTCTTTCGCAGCATCTCGTCCTGCGTGCTCTTCGGCAGATGATCCCAGACCTCGGCCGCCGAATAGGGTGAATTGAGCAGGAAGACCGCGCCCGGCATGGCCGCCTCCACCACGTTCATCTTTTCCAGGAAGCTGAAGTTGTGGCAGGCCACGAAGCTGGCCCGCGTAATCAGGTAGCTGGAGCGGATGGGGTTGGGCCCGAAGCGCAGATGCGAGGTGGTCATCGACCCCGACTTCTTGGAGTCGTAAACAAAGTAGCCCTGCGCGAAGTTCGGCGTGTTGTCGCCGATGATCTTGATGGAGTTCTTGTTGGCGCCCACCGTGCCGTCGGAGCCCAGGCCGTAGAACAGCGCCCGCACCGTCTTCGGATCCTCGGTCGAGAACGCCGCATCGTAAGCGAGGCTCGAATGGCTGATGTCGTCGTCGATGCCGATGGTGAAGTGGTTCTTCGGCGCCGGCTTGGCCAGTTCGTCGAAGATGCCCTTCACCATAGCCGGAGTGAACTCCTTGGAGGAAAGCCCGTAGCGCCCGCCCACCACCGTGGGCTTGGCGAAGGGCAGGTTGGCGGAGTTCTCGGCCATAACGGTCACGATCTCCTGGTAAAGCGGCTCGCCGGCGCCGCCCGGTTCCTTGCAGCGGTCCAAAACGGCGATCGACTTCACGGTGGAGGGCAGCGCGGCCAGGAAGGCAGCGGCGTCCAGCGGCCGGTAGAGCCGGACCTTCAGCAGCCCCAGCTTTTCGCCCTGCTTGTTCAAGGCGTCCACGGCCTCTTCGGCAGCTTCTGCGCCCGAGCCCATCAGCGCGATTACGCGCTCCGCATCCGGCGCCCCGTAGTAATCGAAGAGGTGATAGGCGCGGCCGGTGAGCGCGGCAAGGCGATCCATCACCGACTGCACAATCCCCGGAACCGCGGCGTGGAACGGCGTGCAAGCCTCGCGCGCCTGGAAGAAGACGTCGGGATTCTGCGCCGTGCCGCGAATCCGCGGCCGGTCGGGGCACAGGGCGTTCTGCCGGAATTGAATGATGTACTTGTCGTCCAGCATGGCGCGGATCGTCTCGTCGCCGATGGGCAGGATCTTGCCCACTTCGTGCGAGGTGCGGAAGCCGTCGAAGAAGTGGATGAAGGGGATGCGGGATTCCAGGGTGGCAATCTGCGCCACCAGCGCCAGGTCGTGAACCTCCTGCACCGAATTCGAGGCCAGCATCGCCCAGCCAGTGGAACGGCAGGCCATCACGTCGGAGTGGTCGCCGAAGATCGACAGCGCATGGGTGGCCAGCGTGCGGGCCGTCACATGCATGGTGGCCGGTGTCAACTCACCCGCAATCTTGAACATGTTTGGAATCATCAGCAGCAGGCCCTGCGAGGCCGTGAAGGTGGTCCCGAAGGCCCCCGCCTGCAACGCGCCGTGCAGCGCGCCGGCCGCGCCGCCTTCGCTCTGAAGCTCTTCCACCACGGGCAATGCGCCCCATATATTCTTCTTCCCCTCCGAGCGCCACTGATCCGCCCACTCGGCCATCGGCGACGACGGGGTAATGGGGTAAATTGCGACCACCTCGGAGAGACGATAGGCTACCGAGGCGGCTGCCTCGTTCCCATCCAAAATAACCATCTTCTGTTCACTCATTCGCTTTGCCTCATAGCGGCCGGACGCGACACAACCGCTAGAAAAGTGTCGCCGCCGAGGGGGGTGGAGCGGCTGTGATGCAAAGCACAAGGCGGAGACAGATTCCCATATTATGCACACGAGTCCACAAAACGCGGGTGCCTCAGGGGCCTGGCCGCAATGGGTTCGTTTGAGTCGGCATTGCGGTGAATTTGCGTTACCGCCAGGCGTCGGAGAATCTTTGGCCAGCGGCGCTTCCGCACGGAGAAGCGCCCGCGACCGTATCCGATTCCGTCATCCGCTCAGGCGGAGGCGTGTCAATCAACTTGCCGTTTCGCGCCACGTGCACAAAGACTCCGTGCAGGCAGCGCTGCCGTCGCGCAGCCAGGCGTCGAGTTGGGCGGGCTCCTTCAACTGCTGGCCGCGCGCGCGCGGCACCGCCACAAAGCGGCAATCCAGCTCCGGCAGGGTGGTCATATCGCCCCAGAGTTTCTCAAACTGAGCCACCGGGAAGATATCTTCCTGCCCTTTACCCCAGCGCTTTTTTACGTCTTTGAGCGTGACGTAGGTGGGCATGCGCGCGGCCACAGCGCGAACTGCCTCGTCCACGGCTCCCAGGTCGGAAAGGGCATCGCGGGTCAGGCCGAACAGTGTGAGCAAACGGTCGACATCGATCCAGTAAGTCGCGCTGTTGTAGTAGCGAAGGCGGCTTTCCAGTTCTTCACCGGGCAGCGCCAGACCTTCGACCAACCGGACCCGGCCATCCACGCGGGCGAGGCCGCCGCCGCGGTCCTCAATGTGCCGGGGAATCACCTCGGTTGTGAGCGCGGCGCCGCTATGGATGTGGTATCCGAGAACCGCCGGATCGGCGCTGGCGCCCACCGTGTCGATATTGTGCACCATCAGATAGTTCATTTGCGGGCGCTTCTCGATCAGGCACTGAAGCGTGCCGTTGCGCAGCAGATTGGCAACCTCATACCAGTGGCCAACCGGATGCAGGCACTGCATGGGAACGTTGCCGGTGTAGTCGGATCCCTCACCGGCACCCCGCGCCCACTGGATCAGCGCCGCGCGCAGGCCCTCGCGCACCTTCTGCGCTTGCGCGTCCAGCATTTGCTGCGGCACCTCTTCCCATGCGAACCGGAGATCGCGTTCCATGGGAATCATGCGCAGGCCGATGGTGCGTCCGCTGGAGAGCAGGAGCGCGCCGGGATACCCATAATTGCTCTCCGCGGCAAGGTGAGCGGCGATCGCTTCGTGAGTCATATAGCTGGTGGTAATGACGTGCGGAAGCGGGTTGCCGCACTCCTGGCTCACGCGCAGACTTTTGGCCAGGTGAACCTCGATGAAGTTGCGGTATTCGCCGCGGAGCCTGCAAAAAGGACTCAGGGCCTTCACCACTCCGGCGCCGCGGGTCCAGCGCGTGCCCACGCCTCCCGCTAGAGACACCACAGCCAGGCGCCCGTCGGCAAGGGCATCGAGGCCGGCGGCACGGTGACGGTCATCCACATGATCCACTTCGACATCCTGAATCAGGGTTGTGGCTCGCAGGCGGTTCTGGGCCAAGCCGATGCGGCCAGAACGGAGATCCTGACGGATCTGCTCGTGCTGGAGGCGGTCAAACCCGTATCGATCGAGGAGGGTCCGCAGGGATCGCGTCCGACCGGTTTCTGCATCCTGGCCGGCCGGGAGCATGTGGTCAAACAGGGTTTGAATCATCCCGGCGTAATCCGCCTTGGAGCGGCATGCCGCGGTGAAGCGCTCCAATTCGGCTCGGCGCACGGGTGAAAGCCGGGGAATGCTGGAGCGAAGGAGCGCGGGAACCTGCTCGGTGTAATAGCCGGGAGGCATCAGGGCATCGCCACCGGAATACAGCTCGGCCTGTGTCCCCTGCTCGTTGATGGCGAAGTTGTAAACGACGGGTTCCATGGCAAATGGCACACTGTGCTCCATGCGGCTTCTGGTCTCGCTCATGATGGCCTGCATGCGATTCTGGGCCTCGGCCTTGCGCGCGGGGCTGAAAAGGAATCCCATGCCGCCGCCGCTCATGCCCCCGAGCATCCAGAAGCCCCAGAAATCTGCGCCGAATTCTTTCTTCACGCGGCCGATCAGCGTCTCGGTGTACAAGTTGGCGGCCCAGGGAATGATGGTCTGGATCGGGCCGTCGAAGTTGCGCTGCAAACTGCCCCCGAGCGCCTTGATGTCGCCCCGCTGCAGGTGGCCGGCGATTTCGTCGAGGATTTCGATCGCATGGCGGCGGCCGAGCCACTCGGTTTCACTCCGCAGCAGGTACTTTTCAGTCACCATTTCAAGAATCGGACCAACATCCTGGGCCATGCCGCCGTGAACCAGCACCAAACTCTGTTGAAGCTGCTCGCGAGCCTCGCGCGGAACTTCGGCTTCGGTAAAGATCCGGTGATCGGGAAGCAGGCACCCGCGGCTGATGCCGAACTCGGGATCGCCCGCAGTGGCGAGAACGCCGTGGATGAGCTTGATGCCCGACCATACGCCGCCGGAATCCTGCCAGCCGCCACCGCTTCCACCCAGCCATTCCCCCAGGATGGCGCGCGCGGCCACCAGCCTGCGATCCTGCTCCTCCAGGCCTCCGGTAAGCGAATGGATCTGGCCGGTGGCGCGCATGCAAACGGCGATGATGCAGGCAAGAAGGCTGGTGGAGACCGCCAGCCGGGAGCCTTTGGGGATATCGTTGACGCTGCTGACGATCTCAATCCCGTAGCCGGGCGTTCCCGTGAGGTGCTCCAGCAGAGCGGCCAAGGGCTGCGTTGCGCCCTCGATCCCCGGAGGAACGATGCCGCTGGCGATGACGGCTGCCTTGAGCAGACCCAGGTAGTCTCGGGGAAAGTCGAAGACCTCGGCAATGGAAGAAACGTCGGCGGAAGCATGCAGGTCGACACTGGTCAAGCGGATCACCGGTTGATCGATTACCCGGAACCAAGCCTCGACCGGCGGCCTGGGCTGCGTAACGCGCTGACTCGTTCCGCGCACCGCGAGATCGATGGATGCGTTGATGACGCGCGCGCCCTCGGGGAAATCCATGCCGAGGAAAAAGATGTCGCTCCATCCGCTGTGCGTCAGGTCCATTCGGACAGGCGTAGCCTCGCGCAGGATAGGGAAAACAGGATCGCCCGCAACCAGCTCGGGACGGAGGCGCAGCGGATAGTCGTCCGTGTGTCCGGCGCGGAACATCCACTGGTTGCCGCGCACACTGCGCACACTGCGGCGCACCTGATCGGCCAGCGTCTGGAAGCCAAGCGCCCGGTAGCTGGCGGCCAGCGCGCTGGAGATGGCCGCGCTGGCGCCCTGCTCGGCCTGAGCAGCCAGGAAAACCTCGATGGCCTCCTCGAAGCGGCGTTCGAGCAGATGTTCATAGCCGCCAAAGGGAATGAGCGCAGGCGCGGCGGTTGCCGGCAGGACGGGAATGTGAAAGCGATGGATGGCGTACAGGAAGAAGAGCGCCCGGACGCGTTCGTAGAGGTTATCGCAGCCGCGGCGGAATTTCTCCAGCGCTTGACACTCGGCGAGAAGTTCGTCGATGGTGAGGCCCTGGCACAAGGCATCCAGCGACACGTCGCGCTGGTCCTCGCTGGCGGCGATGACGCTGGTAAAGCGGCTCACGAGGACGAGCCTCCGTCCATCCCGGCCAGTTCGCGATCGGCCAGAAGCTCAACCATCTGCGACAGCACCTCACCGCGGTCGCGGCCGTTCAGCGCCAATGCGAGCTGCGCAATCAAGAGGCCATAGGGGGCGCCGAGATCGTAGCGCCGGCCGTGGTCCTCGACAGCAAGATATTGTTCCTGGCTGGCGAGTTCGGTGAGCGCATCCACCAGCGTTACTGGCGCGCCGGAAGATTCCTCCAGCCTGCGGTCAAGAATATCCATCACCGCCGGGGTCAAAACGTGGATGCCGAAAAAACAGAGATAATGTCCGGCGCGAATGCCGGGGATCAACAGACGCTGCTCGGCTTCAGTGGGCGTGGGTTTCTCAATGACCGCATCGACGCGATACAGGTCACTGCGAGGTGGCACGCGGCGTCCGCCGACCGTCCCGTATTGAAACAACAGGCTCTCGCGCGTGCGCTGGACGCCGCTTACCGAGCAGCGTTCCTTCTGGGCCAGTTCCACTAGGCGCTGGGCGGAAGGCTTGGGGGAGGCGCTCACATAGAGGTGGTCGCCCACCATGTGCAGAAAGGGGTCGCTGTTCGTGAAGAAACGGGCGCAATGGATGGCGTGCCCGTAGCCGCGCGGTTCAGCCTGAGGAATAAACCGGACCGAAGAGGCGTGGGGAAAGGCAGCCTGCGCGTAAGAGGATTCGTCGCCGGGCCAAACGACAACGGCGATCTCCTCGGCTCCCGCCGCGAGCGACTGTTCGATCAGGATGCGGAGCAGCGATTTTTTGTTGCCTTCTCCGTCGATGAGGGTCTGGAGAGGCAGAGCGCGTTGAGACTGAGCGGCGGCGGTAATGACAGCTTTCTTGACTAACAAAGGGCACCTAACGGCACTTTATCACGTGTGCTTCCTCCCTCCGATAGCGTTCAGCTTGAAATCCAGCTCCGGCAGGCCGGAGCCGCAATGGCGCTTCTTGTCCGGCAGATCTCTAATACAATCGAAAATTCACCTCAACGCCGATCATGGCCGCGACCGGCTTGCCGTCCTTCATTGCCGGTTTGAACCGGTACTTCTGAACGGCTTCGAGCGCCTTCTCGTCGAGGCCCATGCCCAGCGAACGAATTACTCGAGGATTCCGCGGGTAGCCTCGCGCGTCCACAACGATCGAAATCAAGCAGATTCCCTGATACTTGTTGCGGCGCGCCTCATCGGAGAACTCTGCTTCCGGAGTCACGAGAGGAATGGGATTGGAGACTCCGCCAGTCCCGGCTGTATAGATCCAGCCGCCAGCACCATGGTCGAAGCCCGGTCCATCGCCGGCGCCCTTGCCCGGTCCGACGCCACCATCCGAGCCCCAACCCATGCCGGCCCACGTACCGGGACCATTGGAGGCCAGCGTGACGTTTGGCGAGCTGTGTACACCGAGATTGGGGAGCGAAGGGTTATCGGGCAGCTTGATCTCCAGCGGAACGGCGATGGCAGGATCGACAGGAAGCCTTGGGTTTTCAAGCACCGGAACCTGCGGAGGAGCGATGGGCATATTCTCCCGTCTGGGCAGCCTGCCGGTGATGGGGTCCGTCAGCTCGTTGGCTCCGCCGCCTCCTCCTCCCCCAGCCAGCGCGTTGGAGGGCGCAAAGAGGGTGAAGTCACTGAGATGGATATTGCTGGCCGGAGGCGATTTCGGAAAATGGTTAACGGTCGAACTCAATCCCATCAGGATGAGAATCGCCAGGACCCCGCCATTCGCCAGAGTTGCCCCGCCGATAGCCCACGGATTCGTCTTGACGGCCATGCGGTCAGGAGCGGGGATCGGCGTCGAGGTTAATTGCAACGGCGGAAGATCGGGCGGAAACATGGCATCGCGGAAGCCCTCGTACAGGCCGGCCCAAATGGGCTTTTCGTCAAAGCCGCTTCCGAGGAGGTCGAGGATTGAATCGCGGCCCACGCCATGCGCCTTATCGGCGAATAACGTGCCTGACAGTTGCGCACGATTCCTTTTCATACCACCCCGTCCCGAGCCCAGTTTCGGTTTCGCCACACGGACTGCCGTTGCCTCACCTGAGCTTCGATACACCATAGACGGGACGCGTAGAGAGTCGTCACCTTGAAATCCCGATTTCTGCGATCTTGAAAGAATCGAACCGCGGAGCGGGCCGACAGGCCGGAAACCGACCGTCGAGGCTTGCGCTCACGCGCCCTTCGCAAGGAACGCGAAGGATGGGGCACCCTCATCGGCGCGAAATCAGGAGCGCGCCGCCCGCCGGTTTCTATGCTCGGCGGGTTGGCTTCGGCTCATTTTGGCGAAGATCGGCGGCCTCAAGCCCGCGCCGCGCTCCGTGGCGAATGTGAAGTACCTCAACCCGCTTCTCGCCGTCCTGTACGCGATAGATCACGCGATAGACGTGCGGCTTGCGACCGTAGAGCAAGTGCCTGAATTGCGGGCTTTCGCTTGTCCGCGGATAGCGGTTGGGCAGCTTCTCCAGGCTCAGAACAGCTTCTTTGAGCCCTCTGTACCACTTCGGCGCCGACTCGGAATCCCCGGCGTGAATCTCCTCATACGGGCTGGCAACGCCGCGCGGCCGATGCGCTGCTGCCTGACGCTCCACCCTGACGCTCCAGCCCGGCCAACAGCACACCGGCCTTGGCCGCGGCCACCGTTGCCCGCGTCGCGGCCAGAATCGTCTCGAGATGAGTGGAACGCTGAGTAGCCATGCTCCTGGGTTGAGTATAAGGATGATGGCCGCGCGCGGCGCCTTGCGGCCGAAGCGGCAGCGGCGGAGTCAGAACCTGGCTGTCAGGCTGCCATGGAACGACCGCCCCCCGCCCGTCAGCGGCTTGATCTGGCTCATCCATCCGCTGGCCATGAAATCGTCGAAGTTCACCCCGCCCATGGGCAGCTCATAGTCCTTGTTGAGCAGGTTGTCGGCGGCGGCGCTTACCTGCAAATGTCCGCGCCGGTAGCCGGAGTGCAGATTGAAGAGCGCGTATCCCGGCGTGGTTTGCTCAAGCCGATTTGGATCGACGTTGGATTTGCGATCCACGGCCTGGACGCCGAGGCCGGCTGTCCACCCCTTTAGCTCCTCATCGAGGGCGACGCGCAGATTGAGCGGCATCATCTGGTAGAGCGGGGTCGAGGTGTCGGTTCTCTCGCCGTGCAGCCAGCCCGCCACGCCGGCGATCTTGCCTTCGCCATAGGTGTGGCTGTTCCAGATCGCACTGCTGGCGGAAAGATCGGCCCCGCCAATTCGCGCGCTGTGATTGGCAAATTGCAGTTGGGCAAAGGTGCTCATGCCGTACATGGTGGTCATCATCGTGTCCACATCCACATAGTCCTGAATGTAAGTCAGGTATGGTGTCAGCTTGATAGCCCAGGGCGCGGCTGTTCCGCCATGCCAGCTTGCCGTGCCGCTCACGGTGTTGGCCGTCTCCGGCTCGAGCCCGACATTGCCCACATAGTAGTTGCCATCGCCAAACCAGCCGATCATGCCGCTGGCCATCATGTTGGTCGACCAGGCGTA
>Ga0326727_10018630_pt1 | contig 14141 bp, 13 predicted proteins | sample MB2enrmetagenome_FD_207643 | JGI IMG/M metagenome (GOLD analysis project Ga0326727, IMG submission 207643) | Lab enriched peat soil microbial communities from McLean, Ithaca, NY, United States - MB29MY | ecosystem: Environmental > Terrestrial > Soil > Wetlands > Peat | place: USA: New York...
AAGGCGGTTGCGCAGGAAGGCCCATTGCTCGTACGGATTGCCGCCATACCACGCGATGAAGAACTCCATCGCGTATGCGTACCCGACGATGGAGCCGGTCAGCAGGATGATCTTGCACATGCGGTCGATGTGCTGCGGCGTGATGAGATCCTTCAACTGCGGATAGAGAATGCGCGCAGGTATGAGGATGGTCAGCACCATCGCGAATCCGCCGAAGATGGCGCCCGCGACGAAGTACGGCGGGAAGATGGTGGTGTGCCAGCCCGGAATAACGGACGTGGCGAAGTCGAAGGAGACGACGGAGTGCACCGAGAGCACCAGCGGCGTGGAGATGCCGGCCAGGATGAGGTAGGCCATTTCATAATGGCGCCAGTTGCGGTTCGAGCCGCGCCAGCCGAGGGCGAAGACGGTGAAGAAGAATTTTTTCACCCGCGACGTGGCCCGGTCGCGCAGCGTGGCCAGATCCGGCACGAGGCCGGTGTACCAGAAGAGGACGGAGACCGTGAAATAGGTCGAGACCGCAAAGACGTCCCACAGGAGCGGGCTGCGGAAGTTCGGCCAGATGCCTTCGTACCACGGCACCGGCGCGAGGAACCACGCCATCCAGACGCGCCCGACGTGGATGCCGGGAAAAATGCCGGCGCAAATGACGGCGAAAAGCGTCATCGCCTCCGAGGCGCGATTGATGGAGGTGCGCCATTTCTGGCGGGTGAGGAACAGAATGGCGGAGATGAGGGTTCCGGCGTGGCCAATACCGATCCAGAAGACGAAGTTGGTGATGTCCCATGCCCAGCCGACGGGATGGTTTTCTCCCCACACGCCGACGCCGGTGGATATCTGGTAGGCGATGCAGCAAAGACCGAAAAGCGCGGTGGGCGCGGTGATGCCAAAAGCAACCCACCACCAGAACGGGGTGCGCGATTCGACGATGGTCGAAACTTTTTCGGTAACCCAGTCGAGGCTGCGGTTATTCGCGACGAGCGGAGTTTTCGTGACCGCCAATTGGGGATCAAGCGACGTGTCCATTACTCTTCGCCTCCTTTGCGGCTCTTGGGCTTTTCCGCTTCAAACGCCCCGATCTTTTCCGCCCCGGGCATGCGCGGGTTCGGATTGCGAATCTTCGCAAGATAAAGGATGCGCGGGCTGGTGTTTAGATACTCGAGCAGGCGGTAGCCGCGCGGGCTGGCCCGCATTTTCGAGACCTTCGCGCTCGGCTCGGTGATGTCACCGAAGGTGATGGCCTCGTTCGGGCACGACTGCTGGCAGGCCGTCTGAAACGAATCGACGGGGATCTTGACCTTGTCGGACGCGCCTGCCCGCACCTTGGTCGCAATGCGCGCCTCCTCGATCCGCTGGACGCAGAACGTGCACTTTTCCATGACGCCGCGCATGCGGACCGTCACGTTCGGGTTCTTCTGCATCTTGATCGTATCCGGGCTCGCCTTTTCGGTGAGCGGGCCGAGGTACAACTGGTGATTCTCGATCGGACGCTGGTTGTAATCGAAGAAGTTGAAGCGGCGGACCTTGTACGGGCAGTTATTCGCGCAATACCGCGTGCCGATGCAGCGGTTGTAAGCCATGGAATTGAGACCGTCGGGTGTGTGGACGGTGGCGTTGACGGGGCAGACGGTCTCGCACGGCGCGTTCTCGCATTGCTGGCAGAGGAGCGGCTCGAAGAGCATCTCCGGATCGGGGTCGGCCTCGTCGGTGCTGGCAAAGTAACGGTCGATGCGCATCCAGTGCATCTCGCGGCCGTTGATGACCTGCTCCTTGCCGACGATGGGCGAATTGTTTTCCGCCTGGCACGCGATGACGCATGCGTTGCAGCCGGTGCAGGTGTTGAGGTCGATGGCCATGCCCCATTGCTCCTGAGCGGTCAGCGGCGGATGCGAGTAGAGCGAGGGGTTGCCGGCCTTCGGCAATTCCTCGTCCAGGCCCATGACCTTCGCGAAGGTCGGATTTTCTTCGAAGGTCTTCGTCGTGCCTTCGCGGATAAAGGCCCGGCCTTCCATGGAGAAATGCTCCTGCGTGATCGCCATGACGCCACGATTGCCGGTCGCTCGCACTTTCTGCGTGAACACGTAATACGCCTCACGCGATGTCCGCAGCGGATAGGCGTTGTAACCTGCGCCGGTTCCGACGCGCCCGGTCGCGGTGCGCCCGTAGCCGAGGGAAATGGAGATCGAGCGGTCCGCGTGGCCCGGGGAGACCAGGATCGGAATTTCAAGTTTCGCGCCGCTTTCGAGCGTGATCTCGATCATGTCGCCTTCGGACGCGTGGTTGTGGTTCGCGACCCCGAGTTCCTTTGCGGTGGCGGGGGAAATGAGTGCGACGTTGTCCCACGTCAGTTTCGTGACGGGGTCCGGCGCTTCCTGAAGCCAGCCGTTGTTATTGTACCGTCCGTCGTAAGTGTGGAAATCCGGGGTAAAGACAATCTCGTAATTCCCCTGCCCGGACAGCGCGGTGAGGTTCACGTGTTCGGAAATGTACGAGCCCGCGGCGCTCGAGAGGAAAAAGAGGGTCCGTCCCGTGCTCGCGTCGCTTCCGGCGACAAAACCGTCGTGCAGGAATTTATTCCACCCAGAAGCGAAATCCGCCTCAGGCGCGATTTGCCGGAAGGTTTCCTGAACCAGTTCCGGGCCCTCGGGCTTCGGCAGGCCGGCAAAACGCGCAAGCACGTCGTTATCCGACCAGCCGCCGTAAAGCGGCAAAATCATCGGCTGAACCGCGACATAGGTGCCGTCGCTGCTCCGACCGTCCCCCCAATACTCCAGGTAATGCGCCCGCGGTACGAACCACGTTGCGAGCTGCGAGGTCTCGTCCAGGTCGTGTCCCACGCGGACGACGTTCGGAATGTTCTTCTGCAGTTTTTCCCATTCCAGGTCGGCCGGCGCGTTGTACGCCGGATTCCCGCCGAGGATGAAAAGGGCCGAGATTTTCTTGTCCGCGATCTCTTTGGCGAGTTCGCCGATATTCGCAGTCGGCCTGCAGACCTCTGCGACTCCGACAAGCGTATTGCCAAGCGCGCCAAGCGCCGAGTTGATCGCCGCCACGAGCAGATGGACCGCGACCGGCTGCTGCGAACCGGCGAGCACCAGCGCGCGTCCACGATTCGCCACCAGATCTTTCGCCAGCTCTTCCACCCAGCTCGCGGGGAAAGTTGCTGTCGCCTTCGTCTTTCCGAGGGTTTGCGAAACGCCCGCCAGCGTCGCGTCGCCCGTGGCCTTCGCGATCTCCGCCGCGAGTTCCACCGCGAATACGCCGATCTGGCTCGTAGGAATCCGCAACCGGTGATCGGCCATTCCGCCGGTGATCGTGTACCGATTCTCGACCGCGTAGAGGCGGTTCATCTTTTCGCCGGGCTCGTTGATCCGGCGTTTCTTTGAAAATCCTTTGATCCCCTCGATGGTTCCCTCGGCGCTTCCCAGGAAGTCGCTGTCCAGCGCCAGCACCACGTCTGCCCTATCCAGCAGAGGCCGTACCTCCACTCCCTCGCCAAAACCGATATCCTCCGCCTCCGCCAGGTTGTCGTCGCCGAGCGGCTCATAAATGCACCAGGTCGCCTTCGGTAGCTTCGCTTCCACCAACGCCCGCAGCCGCTCCCGCGTCGGCGACGGATCCTCCTCCATCAGGAACGCCAGGCCCTCGCCCTGCTTGCCGGAATATTCCACGATCAAATGATCGAGGTATTTCGCGAATTTCTTTTCGTCGGATTCCGCGCCGTTCTCGACAAAAGATCGAGCGCGGTCCGGATCGTACAGGTTCAGTATCGAAGCCTGTGTATAAAGGTCCGTGGCGCAATGCCCGTCGTTGATCGGATGGTACGGGTTCCCCTCGAGCTTCGTCGGCCGGCCCTCGTATGTGGATACGATCAACGGCACATAGCCCCGCGCCGACGGCCTCGCGCTGCTGTAAAAGAGAAACTTCCCGGGGATGACCCACTCAGCGCTCTTGGTGAAAGGCACCAGGTGCATCTCCGGCCGCCGGCATCCGGAGAGCCCGACGCCTGCCAGCGCCGTGGATGCGCCCATGATCCGCATGAAATGCCGCCGTGACACTTCCCCACCGTTGAACTCCGCCGCCCCCTGCGGAAATTCCCGCTCCAGGGCAGCCGCAAAGCCGGGAGCTCCGGACAGCTCGTCCAGGCTGCGCCAGTACTTCTTGCCGCCCTGCGCCTGCGGTTCGGATGGATGTTCGAAGACTCGTTTCATCAGCGGTGGCAGCCGGCGCAGTTCTCAGGAGGGTTCACGTACCACGCGTGTTTGAGCGTGAGGCCGATCTCCTGCTGCGTCAGCTTTATGTCGGCTTTGGAAAAATCGCGGTCTTCCTCGCCCGGTGGCTTGCCGTACTTCGCGACGAACGCCTTTGCATTCACGTCGGACGGCTTCCAATCCAGGTTGTAGACGTCTTCGCGCGGGCGGAGCGCATTCTCCGGATGCCGGTGGCAATCGAGGCACCAGGACATCGAAAGCGGCTGGTCGTGGTACACCACCGTCATGTGGTTGACCTGCCCGTGGCACGAAGCGCACGAAATGCCCCGGTTCACGTGAACGGAGTGGTTGTAATACGCGTAATCGGGCGTCTTGTGGAGCTGCACCCAGGTCACCGGCTTGCCCGTCGCCCAGCTCTCGCGGACCGGCGCCAGCTTCGGGTTATCCTTCTGCACCTGCGAGTGGCAATTCATGCAGACCTGCGTGTTCGGGACATTCGAGTGATACGAGACCTCGACGAAGGAATGGCAATAACGGCAGTCCATCCCCAGTTGCCCGGCATGAATCTCGTGCGAAAACGGCACCGGCTGCACCGGCTGATACCCCACGCGGGTATACTTGGGCGTAAAATAGTACCAGATCCCGGCCGTCGCCGCCGTACCCATGACGCACACGATCACCACCAGCTTCAGTGGGATCCAATTGCTCCAGCGTGGAAAGAAATTTGCCATGGATGACTACCGAGCCGGCCCCTCCTCGGCTGCGCGCCTGGAAATCTGGCAAAGAATACGGTTAAGGCAAAATTCGGACACTGGGTGACAAATTTGGGTCAGGGTGACTACCATATTTTTTGCCCCGAAAGGGACGCAAGCCGAATTTGTGAAAAATTTCACAAGCCCCCACTTCCCGGCATTAAGCCCCTCCCGGAAATAGGTTTATGACTGATTTGCAAACAAGTGGTTTTCACCTTCGTGTCGATTCGGCGGTTCCGCGCTGAGAACGGGGCGTTTTTTGAATTGGCCCACCAACGGATGCAAGGGAAAAAACATTTTTCCCCGCGCCTTTCGAGGCGGAGCGTGGCGAACGGGATCACTCCTTGCCCCACTGATGCCTTTCTGATAGAATGTTTCGATGCTGGTTTCAATAGAGTTGCCTGACCCGATTGCGAAGCAACTGCATCTCGATGGAGAGCAGGGCAATCGTCGCGCACTCGAAATGTTCGCCCTTGAAGGCTACAGGAACGGGGAGCTTTCCCGCGGACAGGTTAGCGAACTGCTTGGTCTGGAGTTCAATGAAACCATGCAATTCCTCAAGACGCGCGACAGCATTCGCAGCATCACCCTTGAGGAATTCGAGCAGGATGCAAAGCGCTTGCGGGAGCTTCTCCCGCAGTGACCCTGGTTGTTTCAGACACGACGCCGCTCAACTACCTAGTTTTGATCGGTCACATCGACGTGCTTCCCCGTCTTTTCGGGAATTTGCTGGTTCCTCCAGCCGTGATCCACGAAATGCGGCATCCCAAAGCTCCTTCCGCTGTGAGCGCGTGGGCGGGCAACCTTCCGTCTTGGATCGAGGTTAAAGCCCCGCTCACGGATCTCCACCTTGGCATCGGGGCCGGTGAAGATGAGGCGATCTCTCTCGCTGTTGAACTCGGCGCCACCCTGCTCATGGATGACGTGAGAGCGCGGATCGCAGCCAGGAGTCGGGGACTTCTTACAATTGGAACTCTTGCCATTCTCGACCTTGCCGACGAAGCGGAATTGCTCGATTTCGAGACGGCAATCTTGCGACTGAAAGCCACCAGCTTTCATTTGGACGATGCGCTCCTCCAACCCCTGCTTATCAGGTCTCGCGCCCGCAAGGGCGCCTAGGCGTGCGGAGGCCGTCCTTTCCTTAGTGTACCCCCCAATACCCCGCAAACCTTTCAGGTTTACGCGACGGCATGCTCCGTGCAAATCTCCCGCAAATTCCAGATTCCCCAATGTCCTCCCAAAAAACTCTCCGCGTCGGTATGATCGGTTACAACTTCATGGGCAAGGCCCATTCGAATGCATGGCGCCAGGCGCCCCGCTTCTTCGATTTGCCTGCCGACGTCCGGCTCGACACGATCTGCGGCCGGTCCGCCGCGGGCGTCGAGAAGGCGCGCGCCCAGCTCGGCTGGGAGAAAGCCTCCACCGAATGGCGGGCCGTGGTGAGCGATCCGGCAATCGACATTGTCGATATCTGCACCCCGAACGATTCCCACGCGGAAATCGCCATCGAGGCCGCGCGGCAGGGCAAAGCCATCCTTTGCGAAAAACCGCTCGCGCTCAACGTGGCGCAAGGCCAGGAGATGGTCGCCGCCGTCAAGAAAGCGCGCGTGGTCAACATGATCTGCCACAATTACCGCCGTATCCCCGCCATCGCGCTGGCAAAGCGAATGATCGACGATGGCGCAATCGGCGACCGCATTTTCCATTACCGCGCCCGGTACGCGCAGGACTGGATCACCGACCCGAATTTCCCGCTCGTCTGGCGCCTTCAGTCAAAGATCGCCGGGTCCGGTTCGCACGGCGACATCGACGCCCATATCATCGACCTGGGCCGCTACCTCGTCGGCGAGATCAAGGAAGTCTGCGGCCTCATGGAGACTTTCATCAAGGAGCGCCCGCTGCTTGAGGGCGCCGGCGCCGGCCTCAGCGCAAAAGGCGCTAAGAAGATGGGCCGCGTCACCGTGGACGACGCCGTCTCATGGATCGGCCGCTTCAAGAACGGCGCTGTTGCCAACCTGGAAGCGACCCGTTTCGCGCTTGGGCGCAAGAATCATATCACGCTCGAGATCAACGGCAGCAAAGGCTCGCTCGCCTTCAACTTCGAGGACATGAACCGGCTCGATTACTATAACGCGGAGGACCCCGAGGACCGCCGCGGCTTCCGCAGCATCCTCGTGACCGACCCCTCCCAGCCCTACATCGCCGCGTGGTGGCCCGGCGGCCATATCATCGGGTACGAACATACTTTCGTGAATGCATTCGCCGATTTCGTTCGCGCGGTGGTCGCCGGCAAGAGCGTGCAGCCCACCTTCGAGGATGGCCTTCAAAACGAGAAAGTCCTCGCCGCCGTCGACGAAAGCGCAAAGAAGCGCGAATGGGTGAAAGTAAGCTAACCATCCAGTCACTCGCACTTATCCGTTAACTTACACTTAATCCAAGTCCTTAATACCCTTTCTCATGACCACCAATCCCACCCCATCCGCCATCGTCACCGGCGCCGGACGCGGAATCGGCGAGGCCATTGCCCGCCGTCTTGCTCGCGACGGTGCCCGCGTCGCCTGTGTCAGCCGTAGCGAAAGCAACGCTGCAAGAACCGCCGACGCCATCAATGCCGTCTCTCCTGGCGCCGCGCGCGCTTATGCCGTCGATGTCGCGGACCGGGCCGCCGTGGCTGCCCTGTGCGAGACCATCCTCGCCGATTTCGGCCGCATCGATATCCTCGTCAACAACGCCGGCGTCACCCGCGACGGCCTCGCCATGCGGATGAGCGAGGAGGATTGGGACCTGGTCATCGACACCAACCTCAAGGGCGCCTTTAACTTCATGCAAGGCATCATGCGGCCCATGGTCAAACAACGCTCCGGCCGCATCATCAACATTTCCTCCGTCGCCGGCCTCGGCGGCAACGCCGGCCAGGCCAACTATGCCGCGAGCAAAGCCGGGCTGATCGGCCTGACCAAGACCCTCGCCCTCGAACTCGCAAGCCGCAGCATCACCGTCAACGCCGTCGCCCCCGGCTTCATCAACACCGACATGACCGTCGGCCTCCCCGACGCAGTAAAGACCATGGTCCTCGGCAAGATCCCGCTCGCGCGCTTCGGCAATCCCGAGGACATCGCTGCCGCCGTAGCCTTCCTCGCCGGTCCGGAAGCCAGTTACATCACCGGCCAGACTCTGACGGTGGATGGCGGGATGATCATGTAATCACTACCGTGGCCAACCGGCCATGGGTCCTGATGGCGCCGGTAACGCCAATCCGAATCGCGATGGAATACGATTAGGGTGTGATTGCTTGCGCAACCCGGGAGGCCGTATGCTGGGCTGCGGTAGGGCGTCGAGTTCCATCCAAACCTTCAACCGAATTCCATCCTTCTCTCATGACTCCCGAGGTTCTCCACACCACATCGTTTCCCGTCGACGGCGCCCGGCTCATTCTCGACTCCGCCCGGCAGGCCATCGCGGAGCGCGAAGTGTTTCGCATCGCCCTCTCCGGCGGACATACCCCCGCCGCCGTTTATAGGGAATGGGCGGCCACGGCCGGCGATCTCCCATGGGACCGTGTCCAGATCACTTTCGGCGATGAGCGCTGCGTCCCGCCGGACGACGAGCAGAGCAATTACCTGATGGCCCGCAAGGCGTTCCTCGACGCGATCCCGATTCCTCCCGGCAATGTCTTCCGCATCCGGGGCGAGCTGCCTCCGGACGAAGCCGCCGCCGAATACGAGGCCCGGCTGGCGTACCTCGGATCGCGTTTCCAGGAGGAACGCTACCGGCACGACCTGTTGCTGCTCGGCATGGGGCCCGATGGCCACACCGCTTCGCTTTTCCCCGGCACAGGCGCCCTCACCGAGCGGACGCGCAACGTCGTGGATAACTTCGTGCCAAAATTCGACACTTACCGCGTCACGTTTACTTACCCGCTCATCAATGCCGCCCGCCATGTCTGTTTCATGGTCGAAGGCGCCGAAAAGAAACCTATCGTCGACCAGATCCTATCCGGTCAAGCCGACTATCCCGCCGCCCGCGTAGCTCCCACCGACGGCCGCCTGACATGGCTTCTGGGATGGCCATAACTTCCTACTTCTTACTTCCTACTTCCTACTTCCTACTTCCTACTTCTTACTTCTTACTTCTTACTTCCTACTTCTTACTTCCTACTTCTCCCTTATGTCCACCAATACCCGCGTATTTCTCGTCCGGCACGGCGCCACGGTACTTACCGCCGAAGATCGCTTCGCCGGCGCCACGGACGTCCCTCTTTCCGATGACGGCCGTGAACAGGTCCGCCGCCTCGCGGAGCGCCTCAGCGGGGTGGATATCGCCGCCGTGTTCGCCTCGCCGCTCGGCCGCACCATGGAGACCGCGGCCATTCTCGCGCGGCCCCACGGTCTTCCAGTCCAGCCAGTCGACGGATTGCGGGAAATCTCGCACGGCCGCTGGGAACAAATGACCCGCGAGGAAGTCGAGCGTCAGTTCCCGGCGGAGGCCGCGGATTGGGATTGCGACCCCTACACCTTCGCCCCGGAGGGCGGCGAAAGCGGCCTCGCCGTGACCGCGCGCGCGCTGCCGGCCCTCATGGACATTATTCGCGCCCAGGCGGGCAGCCGCGTGCTCGTCGTTTCCCATAAGGCAACGATCCGCCTGCTCCTCAGCTCTCTGCTCGGCTTCGATCCGCGCCGATTCCGCGACAATCTGGACCAAAGCCCGGCGGCATTGAACATCGTCGACTTCCGCGAGCCATCCCGCGCGCGGCTCACGCTCTTCAACGACACCTCCCACTACGAGCACGGCGGCCTTGCCATCCCGGGCGTCCCGACCTCCCGCCTCTCCCCGTGGTGGAGCGAAGTACCAACCGTCCCGAATCCAGCCAGGTGAGCCACGCCCCAGTTTGCGAGCCGCCGCATTAGCCGTAATTTAATCCATGGCAGGAAAGAGCCTCTTCAAATGCCCGACCTGCGGCCGCGAAAACGATTTCAACGCCGATCCCTTGGGCCCCTTCTGCTCGACCCGTTGCAAGATGGTCGACCTCGGCAAATGGTTCAAGGAGGAGTACCGCATCTCGGAGCCCCTCCGTGCGGATCACCTTGAGGATTACGCGGAACTGGAAGGCCAGGCCCTGGACGAGCCCGAACCGGATGAGTGACGAATCGCTTAGCCGCGCTTGCCGAAGCTCTTTAGCTGCTGCGCGTTCTGGTCGAGCGTATCGAGCAGTTGCAGCGTCTTCGTCTGCGTATCGATCAGCACCTTGTTCCCGGCGATGATTTTCTGCAGATCGGCGACGGTCGCCAGCGAGAGCGGGGCCTGGGACTTGACGGCGCCTACGGAAAGGAACAGCAGGACGAGCGGGAGAATGGTAATGCGTTTCATATTCAGAGCCAGTTACTTAATGCGGGCCGCGTAAAGCCGGGCGACGCGGACATTTTCGGCGATGGTGGCCAGTTTCGCATCGATTTTCGCCTGGTTGTCGGTGATGGTTTGCTGCTGGGCTTGCAGGGTCTGGATGGCTTCGGCGCCGGATTTCAGATCGGCAACGGAGCCCCCCTGCTGGGCCTGGACGGGTCCCAGGAGGGAGCCCACTGCGACGGCGAGGAGGGCGGAGATGGCAAGGTACTTAAGTTTAGGCATAATCAGATTTCAGAGAAAATCTAGAGCACGTTCCAGGCCAAAACTGGCGTGGCTCGATTTTTGCTTGCTCTGGGAGCCGCCTCTCCTTACTCTCTTTTGTCATGGCCCACGGAATGCAACAAGTTCAGTCCCTCTCCCAACAGCAGGTCCTGGCCCCACAGCTTCAGCAGAGTCTCCAGATCCTCCAGGCCCCGATGCTCGAGCTTCGGAACCTCATCCAGCAGGAGATCCAGACCAATCCCGTGGTCGAGGAGGATATCACCGAGCCCTCCATCGAGGACCGGCAGGCGGAAGACAAGGAATTCGAGGAGGAATTTGAGCGCCTCGCCAAGCTCGACGAGGAATGGCGCGATTACATGGCCCAAAACTCCTCCTACTCCGCAAAGAGCCAGGAGGACGAGGAACGGCGTCAGTTTTTCTTCGATTCCATCGTCTCGAACGAGACCCTCCAGCAGCACCTCCTCGAGCAGGTCCACAGCGGCGACCTCGAGGGTCCCGACCAAAAGATCGCCGAGCTGATCATCGGCAACATCGACGACCTCGGCTTTCTGCAAACTCCACCCGAGGACATCGCGCAGAATAGCGGCATCGCGCTGGAAGACCTCAAGCGGGTGCTCGGGACCATCCAGACTTTTCACCCCGTCGGCGTCGGCTCGCGCGACCTGCGCGATTGCCTGCTCATCCAGCTTCGGCGGATTGGAAAGGAAGGTGCGCTCGAATACAAGATCGTCGAGCGCCACCTGGAAGACCTCGGCAAACGGCGCTTCCCGGAAATCGCCCGGCGCCTCGGCACCACCGTGGAGCAGGTGCAGCGGTGCGCGAACTTCATCGCCACGCTCGATCCGAAGCCGGGCCAGATTTTCACCCCGGACCCGAATAACTACGTTCTCCCCGACGTGAACGTGGAACCGATCGACGGCGATTATCAGATCACCCTCAACGGCGACCAGATCCCCCACCTGCGCATCTCGAATACTTACAAGGATCTGATGGCCCACGACCGCAGCAACATGGAGGTCAAGGATTACATCCGGGACAAGATCCGCAGCGGCAAGTTCCTCATCAAGAGCATCCATCAGCGCCAGCAGACCATTTCGAACATCGCCCACGAGATCGTGAAGCGGCAAAAGGAATTCCTGGAGTTCGGCAGCTCCGCCCTCAAGCCGATGACCATGGTGCAAATCGCGGAGGCCGTCGGCGTCCACGAGACCACCGTCAGCCGCGCCATCTCCGGCAAATACATGTCCACCCCGCAAGGCGTGTACGAGATGAAATATTTCTTCACCCCCGGCTACCAGACCGCCGAGGGCAACTCGATGAGCAACACGAGCGTCAAGGAGTCCATCGCCACCCTCGTCAAGGACGAGGACACCCACAATCCCCTCTCCGACAAGGAAATCGTCGAAATCCTCTCCAAGCGCGGCATCCCCATCGCCCGCCGCACCGTCGCCAAATACCGCACGGAGCTAGGCATCCTCCCCAGCAACATGCGCAAGCGCTACTGAGCGGCTTTCGCACCCCCTCGCGTTCCCATAGACTGGGAAAACAGACCACTCGCGGCGGATCTGAAATATTACGAGCCTTGGTTTCACCTCGGATTGCCGCCTAGCGACATTTCTTGGCTACAGGGCCAACCAGCACACGAGATGCTCCTTTTCGCCAGCTACGAAGGGACCGAACCATATGCGCTTGTTTGACTTATTGAAATCGTCGCCGCCGGAGAAGCGGCGTCTCATTACGGGAACCGTAAGGCCGGTATTCCCGCCTACGAAACTTTGGTTTGCCATTGGACTGTCCGGCGCCGTTGCGGCGGCTTTTTTCGTCTCCTCGACAGCCCACGCTGAAAATTCCTATACGACCCTCGACGCACCCGCAGCCGGGAATCCGCCTTTTAATGGCGGGACCAGTGTGACGGGGATCTCCGGCAGCAACATCTTCGGGACTTACTCGGTGCCAAACGGCTCAAGCCAAGGTTTTATTTATAATGGCGTGACTTACACCGACATTAATGTTCCGTTTCCTTCGACTGTTAGCACGGGCGTGTCGGGCATCTCCGGTGATCAAATTGTCGGAGACTATACGACAGAAGCGATCATCAATGGCACCGACACGTTTACTTCGAACGGCTTTCTTTATAGCGGCGGCGCCTATACCACCATCGATGACCCCTTGGGCTCCACTACTGGTTTATCGGGCATATCTGACGGCAATATTGTAGGTGAGTTCCAAGAGGGCGATACCTTTCACGGCTTTCTTTATAATGGCAGCTCCTACATCACCATTGACGATCCTTTGGGTGTCGAAACTTTTGTGCGAGGCATTTCCGGCAGCGACATCGTAGGCTTCTACACGGACGCAAATGGCAACTGCCACGGTTTTCTCTACAACGGCTCCACCTATTCGACCATCGACCATCCGGGGGCGGAAGATGGCAGCACCAAAATATTCGGTATTTCCGGTGGCGACATCGTCGGCTTCTATACGGACGCTAGCCTTACCAGCCACGGTTTCTATTATGACGGCGACACTTACACCGATATTGACGATCCCTCGGCCGTAAATAACTCCACACTCGCTTATGGCGTGGACGGAAATGCAGTCGTGGAAACTTACTATGATGCGAACAATACCGCTCACGGTTTTGAGACTATAATAAGCCCGGTCCCTGAAACGGCTTCTCCTCTGCTTACATCGGCCGGTGCCGCGGGTCTTATCTGGCTGCGGCGAAAACGCCGAATGGAGTCGCAGGTTGAAACTTGATGTTTCTCTGCCGCCAGACCGCAAACCATCCCCCTCGTTCGATCAATTATTACCCGCCCCATCCTTCCAAATCGACTCCATCTCATAGCTAACCAGCGACCGGACCTCGATCTCACCCTTGGAGCATTGGATCGACAAATCGTCACCCGACGGAAGGAAACACGCAGCCAATGACGCCTCTCCGTCATTTCCAAATACCTCGATCGACGTGCGATCCACCAATATCTCCAGGGTCTTCAATCTCGTTGGTTTCTTACGACCATCGCCATCCTTCCCGTCAAAAAACTCCGCGTTCCGGTCCCGGATCCCGATCCCATCATTGGACACACGGATGTTTTCACCGCGGATGCGGATCGTCCCTTCCGTCCCCTCCTTTAATTCAAGATTCGCCTTGATATCGAGCAGCTCACCCGGTCCCAACTTCATCTCTTCCCCGGCGGCAATCGTCCGCGCCTCCCACTTGTGTTCGGCAAGGTGCAGGCTCTCCACTTCCTTGATCGGATTTCGATAGAGCCACATCGATCCCGCATGGCTTCGCAGCGTCAATTCGCAAGGAAAGCTCATCTGCTGGTTGAACGGCATATTTGGATAACTGCCGCCCGCCATCCACGCGAGCTGGATTCGGCGCCCGTCGGCCTCTTCCATGTTATTGAACGTCTGGGTCGCGTAAAAATTCGGGCCTCCGCACGAGGATCTGCGGCTTGTTTCCGGTTTGAAGGTGGTCCCGTCAAAATCGCCCACCACATATTCGCCGTTTCCATTCACCACCACCCATTTCATCCGGTTCCGGTCG
>Ga0326727_10018631_pt1 | contig 14140 bp, 9 predicted proteins | sample MB2enrmetagenome_FD_207643 | JGI IMG/M metagenome (GOLD analysis project Ga0326727, IMG submission 207643) | Lab enriched peat soil microbial communities from McLean, Ithaca, NY, United States - MB29MY | ecosystem: Environmental > Terrestrial > Soil > Wetlands > Peat | place: USA: New York...
CCCGGGCTCCTGCCTCGGCTCCGATGTTCTTGTACCCTCCCAGATTCTCCTTCAGAAACTCATAGTCTTCCATGTGGATAGGCTTGTTGCGGCGCTGCATCTTCAGCCATTCCTCGTCACTGGAGGTCCACTTGTACTGGTCGAGGATGAAGACGTTGGCTCCCAGGTTGGCGATGCGGTCGGCAATATAAAGATTCATGCCATTAATGATCGACATCACCACGATCAGGGTGGTGGTGGCAATCACCACGCCCAGCAGGGTAAGGAAGGAACGTAGCTTGTGGGCCTGCATGGCTTCCAAAGCGATCCAGAAGGCTTCGCGGGCTGAACCCCAAGTACTCGAACCCGCCCTTGCATGGATGGGAAGCTCGTGCGGTAGCGTTGCAGTCTGCCCCATGGAGGTCATAGGTCACGGGCAATTGGACGTGATGACTGACGAGCAAACACACACGTGCTCGCCTGCCAATTCCCACTGGTAATACGCAGTTGGAACCTCAGAAGTTTCGTTGACATTTTTTCCACCGGATGAGGATGCAGAATCCGCCAAGGCCAAAGAATCCGCTGCGCCTTGGGGCCATCTACGCAAACTTCAATGTGGTGCGCGGGTTACGCAAGCTGGACTCCCGCACGACCAGTCGCGGGGGGAAAAAGATGCGTTTCGGCGGCAGCGGGGTCTTGGATTCCATGCTCTCCAGCAGCAATTCGGCTGAGCGTTCCCCCAGCTGGAAGCAGCTCTGGTTAATGGTGGAAAGTGGTACGCGCAGCATGTCCGAGTAGTGGACGTCGCCTGCCCCCACAACGGCGATATCCGCGGGTACCTTCAAGCCCGCCTCAAGAATGGCCTTAATGGCGCCTGAGGCCACGGGATCGTTGTAACAGAAGACGCCGTCGGGCCGAGGCTTCAATTGCAGGAGGTGTTGCATGGCAGCATAGCCGGTATTGTCCTCATGTGCCCCGCTGATGACATACTCGGGTTTGACCTTCAATCCGTGTTTGGCCAAGGCCCGACGGTAGCCGCGCAGCCTTCCCTTTCCCGTGGAAACCATGGGCCCGCGAAGGTGGGCGATGCGGGTACAACCTTGCTCGATGAGATGCTGAGTGGCGAGAGCACCAACCGCGTCGTCCTTCACCCCGACATAGTTGGCCTTCACGTGCGGAATCATGCGATCGACCAACACGTAAGGCACTGCATGCCTCTTCAGTGTTTCGACCATCGAACGGCTCGCGTGCGGGGCCGCCGATGCGATAATCAGGCCGTCGACCTTGCGCCCCAGGAGGAGTTTGATCTGGCGTAATTCTGTCTCCGCGTTCTCATCGGAGCTGCAGACAGCAATTTGATAGCCTAACGGTCCAAGCTTGCGGTTGACACCCTTTGCCACCTCGGCAAAGAACGAGTGCATCAGGTCGGGCACAACCAACCCGACCAGGAAGCTGCGATGGCCGGCGAGGCTGCTGGCGATGAGGTTGGGTACGTACCCAAGCTCGCGAGCGCGCCGGCAAACTCGACGGCGGGTTTCCTCGGCGACACCCAAGTGATTTCGCAGTGCCTTGGAAACGGTCATCAACGAAACGCCCAAATCCTCAGCGATATCCTTCATCCTGACTGGCACATCAACCCCCCGGCCTGATCATGCCCGAGCGCCTCGGCCCTAATCGTCATCCCCCGGGCACAGCGCACTGGGCATCGTAGCAAAGTTACCGTTACATGTCACATGTTTAGCGCTAAACAAATTTCTTGACAAGCGAATTTGTCGGGTGTATGGTCCTCCCCGTCACTAGAGTAGAATGAAATTCTTCACGCACCAACATTGGGCGCAAGCCATTGCCCAACGACCGAGCATTGAAGCATATCCATTGAGGTGATTGCGGATCGAAGTCGATCAAGTATCCGCCGTGTACTGAGCGCACTCGCTCCCCCTTACCAGAGGGGGGCGTGGATCCTTTTCTGCATTCTGAAGGCATGCGTCGGGCAGGATTTCGAAATGGGGGCAACATCTATTTGAGGTGGACAGTGTCTAACCGGCTTTTCAAGACACGTCCCGTACTGCAATAGGAGGACACACCATGCGTGTTTTGCTAGCATTACCAAGGGCGAAGACTGCGGCTCTGCTCGCAGTGCTTCTGACCATTCTCGTCATTCCGGCTTCGGCTCAGACCTTCATGGCGTCCATTCATGGCACGGTTCTAGATCCCACGAGTGCGGCAGTCCCCGGAGTGTCGATCACTCTAACCAATGTTGCCACGACCGTGGAGCGGCGTACAACCTCCAACGCGACCGGTAACTACGTCATTCAAGATGTGCTGCCCGGAGATTACACCCTCTCTGCCTCCGCCGGCGGATTCAAGACGGTGAAAATTTCTCAGTTCACCCTGGTGGTGGCGCAGACCGCCACCATGGACATCCGACTGGAGGTTGGCAAGGTGCAGTCCTCCGTCACCGTGCAAGCGACGGGTGAGATGGTTCAGTCCTCCACCTCGGAACTGGGCGCGGCCGTGACCGAAAGGAACGTGAAAGAGCTTCCTATGAACGGCAGAAATTTCACCCAGTTGCTGTGGATGACGCCGGGCGCGGGCCCCGTCAGTACAGGACAGGGCTCCGGCGGCGGCTATGAAGGGCCCGTAGGGACGTTTGTACAGCCATCCTTCAATGGCCAGATCAACCGCAGCAATCTGTACCTCACGGATGGCATGTTAAACAATGAATCGTTCATGGCCACTTACGCGACGCCGCCGATCCTGGAAAGCATTGAGGAATTGAAAGTGCAATCGCACAACGATCTGGCGGAGTTCGGCCAAATAATGGGCGGAACCATTAACGTGGTCACCAAGTCCGGCACCAACGTAGTGCACGGCGACTTGTGGGAGTTTCTCCGCAACAACGACTTCGATTCGCGAAGCCCCTTCCTGGCGGCGGTGACGCCGTTCAAGCAGAACATGTTCGGCGCCCAGATGACCGGCCCCGTGGTGCTACCGAAGATTTACCATGGCAAGAATCGTACCTTCTTCTCCACCGCCTACGAAGGTTACCGCTATCGCTCGCCCCTCGAATCGCTGTACCGGGTGCCGACGGCGTCCGAGCTTACCGGTAATGAGAGCGACCAGAACCCGATTTACAACCCTTATACCACCACACCCGATCCGAACAAAGCGGGCGGATATCTCCGCACCCAGTTCCCGGGCAACATCATCCCGAGCTCCATGTTGGATACAAACCAACTCGCCTACATCGCGGCAACCCTGCCCACACCGATAGTTACGGGAGTGGCCGGCGAGAATGCCATCGACGCCGCCCCGCAGATTTGGGACCAGGACTCCTACAATGCCAGGATCGACGAGAACATCAATTCGAGCAATACGGTCTGGTTCCGCATCAGCGGAGCGGTGGAGAACCGGAGTCTCACCGCCGGCCGGCAGGAAAACGCTGAAAGCCTCGAATTTAACAGCAAAAACATCGGGGTCAGTTGGGTGCACACCTTTGGACCGAGCGGGATACTCCAGGCACAGTTCGGCTTGGTCAGACTGACGGAAACCCAAATCGAGAACTTCACGACGATTCCGGACAATTGGTTCGCAACGAACGGCTACTCCGTCAACATGTACGGTGATTTCCTTGGGAACCACAGAGTGGATCCCTCCTTCACCGTGACGGGCTGGTGGAGCGGCGGGGGCTACTACTTTTTCAACAAGCCGACCAATGACGAGCAGTATAAGGTCAGCTATTCGAGGACCCACGGCTCTCACATCTTCAAGATGGGCGCCGATCTTGCTTCCACTAACAACGAACTGGAAATCGAGACGGGCGCCGCTACGTTCGCAACTCTCGAGACGGGGAACCCCGAGAGCACCGGCACCACCGGCAGCGCGCTGGCATCCTTCCTGCTCGGCATACCGGATTCCGACTCCCGCCGCAACACGCTGGAAAGCATGCGTTGGGGCGGAGTGCTGGGCATGTTCTTCGAGGACCAATGGAAAGTTACCCGGAACCTGAGTGTGAACTACGGCCTGCGGTACGACCATAATTACATCGAGCCGATGGGAAGGCCGCAAGACAACAATGAATATACGGGCATGGATAATTTCTACAATGGGACCTATGTCCTCCAGAAGGCGCCGGGGACCTGCGCGGTGCTGCTGACCCAGCCATGTCTGCCCAGCGCCACGTTGCCGGCGAATGTCGTTTTGCTTCCCAGTAACAGAAGGGCGGAGATGCAAGATCCGGAGCACAATTTCGGACCGCGTCTGGGATTCGCCTACCGGTTGGGGCCGAAAACGGCTATACGCTCGGGCGCCGGCATCGTTTGGGACAACTGGTCTGGAGTCCAACAAATGTCTCGAAACTTCGCGGGCGAGTGGCCGATGCTGGGCTTTGCCCAATTCTCAAACATAAATCCCATCAATTCGACGCCCCAGGCGTTGATTGAAAACTCGCTTCCCAGCGCCGTCATCCCACCGGCTACACCGTTCACGGTGGGCTTCTACTCGACGGATCCCAACTATGTGAATGCTTATTCCATGCAGTGGAACCTCAACGTGCAGCACCAAATCAATGACTCGACGATGCTCAGCGTGTCCTACGTGGGGTCGGGCTCGCGGCACCTGGATGTCGGCGGGTATTACGGCGTGGCGCCCAGCCCGGGTACGACCACGCCCAGCACGCGGTATCCGTATCCTTACATGACTCCGGGCGAGTTTGACCGCTCCATTGGCAGCTCCTACTATGATTCCATGCAGGTTTTGTTCGAGCGCCGCAGCACCCATGGCGGATCCTACCGGGTCAATTACACCTGGTCGAAAACGATTGACTGGGGGTCGGACGGTTTCTTCGCCGCCGAAGGTTATTCGGTGGAGAACCCGTATAACCTGAGTAATGACAAGGGCGTCGCGGGCTTTGACCTGACGAATGTGCTTGTGGCGAACTGGGTCTACGCGCTCCCCTTTGGGAAGGGTCAATCCTTCCAATCGGGGAACAAGGTGGTGGACTACATGGTAGGGGGGTGGGAGTTCAACGGCATTGGTGTGTTCCGTACCGGCCCGCCGTTCACTCTTACGGTGACGGGCGATTTGGCCAACACCGGGAATACAGGTTACGAGCGGCCGAACCAGGTGGCGGACTGGCATGTCGCCAACCCCCAGCCGACCGAGTGGTTCAACCCGGCGGCGTTTATAGCGCCGCCGCAGTACACCTTCGGCACCATGGGACGCACGAACATGCGCGCGGATTGGACGAGAACCTGCGACATGTCCATCGTGCGGCGATTCCCCATTCGGGAGAAGACCACTCTGGAATTCCGGGCCGAGGCCTTCAACATATTCAATACGCCGATCTTCGGCACGCCCACGGTCAACTTGAATACCTCGACCTTCGGTCAAGTTAGCACCTTGGCCAGTGGCAATACCCCACGGCAAATACAGCTTGCGCTGAAGCTGATGTTCTAGGAAAGAGACTGCTTGCCCTGTGTCATTCTACCCCTCGGAAGCCGCCGGACCGGAAACGGTCCGGCGGCTTCTTCCATACCTCACGCCATGGAGCACACGGACATGATAACTACCATCCCGCGTCGTCGATTCCTGCAATCGCTCGCTGCCGGGGCCTGCCTTCCGCTGGCGGCCCAACAACCCGCGGAGCGCGCCGGAGCGGTGCGCAAGGGAAATATTCAGCCGTGGTTTCACCCCGCCGCCCTGGGACTTTTCATTCACTGGGGGCCGTGCAGTGTGGGGGGGATCGAAATCGGCTGGGGCATGTTCAAGGACGTCGACGCGCCGAACCCTTATTGGCCGCCGCAGAAATACCGGGCCCTCGCGGACCGGTTCGACCCCCAGAACTACGATCCGGACAAGTGGCTGGCAGCAGCAGCCCATGCCGGCTTCAAGTACGCCGTCCTCATCACGCGCCATTGCGACGGCTACGCCATGTGGCCAAGCGAGTACGGCGATTTCGGTACCAAGCAGAAGATGAAGGGTAGGGATCTGGTCCGGCCCTATGTGGAAGCCTGCCGGAAGCACGGCCTGAAAGTGGGCTTCTATTATTGCCCCACGGATTGGACGTACAGCCCCAAGGGCTGGCCCTATGCCGGCTTCCCGCGGCGCGACCCGGACTTCAATTCCGCCAATCCGCTCAAGAAGTTCGGAACTCCCAACTACGTGGACATGCCCCAGGCGGAGCTACAACGCTATTTCGAGCAGTATTATGCGTACGTAAAAGGACAGGTCACCGAACTGCTGACGCGCTTCGGCAAAGTCGATCTGCTTTGGTGGGACGGCTACGACTGGCCCACAGAGGTCGACCTGCACGGGCCGGAGATGGAGGAATACGTTCGGAAGCTCCAACCGGCCATAGTTCAGAATGACCGGTACGTCCACTGGCACGGTAAGAAATCGCAAGGCGACTATAACACGGACCTGGAAGCCAGGGATCCCTCCACGCGTCCACCCGGCGACTGGGAACAGTGCGAGCAGATCTGCGTCGGCTGGAGCTATCGCGGCCCCAAGGCGGTCTGCAAGCCGGCATCGTATCTCATTGAGCGCCTGGCGCGGGATCGTGCCTGGGGCGGCAACTATCTGCCGGACTTCGGGCCGTTGCCGGACGGCACGATGCCCTCCAGCTTTTACGCCATTTGCACGGAAATGACCGAGTGGATGAAGCATAGCGCGGTTTCGATTTATGACGTCGAATCGGGTCCGTATCCGGACCGCAGCGACTGTCCCGTGACCGTGAAGGGCGACACCTGGTTTGTGCACTTCCTCACGCCGAATCAGCGCTCCGCAACACTGAAGAACGTGGGAACGCCGAAGTCGGCCACCCTGCTGCGGACAGGCAAGGCAGTTCCCTGGAGCAAAGAGGGTGACGACGTGCTGCTGGTTCCTGCCCAATCCGATTTCACTCCTCTTGATGACGTGGTAAGGGTGACATGGTGAAGGGAGGCCTTCATGTTGACAAGACGCCGGCTGCTTGACCTCGCGGCCCGAGGACTGGTAATGGCGGGGCCCGCGGGTGCATGGGCAAAGGGTGCGGCAGGGGCTTCTGCGCTCGCTGGAGATCAGGCTGAACCCGCAAAGCCGAAGGAACCCACCGCCGCGCCCTGGGACAATACTCCTCGCCGCCCGCCGCGCTTCAACGATGGCCGTGATTGGTTCCTGCAAAAGCGCTTCGGATTATTCGCCCACTGGGGCATCTTTTCCGTGGCCGGATGGGATTCCGAGGAGATGTACCTGAAGGGGATGACGCGCGCCGAGTACGCGCCGTACATGCACAAGTTCAATCCCGTCAAGTTCGACCCTGACGCGTGGCTGGACTTGGCCGAGCAGGCGGGCATGGAGTACCTCACCATCACCACCAAGCACATTGATGGTTTCTGCATGTGGAACACGCGGGAGACCCGCTACAACGTCATGAACACGCCCTATGGCAAGGACACGCTGAAGATGCTGGCCGACGCCTGCCATCGCCGGAATTTTCCCCTCTGCCTCTATCATTCCATCGTGGATGAGCACAATCCCATCTACCCCAATGCCGGACGGCCTTACGAGCTGCCGGTCCCCGAGCCGGGAGACGAACCCGACCAGGAGAAGTACCTGGCCTTGCTGAAGCGTCAGGTGAAGGAACTATGTTCGAATTACGGTGAGATCCACGGCTTCTGGTGGGATGTGAATGTAATGGGCGTCAAGGACCCTTCCTTCAACGATTTGATTCGCTCCCTTCAGCCCAACGCGGTGATCAATAACCGGGGCTTCGATGACGGCGACTTTGGCACGCCGGAGCGCGACTGGGACAACTCTGTGAACACCGAGTTGTATTTCCAAAAGCGTGTCGAGGCCTGCCAGTCCGTGGGGTACCAGGGATGGGGTTACCGCGCCGACGAGGACTACTTCTCGCTCCCCTATTTGATTCGCAGCATTCACAAGATTATGGCCAAGGGCGGGAATTACCTGCTCGATGTGGGCCCCAAGCCCGACGGAACCATAACCGAGGAAGCCGCCTCACTCCTGCGCCAGATTGGCAAGTGGTACAAGAGCGTGAAAGAGTCTTTTGTGGATGTGGAAGCCGCCAGCATGTTGACCAAGAATCGCAATGTGCTTCTGACCCAGCGCGGCGACACGCTGTATGTTCACCTCTTCAAAGAACAGGAAACCCCCGCCGTCTACCTGCCTCTCATCATTGCCCTCCCGCGAAGGGCGACGCTGCTGAATACGGGTGAGAAAGTCGAGTTCGAAGTTCTCGCCACACCCCGCTTGGCGCAACAAAAACCGAACCGCTGCCTGCGATTGAAGAACCTGCCGGTGAGCGGTCCCGCCAGCGTGGGCTTGGTGGTGAAGCTGGAGTTTGATCATCTGCCGGCGTAGCGCGAACCCCCGTTTTTGGGGTCCGCGGCTCGTCTCTTGCAAAAACCAGGAGTCCCCAAGACCGGGACGTGCCCATCGGTTTGGGAGCGCGCGTCCCGGGAAAACCTATCCTTGACCCCTTTCCTTAACCCCTTGACATGTAATATTGCGTGCAATATCCTGCTGTTGTGCGGCTCGCCTTGGTGCTCGACACGGATGTGATGGTGGCGGCTTTGCGAAGCAGTCGCGGTGCATCCCGACAGCTCTTGCTTGGCGCGCTCCACGGGGGTTTCCAGTTACTGCTTTCCGTTCCCCTCATCCTTGAGTATGAGGCTGTTCTCAACCGGCCGGAACATTTGGCCGCCTGTGGACTTAGCGCGGCAGAAATCGGGCGAGTACTGGACGATCTCGCGGCGGTCGCCAAGCCAGTCAATCTCTCATTTCGTTGGTGCCCGAGGTTATCAGATCCGAATGATGATATGGTTCTGGAAACCGCCGTGAACGGAAACGCGGATGCCATTGTGACCTTTAACCAGCGTGACTTTGAAGCAGCCGGCAGGGACTTTGGTTGCGCAGTGATTTTGCCTGGCGCGGCGCTCCAACAGTGGAGGAGTTCGAATCCATGAGAAGAAGTAATTTTGCCTTGCGACTCGCCCCGTCGCTGATGGCGGAGGCCCGCAAGGTGGCGGACTCGGAAGGTGTAGCTTTAAACCAGTTGATCAATGTGGCGGTGGCGGAAAAGGTTTCCACTTTGCGCACCGTGGAGTATTTCCGCGAGCGAGCGAGCCGCGCTAATCGCCGGGAAACTCTGCGGATTCTGGCCCGCGCCGGGAAAGGCAATCCTCCCCAGGAAGGCGATGAACTTCCCCCGGGTTACGAGAGAGAAGGCGAAAGGCGAAAAACTGCAACCCAATCGCTGTCTGCGCTTAAAGAATCTGCCAGTCAGCGGCCCCGCCAGCGTGGGCTTGGTGGTAAAGCTCGAGTTTGACCATCTTATCTCCTGAAATGGCCTAATATATTAGGCAAAATACTTGAAGAACTTAGGAATACCTAGTATATTAGGCATATGCTAACCCTGTCCTCCATAGGCGAGCAGATCGCAGCCAAGCGCAAGAAGTTGTGCCTCAGCCAAACCGAACTGGCCCGCAAGGCCTCGCTCAGCAGGGCGACAGTCGACGCGCTGGAGAACGGCCGCACCGGGGAGCTAGGCTTCTCCAAGGTTACCAGACTTCTGTCCGCGCTCGGGCTCGGGCTGAAGCTCCAGGAGTCAGGCTCGAAGCGGCCCACCCTGGACGAACTCATGGAAGAGGATCGCAATGATCAAGGTCTGGACCGACGGCGCTGAGTCAGGCCTGCTTGACAGGCGCGGCGACCGCGGCAGCACTTTTGTTCACTTGCCGCAGGCAGCGGCGGAGCGAGCGGTCTCCGTCAGCATGCCCATCAGACTGTCATCCTGGGATATCCCCTTCGGCTTGCCCCCGATCTTCGAGATGAATCTTCCCGAGGGCGTGTTGCGGGAGCGGCTCCGCCTCGCCTTCGCCAAAGCGACCGGCTCGTTCGACGAGTTTGATCTGCTCTCCCTTGTCGGGCGTTCGCAGATCGGCCGCATCCGCTACACCGGCGAGACGGAACAACTGAATGAGGACGTCCCCTTTCAGTCCGTGGACGAGATTCTGGCCCGTCGGCGTGACGGAGATCTGTTTCGCCACCTCCTCGACAAGTTTGCATCCTCTTCCGGCATCAGCGGCGTGCAGCCGAAGATCCTGGTACGCGATGAAGCAGCCGCGACGGCCTTGAGAGACTCGCAGCCCCGTCTTTCCCAAAGCTTCCGGGGCGCTACCCACATCGTAAAATTTTGGGAGCCAAACGAGTATCCGCAGCTCGCCGCGAATGAACACTTCTGCCTCACTGTGGCAAAGAGGTGCGGACTCAATGTGCCTCCTTACCGGCTGGCGGAAGACGGTAGGGCGCTGGTGATTGATCGTTTTGACCTTCGCCCGGATGGCACCTATTGCGGCTACGAGGATTTCTGTGTTCTGAATGCCCGCAGGACCGATGAGAAATATCGCGGCAGCTACGAAACTTCGATCATGAAGCGGTTTCAGGAGTTCGCGAATTCCCTGCAAATCAACGAGGATCTGGAGCGATTATTCACACTGATTGCACTCAATTGCGCCCTTCGCAACGGCGATGCGCATTTGAAGAATTTCGGAATCGTCTACGACCAGGTTATGGGCGAAGCGAGGCTTGCCCCCGCGTACGATCTCGTGACCACCGCCGTCTACCTGCCCAAGGATAAGATGGCTCTTACTCTCAACGGAAGCACTCGCTGGCCCAGCTCAAAAGAACTCCGCAGGTTTGGCGAAACTCGCATGGGAGGAACGCCTTCCAAGATCAAACAGATCCTGGAGCGTATCGACGACGCTCTTTCCCAGACCAAAGCCGACGTGCGCCTGTACGTCAGCCAGAATCCTGAGTTTGCCGAAGTCGCAGAGCGGATGCTGGAGGAATGGGAGAAAGGCGCTTCTGTCTCGCTGCGGCCCAGTTCATGAAGGAAACTCGCAGCTTTTCCTGCCCGCTCGGGGGGAGAGCAAGTGGACACGCATAAGGTTAATTTGTGTCGCATATAAAAGACATCGAGACTATTTTTTATTTTTGTCCTCTAAAAGAAACACGACCTGTGAATTTTCTCGCCTCTGTCGCATATATCAGTCACGCGGGTCGATCATTACTTCCCAGCTAAACCCACCCAGTCAAAGTACGCCGGCTGGCGCAAACCCTGGCCCTTGAGGGCTGAGTTTTCACGGAAAAGAATCCCTAAGAGAGATTCACACAGAGGGCACAGAAACTGGCTCACAGAGAGCACGGAGCAAAGCCGGTGTCAGGTGCCAGATTCCAGGTGCCAGTAAAACCCTAATACTTGGGACCTGACACCCGGCACCTGACACCTCATTTGCTCTGTGTTCTCTGTGCTCAGTGATTGTCCCTCCGTGAACTCTGTGTGAAACGCTCTTAAGCCTTCCCTGGAGCGCCCGTGTCTTGCCAACGATACCACTACATTCCACCCCGGGGTTTTGACATTTGGTGCACGCTCTGTCTAGAATGGCTGCGAGCGGGGCGAGGTCGCCCCGCGACCCATGAAGATTGCCATTCTGCATCCCTGCAATGAAGATTCGAGTGCGCCCTATGGCCAACTCGAACCGACCCGTGATCTTTCGCTTCTCCTTCCGGACGAGATTTGGGCACACTTCAACATCCGCAAAGCCACGGCGGTGCGGCAGGTGATCCAGATCGTTCGCGAGGGCTTCGACGTGGCCATCAACCTGTGCGACGGCGCGTGGGATGAGGACACGGTGGGCATCGAAGTGGTTCAGGCGCTGGAGCGGATGAACGTGGCCTTCACCGGTGCGGGATCCTCATTTTACGATCCCTCGCGCGAAGCCATGAAGATGGCGTGCCACTCCGCGGGAGTCAAATTCCCCGCTTATGTGATGGCGCGCCACCCCCGCGATGTGGAGCGCGCCGGCCGCGAACTGCGCTTCCCGCTGCTGGTGAAACACCCGCAGGGATACGCGAGCGTGGGACTGTTTCGCGACAGCCGCGTGACCGACGCAGAAACTTTGGGGCAGAAAGCGGAACGGACCATTGTTGAATATGGCGCCGCGCTCATCGAGGAGTTCATCGAGGGGCGGGAGTTTACGGTGCTGGTGGCCGAGCCGCGCCACGCCGACGAAGAGGCCTGGGTTCTGGAACCCGTGGAGTTTCTTTTCCCGCCCGGTGAATCGTTCAAGCACTTCGACCTGAAGTGGAAGGATTACGAATTGATGTCGACGCGCCCGGTCTCCGATCCCGCCCTGGCGGCGCGCCTGCGGGAGGCTGCGGCACTGACGTTCACGGCACTGGGCGGTTCCGGGTATGGAAGGTGTGATTTCCGCATGGATGCAGCGGGAACGATCTACCTGATCGAGATCAACCCCAATTGCGCGGTGTTTTATCCGGAAGGCCAGTACGGCAGCGCCGACTTCATTCTTGCGAGCGACCCGGGGGGGCATCGCGGATTTCTGGAGCATCTGCTGGCCTGCGCCATCCGCCGTCGCGACCGCGCGTGCCGCGTTTGGGAATTGCAATTCAAGCCCGGGCGCGGCTTTGGAATGTATGCCCGCCGGGCGATTCGCGAAGGCGAGATTGTGGAGTGTTACGAAGAGCGCCCGCATACTTTGGTCTCGCGGCAACACGTGGAGCGGCACTGGCGGGGATTGCGGCGGCGGTGGTTCGACCAGTACGCCTGGCCCGTGACCGCTGACCTGCACGTTCTCTGGAGCGAGAATCCGGACGATTGGCGGCCCATCAACCACGCCTGCAATCCCAACACGTGGCTGGAGGGTTTGAATCTGGTGGCGCGGCGCGACATTGCCGAAGGCGAGGAACTGAGCGCCGATTATGCCACGTTCTGCGGACCGGCGATGGCGGGGTTCGAGTGCCAGTGCGGGGCGCCGGACTGCCGAGGGGTAATCCTCGGCACCGACTACCTGCTGCCGGAAATCCGCCGGCGCTACAGCGGGCATGTTTCGGACTTTGTGCGGTCGGCCTGGCTTGACACCTCACCCGATGGGCGCCGGCCCTTTGCGATTGTGCGGCACACCTCAGGGTTCGGTCTGGCCGCCCGCCGAGCCTGGCGGGCCGGGGACACGGTGGCGGACTTCGCCTGGGGAAATCGCGGGAGCCGGCCTTCGCGCTGGACTCTTCAGACCGGCCCCCAGGAACACGCGGAGCCGCTTCCCTTCGAGCTCCGCTACGTGAACCATGCGTGTTCGCCCAACGTGCTGTTCGATATCGAGGCGGGGAAACTGCGCGCGCTGCGCGATATTGCCCCCGGCGATGAACTGCATTGCTTTTATCCCGCCACCGAGTGGGAGATGACGGAACCGTTCAAATGCCACTGCGGAACGAGCGAGTGCCTGGGCTTCATCACCGGCGCCGCGCAAATGCCGCGCGCGGCGCTGGAGCGTCATGCGCTCTCCCGCTCGATCCGCGCGAAACTGCTGGGTCGCCTGCCGGCGGATCAAGCTTGCTCCTGAAGGCACTGGCCGCGCCGTGTCCGTACGGGCTCGCGATCAGTGGGGTGTGAAATAGACCGGAGCATGTAGTGTCAGTGTAGTGCGGGCCTGTTCGGCAGGTCCGCGTTTTTTGTTTTTAATAGGGGACAAACCGGCAGGATGCATCGGGGCGCTGCGCCTGCTTCCGCCCTGCGCCTAGCGCGCGGGTTCTATGGTCATCACGGGTACCGCGGTGAACGTCTGCGGTGGCTTCAACGCGTAGTTGCGGATGGACCCGCCCACGCCCACGCCGATGTGCGCAATGGAAACCCAGCGCTCCAGGGTGTGGTGGCCGGTGCGGTGGAAGAGATAGGAAACGCCGATGGAAGCCGCCGTTCCGGCGAGCTCGATTCCCACAAAAAGCGGCCGGTTATCGACAATGGAATTGGAAAGCAGCCATTCGTTATTCCCCTGGTCGCGCAGGTGCCGCGTGGAAGCATAGTCCAACATGCGCGCGCCGCCCACCCCGGCAAAGAGGCCGATGTTCTCGTTGTCCCAGAACTTGTGTGGTGGCGCCGGGGTCTTCGCTTTGGCCAGCGGCTTGGCTGGAGCAGCCGCGGGTGTCCCCGGATTTTCTTGCGCCAACATTCCCCCGGGGAAGGACAGGAGCAAAGTGAGTAAGAGAAGGATGTGGGTTTTGGGCATGGGCGGCATTTTAGATGGAATTGCGACGGAGTGCCAAGACTTTCCGCGCGCCTTGGACTGCGGCGGCTCGACGCTGCTTT
>Ga0326727_10018632_pt1 | contig 14140 bp, 9 predicted proteins | sample MB2enrmetagenome_FD_207643 | JGI IMG/M metagenome (GOLD analysis project Ga0326727, IMG submission 207643) | Lab enriched peat soil microbial communities from McLean, Ithaca, NY, United States - MB29MY | ecosystem: Environmental > Terrestrial > Soil > Wetlands > Peat | place: USA: New York...
CGCCTCGACGGACCCTCTGTCAGGACCAAGCACCTGCCCGAGGGCGAGCTACAACTCGAAGCTCAAGACGTTCCTGGAGACCGCAGAGTTTCCGGAAAACGAGCCGCAGAGTTTCCGGAACGCACACGTGGAGCCGCTTCATCGCCTCTTCCCCATCATTGGTCGTCCACGGGGCGGGCGGGAAGGACATGCCGTCCTTGTCGAGGGGGTACCGGCGCAGCATCCGGTTCGCCAGACTCTCAGCCTGCTCGAAGCCGTGCTCGCTGAAGAAATGGGGCTCCAGACGGGCGACGATGAACGCGCAGTCGTAGAGACCCTGCGTATCCTCGGGCGTCGGCATGAGGTCTTTGCCGCGCAGCCAGATCGTAGACTGCACATCGCCACCGCTGAAGATTTGACGGACGACCTGGCTCCGGTTGATGCGCGCCGCGTACCCCTCAGGCAGCAGCTCAATGACGGTGCGCCACTTCTTGGGCCGGACGGCATCGAGGATGAAGCACACGGGCTGCGGGTAGCCGAGCACGCGGGCGCTCTGTACGAGCACGACCCCCGGCGCAAGGCGGTGCAGCAGCCGGGGCTCGACGACGAACGGCTCTTGCAGCTTGTTGCGTGGTGGTCCGGAGGCGACGAAGTTCTCGCCGCTGCGGCGGGCCTGCCGGATGAGCGTGTCGAGGCTTGCGTCCTCATGCGCCGCTACCACGCCTTTGCTGAGTATCAGGTTCTCCCCAGCTCCGTCCACGGGTTTTCCACATCCCGGCCGGACCTAGCTCGGCGGGTCGGGCTGTCCGTCAAGCTCTTCGGGCACCGTCGCCTGCGGTTCGGACGGGCTCCAGTCGAGGGCGAGAGCCCCCTCCAGACCGAGCGTGAAGATGGCCTCGTCGTCACCGGCGACAGCTTGGGACAGCATCTTGCTCACCATGCTCTGCGGGCATCTGGGATTTCGAAAACCCGGCTGGACGTGCCATCCCCGCTCCACGGCGGTGTTGACACTGTTCTCGAAGAACGTGAGCGCGCCGTTAGCCAAGCTCTCGGGGGAAAGTTCGAGGCCCCTCTCTTCCTCCCACTTCTCCGTCTTCGGGACCGCCCCCCATGCCGCGCGAAAAAGATGGGCCACCGGGAAGTGACGGAGCGCCATGTTGATGACCTGCGTGATCCTTTCACCCTCCGGGCACGGGAGCCCGCGCACGTCCAAGGAGAAGGCCAGGAACTCGTGCAACTCGGCAGCGGCAATCTCATGCCAGACATGCTCAAGCTCGGGCACGTTCAGACGCGCATCCCTGAGCCGATCACGCAGTATGCGGAGAACGGCAGGTATCTCATTGGGCGGGCCGGGCACGACCCACGAAACCTTGTCCACGTAGAACTGCGTCGGCTCGTCGGACTCCCAGAAAAACGCATCGAGGGGCGAGGCCGGGTCGGGAACGATCAAACCCTGCTCGAAGAGGACATTGGCCAACGACAGGTTGAGCCGCCCGGCGGGGGTGAGGGGAACCTTGAGGCTATGGATAGATTGAATGCGCGTTGGGTCGTCGTCCGTGCTTCCGAGCGCATGTAGGGCCAGGAAGAACAAGACTTCACGAACGCCGCCTCCGTAGGGGTCGGTGGGGTCGAACTTGGACACCTCGTAGCGGGCCTCCACCTTGTCGCGGGCTCTCTTCTCGGCCTCCGCCTGCCGAGCGTCGATACACGCTTCGCACTCGGCTGGGGGTGTTGGGCGTGGGGGCGGATCAGGAAGGAGGTAGGGTCGCGCGTTCGAGCGCTTGGAAAACGTCAGCTCCCTGGAGCACGAGGAGCACGTGACGCCCCGCAGGTGGGCCGTGCTGTACTCGGCAAGGCGCGCGGGCAACTCGGAGCCACCGATTCCGAGTTCCTGTGCGATGTGGCTCGGGGCCTCGACCCATCGACTACCGTCTCTCCTCCAGTAGCGGCGGCAGAGCTCCCGGAGGCGTTCGTCCTCAGTCAAGAACTCCAGGTCGATCTTCGGCAGATCCATGCCGGCCCTCAGGCCGAGCGAGGCTAGCACCGAGAACCCGACTCGGGGCCGCCCGCCGACTTGAATGACCACACGCACCCCAGGAACCGGACGTACGTGTCCTTCCAACGCGCGTATTTGCCCTCATGGCAGCAAGAGCACAGGGAGTGCGTGGCAGGCGGCGCAAGCAGGAGCCCGAACCGACTGGTGTTTGCTGGTGCGGCTGCGGCGGCAAGACCGCGAGGTTCTTCTGCCCCGGCCACGACCGCCGTGCTGTCGAAGGCGTGCTCCACGACGTGTACGGCAGCGTGGCCGGCTTCCTGCTCGCGCACGGACGCGCGCCCAGCCGCCGTCGTCGTCGGCGCACATCCTGACAGCGAGTCAGTTCAGGAGGTCCTCCACTGTCATGGGTGCGGAGGGGTCGAGCGGGTCCGCTGCCGCAGGCTCGGTGAGGGGCATGATGGGCACGCGCTCGTAGTCCGACGCGCGCTCGCCCTCGGGCGGTCCGTGCAGTTGCGGGTCCTTCGTAGCGCGCAGGGTAACGTCGGCGAACGCCTTGTTCCCGTGGCTCTTGTACCGCGGACGCTCGGCACCCGTCTTCGCCGCAACAATGGACTCGAACTCGCGGCGGAAGGTCGTCTTCGACATGACCTTGTGACGAGTGGCCTCGGCCCATGCGGCGTACTTCTCGAACGCCTGCTCGGTGCGGACGTGCTTGCCGCGCGCGATGACGAACTCCTCGTCGAAGAAGACGAGGAGCTGGTCGGAGTCGCGCTTCCAGTCAGCGATGACCTCGTCCGAGGTCGGGGGCACGGTGTAGCGGCCACCCGTTCGGAGGAGAGCCTCCAGGCCGCGCACCGCCCATGCGATGATGCCTGGGGTCTCCGACGCGATGATGGCGTCATCGATGCCATCGACGGCCTTTGCTTGCCCCGGCTCCGGCACCTTGAAGAAGCGCCGGTTGCAGCAGACGACGATGAATCGGTTCCATACGGCGTCGCTGCGGTCATGCACGCGCGGCAGGCTGTTGGCGGCGAACAGGTGACCGGCGATGGGCACGAACGCGAACGCCTCCTTGTACGGGTTGCGTGCTCCCACCGCGTCGCCCGCGACGATGGCCTTGAACGCCTCGGACTTCAGCAGGTCCGACGACGGGACCTCTGCGACGGTATTGAGCAGAGCGTCGACGAGCTGCGCACGCTTGTAGTCCTGCTCCCACTCATGGAAGCCGACGCTTCGGATGGTGTCCGTGGGGAACACCGCGCGGACGATGCGGATGAGGGTCGACTTGCCCGAGTCGGTGTCGCCGCACAACAGAAGCACCTTCTTGAAGCGCGGCGCGAGCCCGAAGAGCGCGGCACCAACAAACTCCTGCAGTACGGCCCTCTTCTCGCCGTGGTCGTCGTCGCCGTCCCAGAGCGTGTCGAGGAACGCGTCCCACCGCGGGTGCGGAGCCTCCGGGTCGAAGGCGAAGGGGTAGGCGAATCGGGCTCGGTGGTCCGGCGACGCCGGGACCAGCCGCACGGCTCTGCCGTCGACGGTAAGGAAACCGTTGTCGAAGGCCAGTCCCCTGGGAGCATCCTTGAAGAACGTCTCGTCGGCGGCCTGGGCCTCGGCCAGCGCGAGCACGCCATTGCACGCGTTCTCCGTGAGACGCAGCGGTGCTGGTCCGTCCTTCTTCGCGACGGGCGCGCCGGAGAAGCGCATGATGCTCGCGATTTGGGCCGATCCCGGCAGCGGCCTCCACACGCCGTCCTCGTACTGGTAGGTGGCTCCTTGGGTGAACACGGCGTGTTCGCCGAGTGTGGCGAGGTAGCGGTGAGCCAGTTCGACATGATCACCGAGCAGGAGCATCTGCTTGAACGCGCCGCCAAGGAGATAGCCGCGTGGACGGGTTGACTGCGTCGTCGAGTCCACCTTGTGCTGGAGCTCGGCGTCCGACCACCGCGGCGTACACCGGGCGTTGTACTCCCGCTTCAGTATCTCGAAGGAAGTGCTGAGGGGCAGGTCGAAGCCACGGACGAGGGTGCAAGCGGCGTTGAAGCAGGCCTTCGAGCCGCCATGTCCCTGGACGGCTGGCGGCATCTTCGCGAGGTACTTCTTCGCGCGTGCGATGCGTTCCTGCAACGGCTCGTCGTAGGTGCCGCCCTCGACAGACGCTGCTGTCTCGTCAGGTCCGGCGACCACGTTCGCGTCGAGGAGCGGTCCCTCCACCAGCCGGTGTTCGAACACTGACTCCGTGCCAGGAGGGCACGAGGGCAGGAACCAGAATCGCCCTGCGTCCTTCGTGGTCGGGTCGACCGTGATGCCCTTGTCGGCGAACTGCTTCTCGGCCCACGTCCAGACGCGTGCGTGTTGCTCTGGCGTGACCGGCTGCGCGTACGGGTAGAGGATGCGGAATCGCGACGGCGCGCCGATGTAGCCGGCCTCCGCCTTCTCCAGCCGGTTGTTGTACGTACTGCAAAGGAAGCCGTAGTGAGGCAGCACGCGCGCGGCTTCGTCGACGGTCGTGCTCGTCGTCTTGTTGTCCACGTCGAGCACGAGCGCCGTGCACTCCAGGACGTTCTCCTTCTTGCGCTTGTCGTCCTGGAACGTGCACGTCGCGTAACCGGGCACGGCGCTCTTGCTGTCGCTCACCATCGGCTTCTGGAAGACGGCGAAGAGGCTGGACCAGATGACCTGCTTGCGGGTGCCCTCGGGGTCCCTCAGCGCCTTGAACACGGTGATCGCACCGGACGGTCCGGTTACTGGTGGCGGCGTGGGTGCGGGCTCGGTGTCGGCGGCGTTCGGTGCGTCGGTCGCTGTGGCCGGATGGCCGGACGGAGGCGGGGTCTGCTCCCCGATGGGCGGCGCGGCTGCGTCTTCGGGCGGATGTATGGTGGACATGGATAGGTGCTTCTTTCTCTGCGCCCACGCCATGGCTGTTGAACCCCAGCGGCGTGGGCGAAGTCTTTACGGTGGCGGGACAGGCGCGAGAGCGCGCGCCACGAGATCCACGGCCAACTGTTCCCGCGTGCAGCCAGCGGCCTGCGCGGCCTGCGAGAGACGGACGAACAGGGTGGCGGGAAGCTCGGCCCGCAAGACGCACCGGTGTGACTGCTCTCGAAGGACCGCGTAGACGGAGGCGAGAGAGACGCCGTACTCGACGGCGAGGTGACGGACTCGGACCCCCGCCGCGTACCGCTCGCGGATGGTCATCGCCTCATCGAGGCCAAGCCTCTTGGACTCGGGGTGTCGGCTGCGTGCGGTGTCGGCCATGCGGACCTCCACCGGGACGGCTCATAGGAAGGCGAATCAATTCTCAGGCTGCGTGGTTGACGCAGGGCCACCGCCGCCCTCGCCGTCCCCGCCGGGAAGACACCGGGGACTCTGGGGACCTCTCGCGGGGTTCTTCTCTCCTCGGAGGGGGACGGCCGACACGGGCAAGGGCCAGGGCCTGACTCGGAGGCGGGGCAGAACAGAGAGAAGGAAGCCGGCAAGGTTGCGCGGGTCCCCAGCGTCCCCACGGCGCCAGCCCGAGAGGACGAAGCCGTCCTGGGCACCCTTGCGGCGTGTGCGGCGAGCCGAGGGTGGGGCTGTGCGTTTGGTCTCGCCCCCCCCAGTGTCGCAAGCGGCGACGCAACGGCGCGCGGTGCCCCCGCACCGGCACCGGCCCCGGGAGCCGGCTCTCGCCGAGCCCGCTACGGCCGGCGACCCGCCGCACCGCGCCGGGCGGCCAAGGACGAAGTCGAGTGCCGCGCGCGCATGAGCCGGACCCACTCCGCGAAGCACGCCTCGTGGAGGGCGCGTTGGCCGCGACGAAGCATAGAACTCCCGACACGGATTCGTTCTCCACATTGGTGGAAGCAGCCGCGTTCTCGCGTCGCTGTAACGAGGCTCCAGTCGTTGCCGGCGGCATCCAGGTGCGTCACGCGTTGGCTCGGTGTGTTCGACATGATGGCGGCCCTCTTGGTCACTTTGCCCCGCGAACAGCAGGGCCCAGCTTCCCTCTCTCTACACCGCTGGCCCGGGGCGCCCGCCCGGGAAAGCGCCGGTCTCGCCACCCGTGACGACCTGCCAGGCTGTGCTCGTCGTGCCACATCCCTCCCGTGTGCCCGCCCTGTACCCGACTGGATGGACTAGGTGGACGCCGGGGAACTCCCCGGACGACTGGCCCCCGTTGCAGAGGGTGCCGCCGCCCGAAAAGTCCTTGTACGCCCGGCCCGACTCGAACGGGCGACCGGCGGCTTAGAAGGCCGCTGCTCTATCCAACTGAGCTACGGGCGCCTGCTGGCGTTGTAGCATGCGCCGCATGATGCTTCCGGACGTCGATGCAGGCCTCTCGTTCGGCCCCCGGGGCTGGGGGGCGGTGGGCGACCGGCTTCGCACCATCGGGCTGACGTGGCAGGCGTGCCGGCCCTTCGAACGCCTCGCCGGGATGGGGGACCGACCGCAGCAGTCGCCGATGGTCAAGTGGCACCTGAGACGGCTGGCGGAGCCGCACGCCGTCGCCATGCGCATGTTCATGTACTGGGACCCTGTCACGCCGGACGAGGCGCGGACCGCGCTGGGAGAGGAGCTCTCGCTCGAGGCACTGCTCGAGGTGGGGCTGCTGATGAAGACCGCGGAGGGTGGCATCCGCTCGCCCTTCCTGCTGGGCCTCGCCGGGGACCTCCTCGTCTTCGGCGACGACGTGAACGACGGCGGCGAGGCGGTGATGGGCGCGGGGCCGAGCACCAAGGCGCTGGCCCGCGTCGCCCGCCCGCGCGCCCGCCTGCCGCGTGCGCTCGACGTGGGCTGCGGAGCGGGCACCCTGGCGCTCTGGCTCGCGCAGTCGTGCGATCAGGTGGTGGCCACGGACGTGAGCGCGCGCGCCGTCGCCCTGGCGCGCATGAACTGCTGGCTGAACCGGATCGCCAACGTGGAGTGCCGCGTGGGTGACCTGCTCGCGCCAGTGGAGGCCGAGTCGTTCGACCTCATCACCGCCCAGCCTCCCTTCGTCCCCAGGGACGCCGCGGCGTCGGAGGCGACGTTCCTCTTCGGTGGGGCGCGGGGGGACGAGCTCGCCATGCGCTTGCTGCGGGGCCTGGGCGAGCACCTCTCGCCAGGGGGCATGGCGCTCCTGCTCGTGGAGTGGCCCGTCATCGAGGGCGACGCGCCGCTGGAGGCGCGGGTGCGGTCGGCGGTGGGCGACACGGGCGACCGGAGCATCCTCTTGATGCAATGGGAGGAGGCCGACATCGACGAGCATTGCACGCGGTACGCCACCATCGGGCACGCCTTCCGCGACGACGCCTACGAGCGAGAGGCGATCCGCCGGCGAGAGCACTTCGAGCAGGCGAAGATCCGTGCCCTGCGCCCGACGTTCACCATCGTGCGCCGCGACCTCCCCGGCGCCGGGGCGGGGTGGACCTTCACGGTGCAGGGGCGAAGGCTGGCCGATGCTCACCCCTCGCGCGAGCAGATCGAGGGCCTCTTTGCGGCGCGCGACGTCGTGACCCGGGGACGGCAGGCGCTCGGGAACGCGACGCTCCGGCTCACCAGCGGCGCCCGCTTCGCGCAGCGAGGCGAAGGGGACGAGGTCGAGGTCTCCTTCCCCGGAGGAGGCCTGTGCGGGCCGATGACCGTGAACGCGGGGACGGTGCGGCTCGTGGGATTCGTGCACGAAGCCGGCCGCGTGGAGGACGGGATCGCGGCTTTTGCAGAGGGCGACGGAGAGACGCTGGCCGAGCTTCGCGACACGGCCCTGGAGGCGGTGGAGTTCGCGCTGCTGCATGGCCTGCTCGAGGTGGCCTCGTCATGACCACCACCGACCCGCTCTCGCGCGCCCTGGCCGAAGCCGTGGGAGGCAAGCGCCAGCCGCTTTTCGATCTGCTGGCCCGGGGCTCGCGGCTCCCGGGGATCCGCATCAACGACGACCTCGCGGAGGCCTTCGCGCAGGCATGCAGGACCATGGCACCGCGCGCCGACGCGACCGCCCTCGCGATGGCGCGGCTCCCCGCCGAGGCGGCCCCCGGAGCGACAGCGCTGGAGTTCCTACCGGTGTGCGGGCTCTACGCGCTGGGAGCGCGCGCCGCTGCCGACCCCTCGGTCCGGGCATCCTTCCTCGGCGAGCTCCACGCGCGGGCGGACGACCTGCGGTTCCGGGTGCGGGACGCCGTGGTAGAGGCCCTCGCGCGGATCGGCGGCGCTGCGGGCGACGCCCTGGTGGGCGAGGTGGCGTCGTGGATGGATGGCTACTTTCACGCGGCCGCCGTCCTGCGCGCGCTGGGGCACGAGACGTGGCTCGGCTCGCTGCACGACGCCGGAGCCGTGGTGGCGCGGCTCGATGAAGCGTTCCTCCTGGCGCGAGACGCTCCGCGCTCTGCGGCTCGGTGGCCGGGACACAAGGCGCTTGTGGAGGCGCTCGCCGACACCCCTGCGCGGGTCGCCGCGCGTTTCGGCGTGCCGGTGTTCGACATGCTGGGCCGCTGGGCGACGACGCAGGACCCGGCGCTGCGGGAAGGCGTGGCCGCGGTGCTTCGTTCGCGCAAGCTCGCCGGTCGCTTCGGACCGGAGCTTGCGCGACTGGGCGCCGCCCTCCAGGCCGCCCTCCCCGCCCCGCGCAACCCCGATCACGACCACGGCCCCTCGCGCGACCGGAGCAAGAACCGCCGCCGCGGACGCCGCTGACCTGGCCCCTACCGCCGCGTGACCTCCGGGGCCGGGAAGCCGCTCCGCGGCGGCACGGTGACCCGCGCGGCGTCGTCGACGATCTTCGTGGCTGCGGCGGCCCGGGTGCTCCGCTGCTGCAGAGTGGCGTGGTCCACCACGGCGTAGCTCTCGAGCAGGTCGAGCCACTCGAGATCGAGGGCGCCTCCGCTGGGCAGAATGAAGACACCGAAGAGGTGCGCCTGACGCCTCACCTCCTGCACGAGCGGTCGCGGCACGTGGAGGGCCGCGTGCGTGATGAGGTGGATGACCGGATCGCGCTGATCGCGGGCCCGCAGCAGGGCGATCTCTGTCGCCAGCTGCGCGAAGACCCGGGCCGGGTTGCGCCCGCGCTCGCCCTTGAACCCGAGCAGCCACGCCGCCGGGAGCTGCGTGCGGTCGCGCGTGCGCTGCACGTCGTAGAGGCGGGAGTCGAAGAAGCGCATCCAGACCTCCTCGCCGGCGAGCTGGAGCTTCTTGCCCAGCGCGATGGCCAGGCCCCGCGCGAACACCTCGCGCTCGCCGCGCATCGACGCCGACGCGTCGATGACCAGGTAGTGCAGGCGCTTGGCCTCGTCGGGGGCCTGCTCGCGTGTGTAGAAGAGGAGCTCTCCGTCCACCATGCGCCGGGCGAGCTCCTCTTCCTCCCAGGCCAGCTCGGTGAGCACCATCGAGTCGATGGATCCCTTGCGCCCGACCCCGGCGTAGCCGTGTACGGCGTGGGTGCCCGTGGCGTGGGCGCGGTGCGTCTCCAGGATGCTGGGGAGAAGCTCCAGCGAGAAGCCGACGATGTCGTTGGCGGCCGGGCTCGACAGCGCGGCGAGCAGATCGACGTGGGCGAGCGCGCCCGCGGCGGTGGACTCGGGGCCGAGCATGCCGAGCAGGCGCAGCGTGTCCAGGTCGAGGGCGTCGGCGAGGGTGAGCACGTGGAGCCGCGCGCGCGAGAGGGCGTCCAGCGACGCGACCTCGTGCGTGCGCGGGACGGCGGCGAAGAGCTGCGGGAGCTGGGCGTCGAGATCGCGCACCAGCTCCGGATCCAGCGGCAGGGTCTCGGGCCAGGGCGACTTCTGCGGCAGGCGCTGCACGACCGAGGAAAGGACGCGTGCCAGCACCACGACGACGAGGTCGTCCCCGAGCTTCATCGCACGGGCGCGGTCGGCGGCCTGGCTCCGGAGGATCTCCGAGATCACTCCGCGATAGATCGCGTGGAGCTCCGCGAGCCTGGGCACGCGCGCGATCGCCACCTCGGCGCCCGGTCGGGGCGTGAGCTCGATCTGCTCGTGGGGCGCCGCGTAGAGCAGCCCGACGTCGTGCACCACGAACAGCGGCAGGCGCACCCCGAGCCGCGCGAGATCGCGCCACCAGCGCACCGCGCGTACCACGAGCATCGGCGAGCCAGCCCGCACTACCGAGAGCGTCAGCCCGCCGAGGGGGCCGACGATGGCAGGGTCGCGCTCGAGCGCCGGCGATACGGGCACGTCTCGCGGGACCCTAGCGCGCTATTTCCACGAGTCGGGCGTCACGCCCATCGTGTCCGTGCCCTTGCCGCTGATGGAGTTGAGGTCGGGCTTCAGGCCGTTCTGCTTGATGCAGTGCCACTCGCCGACCTGGTCCGAGTCCGTGAGGGCGTACTGACCGTCGAGCTCGCCGAACTTCTCGCCCATCTTGTAGACGAACACGCCAGAGCCCTTGGAGTCGGCGCTGGGGCCGACGCCGCCGTACTTGTGTTCGTTCCACGTGAAGTGCAGCACGTTGCCCTCGACGGTGCCGCTGAGCTCACCCCAGTGGCTGCCATCGGTGCGCTTCCACCGGCCGACGATGTTGTTGTCCTGCTCGACCATGTGCAGGTACCCGTAGACCGGGTTGTAGTAGACGCCCGGCCACGATTCGCCGTTCGGCATCTCGCCTGCCTTGACCGCGGCGAACTTGGCGCCGCCGCCGCCACCACAGGCGATGCTCTGCGTCGCCACCGCCATCGCCATCGCCACGACACCGACCCAGGCCCGAGCTCTCATGGGCGGGGAGGATAGCAAGGCTGCCGGCCGGGGCGCTACGCGGTCGCGTCGTCCCCGCCGCCGGCCTCGCTGTCGTCTTCCAGTGCCTCGCCGTGGCACTTCTTGAACTTCAGCCCGCTGCCGCAGGGGCACGGGTCGTTCCGCCCGATCTTCGGCCCCTCCCGGCGCACCGGCTGCACCTGCACCTTGGGCTGAGGCCGAGCCGAGGGCCGGGGGGCCGCCGCGAGCTCCTCGTCACCGCCCGCCACCTCGCCGCCGTGCCGCATCTGCATCGCGCGCTGCTGCGCCGCATGTTTCTCGGCGTCCTCGCGCTCCATGCGCTCGATGTCGTTCTCCTTGCGGACCTGGACCTTGAAGAGCTTCGTGCAGACGTTGCTGCTCGTCGCGGCCATCATCGTGATGAAGACGTTGTAGCCCTCCTTCTTGTACTCCTGCTTCGGGTCGCGCTGCCCGTAGCCCCGCAGGCCGATGCCGTCGCGCAGGTGCTCCATGTTGGTCAGGTGGTCGACCCACTGCCGGTCGATCTCCTCTAGGTAGATGTGACGGAAGACGCGAAGCAGCAGCTCCGTCCCCATCTCCTTCTCCTTGCCCTTCATGAAGGCTTCCGCGCCGTCGAAGAGGGCCTTGGCGATCTGCTCGGGATCGTGCAGGTGCTCGACGTCCGGCGGCTTGCTCGCGAAGTGCTCGATGTACCCGCTCTTGATGCCCTTCCAGTCCCAGTCCTCCGGCGGCTTCTTGGCCGGACAGCACTCCTCGACGATGGCGCCGACGATGGTGTCGAGCAGATCGAGCATCTGCTCGCGCTGCTCGCTCAGGCTCATCGGGATCTCCTCGAGCAGCCGGGCGTAGATCTTCTTCGGGTGCTTGCCGTCGCCTTCCTTGAAGTCGAAGCGGTACCCCCAGAACTGGTAGACGTCCTGCTGCAGCGACGTCATCGAGTAGATCTCCTCGACCTCCTCGGGCGTCTTGGGCGGCGCCTTCCCCTCGACGCCGATGGGCGTGCCGTGGTGCAGGACCATGTCGACCACCGCGGGCTTGACCTCCTCGGCGATACGCGGATCGATCTTGATCTCTCGCATCTTCCCGGTGGGTTTGCCGTCCTCGTCCACCCGCTCCGGCTTGTAGATGCCCAGCAAGAGCTGCTGACGGAGCTTGTAGACCGTCTTGCGCTGCTCGTTCATCACGTCGTCGTACTCGAGCAGGTGCTTGCGGATGTCGAAGTTGCGCTCCTCCACCTTCCGCTGCGCGTCCTGGATGCTCTTGGTCACCCACGGGTGGACGATGGGCTCGTTGTCCGGCATGCCCATGCGCTCCATCAGTGATTTGACGCGGTCGCCGGCGAAGATGCGCATCAGATCGTCCTCGAGGGACAGGTAGAAGCGGCTCGACCCCGGGTCGCCCTGGCGGCCTGCGCGACCGCGAAGCTGGTTGTCGATGCGCCGCGACTCGTGCCGCTCGGTGCCCAGGATGTGCAGACCCCCGAGCTTGCGCACCTCGTCGCCCTCGGCCTTGCAAGCCACGGCGTGCTTCTCGACCACCTCGCCGAACGCCTCGGGCTCCTTGTCCGGGTCGCGCCCGCTCTCGCGGAACTCGAGCTTCGCGATCATCTCCGGGTTGCCGCCGAGGAGGATGTCCGTCCCGCGTCCGGCCATGTTCGTGCTGACCGTGATGGCGCCCTTGCGCCCGGCCTGCGCCACGACGAAGGCCTCGCGCTCGTGGTGCTTGGCGTTGAGTACGGCGTGGGGGATCTTGCGCTTCTTGAGCAGGTTGGCGATGGCGTTGCTCTTCTCGACGCTCGTCGTACCCACCAGCACGGGCTGGCCCTTCTCGTGGCACTCCAGGAGCTCGGCCACCACCGCGGTGAACTTCTCGCGCTCGGTCTTGTAGACGACGTCCTGGTTGTCCTCGCGGACCATCGGCTTGTTGGTGGGGATGACGACGACCCCGAGCTTGTAGGTCTCGTGGAACTCGGTCGCCTCCGTCTCCGCCGTCCCCGTCATCCCGCTCAGCTTCTTGTAGATGCGGAAGAGGTTCTGGAAGGTGATGGTGGCCATCGTGCGCGTCTCCTCCTGGATGCGCACGTTCTCCTTGGCCTCGACCGCCTGGTGCAGACCGTCCGACCAGCGCCGCCCGGGGAGGACGCGGCCGGTGAACTCGTCGATGATGAGGACCTTGCCATCGTCGGTGACCAGGTACGAAACGTCGCGCTTGTAGAGGGCGTGCGCGCGGAGGCACTGGTTGAGGATGTGCAGCGACTCGAGGTTGATGGGGTCGTAGAGGTTGCCGATGCCCATCAGCTTCTGCGCCGAGTCCACGCCGTCGTCGGTCAGGGTGACCGAGTGGCCCTTCTCGTCGACGACGTAGTGCTCGTCCTTGCGCAGGCGAGGGATCACCTCGTTGATCTGCCGGTACTTGTGGCTCGACGGCTCGCCCTGCCCGCTGATGATGAGAGGCGTGCGCGCCTCGTCGATGAGGATGGAGTCGACCTCGTCGACGATGGCGTAGTTGAGCTCGCGCTGCGCGTACTCCAGCGCGCTGAACTTCATGTTGTCGCGCAGGTAGTCGAAGCCGAACTCGTTGTTCTGGCCGTAGGTGATGTCCGCGCGGTACGCCGCCTTCTTCTCGTACTCGCCCTGGGAGTGCACGACCGTGCCCACGGTCATGCCCAGGAACCCGTAGAGCTTGCCCATCCACTCGCCGTCGCGGCGCGCGAGGTAGTCGTTCACCGTGACGACGTGGACGCCCTTGCCCTCGAGCGCGTTGAGGTAGCAAGGCAGCGTCGCCACCAGCGTCTTGCCCTCACCCGTGCGCATCTCGGCGATCGCCCCGCGGTGAAGGACCATTCCGCCGATGAGCTGCACGTCGTAGTGTCGCATCTTGAGTACGCGCTTGCCGGCCTCCCGGCAGACGGCGAACGCCTCGGGGAGGATGTCGTCGAGCGTCGCGCCGTTCTCGAGCTTCTGCTTGAGCTCGGGCGTCTTTCCCTTCAGCTCCGCGTCCGTCAGCTTGGAGATGCTGGCCTCGAGGGCGTTGATGGCCTCCACCCGCGGGCGAAGCTTGCGAATCTCGCGTTCGTGGGAGGTTCCGAAGACTTTCTTTAGGGCCCAGGCGAGCATCAGGTTCTCTTCGCGGGGAGGGACGGCCGCGTACGCAGTGCGGAGAGGCGGGCAGGAGAGACGGGCAAATTAGTGCTCCGCGGGCAGAAGCGCCAGCCTGGCTCGATCCTTCCGGCCTGCCAGAGCCCCGGGCCGTCGGTCAGTGCTTGCACATTGGCCGCCGTTCGTGCCGTAATCCCGGCCCATCATGATCCGTACAAACAAGCTCTTGTCCTCGCTCATGCTGGCGTCCGTCATGCCCCTGGCGGCGTGCGCCTCGAACCCCCCCCCCCCCCCCCCCCCCACAACCCGCCCCCCCGGGGTGGGGGGGGCGCCCCCCCCCCCCCCCGCCGCCCCCGGCGCCCCCCCGCGCCCCCCCCCCCCCCCGG
>Ga0326727_10018633_pt1 | contig 14137 bp, 10 predicted proteins | sample MB2enrmetagenome_FD_207643 | JGI IMG/M metagenome (GOLD analysis project Ga0326727, IMG submission 207643) | Lab enriched peat soil microbial communities from McLean, Ithaca, NY, United States - MB29MY | ecosystem: Environmental > Terrestrial > Soil > Wetlands > Peat | place: USA: New York...
CCGGGAGGGGACTGGCAATGGCTGTGGGCCCCCAGTTCCTTCCGGTTCAAATGGGGTGGTGAAAAGACCGAAAAACATAAGTATAAAAAAGGCTTCCACTGGTAGGACAAATGGGGAGCACCTCATCGTGTAGCCCATGTAAAACTTGTGAATGCCTAAGCCACCAAGAAAGATTGCCGTCATAGCCGCTATAACGTGATTGCACTTTCGTTCAGGCTGGTGGCTAGGCTTAATGCCGTCAATGTTATAAATCGCCGTCGCCTTATTCGCCTTGGGCACAAATTCCACCCGAATGCCGGGCATTGGAAAAGCACCCGTGACTTTCCATTCGACACCTTCAAACTGGTATCGTCGTGCGTCATCCCCGGAGATAACACCGGTGTTGGTCTGCACTGAATAATCGAGAATAGCACCCTTTACGGTCATCCCATCATTTGAAGTTTTTGGAGGCGGCGGAATCTGTGTTGTTTCTGGTTGCGGCACGCGCAACCGCGTCTTTGCCTGGCAATGTGGACACTCAACAACCTGGCCGCCCTCCGGCAATGCGCTGGGGTCAAATTCAATCGCCCAGTTGCAGTGTTGACAGCGACAAGTCACGAATCGGGCGTTTTCTTCGGATTGATTGCTCATTCGTTTTCTCGCGGACGGCTGCAATCAAAGCAGAAAGGCCCTCCGGAAGCAAGCCGATCTGCCAGCGTTGACCCGGCTTGGCGACAGTCGGATGCCTGAAGGGGTTCCGAGCATGTCAACATTTTGTTTCGCGTCATGCCAAAGAAAATAGCGCCCCCCTCCGCTCTGTCAACCACCAATGCGGCATTGCTAAAAACCCCTGATGCCCCCTTTGACGGTCAAGTGTAGTCAGGTTTTACAAAACAGTTGGCCCTATTGTTTCAATCTTTTGAATTTCTAAAGCAAATTTATCCTTGGATTTCACCGCCTCGTAAAGCATGACAGGGGAAAGCCGCATTGAAAGCCATTCCTTTATTAAAGGCTTGTTTGTTGGGTCAATCTGGCAGCCCAAAATCACCCCACTAAGGCACTCTTTTGGGAACGGATAATACTCGCTCGCTTGGTCACGAACGGCCCGCCATTCCTTCTCATATTTCCACACTTTTGCCTTGGTTAACAATGCCTTAATTTCCGTTTCACGGTCTGCCAGTGCAACCTTTACTTTTGGGTATTCTTTAGCATATTCGACTGCACGTACCTTCGAGAAAGGACTTTCCTTGCTCACCTTAAATTCCAAACAAATCCCGCTATGGCAACTGCCATAATGAGACCACATCAAAATGTCCTTGGGAGATTCACAAAGTGACAGAATTCGGTACTTGTCAACGATTTGGTCGTGGGTTGGGCCTCCTCTTTTCTCGAGTACTGAAATCATTCCCTTTTGCAGTAGGGCTTCAACGTAATCCACATGCCTGCCTTCAAACTCTGGGGGAAGCGGTTGCTTAGCAAAATCGTTTTCAAGCCGCTTGCGCCATTGATCTTCAGTGCTTTCCCAGTCAAAGTGAATTCGAGAGTCAAAAGGGTCGTTAAACCCTAGACGTGTCGGAAAATACAACCGATTGTTCAACAAAATATCCTTCACCCACTCAAGGTCCTGACCTGTGCTCAAGGCACGATACTTATACAATTTTTTCGGCAGTAACCTTTGAGAATCCATAACCTCAATGCACAAACTCGATTGCTTCGACAATATCTGCCCGCACTTGTTTTGTAAAGGGGTCCCGCATAATCGTTTTCTTCGCAGCAGGTGTCAGTTCCTCACATTTCAACATTTAGATGATTTGAACTCTGGCGACCTCCGGTTGACATAGGGTCCCCTTCCCGGCGGACGCCGCGCTTCATCAGGTGATTTTCCTGTCCGCCTTCCTGACCGCCGTCTTGTCCTCCGTAGTTTTAACGAAGGAGGAAGCCGTTTCAGCGAAGGTGGTAGCCTTGGCGGCGGCGGATGCGCTTTTCTTAAGTCTTTGCCGCGCCCCGCTGGCTCTGTCCATGCAATTGCCGTCCCGTTGCGCTGCCGTTCACGGTCGCGCTTCCGCCGGGAGCAGGTTCAACACGAAATCGTAAATTGTCTGGGCATGTTGCAGGGCTTCATCAAATTCTTCGCGCCCCGGCATGGGTTCATAAGAACCGCCGGGGTAGCGAAACGCGGAGACGTAAGGCGTGAGAATTCCGGCGGGTTTTTCAAGCGCATCAAATCCTTTGTCCAAGGTCGCCGCCTGAATCACCAACGCGCGAAGGTTGTGGGTTTTTGCGAAAGGTTCGTCGCGCCATTGCAGATAGGCTTTCACCGCCTTCTCGCCAGCCTGCTGGCAATGGTAAATGGCCACGTCCAAGGGCGCATCTTCGGCGACAGCGAGGATGCGAGCCGCGCGCAAATCTTGGTGCGCGCGAGTCAGCCAGTCCTTGACCAGTTCCAAGTCGGCCTCATCCATATAGCTTTCGCCCCTGGTTCAGGACTTGATGAAACAAGGAGGCGCGGAGATGTTTATAGCGGTTCACTTCGCCCCGCGTTCGCACCAACACGTCGGCGGGCATGGCCAACCGGCCCAGACATCGTTGAGCGCGTTGCATCCGGCGGATGGAGCGTTCGTCGCTGGAGGGCACAATGACCATCAAGTCCACATCGCTGTCTTCCGTGGGCGTGCCCCAAGCGTGCGAGCCGAACAAATAAATCGCATCGGGCTGAAACTCAACCTTCAGCCGTTCCACTGCTTTGTCCAGCAAACCTGACGGAATCATCTGCACGGCTTTTACTTTAGCATGAGCCACCTTCTTTGAGAAGTCAAAACAGGCGCCCATCAGCGGTCCGATACCCCTCCATTTCCGAAAAGTCAGTTCGTAACATTTCAACATTTTGATGATTTGGAGTCATGGCAACCTGCGGTTGACAAAGGGTCCCGTTCCCGGCGGACGCCCCGCTTCATCAGGTGATTTTTGCGCCATGACGCGCAGAACTGATCAAGGTTCGTAGTCCCGCGTTTACGCGGTCTGCCGGCTAAAGCTGGGACTCCATGCCCCGCCCGCTCTGTCCACCAACAAATGAACCCACAAATGCGCCAGCGGCAATGCCAGGACCAAGCCAACGTTATCGTTAATGTAACGGGCTTGTTGCTGGTCTGTTGCCGATTTTGTTGCCAGCTAACCCGTTGACTATCAACGATGTAGCCGATGTTGCCGATTTTTCGGACCTATCATCCATATCTTATGTTTCTTGCTTTTTCGCGGCAGATCAGTTTTAGATGCGTTTGCCCTGCAAATCAGGTTGACTCCTCCGCGCCTTCTGGCAAATGATGCCCGTTGTATGGCGAAAATTCAACGTGCCTTGCTCTCCGTTTTCGACAAGACCGGACTCATCCCTTTTGCGCAAGCTCTGGCCGCCGCGGGCATTGAAATGATTTCGACCGGCGGCACGGCCAGGGCGCTGCGCGAACAGGGCATTATCGTCAGCGATTTAAGCGCCTACACCGGCTTTCCCGAGATGCTGGACGGGCGGGTCAAAACGTTGCATCCAAAAATTCACGGCGGCCTGCTCTATTTGCGCGGCAACGAAGAACATGAAGCGGCCGCCCGCAAATATGACATCAAGCCCATCGACCTGGTGGTGGTTAATCTCTACCCCTTCGCCCGGACGACCGCCCGGCCTGATGCCACGTTGGCCGAGGCCATCGAGCATATCGATATTGGCGGGCCGTCGATGCTGCGCAGCGCGGCCAAGAATTACGAAAGCGTGACCGTTGTCATGGACCCGGCGGATTACGCCGAGGTCGCCGGCCAGATTGCGGCCGCCGGCCAAACCACGCCGGAATTGCGCCGCCGGCTGGCGGCGGGCGTCTTTGCCGGCACCGCGGCTTACGACGCGCAGATTGCCGGCTACCTTTCCCGGACATTTGGCCTTCCCGGCGCCGGCTCGCCGGCGGCGCCGCTCAAAGCCGGCGACCCCTGGCCCGCGGAAGTACAGTTGACTCTGCGCCACGCGCAAACTTTGCGCTACGGCGAGAATCCACATCAACGCGCCGCTCTCTACGGCCGCTTCGGAGATTATTTCCGCCAATTGCATGGCAGGGAATTGTCCTATAACAACATCCTGGATCTGACCGCCGCCGCCGCTCTGGCCGCGGAATTCGCGGAAGCCGCCCCAACTTTGGCCATTCTCAAGCACTCCAATCCTTGCGGGGCGGGGCAGGGCAAAACACTCCGTGACGCTTGGAAAAAGGCTTTTGCGACCGACAAACAAGCCCCCTTTGGCGGGATCATCGCGGTCAATCGCCCGCTTGATTTGCCCTGCGCCGAAGCGCTGACGGAGATTTTCAGCGAGGTCATTGTCGCGCCCGATTTTGAGGCGGAGGCGCTCGACCTGTTGCGGCGCAAGAAGAATCTGCGCCTGATGAAAGTGCTCAAATGGCCGGGCGGCGACGGTTCGGCTGAACTGCGCGACGTTGGGGCGGAGTCGTTCCTGGTCCAGGACCGCGACACAAAGATCGATTCCGCCGCGGAGTGGCGGGTGGTGAGCCGACGCCCCCCAACGGAAGAGGAGCGGCAAGCCATGCTGTTCGGCTGGACGATCGTCAAACATGTCAAGTCCAATGCCATCGTCTATGCGGCCCCCGACCGCACGCTGGGAGTGGGCGCCGGCCAGATGAGCCGGGCGGACGCCAGCAAAATCGCTGTTTGGAAAGCCCGCCAGTCCAAGCTCTCACTGCGCGGCAGCGCCGTGTGCAGCGATGCCTTCTTCCCTTTTGCCGACGGGCTGGAGGCCGCGGCCGAAGCGGGCGCAACCGCGGCCATCCAACCGGGAGGCTCGATGCGCGATGCGGAGGTTATTGCGGCGGCCGACGAGCGCCACATGGCCATGGTGTTCACGGGCACCCGTCATTTTCGCCATTGATCAACGATTCAGCCAGTAGATGGCCGCCACCTGACCCAGGCACAATGCGCCCAGCGCGATCCATGTCAGCCATTCTCTCAACGTTGCGCCGGACTGTTGGAGGGGGCTTAAGCTGAACCGCAGGGTCACACCGCCCAGGGTAATCATGTCGCCATTGCGCAAGAGGGCGCGCGGCATCGGCACACCGTTGACGCTGGCCAGCGCGCCGGGTTCGACCTCGAGGACCAGGCCCTCCTGCCGCCAATGGATTTTGCAGTGACACGGCCAAACCCCCGGTTCCTCCAAGGACACATTGGACTGCTCCGAACGGCCGACTGTGACGGGCAGGCTGGAAGCGTCAAATATCGCGCCTGCTTTCCTGCCGGAGAGGATTTGGAGTTGGACCATTTACCAGAGCCTGCGCTTGACCACAATTTTGTCGCCGGGGTAAACGGGCAGATCCAATTTCGGATTCTTCAGCGCTTTTTTACAGTTGACGGTCACGATGGTGCCATCGACCCGGTAAATCCTGACGCTTGTGCGATTGGCGAAAGGATTGAAACCGCCCGCGGCCGCAATGGCGCGGGTCAGCGTTATCTGGCCGGAGTACGGTATCCGCCCGCCGGCCCCTCCTGAACCGATCTCGCCCTCCACGTAAAAAAAGCGATCCAACGGCGTGACGGTCACATTCAAGTGTGTGTAATAGGCAGGGACGTAATCCCTTTGAATGATCTTCTCCAGTTCGCCGGGCGTCTTTCCGTCGGCTAAAACGTCCCCGATAAAATCAAGACGAATGGTGCCATCGCCTTTGATTGTGGTTGCGATGTAGGGAACGGCAACGGGGGTGCCCGTAAAATCCACCCGGATGCTGTCCCCCGTGCGCAACGGGTCAAACCGCAAGTCGTTTGTGGCATTGGTCGATTGACCCGTTGCCGGGCGCCGGTCCTGTTTTGGGCCCTGACTCCAACAGCCGGCCAGCAGGAGGCTGATTATGGCCAGCGCAAAAAGAGACGAACCATTCCGAATACTATCGCGTAACAATCTCATAATGCGGTTGCGGTCGGGCCAGCCGGGTCAGTATTTCTGCTTGATGTCGATTTTCGCTTCTTTGGCCGCATCACTCAATTGGACAACCGTCCGGTCCTTTCGTCGAGCGCCATATTCGTAATATCCGCTGTAATAGTAGTAGTTTTCGTCCTGGCTCATGTTGATGTTGTTCAGCACGATGCCGACCAGGTTGCCGCCGACCTTGAGAATCATCTGTTTGGCCCGGAGGGTCATCGGCTGGGGATAGCGACGGTATTGAATGACTTGCAAAACCATGTCCATTTCGCTGGCCAGAATGGAGGCGTCGCTCACGCCGAGCAGCGGCGGAGAATCAAAAAAGATGAATTCGTAACGGCGCTTGAGCTCCTGGATGGTCTCCTTCATCTGGGGCGATCCCAAAATGCTCATCGAACTGCTGGGCAGCTTGCCGCTGGCAATAAAGTCGAGCGTGGGCAATTTGGTTTTCTGAATGATTTCGTCCAGCGTGCGCTGCTTGAGGAGAAAATCGGTCAACCCCATTGCGTTGGAAACTTTCAGCAGCTTGTGAGCGGCGGGGCGGCGGAGGTCGGAATCCACCAGCAGCACCCGCTGGCCATTTTGGGCAAAGACGACCGCCAAATTAAACAGCGTGGTCGTTTTGCCTTCGCCCGCGCCGCCGCTCAGCGCGGAAAGGGTGTTCCAGCTTTCATTCTTGCGCGAAAACAGGATGTTGGTGCGCAGCACCCGATACGCCTCGGCATGGGGAGTTTCCGCCCCCTCCTCCAAGATGTTGCCAATGTTCTGCGGAATGACTCCCAGAACCGGCGCCTGCAGGGCGCGCTCCACGTCATCAATGGTTTTGACGCTGGTGTCAAGATATTCGATGAAGAATGCCAGGCTGACTCCGACGATGAGACCGACGAAAATGCCGAACGGAATAATGACGTAAGTCTTGGGGCTGATCGGATGCAACACGGGCCTGGCGGGATCGCGCACAATGACGATGCTTTTGAGGGGCTGGCCCACCTCGGCCATTTCCTTTTGTATCGTTCGATTCAACTCTTCATTGTTCTTCCTGAGTTCTTCGGTCTTTCGCTTCAAGCTGAAATACGGCTGGTTTTTGCGGGCGAGATCGTTCCTTTTCTTTTCCAAATCCGATTTCAAGCGCTGCATCACCTGCATGTTCTGCCGGTCTATTTCCACCCGCTCTTTCAACCCGAAGATGACGCCGGCCAATTTGCTGTCATAATCATGCTGCGCCTGTTCGAGCAGCTTTTGCGCCGTCAGATATTCCGTGTTTTTTGGGCCGTAGTCGTTTGTCACGGCGGCCAGCCTGTCCCTGGATGTTTTCAGTCGCATGGCCAGTTCGCCCAGTTCCGAGTCCGCTTGATGGGCGAAGGCGGTGTTCAGCGCATCTCCCAGTTCATTGGTCGGAATCGTGGCGATTCCGGCCAGTATATTGCTGTACACCAGGTAGTCGGTCAGGGCCGCCGTTTCCTGCTGCTGATATTCCTTGAGTTGTTCCGTCTCAATGGTGGCGCTGGCCACCGGACTCTCTTGGTCCAGGTCGGAAATTCCCAACGCGGCCCGCAACTCATTCAGATTGGTTTCCATGTTGCCAAGCTTGGTTTCCTCCTCGCCCAGCTTTTTTTGCAAAGCCTCGATGCCGCTGAAGCGGTCGCCCTTCCACTTTTCCAGGCGCGAATCGCGGTAGGCATCGACAATGGCGTTGGCGATGTCGGCGGCCATTTTGGGGTCGGTGTTTTTGACCGAGATTTCGATCAAACTGGTCATGCGCGTTTGCTCGACGGATATTCTGCTGAACAAGACCGCGTAGGTTCTGTCCATCGTCCACGGCGTATCACCCGCCTGCTCGGCCAGTTTCTCGTCCAGATGGAGACTGTTTATGACGTTGGTCAGTATCGACCAGGACTCAATAATCTTGAATTGGGTGGTCAGGAAGTAAGGGTCCGATGCGAAGTTCATGTGGCCCCCGCCCCCGGCGGTCACGGGAATCTCGGGCGTGTCCTTTTGCACCTCAATGCGCACGGTGCTGGCGTACTGCTTCGGCAGCCAGAAGGTCAACAGGGTGCTGGTCACGACGCACAGCAGAAAAACCATGACGATCAGGCTGCGCCGCAGGCGGATGACGCGCCAATAATCCAAAAAATGCAATTTCAGCTCAGGTACTTCGTTCGTTGTTGCAGCATCCATAGACTTAAAAATAAAAAGCCAGATCGTACATCAAGCATGTACGTTCCAGCCTTCTGCGCCAAACGTCAAATTATTTCTTCTAATATGTGGCGCGGACGCCAACATAAACGATATCCCGCGTGTAACTGCGGTTATACAACTGGCTGTTCAACTTGCTGTAGCCGTAGCCGGTTTCCCCGGTCAGCCAGGGCGTGAAATGATACGCGAAATTCAGGTTCGCAGTGTAAAAGTCCTCACCCTCTCCGTTAAGGGTGGATCCGCCTCCATTAAAAGACGAGTATTGGGCCTGCGCCAGGGCGGAGGCTGTGAAGCGCGAGGTGACCCGGTGGCTGACCGACAAATAAACAGCCGTTGATTGCTCGTCCAGCACCGGCGAGGTCCCGCCGGCGCCCGGAGCGGCGCTGCCTGGAACGTCCGTCGTATTATGCACCTCTTTGATCCCGAATTGCGCGGTGCTTTGGGGCATGTATTGGTATGTCAGGCTCGCATCAATGTAAGGGGAGATGGAATGCGTGGCGTCCTTGACATAGACAAATTCGCCGGGCGTCGGTGCAAACACCAACATGGCGTTATTGTAATAATAGAGATATTCGCCGCCCGCCCGTATCGAACCATTCAAAGTGGGCGTGAAGCTTTCATCGACCCCCAAATACACATAACTTGAATCGGAGTTGCGGCTGTTGGCGCGGAAACCCGGGAAGGAGAACCCATTGATAGTGCCTGGATAAGTAATATATTCAGGACTGGTGTAATCAAGGTGTTCATATTGATAGCCGAGCACGCCGGTCGTTTCCGGCAAAGCTTTCCAGCGCAGATCCACGGCAGCCGTTTGATCAATCCGGTCCAACAGCGCCGAATAGCTCGCAAACGAGTTGGCCGGAGCTTCGTCCCCCGCATTCTCCTGATACGCGTAAACCGTGTTGGCATAACCGACATGCACATCAAAGAGCCGGGTCAATTGGATCGTAAAATCAACCGTCCCGGTGTTGCGAAGGTTGCTGCCTGCCACGCGCAACGGCGTGGAAATCACCGCCGAATCCAGGACCCCCGGCTCCTGCGCGCTGACGAACGATTCGCCCACCGTCATTTTGTACCGTTCGCTAAATTCATGGTCCATCCTGGCGTTGAACTGGTGGGTTTGGTCCGTTGTGCCTTCGCGGTCCTGGTACCAGTTCAAGTCATAAACGTAACCGGCGCTCAACAGCGTGTCCAGGATGGAATGGTTATAAAAGATCCCCGGACTGACTTCCACGCCGAAACTGTCCCGCGAATGCGCGAACCCGGGCGTGTTGTTGGGTGGCAGGAGCGCGGGATAGGTCTTCGGCAGCGTCAGATAGTTGTCATCGTAAAAGCCGCGGATGACGCCCGTGAAAGACCAGGGCTTTGACGTTTCCAAATAACTCAAACCGGGGGCGTATTGGGCGTGGACGGCAACCGCGCCAAGCGCAACCAATCCTGCGGACACACAGATTCTCTTCATAAATGCTTCAGTTCTCCTCCGTGACGCCAATGCATCATCTGACCATAGTTTGTGAAATTTCGTTCAACCGAAACGAGTTCTATGTGCAACGCCCAAATTTGTCAAAAGAAAATTTTGCATTTTTTCCGGGCACATCCCCGCCTCAATCAAGGCCTTGTTTTAAACTCCTGCCAGCGCACCTTGTCGCTCAGGAACAATTGATCCGGCAGAAGCCCCTCCGGCGCCTTTCTTAACGGAAAACCCGCCGGCACTTCGCCATGCTCCGAGCATTCGAGCACGAAATGACCCCAGCTTTTTTCATCCGCCTTCATTTGCGACAGAAACCGTTCATCCGTAGTCACTTGCGTCAGAAATAATCCCTGAATCGGCTTGAGTGCGTTGACCTTGAAAAACTCGTTCTCATCATCCAGCGGCAGCCAGACACAGGAGCGCCCGCCGTACCAGGCCACTCCGCTTGGAATGTCGCTCATCATCAATTCGTTGGTCTGCAGCAGGCGGGCCGTTTGTTGAACGTGCAGAGGCGAATAAGGCGAGTTGGCCGGCGCATTGCCGGCGGCCAGCAGCGCAAAAAAAAGCGGCGCGCACAGGATTGCGACAAAACCCGCCGTTGCCGCCCCGCGCGCATCCACCGGCGGCAGGTTCAGTTGGTCCAGCAGCGTATGGAACAGCGCCGCGCCATAGATAAACACCAGCGGCGCCAACAGCACGAGCAGGTTCTCCGAATTGATCCGCGGCGAATCGCTGCTCACATGCGTGTGCCCCAACGCCTGCACCACCAGGAGCAAAACCAGCGAACCCAGCAGAAACCAGCGCAAGCGCGTCAGGCCCGCATTTCGAAATGGAATGAGCAGTCCGGCCAGGAAAAACGCCGAAATCCAATTCCCCCCCAGTTGCGGCGCTTCGTTCCCGCAAATCTCCCGCGCATTGGCCAGGAATTTGTTGACGACATCCATGGGCGCCAGACGCTTCAACCCGCTGCGCGGGTCGGACGAACGCTCCAGCGTGTCTTCCGGAAACGGCGGCGTCTCCTGCGCCACGGCGTAGCCCGCCGTGCCAAACCAATGGCCGCTGAGCATGGCATTGCGCGCCAGCCACGGGGTCATCACGGCCAGGAACGACACGGCAATTGTCACGCACAGCTTGCCCCTTCCGCGGGTCACGCTCAGCCAGACAAACAAGATCACGGGCACGATCATCCAGGCAAAGGCATAGCGGCTCAGTCCTCCCACGCCGGCCAGCACCCCGGTCGCCAGGGCCAGGGGAACCGATTTGCCGCCCGCCCCCGCCGTCGCCGCGCGGTCCCGCCTCTCAATGGCCGCCATGAACCAGACAACCCCCAAAAAAACCAACATCAGCCAGAGCGTCGATAATCCCGAAACACTGAATCTCCAGAATAATTTTGTCCCGGCAAAAAGAGCGGCCGAGAGCCAGGCGACATTCGAGTCGAAGAGCCGCCACGCCAGCAGAAAGAGAAGCGCCGTCGCCCCCAAAAAGAGCGCCTGGTTGAACAGGCTGATCCACTGCTCAGGTTGGTAAAACCAAAATTGCCTGGCGGCAAACTGAAACGGCAGCGCCTTCATCAGCCCTGCCAGCAGAAACGGATACACCGGCGCGTTGCTCAAATCCGGCACGCGTTGGGCAAGAACTTTCGAGGATTGCCCCGGCTCGGCCGCGCTTTCCAACAAATAAAGCGCCAGGGGCCGGATCGAATCCGTCGTGTACCCTTTGCCCTCGGACAGATTGCGGGCCAGTTGCGCGCACTCCATGGCTTCTTCCGACGAATAACTCTCGTAGCTCAATAAATCGTAAAGCGAGGCCAATGCGATGAATCCCAACAGCGCGGCGGCTGCCTTCATGGCTCGCGCCCCGGCGCCCTCTTCCAAATGATGGATCCACCATTGCAACGGCATTAGATTCCCTCCAAATGGTAAAGGTGTAATTTCCGGTGCAGCGTCCGCCGGCTCATGCCCAGTTTTCCCGCGGCCAGTGTGCGGTTGCCGCCGCATTCCTTGAGGGCGCGGATGATTAGCCGCTTTTCCGCCTCCGCCACGGTCAAATCCGCCTGGGCCGGCAACCGCCCCGGATGGCCCGTCCCCCCCCCCGCCTCCCGGAGAGTCGCCGGAAGATCCCGCAGGCTGACGCGCTCGCCGCGCGAGAGCACGACGGCGCTTTCCACGGCGGTGCGCAATTCGCGCACATTGCCGGGCCAGGGATAATTCATCAACGCTTCGAAAGCGTCCGGGGTGAAATCGCTCACTTTTTTATTGTTTTCGCCGGCAAACTCGCTCAAAAATGTTTTGGCCAGCAGCGGCAAATCTTCCTTGCGCTCGCGCAGCGGCGGCAGCTTGATCTCCACCACGCGCAACCGGAAAAACAGGTCCTCGCGGAATTTTCCCGTCTGGACTTGCTCTTCCAGGCTCTTATTGGTCGCGGTGATGAGCCGGACATCCGCCATCAATGTCTTGTTGGAGCCGACGCGTTCGAAGGTCCGTTCGCCGAGGAAGCGGAGCAGTTTCACCTGCAACGTCGGATCAATCTCCCCGATTTCATCCAGAAAGAGCGTTCCTCCCTGGGCCTGCTCAAAGCGCCCCACCCGCTTTTCATGCGCTCCCGTAAAGGCCCCTTTCTCATGCCCGAACAGCTCGCTCTCCAACAACGTCGCCGGCAGCGCCGCGCAATGCACGGTGACCATCGGCAATTTGGCGCGCGGACTCAGTTGATGAATCGCCTTGGCGATGAGTTCCTTGCCCGTGCCGCTTTCGCCCAGCAGCAATACGGTGGCCCGCGACGACGCCACCTGCCGGACCATGTCCAACACTTCCCGCATGGCCGGCGACTGTCCCACGATGTTTTCCAGGCCGAATTTGCTTTGCAATTGCTGCCGCATGGCCGCGTTCTCCACCTCCAGGTTTTGCTGGCGCAGCGCGCGGGCAATCCGCATCTCCAATTCATCAATCTGCAACCGCCCTTTGGCGATGTAATCATCCGCCCCGCGCTTCATCGCGTCCACCGCCAGTTCCTCCGAGCCGTAGGCCGTCATCAATATGCAAATCGGCGGTTTGGGCAGCGACTTGGCCCGCGCGATCAAGTTCATTCCGTCTTCCTGCGGCAGCCGGAAATCCGTCAGCAGCACGGCGAAATCCTCCGATTCCAGCAGGCCCATGGCCGCCTTGGCGTCCTCGGCCACCCACACTTCGTAATGATCTTCCAACGCCGCCCGTAACCCTTCGCGCGTCGGCTTTTCATCATCGATGATCAACAGCTTGGGCTTCTCTTCAGTTTTCATTCCGGCGCCTGGGCGTTCCCGCGCATTTGCGGCGCGTCCGATTCCACTTTTGAACTGAGCAGCAATCTGGGCTGGCGTTCGCGTAGCGGCAGGCTGATGCGAAAAGTCGTGCCCTGGCCGACGTCGCTTTCCACTTCGATGTGCCCGCCATGCTGCCGCACGATGCGTTGCACGATCATCAGCCCCAAACCGGTCCCTTTCTTCTTGGTCGTGTAGAACGGCTCGAATACGCGGCTGATCTGGTCCCGGGCAATGCCGCCGCCGGTGTCCGCTATGCTGACCCAGACCTCATCCGGCGTGTGGCCTGTCTGCACGGTGAGCGTGCCCCCGCGCGTCATCGCCTGCATGGCGTTCTTGATCAAGTTCATCAACACCTGCTTCATCTGGCTCGCGTCCAAAGGCGTCAACGGCACGCGCCGCGCCAGTTTCTCCTTGACGTTCAATCCCCGGTTCTCCAACTCCGGCCGCAACAATTCCAGCGTCTCCCGCGCCACGTCATTGACCGAGCCGGGCGTCAATAGCGGCGGCGACGGCCGGATGGCCTGGAGGAATTGCGTCACGATATAATCCAAACGGGAAATCTCCCCTTTGGCCACCTCCAGATAATGCTCCAACTTTTCCGCCACGTCCGCGGTGTCGGCCCCCACTTTCGCCTTGCGCCGCGAAAATCTTCCCGGCGTTGCCGTCACCGCGGCGTCCTTGAGTTTCTTGATTTGGCGCGCCATTAATTGCAGGTGAATGTGCAGGGCGTTGAGCGGGTTGCCGATTTCATGCGCCACACTGGCGGCCAAAAGCGTCAGCGAATGGAAACGCTCGTTCTCGATGGCTTCGAACGTTTTCTGCCGCGCTTCCGTCGCATCATTCAGAATCAAGGCCATTCCGGAACTGCCTTTGGCCTCGCCGTCCAGCGGCGCCGCGTAAAGGCGCAGGAACCGGGCGCGCGGATAAGCCACCTCAAACTCGTGGCGCGTCGTCTGTTGCCGGCCATCGGGACCGACGGCAGTCAAACTTTCCCAATCCACTTCCGGCAGCAACTCCTTGATGGGCCGACCTTCCACCTCCTCCGGCAGCCAATTGAGCAGCCGGGTCACCGCCTGATTCAAATAAAGGATGCGTCCCTGCTCATCGACCACCACCACGCCGTCTTCGATGGCATTGAACAACGTTTCGAGGAACTTCCGTTCCCGGGCCAATCGTTGGACAACCGTTTGCACCCCCTCGGCATCCAGGCGTCCGATCCTGCCCAGGACCTTATCGA
>Ga0326727_10018634_pt1 | contig 14137 bp, 11 predicted proteins | sample MB2enrmetagenome_FD_207643 | JGI IMG/M metagenome (GOLD analysis project Ga0326727, IMG submission 207643) | Lab enriched peat soil microbial communities from McLean, Ithaca, NY, United States - MB29MY | ecosystem: Environmental > Terrestrial > Soil > Wetlands > Peat | place: USA: New York...
TTATCCTGGGCTATGGATCAGCATATCGTTTGTTTACATGCTCATTTTCGGTTCGATGGCGTACTCGGTTGAGATAGGTAAGGGCACAGTTGACTTTCTCTATTCGCTTCCGGTGTCCTGGCGCAGGATCATGTCTGCCAAGTTTGGCGCCGGGGTGGTATTCTCCATTTCCGCATCGGTGCTGGCAGCCGTGATATTTATCATCCTCGGCCCGGCGCCGTACAGGCACCTTCCACTTCAAAGTTTCGCTTTGGCCTCGTCTTTCATGTTTCTTATTCTTTTCGCGGGTTATTCGGCCGGACTCTTGGTTTCGATTACCCAGTCAAGCCCATTTACGGCAGTCGCCATGTTCGTGGGAACCGTGATATCGGTCTGGATCGTACTGCTGGCACTCGTTACAATAGGCGACACTCACCCCGTCTTCAAGGCCTTAAATAATCCCGATTGGAGATCCGTGATTCCGGTGTTCCTCGGAGCCTTCATCGGGGCTGTCCTGGTAGCCCGAGGCATTACATGGCTTGATGTGACGGGCAGACTGCGAATCTGGATACCCTGCACGGCTGCGGGGCTGGTACTGGCCATCCTCTTTGCTGTCAGCTACAGGACTCACGGCAGCCAGGTGGGCGTATTTCCGGAGTATGGCGAAATCAGCCCGGATGGGAAGTTCGCGGTGTGCGGATTTCCCGTCAGTTACCATGGCAAGCAGTCCAACGCACAGGAGCATCTCAACGTGATTGACACAACCACGAGCCGCATAGTCATGAGCCTATGGGACTCCACAGGTGGGTTGGTCATTTGGTCCCATGATTCCAGGAAGTTTGCCGTACTTGAGGACAGATCGACCGTAAAGGTAGTGGACATGAAGACCCGACGAGTAACCATGATAGCCAGGGCTCCGAAGTGGGCATTTTTCTTCTCTATTTTCTGGTCTCCTGATGATAGCGAGATTGCCATTGTGGGCTATCCAAGAATGCGAGGAAAACTTGTGTTGTCGATCGGCAACCCGGAAACACGGACGGTCCGATCGTCGGTTGTACTACCTTACAAGGATGTGGCGTCTGCTATGTCGGCGGCGATGTCAGGTCCCGTCGTGGTGTTCAGCGGAGGGCAGACCATAGTTCTCTGGCCGCCCGTTGGAGAAAAATAGCGGATTGTCGCCATTCCGGATTGACGCGAAGAGAGGGAGAATTTGCAGTGAAAAGGACTAAAGGCTTTACTCTTATCGAAATGCTTGTTGTAATCGCCATTCTTGCTGTGGTTGCTGCTATCGTGTTCCCGGTCTTGTCGAGAGCGAGGGAGAAGTCGCGGCAGAGCATTTGCGCCGCCAACGTGAGGCAGATATGCCAATCTATGCTGATGTACGCTCAGGATAACGATGAGACGCTCCCATCATGCGATACCAATGACGGGAAAAGCTGGTCGGATCTTATCCAGCCTTACGCGCACAGTAGAGCTATCTTGAATTGCCCCAATTCGCCGTTCCCGAGATATTCCGCAGCCGCGCCTTTGCAGACGCAGGACGGACATTATGGTTACAATGGTGAACTTTCGAAGGAGCAAGTTCATCCGCCGTTGCCGTTCGTAGGCCTCAAGCTGGCGGTTTTACGAAAGTCGGCCACCACATATATGATCATGGACTCTGGCTATCACTTTATATCGCCTCTCGGCTGTTGTGGTCCACTCATGCCATATCAAATAGCCAATGACGACGGCACTGAGACCTCCGTCATGTATCTACCAGGCTCATCGCCATATACTGGTGATTATCGCATGCCCGATGCGGCCTCGCAGGATGATTACACGAATGGACGGCACAACGGCGGTGTTGTGGTCGGCTTTTGCGATGGGCATGTAAAGTGGCTGAATCCCGCTGAGATTTGCAGGCAGGCGAGCCAGTACAAATCAGACTGGAGTGCAAAGGTGACTTCGAACAGCGACTGGGCACCGTAGTAGCTATAACGTTATAAGGAGCAGTTCATGAAACGTCTTCTTTGGAAAGAATGGCAGGAAGTCAAGTGGTATCTGGCGATACTGCTCGTCGGGCCGTGGGCGTTCGCAGCATCAGGCGTCTGCACGCTTGGATTCCTCAGGATTACCCAGGTAGGTTCCAGGAGTTGGACCGATCAAACCTGGTTGGATATCGCGGTCCTTTTCGCTGTCATTGCGCTGTGGGGAGCAACGAGGATTGAGAATGGACACAGAACTCATGGTTTCGGGCTGGACTGGCTGCCCGCGAAACCGTGGACTGTTTGGGCCGTAAAGTTCCTGCCGGGACTAATGGCGTCTATTCTCTTTCCGGCGGGAGTGCTCTTGGCAGCACATACTCTCTTTCACCCAGAATATGGGGCACGTCACATTCCTCGCGTTGACGCGTGGGATCTCACGCGCCTTTATCTGGCCGTTTCAATCGCCGCGTATTGCGTAAGCTTCGCCGCCGCCACGCTGCTTTCGACGGCTGCCTCCTTGGTAACCACCGCCGTCTTGGTGTTCATAGGTTTTTATACCGACTTGGCGCTGTTTTTGGAGCATCACGAAAGCTGGACGCTCGGTCATTCCGCCTTGTCCCAAATGACATTGATCGCTATGACTGTATCGCTGGTGGTCTGGGCCAGTAATCGACGGTCCGAACCCAAGAAAAGGTGGATCACGGCGACCGTGACTACATTCATTCTCTGCGGGATTCTAGTCCTGGGATTTCATCGAGATGTTGGAAGAGTCTTTGGCGGACATGACCAGGAGGCTTCGTACAATCCTTCAGAAACACCTCGCTCCCTGGTCGATCCGGTAAATACCGCTGAAGCTTATCGGGTGGTCACTTCCATGCCTAAGCATCAAGAGAAATACGAACTAAGGGTTCGTACCACGACCGCCGATGTGCCGGTCGCTCGTGCCAACTACGTCGCTCCATACGCCTGGGTATCCAACGGCAACCTGATTTTCGGAACCACGGAGGATTACAAGACGATGAGCCTGCGTGAGTGGGATCGGTATTCCGGCAAGGTGACGCTTTTGACCCGAGTGGAAAGTCAGATTCAGTGGAACGGCCTGCGACCGATAAAGCGGGTCATCCCTAATCAGGATGGAACAAAAGCGGCGATGCTGATCCTTCCATATGAAGGCGACGCATCCGATTTGTGGGTGCTGGATCTGAAGACGCACGAGTCGAGGCTGATCTGTCCGGGCGTATCACCCCATTGGGATCAGGTTCGTCCCGGGCAGGATAACCCCGCCGTATGGAGAGGTGATAACATTATTTTCTACCGGAGCGGCGAATTCTGGTCGATCCGCTCTGACGGCAAGGATCTGCATCCGCTACACGTGGAGAAAGGTTGATGAAGCAAATGGCAAGATTATTCTGGAAGGAACTGAGGTCGTCCCTATGGCTCACTGCGGCGGCGGCGCTGGTTGTTATGATCGGCGGGTTTCGGCATGATGCCATGTCCTTTCATGACAGGAATAGTTCAGGGACTGTTGTCCTTGCAGCACTGCCGATGCTTCTGTTGGGGATGAAGTCGTATTCCGATGAGCTTGCGAAAGGAACCGTGGATTTTCTCTACTCTCGGCCTATTCCGTGGTGGAAGTCATGGATCGCCAAGTTGGTTACCGGACTTGTTGCCGTGGCTGCTGTCACGGTATTTGCCTGCCTTGTGTATGCCGTGTTAGCCCCCGTTCAGTACCGTCCGTTTCTCTCTTACGCATTCTATCAGGGATTCCCTGTATTCCTGATAGCCTTAGGCACTGCGTATGGAGTCGGATTCGTCGTATCCGTTCTCCTTCCCGGGTTGGCGCTATCCTTTGCTCCATTCATCGGGGCTGTGATTGCCTTCTTCTTTGTGACGGCAATGGCGGAGTTGATGGGAAATATGCTGCATATTCGCTGGCTTTGGTACCCCGAAGGTCAGGGCGCACCGCCGGTAGCACTGTTGATGTTCTTCGGGATGCTTCTGGCGAACATACTCATCGCTCGCAGGTTGCCGAAACTTACCATTCCCGGCAAATTACGCATATGGTTTACCGGTGGGCTGGTAGGAATCGTCTGCAGCTTCGCGTTACTTGGACTGGGCATTGCTGGCCTTTCAAGTTCCAATTTGGAGGTCAAGAGTCTCAGCCCGAATGGAAAGTATGCGGTTTATCTGGTCTCGCCTATGCCTTTTATGAAAGTTGTTGACCTGGAAAATGGCGATACGGTGCTCAACTTGCCGCCGGGGTTCTTCGGGCCGGTGAGTTGGTCGCACGATTCGAGAAAACTGGCGTGGGTCGAGGGGCCGGGCCTCTTCCGGATTGCAGATGTCGGGAAGGGGAGGGTCGAGTCGCAGGTTGCTCTAACATTAAAGGACAAACCGCATGAGTGGACCCTTGGATTCGTCGGCTGGTCGCCGGATGACAGTCGGATCGCCATCATCAATCTGCCTTACCGGGAGAAGAACGGCTTGTTGTGGGTGATCGACGCCTCCACGCACAGCGTTCAGACTTCCGATCTGATCGTACCGCGAGGGATCAGCGGGAATACCATTCACGGGGCGCTCACATCATATGAGAATGACATTCCTTCCGGCCCGATGACGGTGCTGTGGTCCTCGAGTGGCGGCAAGGAGCCGGTGGTGTATTGGACAAATGTTACTGTATCATCCGACGACGGCGGATGCTGAGACTACCGGGACTCGTACTTAACGTATTCAATCCGCTCAATTGGAATCGCGCCCATGCGGACGTCCAGGAACGGCTCGCCCTTTCTGACTCCCACTACGCCGAATCCGCCGTCCACGCCAAGGAATGACCGGAAATCGCCGGGGATGCGAGGTTGAAGGTAGAGCGCCTTCTCGACCGCGTCGTACCTCGCGCCGCTGAGCGCCTGGAGCAGCCCATACGAGCTGAGCGCGCGGCCATACCAGTGGCCGCACTCATATTCATCGAACGGATTACGCACCCGCCCGTCATAACGACTGCGTGCGATGCGCACGATCTCCAATCCCTCATCCACACAGCCCATCATAATCAAATGTGAGGCAACCTGGTACTCGATGCCGGTCCAAACCTCGTCGCTGTAAACGAATGGGAGCGACGGTTTGCCGCCCCTGGGCCATGTGCACAGGAGCAGACCTCCCTCATGCCCGACCGCATAGCCTGGACGTTGAGGGTTGGCATGATTGGAGAGATCGCGCCTGAGGTTATGGCGATAGACAGCAAGCAGATGGGATTTGACTTTGTCTTCGGGCAGAATCTCGCCAATCCCCGATGTTTCCGCTATCCAGGCCCCCAGTATTCCGTCCGATAGACATCCTGACCCGTATTGATACTTCGGCCCCTCGCGTCTCAGCAGTTCGATCTCCTCCTCTGAGCATTCGCCGATATTATCAAGCTGCCCAGACGCGTGGGCCGCGTCTGGAGTTTGGTAGAAGTACTCACCGTTGAAAAGGGTGGTTTCCAGGTAGTTGCGTGATCGATCGGCAAGGGTGGCGAATGGTTCGGGATCATCATCGATGGCGGTTGCCATTTTGACGGCGGCGATCAGTGCGCCAAGGTAGAAACTCGTACACATGCCGGCCGGGCCATGGAACTCGATGTCATAGGTGTTATGGTGAGGATAAGAAATCGCGCCCTGGCTGTCGGGATCCCAGGTCTCTATGCAGTACATTAGGCTCTGTCTTACTGCGGGCCAGAGTTCTCGGAGCCAATCCGTGTCACCGCTGATTCGCCAGTCCCGATAGACCTTCATTATCCCGCCGAGTTGACCGTCGGCGGCGGCATGGAAGCTGTGATCCACCTCGCTTGGTATCGGTACAGGAACGCGGAAGTTCTGATGACCTCGCTCGTCCTGGCAGACCGTGAACTCGGTCTCTCGCAGAGAGCGTTCAAGCTCAGGAAAGAGGTGGGCGACCGCCTGCGCGTAATTCCAAACGTGCGTACATGAGCCGTAACAGCTTCCACCGAAATCCCGGCAGCCCTCCCAGAGCCAGAATCGCCCGTCCTCCTGGCGCAAGACGGTCGTCGATTTTAGGATGCAGAGATTGGCCGTGACCGCCTCCATCACCTCCGGAGGCAGCGTTGAGTCGTACATCGCGTCCCGGAAGATAGATGATCGGCGTCGGAGGTCGGCGATGTTCGCGCTCCAGAATGCGCGAACCTCCTCGATATTTGAGAAACGGCCGGCGTACCACGGTCGGTATTTTGGCAGCTTCGATGATTCATCATCGCTGATCGGAGTCCCGTTCATCTTTGCGACGAACTCCTTGTGCAGGCCGTCGCGGAGGTTGGAAAACGGGACATACCAGCACAGGCGAACGGTGATTGTCCGCTCCTCGCCGGGTTTGAGGGTGAACGGGACGTACAGGCTTCCACCGCCGCTCGGTTTGCCATCGGTGTAGGCCGGACGATCCAGTAACTCGCCGTTCGCGATGGTGTTCCAAAGCATGGTCAGCGAATCGAACCACTTACCCCGGAACCATCGGCAGTCAACCGCGACGTTGCCGTCCGATACGCCGATGGACATGGCGCCCTGGTTCCAGGGATGCTCCGGATCGCCGTCCTGCCAAAGCGTAAAGCCGTCATCGTTCCTTGAGACGCCGCACGGCGCATCCCCGGCGGCCATGATATTCTCCGCATGGAAGCTGAACACGGATTCGATCGTGGTTTGAGTCGGGTTGTAAAAGCGGTACTCGACGGCGGCGACCGGCAGGCTGGAACTATCCGCATCTGCCGGGGTGAAAGGACTCCAACCGGTGATTTCGACGTCCAGGGGAACGCTCTCATCACGGAGGGAGATTTCTGCGAAGGGGAATCGAGCCTGACACGTCGCGCTCTCAAATCGGGGAAGGCCGTAAGATCCCTCACCGAGCGCCGTGGAGTGATCTGGATTGTACGCCGGGCCGAAGATTCGCCAGTCCGGCACAGGCCCCTCCAGCACTCGGGCGGAGGCACCTTTGATGGTCACTGCGGCGAAAAACGTGCTCTTGGTGAAGAGTCGAGGAGCGTGGCGGAGTGAAATGCTCGAGAATCCGCCGGTTCCTTCCAGGCAGATCATCCCCGCGCCGATCCCTCCGAGCGGGAACTCGATGTGTCGCAAATTGGGGTCAGTGTACGAGCCGTTAAATGTGTGTGCCACGGGCTTCACGGTCATCTCTCATAGAGGTACGGCCTCACGCTCTATCCGATCCTTCATTCTGGGGCGAAGGCCCTTTTCGCTCACTATATCGACTTTTCGGCCCAACAACTCCTCTAACTCCCGCGTCAGGGCCGCGTGGTTGAGAAGTCCGCAGCCGGGACCCAACTCGACAAGGAAGTCGATGTCACTCTTGTCGTCATACTCCGAACGAGCGACGGACCCGAAGATCCTTATGTTATAGACGCGATGTGATGCGGCCATCCTGATTATTTCATCGCGTTTTTCGCTTAGAAGTTGTCTGACGTCCACTCAAAGGCACCTCGCAGTTCGTAACCTTACCCATCCATTCTACCACAGGGTAACGGGCATTTCCAGGTGGCGTTTCACCAGTTGCAGGAACCGCGCCGCGACCGCGCCATCGAGAAGTCGGTGGTCGGCAGAAAGGCTGACTTTCATCCGCTTCGACGCTCGAATCTGCCCGTCTGCGACCACTGGAATCTCCCGTATCGTCCCGACTGCCAGCGAGGCGGCCTCGGGCGGGTTGATGATCGACTGAAAACTCTCCACGTCGAACATTCCAAGGTTGGAGACTGAGAACGTCCCGCCGGTGTAATCCGTGAAGGTCAGTTTGTTGTCTCGCGCTCTCTGGGCGAGCGTCTTGGTTTCCTGAGCGATTTGGCGAAGGGATTTCTTATTCGCGTCATGGATGACCGGATCGACAAGCCCTTCATCCAGCGCAACCGCCATCCCGACATTGATATTCTGATGCACGAGCATCTTGCCGTCCGCGAAGGAGGCGTTCGCCTCAGGGAACTTCTCCAATGCCAGAGCACAGGCCTTGATGATCATGTCCGTGAAGGAAATCTTGACCTCCGACACATCGGAGTTGAGGTCGTCTCGGAGTTTCGCCGCCCAGTCCATGTCGATTTCGGTGGTCACGTAGAAGTGCGGTATGGTCTGCTTGGCGTGCGTCATTCGCTCGGCGATGGTCTTTCGGATTTTGCTGAGTTCGCGAGCTTCCGATGGCGCTTGGGTTTCCGGAACCCCCCCTAACCCAGCCTTAGCAGGTGGGGAAACTGCGGCCGGGGCTTGGGTTTCCGGAACCCCCCCTGGCCCCCCCTTAACAGGTGGGGAAGGCTGCTTGCCGAAGTTTTGTATATCGGCTTCCACGATTCGACCATCGGGGCCGGTTCCGTGAACCTGGGTGAGATCGATCCCTTTTTCGGCGGCCATCCGTCGGGCGATCGGGGATGCGAGGATGCGCTCTTCGGTTGAAGGTGGTTTGGCGACCGGAGTTTCCGGAACCCCCCCTAGCCCCCCCTTGGCAGGTGGGGAAACTACGGCGGCGGCTTCGGCGGGCGTGTAGGGAGCCACGGTGGGAGCAGGAGCGGGGACTTCCGGAACCTCCCCTAGCTCCCCCTTGGCAGGTGGGGAAGCTACGCCGGCGGCTTCGGCGGGCGCTGGTTGAGCGGCTGCGCCCTGGGCCTGAACTTCGGCGATTGGTTGGCCGACCTGCACTTTGTCACCCTCGTGAGCGATTATTCGCGTGATGACGCCGGAATCAAAGGATTCCATCTCAACGTTCGCCTTGTCGGTCTCGATCTCGGCGATTACCTCACCCTGTTCCACGGGGTCGCCTTCATGCTTGAGCCACTTGACGATAGTACCTTCCTCCATCGTATCGCTCATTTTAGGCATTGTGATCTCGGCCATCTCTTCTCTCCCTTCCGCAGGAAGGGAATAGGGGAGTAGAAGGAGTAGCAGGAGTCGGAGGAGTAATCGACTTATCGCATCACTCCATTACTCCACTTACTCCTTTTGCTCCTCCTACTCCCGTCCCAAAATCTGTTTCGCTGCTGATACTATTTTCTCGACCGACGGCAGGGCGGCTTGTTCCAACGGTTTGCTATACGGCATCGGAACCTCAGCGGCGGCGACGCGGATCACCGGCGAATCGAGGTAGTCGAACGCAAGGCCCACTATCTGCGACTCGATTTCCGCGCCCATTCCTCCAGACTTCCAATCCTCTTCCACGATGATCGCTTTATGGGTCTTCTTTACCGAATCTGCTATCGTCGCCATGTCGAGGGGCCGGAGGGTTCGGACGTCCACGATCTCAGCGTCGATTCCCTCGTTCGTAAGCTGCTCGGCGGCTCTAAGGCACATTATTACCATTCGAGAGTATGTGATAAGCGTGACATCCGCGCCGGGTCGCTTGATATCCGCGAGGCCCAACGGGATCACGTACTCGTCATCAGGAACTTCGCCCTTGCTGCTGTAGAGCCACTCGCTTTCCAGGAATACGACGGGATTGTTGTCTCGAATCGACGATTTTAGCAAGCCCTTCGCATCCGCCGGTGTTGACGGCGCCACGACCTTCAGGCCGGGAACGTGCGCGAACCAGGCTTCCAGGTTCTGGCTGTGCTGAGCGCCGAGTTGGAGTCCGGAACCCTGCGGCGCACGGATGGTCGTCGGGACTTTCACCTGACCGCCGGACATGTAGTTGAGCTTTGCGCCGTGGTTCACGATTTGGTCCATCGCGAGGAGTGCAAAGTTGACGGTCATCATTTCGATGACCGGGCGCAGGCCGACCATCGCCGCGCCGATCCCCGCTCCCGCGATCGCCTCCTCGGAAATGGGAGTGTCGATTATCCTCTCCGCGCCGAACTCCTCGAAGAGTCCCTCGGTGACTTTGTACGCGCCTCCATATGCGCCCACTTCCTCACCGATGATGAACACATCGGGATCGCGCAGTAGCTCTTCTCGAAGCGCCTGGTTCAGCGCATCTCGGTATGTAATTGTTTGTGGCATGATTCGTCCTCAAAGGGTTCTAAGGTTCTAAGGTGCTAAGGTTCTAGGTGGATGATCTATATCTCATAATCATAATTCATATGGCGCAAGGTAGATAAATGTATTCCCGGTAGACCCATTTGCTCCCAGCCCTAATTATGAAATATAAATCCGCCCTTAAAACCATGGAACCCTAAAAACTTAACACCCTAATCTGCATAAACATCCTCATAAAGGGCCGAGGGATCCGGGAACGGGCTCTTGTCCGCGAAATCCACTGCCTCCTGCACCTGGGTGGTTATCTCATCGTGAATCTGCTTTGCAGCGTCATCGGATAAAGCATTCTTGGCCTTTAGGTAGGTTTCCAATCTTGGAATCGGATCGCGCCTCTTCCACTCCTCGATCTCCTCCTTCGTGCGGTACGTGCCGGGGTCGGAGATAGAGTGGCCGCGATATCGGTAGGTGATCGCCTCGATGAATCGCGGCTCATGGTCGCGGCGGGCCTGCGTAAGGGAGCGCTCGGCGACCTCGCGAACGGCGAGCACATCCATGCCGTCCACCTGCTCGCGGTCGATATCATAGCAGCCCGCCCGTCGGATCAGATCCGGCACGGACGACGCTCTATAAACGGGTGTGCCCATGCCGTACAAATTGTTTTCCAGCACAAAAACGACCGGCAACTTCCATAGCGCGACCATATTCATCGCTTCGTGGAACGCGCCTTCGTTCACCGCGCCGTCGCCGAAGAAGCAGACCACCACCTGATCGGTATTTCGGTAGCAGATGGCCAACCCGACTCCCGCCGAGAGAGGCATGCCCCCTCCCACGATCCCATGGCCGCCAAGGAATCCGCGCGCCACATCGAACATATGCATGGAACCGCCCTTGCCCTTGGAGACGCCGGTCGCCTTGCCGAATAGCTCCGCCATCACGAACTTGGGGTCGGTCCCTCTGGCGATGCACTGGCCGTGCTCCCGATATGCGCCGATTACGTAATCGTCCGTACGCATCGCCGAGATAAACCCGACGCCGACCGCTTCCTGCCCTATGTAAAGGTGCAGGAATCCGCCGATCTTGCCGCGGGTATACATCTCGGATGCTCGCTCCTCGAATGTTCGGATGAGCAGCATCTCGCGATACATGCGGACCATTTCATCGTTGGTGAGGACGGATTGTTCCTGGGTTTGCATTGTAACCTCTTGGGAAAAGGGGGAGTAATGGAGTAGTGGAGTTATGGAGTATTGGGACTTCCATACGGTACTCCGGCGCTCCGACGCTCATTTCACGCGTTACCCCATAGTTTTCTTTGCCAATGTTGCTATTCTGCGGCCGAACACGCGGCAGAGTTTCAGTTCCACCTCGTTCGGTCCCTCGTCATCATTTCCACCGGCCACCGTTGTCGGGCCGTAGGGAGTGCCACCCTTAGCGGTGCTCATCACCTCGGGGTCACAGTATCCTAAAGGCATGATAGTGTACCCAAGATGCATGAGAGGAACCATCATAGTTAGCAGAGTCGCCTCATTTCCTCCGTGCTGGGTGCTCGTGCTGCAGAACACTCCGCCGATCTTGCCGAGGAGGGTGCCGGATATCCATAACGGGCCTAGTGTCTCCAGGAAGTTGCCCAGCGAAGGTTCGATGTTCCCATACCGAGTTGGGCTTCCGAGTATCAAGCCCTGGGTCTCAGACAAATCATCAAGAGTGGCAACAGGGACTTCCTTTTGCAGTGTCTCGTAGCAGTCTTTCCATCGCTCTTGCGACTCGATGATTGCCATCGGCGCGATCTCTTCGGATCTTCGGAGCCGGGCCTTCATACCCTCGACTTCATTCACACCCGCGGCGATCTCTTTCGCCATTTTATAAACCGTGCCGTATCTGCTGTGGAAAAGTACCAATATCTCCATTGTTTTGCCTCCAAAGAAAAGTATTCAGGATTTAGGATTCGGGATTCAGCGCAGAAAACGTCCTGCCGCCGAACACTTTTTTCAACCTACCCATATTAGCGCATGGAGTAAACCAGTGCAAGGGGTCGGCGGGATGCCGGCGTCCCGGCATCCGATGCATGCGATATTGGATATTGGATGTTGGATACGGATAGCGGATGATGGATGCCGGAAGTCCGGGGGGTGGGGCGAGGGCAGTACGGTTCTTCGGGTGCTGGACTGGAAGCCGGAATTGGACTCTGGCATCCAATATCTGACATCTAAAATCCAATATCTTCCGTCTGGCATGGCGGGGTGGGGTGTATTTTTGCTATAATTTACATAGCGAAATATCGGCTTCAAGGAAACTAATGCAGGACGAACCAATGTTCAGCACTGGTGACTCGGAGACTGATCCGTCCCTGAATCCTAAATCCTACAAGGTGATTTGTGGCTCCTGTAAAGATAATGCACTTCGCCGATGTTCATTTCGGCGTCGAAACTTACGGCAAGACGGACCCGGAAACCGGGCTGAACTCCCGGTTGGTGGATTTTCGGCGGTCGCTGGAATTTGCCATCGATCGAGCGCTCGATTACGGAGTCGATCTGGCGCTATTCGCGGGTGACGCGTACAAATCGAGGGACCCCAATCAGACACACCAGCGCGAGTTTGCCGCCTGCATTCGCAGGCTGACCGAGGCGGGGGTTCCCGTGGTGATGGTGACCGGCAACCATGACCTGCCGAATGCCAGAGCCAAAGCCAACGCAATCGAGATTTACCGCACTCTCGGAGTGACGGGGGTGAGTATCATCAGCAGGCCTGAGGTGCTTCGAATTGAGACTAAGGCGGGGCCTGTGCAGGTGGCGGGAATGCCGTACCTGCTCAGGAGTAATGTTCTTTCGCGTGAACAGTGCAAGAATAAGAGCATCCAGGAAGTGACTGACCTGATGGTTCGGTTCTACACCGAGTACATCAACGACATGCTGGTTAGCCAACTCGACCCGTCGTTGCCGTCGGTGCTTCTAGGGCATTTCTGGATCAAGAACGCGACGGTCAGCTCGCAATCCGGTTATTTAAACGTCGCCGAGCCGGAGGTGCTGGTCAGCGCGGTCGCGAATCCGGCATTCGATTACGTGGCGATGGGCCATATACACAAGCATCAGGATCTGAATAAGCATGCTTCTCCTTCGGTAGTGTATTGCGGGAGCATTGATCGAATAGATTTCAGCGAGCGGAATGAAGAGAAGGGGTTCGTGCTGGTGGAGCTTGCCAAGGGCGCGACCCGGTATGAGTTTGTGCCGGTTCCCGCACGGCGGTTCGTAGAGATTGAAGTTGACGCGGAGGGGCCGGGAGGAAGACAGGAGGACAAAAAGACTGGAAGACAGGAAGAACCGGAGTCAGACTTGTCCGACAAAGCGCCCCCTGGTTTTCCGGACGACCCTACCATAAGAATACTGGCGGCAATAGGCAAAGAAGATGTTGCGGATGCCGTGGTCAAGGTGCGATACCACATATCCAGGGAGAAGCGGGCGCTCGTGCGAGAGGCGGAGATCAGAGAGGCGCTTTCGGACGCGTTCATGATCGTTTCGGTGAGTGCTGAGATGCCCCGTGACGACGGTCGGACTCGCAATCGCCTGCTTAACGAATCGCTCGACCCCGTGCAGGCGCTGGATATGTTCTTTGAGTCCAGGGAGGCGTATTCCAAGCGCAAGACAGAGTTGATGGATTACGCCCGCCCGCTGATTGATGAATTGCTGGCAGAGGAGCAGGTGAGTTGATACCCGTTCGGCTGGAACTGAAGAATTTTATGAGCTACGGGGAGGTCATGCAGGCCCTGGACTTTACGGGGATGAGCCTCGCATGTCTCTCCGGAGACAACGGAAACGGGAAGTCGGCCATTCTGGATGCCATGACCTGGGCGCTCTGGGGCGAGGCTCGGGGTTCTTCGGATGAGTTGATACGCCTCGGTACCGACGAGATGCGAGTGACCTTCGATTTTCGGCTCGGTGAAGACCTGTATCGGGTGATCCGTGGTCGAAGCAAGCGAAGTTCCGGGAACCTTTGGGAGATATACGTTGGGAATGATGCCGGGGATTTCAGGCCAATAACGGGTCAGGGGATACGGGACACCGGCAGGATCATCCAGCGCATCCTTCGCATGGACTACAAGACCTTTATCAACTCAGCGTATATCCAGCAGGGACGTGCAGACGAGTTCACAAAGCAATCCGTTGGAGACAGAAAGAAGATTCTTGCCGAGATTCTGGATCTTAGCCGCTATGATGCTCTGGAACAGAAAGCTAAGGACCGCCGGAGCTTAGCGGA
>Ga0326727_10018635_pt1 | contig 14134 bp, 9 predicted proteins | sample MB2enrmetagenome_FD_207643 | JGI IMG/M metagenome (GOLD analysis project Ga0326727, IMG submission 207643) | Lab enriched peat soil microbial communities from McLean, Ithaca, NY, United States - MB29MY | ecosystem: Environmental > Terrestrial > Soil > Wetlands > Peat | place: USA: New York...
AAGGCTATGGAAAAAGACCGCACCCGCCGTTTCGAAACCGCCAACGCACTGGCCGCCGATCTGCACCGCTTCCTCACAAATGAGCCCGTCGAAGCCCGGCCACCCAACAACCTCTATCGCCTCCGCAAGATGATCCGCCGCAACAGGGCCACATTCGCCGCCATTTCCGGCATTGTTGCCGCCCTCATCCTTGGCCTCGGAGTCTCCTTAAATCTCTACTTCAAGGAAAAGGACGCCCTCCGCCGCACCGTCCAGGTCGAGGAAGAAAAACGCAAGGAAGTCGAAGCCCGTCTGGAGATGGAAAGAAAGGACCGCCAGTACGCCGAAATCGGCCAAAAACTCTGGCAGGCCGGAGTCCTGATGAGTCAAGACCGCATGGCCGACGCGGAGAACATGATCCAGGACGTTCCACTCATCCCGCAAGTCGCCGCTCTCTACAACGTGATCGGTGTCGTTTACGCTCGCAACGGGAAGTTGGACGCCGCCATCACCAATTACATCAAGGCCGCCACAGCACAGCCAACCAATGAATTCTTTTTCGACTATCTTCTCCCCTTGCTCGCTCAGCAACACCGATACGATGAATTCTCCCAATGGCGCCGCACCGCCTTGGACCGCTTCGCGCAGACCTCCGACCCAGCCCTGGCCGAGCGCCTGGCGTTGAGCTGCCTGCTCTTGCCCCCCTCTGACGAGGATGCGCGCCGGATTATTACCATGCTTGACACAACCGCATCGACACCCCCTCGCCCCGCAGCCGAATTGGCCGGCGGCCTTGCTGAATATCGCCAGGGTCAGTTCAAGCGGGCCACCGCGCGCCTTGAACCGGTGGTGGACAACCAGCAGAACACCAACGCCCAAAACCAGGCGCGCCTGATCCTCGCCATGGCGAAAGCAAAACTGGCCCAACCCGGTCGCCCGGATACAGTCAAACAAAATGAAGTTTTCCTCCACGGCCCGGACTGGAACGAACAAATGATCACCGCCGTCCTGGCACGCGAGGCGGAGAACATCGGCAGATGACCGAAGTAACCCAACTGCTCCGCGCCATCGACAACGGCGATTCCAAAAGCGCCGCCCAACTCCTGCCCCTGGTTTATGAGGAATTACGCAGGCTCGCCGCCTCCAAAATGGCCCATGAACCCGCGGGGCAGACCTTGCAGGCCACCGCCCTCGTCCATGAAGCCTGGCTGCGCCTCACCGGCGGCGGCGACGTACAGTTCAGCGGACGCGCCCACTTCTTTGGCGCCGCCGCCGAAGCTATGCGCCGGATTCTGATCGATCGCGCCCGATCCAAAGCCGCCCAGCGTCATGGCGGCGGCATGGCCCGTCAGGATTTGGACCAAATCGAGATCGCTGCTCCCCTTCCTAATGACGAACTCCTGGCGGTCAACGATGCGCTCGAACAACTGGCCGCCCAAGACCCTCAAAAAGCTGAACTGGTCAAACTGCGCTTCTTCGCCGGCCTGACCATCGAACAAGCCGCCGACACCCTCGGCATTTCCGAGCCTACCGCCAAACGCTGGTGGGCCTACGCCCGGGCCTGGTTGTTCGACAAATGCAGACCTGAAAAGTGAGCCAAAATCGGGTAACCCCCATAGCGGCCTTCCGCACTCCGGGTTGGAGGCAATTCGGGCAACAGTATGGGTGACTTCTACGCCTGCGAAGATTGGCAGAGGAATGATCGTCAGGCCAATGGGGCCATTCCCTTGACAAATATGCCTTTGACCATTTTTGGGCTTTTGGGTAGCACTTCTTCACTCGCCAGGAATTTGCAGCAACCCACCGCCTCTTCCTTGATCGCGAAGATTGCGCTGCCGAATGGCGCCTTCATCACCAACACCTAGGACACCAATGCCCGGATGCTGCAAAAGTCAAAAGGGCCGGCAATTATGACACTTTGGAATTTGACAAAGATGGGATACATAGAATAGCCTCAGAGAAATGAAAACTGTCACAATTATAGGACCGACCATTAGGCTCCTTGAATTAGCGCCACCTGGGAATAGTGATGCTCCGTAAAATTCTAATCGGCCTACTTCTAGCCCTATCGGTGCTGTGGGGTCTCCTCCTTGCCACACTACACCTTTTGTATTCTTCAAACCTTCCAAGCGTTCCGGACAAGAACACCGGGCACATTTATCGAATGGTCGTTAATCATGGTTTCGTCCGCTTTGCCACTGATCGCGAAGTCCGCACGCTCCAGCTAATGGAAAACGGCTTGCCAATAGCGGCGGTCCTGTTTATGTCGGCTATAGTGTTAGGCTTGAGGCTTGGCGTGCTCCACATACGAGGTGAGGCACCACCAAAGAGCTTAACAAACCACACAGAGAACAAGGGGGCAGGCGGGGCCGCGCCGTAGCACGTCATGCGGTCACAAAAGTTGCACCAAAATTATGACAGACATCTCCCCTAAGCGGAGCTTGAGCCAAGCCGGACTCCCCCCGCAATGAAGCGCAATAAAGCGCACCGGCATAGGAAGACAGAAGGGCATCAGTACCGCATCTTAACATTTAACATTTGCGTCGATTTCGGAGCCAAGTTCACTCGTTTTGGAACTCGATGATCACAGGATGATCGCTCAACTTCAATGAAACCGAATCGGTGTTCCTCATGATCTGGACCGGCGACGCGCCAAGCGTCGGATCGTAGATTCTCACCGTTTCCCAGGGGCCGCCCAGATTCACCGTGACACTGTTCGTCCCCTTGGCCAGTTCACCCCAGATGGCCAGTTCAAAGTTCCCATTGCTCTTCTGCAAAAGCATGTCATGCACGGTGGCTGGCTGGCTCCGGATCGAGTAGTTGATTCGTCCGGGCTTTGAGAGCGAGCCAACGTCCGCCAAAATCGTCGTGAGATGGTGGAGGTAATCCGCCGATTTCCTCGCGGTCGTGTAGTCACTCTTGTAAAAGCCGCAGGATCCATCCGGGTCATCCATCATCTCATAGATGAAGGTGTACTTCCAGCCCGCCTTGTACTGATCCAGAAAGACGTTCAGGAAAACCTTGCCCTGAATATCATCCCCGGAAATAGTGTTGTCAGTCCACCAGCCCGTTTCCGTAGTCACCTTGGGCAGCGCCGCAAGCTGCCCCTCAGTATAACCGGCGAAATGCATTCTCCAAGTGTTGCCATGATTGCCAAAAAGTCCGTCAAATCCAGGGACGTTCGTATTGCTGGCGGCCTGAAACGCCTGATTGTCGGCAAGGCCCTTTATGTGCCCGCAAACGTAATTGTGAACATTGGCGAAGTCGGCGTATCTCGTTTCATCGGGCATCAGGCATTTCGCGCCCATCGGGATCGTCAAGTATTGAAGGCCGACGTTGTCGATTTCGGCTCCCATCTCACTCGCGCCGAAAACGGGATACTTTTCCAGTGTGGCGTCACTTTTAACGGCGCGGTACAAATCCCTTTGGAACCTCGCGACAGGCATCCAGGTGCCGTTGGTGACGCCCGATGTCTGGCCCTGATACGTGACTCCCCCAAAATTATTTGGTTCATTGGGGCCTTCCACGGCCAGCAGCGCACCCGCTTCGGCCAGCACCTTGGCCGCGGCGATGGTCGCCGTAAGGGCGCTGTTGGTCAGGCCACTTCGTCGGTTTACGAACCTGTCGGACGGGCCGCTGCCGGGGCCGAAAACGACAAGGACACCGGCTTCCTGATGCAACTTGATCAACCCTGACACGTCGTAATTCCCATCCGCCCCATCCCGGACGTTGCGCACGCCGATATACTTCGATGGCTCTATCAGTTTCGATGCGTCCTGGCCATGTTGCACGTGGACACATACGCCGATGGAATTGAGGAAATCAGTTGCGCTCACGGCGATGGTTCCTTCCGCGTTAGCGGCCGGTTGTGGCCCAGCCGGGGATTGGGAACAGGGGATCACGAGGGCCAGGGCCAACAGGATTGCTGGAATGGCGCGTTTCATTTCCGGTAACATTTCGATGCAGGCCCCGGTTCTCCCTTTTTCAACTGGTTGACAGCAGTGGACAAAGCGCGGGCAAGCATGGGTGGATGTTGGGCGAACACGGACGCGCGGGCAATGCGGTTTTTGCGCCGGAGCGATTTTTCACCGTTCCAGGATCCAGGACAAGGATGTGATCATCCCTTTGAAGCACTTAAGCATCTTTCGCCCCTTGCCGATACAGATGTGGACAAATGTCAAATATGCCGTGCCAATTGCCGAAGTTGAAATGGCTGCTCGTCGGGCAACTTGCTCTTTTGCTGGCTTTGCCGCTGCAAGGTCAGCAACCGCCCTTGACCAATGCCAGCCAACTGAATGGTCTCTCGGCCGCTGAAGCGGTCAAGGGCCGTCCGGTCAAGCTCCGCGGAACCCTTACTCACTATAAACCGGAGTGGAATGGCCTCTTCCTTCAGGATGAAACCGGAGCGCTTTTCGTGGAGCGTAGTCCGGAGCTTGCCGCCAGCGCCACCAACCTCCAGCCAGGACAAATCATCGAGGTGACCGGCAAAACCAAACCCGGGGCGATCCATTGCGATATTCTTGCCACCGCGCTGCGGGTCGTCGGAACCGGCCCTCTGCCCTCTCCCCTCGACCTGTCCGTCACCAATCTTTGCAGCGTGGAAAACGAACGGCTCCGGGTCAAGGCGACCGGCCAGATCTTCAGCATCGGCGACATACAAGGGCGGCCTCAACTGCAATTGGCCACCACGGCCGGTTTATTCCTTAACGTGGACTGCCAATCAGCCTCCTTCCCAGAAGTCCAGGCCTTGCGTGGATCTTTAATCCAATTCGAGGGCGTCCTCTGCCTGGAACTGACGCCTCAAAAACGGCACACCGGGCGATTCGATGTTCTTGTCACTGGCATGGACGCCATCCACAAAATCAAATCCGTTCCCATCATCCCGATTAGCGAACTGGTCGCGGACGGCCAGCCGGCGCGGATTCGCGCCGTTGTCGAGGAAGCGCGGCCGGGCTCCCTGCTGGTGCGGGATTCATCCGGCGTTGTCAGCGTCAATTACAATGACAAGCCGGCCTTCTCCCGCGACGCCGCCGTTGACGTTCTCGGCTATCCCGTTCACGACTCCGCCGGCCTGGTCATGACGCGGGCCAATGTCTCCGTTCCGATGAGTGGAAATCCGGCCCTTCCGGTCCTCAACAGAATCGCCCGCATCCGCGACCTCTCCGCGCCCCAGGCCGCGCGCGGCTTCCCCGTTCAGATCGATGGCGTCGTGACCTTCAACGACCCGGATCTCAGCTTGCAATTCGTGCAGGATGGAACCGCCGGCATCTATGTCAGTATGGCGGTCAAGCGATTCGATGTCTTCCCCCCTGCCGGCGCCAGAATCGAGCTTCTTGGTTTCACCGGACCCGGCGAGTTTGCGCCGGTCATCGAGGCCGAAGAACTGCGCGTCGTTGGCCCGGGCAGATATCCCGACGCCGCGCCCGCTCCCTTCCAACTCTTGATGACGGGAGCCGAAGACAGCCAGTGGGTGGAGTTGAATGGAGTCGTTCGCTCCGCCGCCACCACCAGTAACCGCACCCTGGTGGTCCTCTCCACCGGAGACGCTCTGATCCAAATAACCGTGCTCGACGTTGCCCGCCCGGCTCCGACCAATCTCGTCGGCGCATCCATCGCGGCGCGCGGCGTCTGCCGGACTCTTTTCGATGACCATCGGCATTTCCAGGCGATGAGCTTTTGCGTGCCGGGCTGGGACCAAGTCCAGGTTCAGGAAGAGGAAGTGGCCGCTCCGTTCCAACTGCCGCTTCGCCCCGTCAACGGTTTGTTTGAATTTCATGCCGGCGGCTACGGCCTGAATCGCGCCCATGTCCGGGGCCGGATCATTCTGCGCCAGCGCGGCGGCGCCTTCTTCATGCAGGATGACTCCGGTGGCATCCTGGTCCACTCCGACGCGTCCATCCCAACCACGGACTGGGTCGAGGTGGTCGGCTTTCCGGCGTTGAAGGATCAATTGCCCGTGCTCCAAGACGCTTTGGTGCGTCCCGCCGCGCCGCACCCGCCGCCGCCCGCTCCTCCCGCCCGCTTGTCACCGGACTCGCCTTTGGACAAGGCGCTCAACGCCACCGTGGTCACCCTGGAGGGCCGCGTGGTGGCCTATTCCTCACGCACGACGGAGGAAAGTGTCACCGTCCAGTTCGGGCAATGGTTCATTGACGCAATCATGGAAAGATCCGACCTCCAACCCCTTCCCCGCTTCTTGCCCGGCAGTGTCGTTCGATTAACCGGCGTCTTTGTGGCCCGCCTCGACGACAATCGCCAAATCCGATCATTCCAAATCCTGTTGCGCTCGCCGGCCGATGCCCTCGTTATCTCGGTTCCACCGTGGTGGACGGCCCGGCATGCGCTCTTGGTTTTTGGCGGATTAGGCGCCGTCCTTCTGCTTTCCTTGGCTTGGGTCGCCGCATTGCGCCAACAAGTCCGCCGCCGCACCGCCCAACTCCGCGCCGAAATCGAGGAGCGCAAACGCATGGAAGCACAGGTCAAAAAAACACATCGCGAACTGATGGAGATTTCCCGCCACGCCGGCATGGCGGAAGTCGCCACCAGCGTCCTCCATAACGTCGGCAACATTCTCAACAGCGTCAATGTTTCCGGTTCGATCATCACCCAGACCGTCAAACAATCCAAACTGGCCAGGCTCAACCTGGCCGTGGGCCTTCTGCGCGACCATGCCTCAACCTTGGGCGATTTCCTGACCAACGACCCCAAGGGCCGCCAACTTCCGGCCTATTTCTCTCACCTTGCCGACGAGTTGGCCCTCGAGCACAAGGAAATGCTCCGGGAGTTGCACCTCTTGGGCGGAAACATTGATCACATTAAAGAGATCGTCGCCATGCAGCAGAACTACGCCAAAGTCTCCAGCCTGCGCGAATCCCTTCCCCTCGCCGAGTTGATCGAGGACGCCTTGCGCCTTGATTTCGAGGACCTCACCCGCCACCACATCCAGATTCAGCGCGAGTACGAAACCCTCCCCCCCATCGAGGTCGAGAAACACAAGGTGTTGCAAATTCTGGTCAATCTCGTTCAGAACGCCAAACACTCCCTGATCGAGAGCGGCCGCTCGGACAAGCGGCTCACCTTGCGGGTCGGCGCGACCGGCGGAGGTTTCGTGCGCATTGCTGTTATTGACAACGGTTTGGGCATTGCCCCGGAGAATCTGACCCGTATTTTCGCGCACGGTTTTACCACTCGCAAGGACGGGCACGGCTTCGGCCTGCACAGCGGCGCGCTGGCCGCCCGCGAGATGGGCGGCTCCCTCACCGCCTTTTCTGACGGCCCCGGCACGGGGGCGGCATTTACTCTCGATCTTCCCGGCCTTCCCATCGCGCGTTGTCAGCCTGTCACGGATTACTGATTGAGCCGTCGGGCATGATGGTATTGTTGAAGATCGCCCCGATGAAATTGACGCCGTTGGTCGTGGCGTCGAGGAGGCTGGCGCCAGTCAGGTTGACTTTGCTGAAGTTGGCGCCGGTCAGATCGCTGTTGACCAGCGTCGCGCCTTCAAGGTCGGATCCGGCAAAGCTGGCGGAATGAAGGTCGGCTCCCGTAAAGTCGGCGTCTGAAAAGGCCGAGGAAGTGCATACGGCGCTCGTAAGATTGGCTCCGCGCAAACTGGCGTTTGCCAGAAAAACCTCGCTCAGATTGACCCCTATCAGGTTGTCCCCGTCGCCGCCTTCATTGAGAATCTCCCACACTAGGAAGGACTTGGAGTCGATCACCGTGGTGCCGTCCAGCAACGACCCTGGCAACTCGATGAAGCTCATATTCGCGCCGGTGAAGTTGGCGCCGCGCAGGTCCGCGTCCGAGAAATCGGCCCCTTCAAGGTCGGCGTTGTTCAACAAGGCGCCGTGCAAATTGGCATTCTCCAAAAAGGCGAAACTCAAGTTTTGCCCCTTTAGGTTGGCCCCCGGCGCGCCTTCATTGAGAATCTGCCACACCATCATCCACTCCGGCGCCATGACGGTGTTGCTGACCAGCGTTCCCTGGAAATCCACATATTCGAGGTTGGCTTCGCTGAGATTGGCGTTGCGAATGTCCGCGTTGACCAATTCGCTGCTGTTCAAGTTCGCGTCTATCATCTGTGCCCCGTTGAGGTTCGCGCCAAAGAGTGCTGCCGAACTTAGGTCCTCGCCGTCCAGATTGGTCCCCGCCGCGCCGAGGTTGACGATCTGCCAGATCAAGGCCGGCTTGGGGTCCAGCAGGGTGTTCTCATCCAGTTTCATGCCGTTGAACACCGCGAAATCCACGTCCGCCCCGGTCAGATCGGCGGAACCGAAATCGGCGTTGCTCAGGACCACGCCAAACAAACTGGCCAACTGGAAGTCGCCAAAGCGCGCGTCCGCTCCGGTCAGTGTCGAACCGTCAAAAACAGCGCCGGAAGCTTCCACATCGAACAAGCTGGCGCCGGTCAAATCCGCATTGATCAGGCTGGCATTGCGCAAGTCGGCCGCGCCAAGGTTGGCGCCGTCCAATGACGCCTCGTTCACCGCGGCCCCGAACAACTCGGCACCAAAGAAGTCCGCCCCCGTAAGTTGGCCCGAACTTAAAGTGACGTTGTCCAGTTGTGCGTACTCCTGGTTTATGATGGACTGTACTTTGTAGAAGGCGGTGTCCACGTTCGTATCCGCAAGGCTCAGTGTTTGGTTCAGTGCGCCGGACAGAGCCGCGCCCAATGGGGCCCAAGATTTGAGGTCGGCGCTGCGCTGCACTTGATATTGCGGCAGCACGACAAGATCGCCGACCGGGGTGGCGGATTGCACCGGCCAGCTTACCACTACGGAGCCCGGCCCGTTGGTGCCGACGGAAATGGCAAAATTGCGCTGCCCTTCAGCAGTGGCCGCCAGGAGCACGGCGATTCCCGTCAGGATTATGCGGCGAATGTTCATCTTGCGGCGATGATGCGATAGAATCTGGCGGCGTTGGTGGGACGGCTCGCGTCGAACGCGGAAAGCACGCCGATGCTGGCGGTTGTGGTCGAAAGAGTTGTCCAGGCTGGCTCCGCCAGGCTGCTCTTATACTGAAGCTGGCAAGCCAGCCCTGCCACGGCATACCAATTGAGCGCGACGCCATTGGTGCTTGGAGTCACGCTGATGCCCCCAATCTGCGGCGGCGGATGTGTGGGAATGGAAACCGGGTTGGCTGGGTCGGAGCCGGCGTCCAATTCGTCCTGATCGAAAAATCCGTCGGCGTCGCGGTCGATGCCGATGCGTTCGCCTGAACCCGCGGGCACCAGAGTGTAAGTTTGTTCGCTTCCGGGGGCCGCCAAAGCCAGCAGTTGGGCGGGTGTTTCCGTCTCCGCCAGACGGTCCGATTGGAAAAACCCGCCTGCCCGCTCAAAGAACCAGCCGCGTGGCAGGCCGCTCTCCCGCCCCTTGGCTACAAGGTCCAAGTGGCTGTTGGTGTTCGAGGCCAGGGCGATCATCGTGTTGAGCAAGGCCACAGACGCGGAAGTGCTGACGGTGATCTGAAGCCCTGTAGCGGCTGGGGTGTCCAGGCTTGCTACCCCGGGGGCGTTGTTCTCATCGGTCAACGAACCGGCCGGGAGGTCCGAACCGGCGAAGGAAAACAGGAAGGCCACCAGGTCCGCCGTTTGCTGGTCATCTGTCAACTGGAACGAATCCTGAACAAAGCGCACAAGCGAATCGACCCCGCCGTCATGGGAAAACCCAAAACCTGTCCGGCTATTGGTGTGGGCCAGGTCCATCCCCGTTTTGTCAAAGAGGTTCCGCAATTGGGGAATCTTCAGCGGCAGGTTGTCCGAGCGCGGCAGGGCCACCATGGCCAGGTGATGGTCGGAGTTGCTGCCGGCGGGAATCTGCACCCACCGAATGCCGTTGAACTGCATGTCCGTTCCCAAGCCGCTGGGCAGCGTATGGCACAACACGCAGCCGTTGGGGGTTAGCTCGCTGCGAAAAACCGCCAGTCCATTGCTGGCGTTGCCGCTGGGCAGTGGTTCTCCGGCGGCCAGCAACCCGCGCCCCAGCGCAAACTGCCCCGGCAGGGCCAGGTTGGTCGAAAGGGAATTATCGACTCGGCGAAACGGATTGGGGCCAAAGCCAATCGTCCCCAAAAAACTCTTGAATTCCTGCATTTCGTTCGTGTCCAGTCCATCAGGCATCGCCTGCAAATTGGTGAAGGTGATGTTGAATTGCTCGATGCCCTGGCGATCCCCCCGCCAGTGAAACGGCTCGTGGCCGATGATGTCCTGCAACGTCAGCGTCGTCATTGGTCCTTTCATCGGATGGTAGTTGTTGGTCACCGCAGGCAATGGATTGGCAAAGTTGTAGGTCGAATCAATGACTTGGATGGTCGTAGTTGGGTCGCCCAAATCCCAAGCCAGCCCGTCCGTGCGGCCATCCACGTGACACGACGCGCACGAGGCCTGTCCCAGCCCGGAGGTCAGATGCGTATCATACAGGAACGGCCTTCCTGTCTTGATGACCGCCGGCGTTGGATCAAACATCGGCGACGTGCCTCTGACGACTTCATTCGTGATATCGACCGTCGAGATGCTGCCATCGAACCGGTTGTACACATAAAGCCGATCTCGTCCCTCGTCCAACGCCATGCCTGTCGGGCCTTCGCCCAAGTCGATGGGCGGATTGGTCCCGACGCGATGGCCCTGGGCATCGATGATGATCAGGTTGCCCGATCCCATCCCGGTGATGTATCCCCGCGTGCCGTCAGAATTCCACTCCACTGCGCGCGGATCGCCAAGGGAAAGTTCGCGCAGGGATTCCGAAACCACCGTGGTTTCATAATTCAAATGCGGATTCAGGTCCAGGACCTCATTGGTCAATGCCTCCGGATCAACCAGGGCCGCCTCCACTCGCACAAAAACCCCGTCCAGCACGGGTTGAAATCGGATTTGGTTGATGACATCTGTGCCGACCACGGCGATTTGCCCCGTGCCGGGATTTACTCCCAGCGCCATACAAAGGTTCATAAGGCCAGTGGCGTAATGAACCGAGAATGTGGCCGCGTTGATGACCGCCAGGTCGTGATCGGGCATGTCCCAGCCCGGCACGCGGCCCGTCAAGGCGGCGTTGTCCCCGCTGATGAAGTCGGTCCAATCCCCCTGGTTATCATCCATCCAGCGACTGGCGCTGTTTTTCTTGACGATCATGCCGGTCACGGGGGCGGGCGTATTGGACAAGGCCGGGTTGAGCGCCGGAACAAAATTCGTTCCGCTATTGGGGGGTGGGTCCACGCCCCCGTACGGCGTGTCCGGGAACATGCCGGGCTCGGCCCTGGGGAGCGATTCCAGCGGCCCGATGCCCGCGCTGATGATCGTCGAAGCGTTGCCCGACTGGAAGAACGCCGCATAGACGGTCGTGCCGTCCGGGCTGACAGCCATCGCCCTGGGGCGTTTGCCGTCAATCGCAATATTCGTCACCGTCAGAAAATTGGAGGGATTGATCACCTGCACCAACCCGAAACGTTCGCAGGCAATGAACGCCAGCGGCGGGGACCCGGCAAAAACCACGTCCGCTGGTTCGTTGGACACATTTAAAGTGGCTCTCACCCGCATCGTTGGCAGATCAACAATGCTGATGGAACTGGAAACGTAATTGGCCACCCACATTTCCGTCGCCGTGCGGAAGCGGACCGTCACCGGCTCCAGGCCGACTGTGACACTGCCCACCGAAACCGGCGCGCCGGAAGTAACGTCAAAAATCTCCAATCGGTCGTCGGGAAGGTTACATACGGCCAGCCGTGTCGCATCGAGGCTGAGGGCAACGGGATGGACGGGGTTATCCTCAAAATTGAAAAAGTTGGTCATGGAAAAAGCGGCGTGACAATGGGTGCCCTTCCACAGGAAAGCACACGCCATTGCCAGCGATATGACACTCCTTCTCATTGATACCTGACTAACCGGCACTTTCGGACACAACATTCTGGCGATCCCTTCCAGCCTGTCCCCGTACAGTCAATTCTTCAAAATCCGCGAGGTGTTGGCCTCAACTTTAGCAGGCCGGCCGGGATTGTCAAATTGCTGATAGGAGTTGGCAGCGGTCTCGGAAAGGGTTATGATAAATGGATGCAAACCAAGATTGAAAAGATCGGCGACCGGTTTGGGCTGCTGCTGCCCAAAGAGTTGCTGGAGGCGTGCGGGTTCGGCGCCGATGCCATCGTCACAATCCAGAACAAGACGTTGATTGTGACACCGGGGCCGCACCGGCCGCGGGAAGGCTGGACCGAGGCGCTGGAGGCGATTCCACAAGACGCATTGAATAAGGACGCCGCGGAGTTGAAGGCTTTCCGGGAGACGCCCGATGAGTGGGACGCCACCGAATGGCAGTGGCCCGATATCAATGCCCATGAGAAGATTTGAGGTCTGGCTGGCGCGGTTGGATCCTTCCGAAGGTTCGGAGATGCGCAAGACGCGTCCGGTCGTCATCGTGTCTCCAAACGAAATGAATGGCTGGCTGCAAACTGTGCTGGTTGCTCCATTGACGCGTGGCGGTTTTAGCGCGCCGTTCCGTGTGCCGTGCCGGTTTGCCGGAGTTAACGGACAAGTGGCACTGGATTATCTTCGCAGCCTGTCCAAGGTCAGATGTGTCCGCTCCCTAGGCGGGTTGGACGCGGCTGTCTGCGAGCAAATCCTGGCGCGGTTGCAGGAGATGTTCAGTCTTTGACGGCGACGCCCAGCCACTTTGAGGCTATGTCTGGGAGCCGGCAACTGGGCAATGCTTCAGTGACGGCGGGTCGGGGAAAGGTAGTGTCGCCTCGCCGAGGCGACTGTTCCGGCAAGAACCACCCCCGGACGGCTCCGCGAGCCTTCCCTGCCTTCCCTGGCTGACGCATTACGCCTTCTGGCAGGCCTCCCCCTCAGTCTTGATGAAATCGTGGCAGTCCCCCTCCTCCAAGAAGACCTCCTCCCGCCGCTCTCCCCGGCTCATCCCGTGATAGACGGCTCCGGGATATTCGACTAGCAACTGCTCGGCCATCTTCCCATCCCGCGTCCGTGCGCCATCCTTTGCAACACGAAATTGTGCAAAAGTATGGTTTGACCCCTCAATGACCCCTCAACTAGAAGCGGGCAAAGTTGAGGTCTTTGGCATCGTCCATGTCGGGCGGCACCCGCGATTCTGGCAGAAACGGGTGTGAGATGACCTCCGATTTGCGAGGGAAGGGAACCGACTGGGGGGAAAGCGCCTTTTTTGAAGGTCCCTTTCAAAAGGATTGGACTGATTTCGCGGATAAAAAGGAAAAGACGGATGGCGATGGGGAAACTGACCGACAGGGGGGGCGGAACCGGTTGATGGGGAGGGTCTTTTGAGCGTGGCCGTGGCCGAACTTGGTCGTGGCGAAATCCTGCGCAGAGAAGATCACGGTGATTTCGTCGAGTTGCCGGGGGATCAAAGCGGGAGAAAGGCGAGCGCGCGTAATGCGGCTTTACGCTGACCGCCTGGCGTCGAGGCGGCCGCTGCCAGGAGGATTGTCTTGTAAACGGAGTGTGAAAACGCAAGAAGCGAGGACGCATGGACGATCATATTGTTGTAGACGGCAGGGGCGAATGCCATTTGAATTTCGGGTGCGATGATTTACACCGAACAGGATCGCCTACGCCGTTTGGAGGAGATGCGACAATTAGCGGTGAATCGCGGTGGCGCCTGTTTATCCGACCACTACGTTGACAACAAAACCAAACTTCGGTGGCGGTGCGCTGAAGGACACGAATGGAGCGCGATTCCGTCAAACATTCAGCGTGGTATCTGGTGCAGAATTTGTGGAAACAGACGTGCCGGCCGCTTGAAAGCCCACACCATCGAGATGATGCAAGAAATTGCCGCTAAACGGAGCGGTAAATGTCTTTCCATAACTTACAAGAACAACATCACAAAATTGCGTTGGCGTTGCAAAAATGGCCATGAATGGCAGGCTGTTCCCGGCAGTATTGTCGGCGCGAGATATCGAAAAGGAAGTTGGTGCCCGATTTGCGCGGGCAAACTTCCGAAAAACTTGGCTCTCGAAGCGCTCAAAATCGTGGCAGCGGAGCACGGCGGTAAATTGCTCTCTGACCGGTATATAAATGCCCGAACACGATTGCGGTGGGAGTGTGCCAAAGGACACCAATGGGAGGCCGTCCCCGATGCAGTAAAACGTGGGGGCTGGTGCCCCGTTTGCGCTGGCTCATTTCCGCTAAACATTG
>Ga0326727_10018638_pt1 | contig 14133 bp, 16 predicted proteins | sample MB2enrmetagenome_FD_207643 | JGI IMG/M metagenome (GOLD analysis project Ga0326727, IMG submission 207643) | Lab enriched peat soil microbial communities from McLean, Ithaca, NY, United States - MB29MY | ecosystem: Environmental > Terrestrial > Soil > Wetlands > Peat | place: USA: New York...
GAAAGAGGTCTGGGTATCAGCGAACTGAGCAGGATTGATGTGGTCGGTGAAAAATTTACAGATTTAGCGACCAAAGATTTCAAACTGCCGGCAACATTCGCCCGCACGGCGATAAACCGGGCGCCGCGCGGTCCGGTGAAATATATCCTGGAACAAATTTCACCCCGGCCGCGGGTGAAAAAGAAGAACTGTACTGCCTGTGGTAAATGCGTCAAAGACTGCCCTACCGGCGCCGCCCGGATGGCCGGCAAAACCTCGGTTATCGATGCCAAACTGTGCATCCGCTGCATGTGCTGCCACGAGGTCTGCCGTTACGAGGCGATTTATCCGGGCCGTCCGTTTTTCGGCACGGTGATATACGGCATGCTGCGTGCCGCGCGCCGGATGTAATATTCTTTTTTGGTTAAAAATAAAATGTGCTATACTTGCTCGTAACGGGCTCAGAATCGTTTTACCCGCCGGTTTTTGGAAAGATACAAAAAGAAATTGAGAGGGTCGTTATGATATGAAATACGGAGTTTTTCTGTTCAGTACGACAACTTCGGCGATGCAGGCCCAGAAAACCATCGCAGCCAAGGGTTACAGTTCGACCTTGATTCCGGCCCCGCGCCAGTTCAACAGCCCCAGCGGCATGGCGGTACGTTTCAATCTGATGGAGCAGGCGGAACTGCAGGAAATACTAAACAAAGCCAACGTCCAGGTGCAGTCCGTACAGGAAATGGGGTAAGGATAATTGTTTATCCGCAGGCATTAAAACAATGATTTTCCACCCTCAGATTGCTTTATCTCTACATTACTAGCATATTTTAGCCTACAATTTGAAATCAGTTTCTTCTGTCTTCGATACCCTCAATCATGACCGGTATCACGGTTTTCTGATATCGGAAAATGTCATAGATTTGTAACCTTTTAAACCTGAACGATATAACTTTGTCACTGTCTCTCTGTAATAATAGCATTGCGGTATTGCCGCCCGACAATTAATACTGTTATGTCAAGGGGGAAAATGTGTTGAAACGTATTACAGGTTTATATCAGTCGGCTTTTACGTTTAGCTTATTATCCCTAATATTGCTTGTTCCATCAATCGCGGCGAATGTAATACTACCTGCGCAAAATATAACTTTGCTAGATTCTGACAGCATTAGCCAAAATGTTTCCCCGTTACCGGCCTCGTCCAGGCTGGGCACTAATTTACTGCTGGGGCGGCCGGGCGCCACGGCTTACGATGAACAGCTCGGCATAACTTTTACCCAGGATTCCCCTTCGCTGGCTTACACGGTGACAGCCGTAGCGCAAAAGGGCATGGATAACTACGGCCCCGCCTATTTATTAAATGGCCTGGGAAATACCGGTTACTGGTATCAGGTAGGGTTATCTTACAACTGGGACCCGGGTATTGCCACCGGATTCCAACTGGCATATTCTGTTTTCGACCCTTCCGGTAACCTGGTTTTACCCACCACCAATGGCGCCGGACTGGCGGCGATTTCACCTGTGAATCCCGGGGATTCGGTCCTGCTCAGCTTAAGTTTCGCAAATGGCAACGTAATCATGCAGGGCACCGACCAGAATACCGGCGCCCACGCCCAGGAAATGTATACCGCTTCCGGGGCAAATGTTTTCTCCGGTGTTACTTCGGCGCCGAGTAATGAACAGGGATTTTTTTCCGGCCTGATGACGGAATGGTACCACTCCACCCTCTATACCGGCGGCGAGCAGGGGGTCACCTATACTACCCAGGGCGCTCCAATCACTTCGGCGTGGTTATGGATGGATGAATTTGCGGTTTCATCCAGGGGCATCGGGAGTACCGTGTTCAGTAATTTCACCAACACCCCGGTTACCTTTACCGCCCCGTCCCCAATGCAGACACTTTCTTCAAACGGGGCATTGGTATCGGCTAGCGCCACGCAATTTATCACCGGTCAGTTAGCGTCAACCGTCCCAATTACCTTTAGTTATGTTGTAAACGGGGGTTCGGGGAACGCAAGTGCTCCGGTGCTGACTTACACTACGGGAGGTGCTGTGAAAACCGCCGCGTTAACCCAATCCGGCCAAACATTTTCGGTTGACGGCAGTACTGCCTGGAGCGTGACCGGCCAATTGCCGTCATCAACTGCGACGGAAAGATGGATAACCAGCCAGGCAACGACAGGCACAGCTTCTGGTGCGCAGACCATCAACTTTATTTATTCTCACCAGTACTTGGTCACGGTTACCCCGGCTCCTGTTACCGGCGGCAGCCTTTCCACCGCGAGCGGCTGGTTCGATGCCGGCGCACAGTTCCAATCCACGGCATCGGCGAATTCAGGATGGCAATTCGAAAGCTGGAGCGGATCCGGCGCCGGTGCTTATTCGGGAAATAATAATACCGCGGCGGCGGTGGTAAATGCGCCGTTAACGGAAACTGCGGCATTTTACCCGGGCCTGACAATCAACACATCTGCAAACTTATTTGTCCGCTATTCCTGGGACGGGGTAAAAGGTGCAGTCGGTTCAAATACTGCCGGGATAATTTATGCGCCGCCAGGCACGGCAATCCGACTTGATGCTAGACCTACGCTGTTTATCTATGCGTTTAAAGGATGGACTGGGACAGCAGCAGGTAAAACCAGTAATTTGCCGATAATCTTGACCGGGCCGCAAACTGTCAACATCAGTTCGGGGGTTAATTATCTGAACATCGGAATAGTGTGTGCAGTGGTAATCGTAATCATCGCGGCAATAATTATTATCGTCACCCGCCGGAATAAGAAAACTGCCGTGATAACACCTGCGGATAAATCCGGCACGGAATAGAAAAATAAAACAGACTGGGATTTTATTTTTCCAGCATTTCCTTCATCGGCGCCCAGTAATAATCCCGCCAGCCCTGTGAAATATCGTCGTACTGCTTTGCCGGGACGCCGGTCTGAATGAACGAAAGCCGGGTGCCGCCGGGGATTTCCGTAAAGGTGAAAGAGGCCTGGGAATAATGACCTTCCGGCCAGTCGCTGGCGCGCCAGCTTTGCACAATTTTAACATCCGGCACCAGCTCAAGATTAGCGCCCTCGCCGTAACCGTCAAAAACAGAGAAATTGCCCCCGACTTTCCGGCTGATGACCGCTTTATCACCCGTAAATCTGGCGTGCTTTTTGGAATCCATCAACGCCTCATAAATCTCATGGGGCGGCGCCTTGAAAGTGATTGTTTGCCTGACGGTTTTAGTTTCCATTACCTTACTCCGGTTTCATTATTTGATTTTTGACCTGCTAGCGAAAAGTGGAAATGATGTTATTAAAAATTATCGGCAGCATTATTATAGCGTATGGAACAAAAATAAAAACGAAGGCGAAGCGGGCGAATCCCGGAAAACCGGAGCGCTTGTAAAAGGCGCGCGCCAAGCTGGCCAACAGTATCAGGGATGATATTACGACGATATCAATTACCAGTAATTCCGAGAAACCACCCATGGTCAACGCCCACTTTGCCAACGGTCCGAATTCATACACCTGATGACTGTAATTAAAGTGCAAAGCGGCAAATGTACTGGCATAATCCATCGCGGCCAGGATACAGACGAACTGGATTAGCTTCGATTCCGGCCACGGCCATATCAGCCGTGACACTTTTTCAATCGGCTGTTCCAGTTTCCGGTCCCTTTCATTGGCCCGTTTTACTCTGTTTTTTAACGATTCAATAAATTTTTGCATTTATTCCCGACTTGCCTGCAGCTTCTTATTATTGTTTCCTAGGTTATACAAGGAGTTTTTCCCTAGTATTATAAAAGAAATTCATCCGTAATATCCAATAATTTTTCACATTCGATACGAAAGTACTATATGAAATAAAAAAAAGGCGGATGGATTTGAATTGCCATATCAAGGATAATGATTCAAATAGCATCAATACTTGTCACTGGGAATGACAGAAAATTTGCCAATTGAAATCAACGGTAAAACTTACTACCGGACTGCCGAAATCTGTGCCAGAACCGCCATTAGCCGGGCGACATTATTCCGCTGGCTGAAAGCCGGTGTGCTGAAAAAAACCTACCGGGACCGGCGCGGCTGGCGCATGTTTACCGAGAGCGACATGGAGACGATGAGGGCTGAAGCTGAAATGATTAAAGTGGACGATACTCCCGATAAAAAAAGCCGCTAAGGCGCAGCCGCAATAGCGGATTAAGGGTTTTTACTGACCGCCCGGTGATACAAATAAATCAGCCTGCAATGCAGTTCCACGGCGTTGGCCTTTTTATCGTAGGCCTCGCTTAAGCCCATCGGTTGTGTCAGGATGTCGTCGAACAAAGCCTGCGGGAAAACTGCCCTCAATTTTGTAACAATTATGTTCAGATTAGTCGCCGCGTTTGGGGCAATCTCCGTATCGAGAACCGAGTAATTAAATGAATTCTCAAAAAATTCAACCCGTGCTTTAGGCGAATCCCGGTCGTAAATTCTGACAAAATAACCTGTTTCCCCTGAATTTGCTTTGCTTGTCTCATTGACTTTACTCCAGATCGGGATACCGCCGGTCACCAGCGTGGCGGTCAGATTGAATTTCAACCTGGTCGCTGTCACCGGTTTATCGGAAGATACCTGGTACTTACCTTTGATAATCAGAAATACGTCTTTGGTTTCCAGTTTGAGCAGCCGGTTGTTATTATCCCGGAAGGTGGCTGCTTGTTCCTCAAATTCAACGCCGCGCGCATTGAATCCGTTTTCAAAAAATTGATTGAGCTCAATGTCATTCACGGCTAACGCCACCAGACCCAGTGTTTTCAATTGTTGGGCCACTATTTCGGCGGCAGCGGCGGAAGCGTAATGCGCGATTAGTTTCGGCATTTTTCCGGATAAAAGCATACGCGTCTCGTAAGGGTCTTTTTGCAGTATTAAACAAGCTTCTTTGACGAGCGAAGTCTCCACTGTCTGCGGCGGGGCTACCAGCAGATGTACTATTTCATTTGTAACCATGAACTATCCTGCCTGTATTACTTGTTCATACCTTATCACTATTTTACGAAAATGGCAAAAACTAGTAACAGCGTCAACTGATAATTCCAGTAATAGACTCAACTGAAATTATTCTAGTGGTATAATGTATTTGCACGGTAAGTGCCATTTGAAGGAGTAATGATGGACGACCTTAAGGTATTCACCGGTAATGCTCATCCCGCTTTGGCGAAAGAAATTACCAATTACCTCGATATCCCGCTGGGGCGTGCCGATGTTTTTGAATTCAGTAACGAAAATATCTTTGTCCGCATCCTGGAAAATGTCCGGGAAAGGGATATTTTTGTCGTGCAGTCGATGTCCCATCCGGTGAGTAAAAGCCTGATGGAGTTGTTAATCATGCTGGACGCCCTGAAACGGGCTTCGGCCAAAAGAATCACTGCGGTGATTCCTTACTACGGCTACGGGCGCACTGATAAAAAAGACCAGCCGCGCGTGCCGATTACGGCGCGGTTAGTCGCCGACCTGGTGACCGTGGCGGGCGCCAACCGTTTGTTAACCGTTGACCTGCATGCCGCGCAAATCCAGGGATTTTTCAATATCCCGGTTGACGAACTGACGGCCCTGACGCTGCTCAGCGATTATTTCAAGCAGAAACAAATGGAAGATATGGTGGTGGTGGCTACGGATATCGGCATTTCCAAACGGGCGCGCGATATGGCTGCCAGAATGAATGCGCCGCTGGCAATTGTTGAAAAAAGACGCTTGGGCAATGCCGGCAAGACCGAAGCGCTCAATGTCATTGGTGATGTCAAAGGCAAAATAGCCGTCACTTTCGATGACGAAATCGATACCGCCGGTTCGCTGACCAACACCGTGATTGCTTTGCTGGAGCGGGGTGCGAATGAAGTTTACTCTTGCGCGACTCATCCGGTTTTCTCCGATGCCGCTATCGAACGCATTGACAAATGCCCAGTGAAGCAGGTGGTGGTGGCGGATACGATTCCGGTGCCGCCGGAGAAAAAACTGGATAAAATTGTGGTCCTGCCGATGGCGCCGCTCCTGGGCGAAGCTATCCACCGCATTCATACCGGGCTATCCGTCGGCGCGATGTTCGAACCGGAATAGAGTTAAAAATACCAAAATCCAAACAAAGTACAAGTATTAAAAATAAATAATAGTTAAATCCTGAAGCAAGAGGGAAAACATGTTTAAATGGTTTGGGAACCTGATGGATTCGAATGAAAAGGCGCTGAAGAAGCTGCAGCCCCTCGTGGATAAAATCAATGCGCTGGAACCGGAATATACCAAACTTACCGACGACGAACTGAAAGCTAAAACGCCGGAATTTAAAGACCGGCTGGCCGGGGCCGTTGCCGAGGCGCAAAACCGGGTGGACACCGCCGGGCAGGAATTACAGGATGCCAAAAAACGGGTGGCGGAAGCCCAGGATAAATTCGCTGCCGAAAGCGGGGAACTGGCCGTAAAACAGGCCCAGGAACGCCTGGAGCAAGTGGAAAAAGAACTGGTCAAAGCCCAGAACGACGCTTTGGACGACCTGCTGCCGGAAGCTTTTGCCGCCGTGCGCGAGGCCTCCCGGCGTACCCTCGGTATGCGCCATTTTGACGTGCAAATGCTGGGCGGGATTGTGCTGCACTCCGGTAAAATCGCTGAAATGAAAACCGGTGAAGGTAAAACCCTGGTGGCTACGTTGCCTCTGTACTTGAATGCATTATCAGTCCGGGGCGTGCACCTGGTCACTGTCAACGATTACCTTTCCAAGCGCGACCCGTACTGGATGGGTCCGATTTATCATGCGCTGGGCATGCGAGTCTCCAGCATCCAGGGACAGCAGACCTCCGGCGGACAGGGCGGGGTTTCTTTTATATTCGATCCGGATTACGATACCGGCAAAGAAGGCGACGTCTGGCAGCATTTCAAGCCGATAACCCGCCAGGAAGCCTATCAGGCGGATATCACCTACGGCACAAATAATGAGTTCGGTTTTGATTACCTGCGGGATAACATGGTGGTGGACCTGAAGCAGTGTGTCCAGCGGGGTTTGAATTATGCGATCGTGGATGAAGTGGACAATATCCTGATTGATGAGGCACGCACTCCGTTAATTATCAGCGGCCCCGCGGCGGAAGGCACGCTGCAGAAATACAGTATGGCCGACAAAGCCGCCCGTCAGATGACCGGCAAAATCATCACCGATAAAGATGAAATTGATGCCAAGCAAAAAGGCATTGACCTGGAAGAGGGCCAGGATTTCCTGGTGGACGAGAAAAACCACAGCGTACGGCTGACCGGCCAGGGCGTAGATAAGGCCCAGGAAAAACTGGGGGTCCCCAGCCTCATCGAATTCCAATCGAAATGGGAACATAATATCCGCCAAGCGATTGTGGCGCATCAGCTTTATAAAAAGAATAAAGAATACGTGATTAACGCCGGTAAAGTGGTGATTGTAGACGAATTTACCGGGCGGATGATGCACGGCCGCCGGTATTCCGACGGTTTGCACCAGGCTATCGAGGCAAAAGAAGTGGCCAACGGCGAACGCGTGCAGGTGGAAGAAGAAACGCGCACCTACGCCACCATCACCTTCCAGAATTACTTCCGCATGTATCACAAACTGGCCGGCATGACCGGTACGGCGGTGACCGAGGCGGAAGAGTTCCACAAGATTTACAAACTGGAAGTAGTGGTAATTCCCACCAATAAACCGATGCTGCGGCAGGACTTTATTGATAAAATCTATAAAAACGAACAGGCCAAGTTCAACCAGGTCATCAAGGAAGTTGAGGAACTGCACAAAGAAGGCCGTCCCATCCTCATCGGCACGGTCTCGGTCGAAAAGTCCGAAAAACTGAGCGATATGATGACGCGGAAAGGCGTCAAACACGAAGTCTTAAACGCCAAACTGCACGAAAAAGAAGCCTATATCGTCGCGCAGGCGGGCAGGCTGGGCGCAGTTACGGTGGCGACGAATATGGCCGGCCGCGGCGTAGATATTGTTTTAGGCGGCAAGCCGGACGGCCGGGACCTGAAAGACTGGCAGAAAGAACATGATGAGGTCGTGCAGAAAGGCGGCCTGCACATCATCGGCACGGAACGTCATGAAGCGCGGCGTATCGATAACCAGTTGCGCGGCCGCGCCGGACGTCAGGGCGACCCCGGCAGCACCCGTTTTTATGTTTCGCTGGAAGACGATATCATGCGTCAGTTCGGCGGCGACCGGGTCGGGAAATTCATGGAGTGGGCAGGTCTGGGTGAAGATGTCCCCATCGAGAATTCCATCGTCAACAAGAGCATCGAGAGCGCTCAGGTCCGGGTTGAAGGTTATCATTTTGATATCCGTAAACACCTGGTGGAATATGACGACGTGGTCAATAATCAGCGCGAAATTATCTACGATGAACGGCGTAAGATTTTAAGCGGCGCCGACCTGAAGACCAACATCCTGTCCATGGTAGATGAAGAAATAAAGGAAATCATTGCCTCCCATACCGGGGAAAACAGCGACGGCAACCTGGGGGCGCTGGTCACGGAAGCCGGCACGATAATGCTTTTACCGTCCGGTTTCAACGCCGAGGCCCTGGCCGAAATGAAACCCGCCGAAATCAAAGAAAAATTATTGCAGCAGGCCAATGCCCTCTATGAGAAGCGGGAAGCGGAATTAGGCGCCGAGAGCATGCGCGTGCTGGAACGTCTTCTGATGCTGCGGATTGTGGATAATTACTGGATTGATAATTTAACCAGTATGGATAACATGCGGCAGGGCATCGGTTTGCAAGCCATCAGTTCTCAAAATGAACACGGGGCGCTGCATCTTTACAAGAAAGAAGGGACTAACTTTTTTGAGGGCATGCTGGCCGGCATCCGTCATGACGTGGTACACAACATTTTTAATATCACCGTGACCAAGACGCCGCCGCCCAAGCAGACAGCTTCCCCGATGGCGAAAGTGGCGACAGCCAGCCGCGGCGGCATTGCCGTGAAACAGGCCGAGAAAATCGAAGGCAAGAAAATCGGCCGTAACGACCCCTGCCCCTGCGGCAGTGGGAAAAAATACAAACACTGCTGCGGACAGAATCAATGACGAATCTGGAAATTGCCGCCGTGTTCCGGGATATCGGGGATCTGCTGACAAAGAAAAAAGAAAACTGGTTCAAAATCCGGTCGTACCGTAAAGCGGCGGAAGAAATTGAGAAACTGACGGTTGACTTATCCCGGCTGGCTGAAGAGGGGAAACTGCGGGAAATCCCCGGCGTGGGTGAAGCAATCGAGAAGAAAATTGCCGAAATGCTGAATACCGGCCGTTTACAGTTTTACGAAAAACTGAAGGCTGAAGTCGGGGTGAACAGCGGTGAGCAAAGCCCAAAATAACGCGTCCTCACAGCAACTGACATCCCTGGACAATGAGGCCATCCGCTATTTCCGCAACTCAATTTCGGCTGGGGTGCACTGGTATCTCGCCTTGCTGGAGGCGGTGGGACGGTGGCAGTCGCCGAAGGAAAACTATCAGGGCCGTCACTACCAGTATCTGATTGAAGGGGCGGCTTTTGACTGGCAATTATTGGCGGAACGCCTTTGCGATGCCGTAGACGACCTGCTGCCGGAAAAAGAAAAGTCCGACTTCCTGCTCAAAGGCCAGCCGCCGCTGGAAATTACCAAGGAACGTTTTCAGGAACTGATCGGGGTGGTAAAATACCGTCAGTATCTGAACTATTTTTACGGGGTGACTGTGGAAGATGCCCTGTTGCTTTCCGTCAAAGACGAAGTGCGGAAGGAGCGCCACCTGGCGGCCATTATCAAAGAAGAAGATACCGCGGAGGAGGCTTTTCAGCGGATTTACGCTGAAACCCAGCCGGTTTTACTGGAAGAGTTCCGCAAAGAGAAACACCACCGCCGCCGCCGGTCCATCAGCCTCAGCGAATTAAAGCAGTTTACCTACTGGCTTTTCATGTACCGCGTCCGTCATAACGACAAATCCCGTGTGGCCAGTGATACCAAAAAAGCGTTGGATTGGCTCAACCGCAGCGGCTATCCCGACAGGTTCATCATCACCCGGCCGTTGGTGGGCAGCCGGCGATAATCAACCGGCAGAAAATTTATCCTGCTGATTCAAACTTGTCTGCTGTCGTTTAATCGTTGGAATAGCCCATTGTCTGCCCGAAAAGCGGGCTCTGGTTCGGCGGTAAGCCGAGAACATGGATGATTTCGGGTTTGTTGCAATTGTGAAACCAGGTCGCCAGTCCCAGCGCGGCGGCGGCCAGATAAACGTTTTGCGCAATCAGGCCGGTATCCACGAAGTAATACGATTTCTGAATTTCCGCATTGTATAATCCCGGCTCCTGAAATCCGGCGCTCTTAAATTTTTCGATATCCACGACGTAAATCAGACGTACCGGGGCCGCGGCGCCCGCGGGCGCCTGCCCGGGTCCGATGGCCAGGGCGCGGTAATCCCCGCTTAATACCGGCAGCAATTGGTGCCCGTGAGGTTCATATAAATAAATCCCTTCCGGCATGGCAGCATAAATACTGATTTCCTGAGAATTGCTGGCCGAACCGGCCGTCAATCCCGGCCCGCCGAAGGGGCCATTTTGACGGTTGACTCCACTGGCCGCCCAGAGAATCTCGGAGAGTTTCTGCCGGGAGATTTTTTTACCGTTAATGGTGCGGGCAGTGCTTCTCTTTTTCAATGCGTCGAAAACAGTGCCGCAGCCTGCAAAAAGCGGCGCCGGCAGTTTAATCGGCTGCATCCCTGCTTTGTCATTATTCTTCATGTGCTGCCTCCTGATTATGTATCCCTACCATGATGGGTTGAGCAGGCGCTTTTCCGATTCGCCACGCGGTACCTTCATTACCGAATCAGCATCGTCGTGGAAGATGATTTCTTGGTCTTTTTCCAGCCCTTTGACCACTGTCGGGATGTATTCCGCCAGGCTGATGCCGCGGAATTTGAGGTGGATCGCGTTGCGTCCGGCTTTGTTCAGGTCGGTATCCACCATCGGGGGCACGATTTCAATCACTTTGACCGGGGTGCCCTTAAGCTGCTGCCGCAGCACGAGGGTATACGTGTGGACCGCGGCTTTGGTGGCGCTGTAGACCGGCGTATTGGGCATCGGCATGAATCCGAGCCCGGAGCTGATGTTAATCACCGCGGCGGCCGGTTTTTTCAGTAAATGGCCGATAAATAGCGCAGTCATGTCCACCAGACCCGTAAAATTGACCGCGATTTCATCACCGCCGGCTTTGAGTTCGGCGTAGCCTTTCTTGAGGTCGATGTAACGCTGGATGCCGGCGTTGTTTACCAGGATATCGAGGTCGGGGAAACGACGCAGTACTTCCGCCGCCAGTTTCTCCCGCTGGCCGGCATCGCCGATGTCACAGGGCAGAACGGTGAAATCCGGGAATTTCGCCTGTATGGCTTTTAGTTTTTCCGGATTGCGCCCGCAGACAATCACCTGGCTTTTGGCGGCCAGAAAAGCTTCCGCCAGACCCAGCCCAATACCGCTGGTGCCGCCGGTAATCAGTACGATTCTGTTTACAAGTTTCATTGTCTCTTTTCCTCGATTGGCAGTTTAAATGGGGAATTAATATTACTATACAACATCAGGACAAAAAGCAAATTATTACTTCATAAATACTGGCTGTATAGGGTGGGCATAGCCCACCGCTCATTGCGAGGATCCTCAACGCTCATTCCCGTCGGTTAGTCCTCTCGCCCCTCACGGGAGAGAGCTAGAGAGAGGGGGGTCAACTATTACATCATTACTTTGTAACATCATTGCGTAACAACATCATTTCATCATACCCTAAGCGTAGCGAAGAATCTCCTTGTGGTTCACTGCAATTCCATTTTGTCATTCTGAGGATACTCAGTACCCGAAGAATCTCCATCTCTATTGAATTGGTGGGCAGGGCTGTCGTCGATAATTCTCTGTTCATAATTCGCCTTATATTGGGGATTTTAAATTGCCACGACCTTGTTTGAGGATAGGGATAAGGTCTCGCAATGGAAGTAGAAGTGGGAATGACAGGTGAGGCTGGATACATTCGCTTAGCTCAATATTACCTTAAAAACAGAATAATGGTCATTGTTGAATGGCCGGGAGGAATGCCCTCAATAATTTTTATATTTCGGATTTAGAGCTTGTTTCAGATTTCGATATTAGGATTTATTTAAGTTTGTCCTTAAGGTTTGACAACATAATTGCGCAAAACCCCGATGGGTGGGATTCTAACTTCGACGGTGTCTCCGGGCTGCATCGGGCCGATACCGCCGGGCGTGCCGGTAGCAACGATGTCGCCGGGCAATAAAGTCATCACCTGTGAGATAAAGCTGATGGTTTCCGGCGCTTTGAAAATCTGGTCGGCAGTAGTGCTTTTTTGTTTTAGCTGCCCATTCAGATATGTTTCGAGGGGGACATCCGCCAGGTCTAAATCAGTCTCAATCCACGGTCCGAAAGCCGCGAAAGTATCAAAGCCTTTGCCGCGGGTCCATTGACCGTCGCGTGACTGCAAATCCCGGGCGGTGACGTCATTGAAGCAGGTGTAACCCAGCACGCAGTCCAATGCCTGCTGCGGCGGGACATGACTCGCAGTTTTCCCGATGACGATGCCCAGTTCACCTTCGTAATCCACCCGCTGCGACATCACCGGGTAAACGATATTGTCTTCCGGCCCGATGACGGCGGTCGGCGGTTTTAAAAAAATCAGAGGAGTCTGCGGCAATTGGGAGTTCATCTCGCCGGCATGGCTGAGGAAATTCACACCCAGGCAGACGATTTTAGAGGGGATGCAGGGCGCCAGCAGCGGTATGTCGCCAAGGTCAAAGGTTGCTCCCGAATATCTAATCTTCCGGAACGGACTGCCCTGAATAACCTTAATAATTCCGTTTTCGAGGACGCCGTAACCGGTCTTTTTACCGGCAGCAAAACGTATTATCTTCATAATTAAACTTTGATTTCTCTTTGCCGGACGCGGCATTTTTCGGCGGCGATAATGGCCTTGATTTCGTTGACCGCGGATTCAATCTGATTTTTCTGGTTGACGACAACATAATCGAACCCGGGGATTTGCTTCATTTCATTTTCGCAGGCATGGAGGCGGGTTGCCAGCGATTCCGGCGTTTCCGTGTAGCGCAGTTTCAAACGGGATGCCAGTTCGTCAAACGACGGCGGCGCCAGGAAGATAAACACGGCCTGCGGTACCAGCTTTTTGATGGTGGCCGCGCCCTGCACATCAACTTTAACCATGATGTCATAACCCTGTTTTAACGCTTGGCGGATTGGTTCTTTGGGCACGCCGTACCAGTTCTCGTAGACTTTCGCCGATTCTAGTAGTTCATTGCGGTTTAACAAATCCTGAAATTCTGCCGGACTGACAAAATGGTAATCCACATTGTCTTTTTCGTTGGCGCGGCGGGGACGGGTCGTATTAGTACAGACGAACTTAAAATTAGAATCGGAGGCTTTCAAATAAGAAAGCACCGCGTCTTTCCCGACGCCGGAGGGACCGGAAAGCACCACCAGTAAAGGCTTTTTTACCAGGTTCGGGTTAATCTCACTCATCGCCCGCTATTCTTCCTCCGGGGATAGTTTGGGGGCGCCGGTCTGCAGGCGGCCGGCAATGGTATCCGGTGCCAGCGCGGCCAGGATTACATGCCCGCTGTCGGCGATAATCACGGCTTTAGTCCGGCGGCCGTTGGTCATGTCGATAAGCATTCCCTTGGTGCGGCCGTCCTGGATTGTGCGCTTGGTGGGTGCAGAATTCGGAGAGGCAATAGCGATGACGCGGTTCATCGCCAGCATATTGTTAAATCCGATGTGGACGAGTTCAATTCCCATTTATTCACCTCAAAACTTGCCTTCCCAGGCAAGGAAAATTACTGATATTGCTATAATATACTGTTTCGTGCAGGGAAACAACTTTGAAGAAATAGTCAATAATCAAGGTCCGTTAATCAAGAAAATCCGAAATACGAAACTCTTATCCTTAAGACAAGCTAAAGGACCCAGTGCAAATTTAAAATTTCGAAATAGTAAACAAAGCCTGCTTTTGATATTTTAAAAACGTACTAGTACTTAGTTGCAATAATAGCCGTTAAGTAGTAAACTGATATTATGGCTAAAGCAACTGAGATCAAATTAATGGAAGAAGAACAACAAATATTGCAATCCTGGGTAAGCAA
>Ga0326727_10018639_pt1 | contig 14133 bp, 10 predicted proteins | sample MB2enrmetagenome_FD_207643 | JGI IMG/M metagenome (GOLD analysis project Ga0326727, IMG submission 207643) | Lab enriched peat soil microbial communities from McLean, Ithaca, NY, United States - MB29MY | ecosystem: Environmental > Terrestrial > Soil > Wetlands > Peat | place: USA: New York...
CTCATGCCACCGCTTGTCAGTCCTCTCGCAGGTAAAACCACCGACTGGAGAGCCGGATGCGGGAGATCCGCCCGTCCGGTTCGGAGGGAGGGGGACTCGAATTCAATCGATTCTCCCTACCCCTATCGTCGCCGGGCCGAACGCCGTTTGGCCCTACAATGCGGGGGCAAATTCTTGCCACGAAAACAAGAATGCACGAGCTTGGAGCGCAGGGTTAGGTGCAGTTTAGAGCGCCGAGCGCACCACGCCGCCTTCAGTGCGGAGGGCGGCGCGGTTGATGACGGCGCTCTGGTGGCTGGCGACGAAGGTTACAACGGCGGCGACTTCTTCGGGCTTTGCGAAGAGCTTTAGGAGGGAGCTGGGGCGCACCTTATTAAAGAACTCCTTTTTCACCGCAGAGGCACTGAGGCACAGAGCTTAGAAGGGCGGGAGCGCGGACCTGTTTTGCAGGTCCGCTGCTCTTTCCTCATGGGCAACGAAAAGCCGCGGCCCTTAATTGGTCGAGCCAGAATCGGTTGAGCCAGCCCCGCCGTTACTCTCTCCGAACAGGACCCTCTCCGTCCAGCCTTTTACGTCCATCTCCGACATCGCGAGTTTGGCGCCCGTGGCATCGTAGTTGAATGAGGTTTCGTCGAACTCCTTACCCGGGTCGACCAGCTTGGCGGGCACCTGGACAACAAGTTTACCGTCCTGATAGAAGGCTATTTCGGGTGTCTTGGAGTTATCGTTTACGACCACCGTGTAGATCCCGGGCTGCAAAGTTGGCCCGCCACAAATGGGTGTCACTGAGTAAATCTGGACCTCCGCTGGCTTTTGTGAAGAAGGGCCCAAGTCGGGCCTCGGGGACTTCGCGAATACCATACTGGCTGCAACAAGAATCCCGGCCGCCGCCAGCATTGCTTTGTTCACCCTATCTTTTCTCATTTCTTTGGTTTCTCCTTTAAGCACGGTTTTCCATTTCTTGCCGGGGCACACTTCAAGCGTTGGCCTGTACACTCCAGATTCTCCGCTTTTTCGCCCTTACTCCACGCGTAGGTCACTTGTCTCCCACGCAGCTACTGAGACGGAAAAACATCGGCATAAGTTACAAACAACAATTTCTTGTATCTCGACGAGTTAGAATGATAGGGATGCGGACCATCACGTGCCGCCCAATGTGCCGGAACGTTGGTGGGGCCTTGCGGCTAAAGAAGATAGGGGCTCAGCTTCCAAGGAGCGGGTAGCCCTGAGGTAATGGTAGCGCGGAGGCACGCGTATTTTGCGTTCCTCAGCGGTTCTTCCCAAATACGTGCGGTGTGCAGATGTTTATTTAACGCGAAGGCGAGAGGAAAAGCCGCACAGGAACGCAAGGTACGCGTACCTGTGCGCTACCCGCTGCGTGGTTAAGAACTTGAAGCACTACGGAGGGTGGGATTTCGCAGGAAAATGCACGGGAGTGGGGCGTTAGGGAACCCGTATGTTCGTGACAATCATCACCGATAAGCCAACCACCCCACCCGCGAGACACAACAGGAAGTACACCTTCACTGCCCACGGACGATCGGGAATATTCATTAAACCGGGATACTTCACCAGAGCCTCTGCTCCACCGCGGAAAAACATCCAATTGAAAGTGGCAATCCAAATCGCCACAATCGTTACATAAAACGCAATCACGAACGGCCCATTCCGGGGATTAAAGTAATGCATTGTGGATGGTACTGCACCCGACAAAATTCCAGCCCCCATGACCAGCCACGGCAGGTTTCCGTAAATCAACCATGATCGGATCATCTGGGAGTACCCCTCTCTGAGTGCTGGGTTCTGCGCTATTCGCGGCTGCGCTCTGCGCCACCAGATGGCGCCATTGACACATTGAACGAGAATAAAGAGCACCCACGCGTGGCGAAAAACGACGGGCAGATGTTCGTTGTTGGGTAGCATGGTCCTCAGTTCACGAGACCGTGAACATACAATGAATCGTGAACAATTTACCACAGCCTCTCCGCGTCTCCGCGCGAGAAACGGCTTGACACAGGCTTGCGAGCGCCTTAGCGTGGCGGGCGGTGGAACAATCGGCTTGACTCGGTGCGGAGGGACAAATGGCGAACCGAAGTGATCGGCGTGAATTCTTCAAAATCTTAGGGGGCGCCGCGGTGGCGCCTTATTTGCTCGGGAGCGGGGACGCAGCAACCTTGGGAATGGACAGCGCCCTGTGGACCCCGCGCGACCAACTTGTGCTGGCCAGCAGCCCGGTGCCGAACCTGCCGGTCGGCGTGGCGAAAGGGATTCATCCGGGGCGCGTGGTCTGGGCGCACGACCCGAGCGCGACTCCCTGGGAGGGACCGGGAAAGGGATACTGGTGGGAAAGCCCTCATACCAACCAGGACGTGGTTGACGACATGATGTCCGGGGCAATTCGCCGCCTCACCGGCACGGGCAGCGATCGAGAAGCATGGCATGCCTTAATCCAGCACTACAACCAAACCCACGGCAACGGGAACGCCGGATATAAGCACGGAGAGAAGGTCACGATCAAGGTGAACCTGGTGGGTTGCATCGCGGGCAGTAAAGCCGTCGACCGGCAGTCTTACGACCTCGTGGGCGGGCGGGATTACATGAACGCCTCGCCGCAAATGATCGGGGCTCTGCTGCGCCAACTCGTGCACGCAGCCGGCGTGCGGCAGCATGACATTTCCGTTGGCGATCCGCTCTGCTTGTTCCCGAATCAGTATTACGACCCTCTGCATAACGAGTTCCCTAACGTCCACTATTTGGATCATGACGGCGGGAATGCCGGCCATCCCCGCACACCCGTGCAGTTTTCTTCCGTCCCTGTCCATTGGAGTTCCCGTCCCACCGGGGTGGCCCAGGACTTCGTCCCGGTGTCCTACGCGGAAGCGAAGTACTTCATTAACATGGCGAATCTGAAAGCCCACAGCGCCGCGGGCGTCACGCTGTGCGGCAAGAACCACTTCGGCTCGCTGTTCCGGACGCCGCCCCAAAAGGGTTATTACGACATGCATGGAAGCATGCTGGGCAAAGCCCTGGCCTCCCCCGGACGGTACCGGGCCGTGGTGGACCTGATGGGGCACCAGCACACCGGCGGCAAGACCATGCTCTATTTAATCGATGGCCTGTACTCGGGCGTCCATTCCATGGATCATTCTCCCCGGAAGTGGTACACCGCCCCCTTCAACGGGCAATGGACTTCCAGCCTTCTGGCCTCCCAGGACCCGGTGGCCATCGATTCGGTGGCCTATGATTTCCTCTGGGCGGAATGGGACGATCACGCGCGCTTGTCCGGAGCCGACGACTATCTGCACGAAGCGGCGCTGGCGGATAATCCGCCCTCGGGAACTTTCTACGACCCGAACCACCCTACGAATACCACTCGCCTGGCGAGCCTGGGGGTTCATGAGCACTGGAATAACGCGCAGGACAAGCAATACAGCAGGAATCTGGGCAAGGATCAAGGCATCGAACTGATCGCCCTTGGCTCCCGTGCGGCGTAGTGCGAGGTTCCCCATCGCCAGCCGGGAAATGCAAAACACCTCACGCCAAGGCGCCAAGACGCAAAGGCGCTAAGGAATCAAAGCAATTAATCTTTGCGACCTTGGCGGTCTTTGCGCCTTGGCGTGAAACTGTACTTTTTTTGCACCTTCACAGCGGACAAGAACTCTCCCCCCGGGGCTTTGCTAGTATTTGGCATTCCGAGGCGGTCCGGTGTATGTTATCGGGCGATCAAAACTGGCAGGTGAACATGACCCACCCATTCCGACTGTTGCTTGTGACATCACTGATCCTTACGGCCAACGCGTCTGCTCAGCAGGGCGCTGCTGCGCCCCGCGCGCTGACCGCCGCGGATTACGCGGGCGCCGAGAAGCTCCTGGGGTACAACACCGAACCCCTGATGTATCACTTGGTACATCCCGCGTGGACCAGCGACGAGCGCCTGTGGTACCGCGATGCCGACGCGGCGGGCGCGCACTTTATGATTTTCGACCCGGTGAGGCGCACCGCGGGGCCTGCATTCGACCACGCCAAGCTGGCCGCGGCCCTCTCCGCAGCCACGGGGCAGACTTACGAGGCCAACAAACTGCCGTTCCGTGAGATCGAACTCTCGCCCGACGGCCAATCCGTTTCCTTCCGCGTCGGCCGGCGGCGCTTCAAGTGCGACCGTGAAGGCACGCAGTGCACGGCCGAGGGCGCGTCGGAGGGCGGTGCGGGCGCGCCGCCCGGCAGGGTGGGACGGCGCGGCGGCGCGGGCAACGAGGTGCCTTCCCCGGACAAGAAGCGCGTGGCCTTCATCCGCGATTACAACCTGTGGGTGCGCGAAGTGGCCGGCGGCAAAGAGACTCAGCTCACCACCGACGGCGTGAAAGACTTCTCCTACGCGCTGGACAACGCGGGGTGGGAAAAAAGCGACCGGCCCGTCCTGCTGTGGTCGCCCGATTCCAAGAAAATCGCCACCTACCAGCAGGACCAGCGCAACGTGGGCGACATGTACCTGGTGGAGACCCGGGTGGGGCATCCGGTGCTGCAAGCGTGGAAGTACCCGTTGCCGGGAGATGATGCGGTGGCGATGATCCAGCGCATTATCCTGGAAGTGGAAACGCCCAAGGTGATCCGCCTGCAAGTGCCGCCTGACGCGCACCGCTCCACGCTTTGCGACGACGTCACCTGCCGCGGCGGCGAATGGGCGGACGTGGAGTGGAGTCCGGATTCCACCCGCCTCACCTTCGTTTCCACCTCGCGCGACCACAAGCAGGAGACCCTGCGCGTTGCCGACGCCGCCACCGGCGCCGTGCGCGACGTCATGGAGGAGCGCGCCGCGACGCAATACGAATCCGGTCAGGGCAGCGTGAATTGGCGGACTCTGCCCGATTCCAACGAATTCATCTGGTACTCCGAGCGCGACGGTTGGGGCCACCTCTATCTCTACGACCTGGCCGCCGGGCAGCTCAAGAACCGCATCACCTCCGGTGACTGGGTGGTGACGCAGTTGTTGCGCGTCGATGAGAAGGCGCGCACGCTCTACTTCCTGGCCGACGGCAGGGAACCCGGGCGCAACCCCTACTTCACTCATCTGTATCGCGTCGGCCTGGACGGCCAGGGACTCACGCTGCTGACGCCCGAGAACGCCAACCACCAGGTCACCTTCTCCGCCTCCGGCGCCTACTTTGTGGATACCTATTCGCAGGTCAACGTTCCGCCTGTCACCGTGCTACGCGATTCGGGCGGCAAACTGCTGGCAACCCTCGCCAAGGCTGACGTCTCCAAACTGCGGGCCGCAGGGTGGAGGCCGCCGCAGCCCATCAAGGTGAAGGCTCGCGACGGCGTGACCGATCTTTACGGCGTGATGATGCTGCCCACCCACCTCGATACGCAGAAGAAGTATCCCATCATCAACTACATCTACCCCGGGCCCCAGGGTGGCAGTGTGGGTAGCTGGTCTTTCGCGGCCGCGCGCGGCGATACGCAGGCGCTGGCGGATTTGGGATTCGTGGTGGTGGAGATCGAGGGCATGGGGAATCCCCTGCGCTCCAAGAAATTCCACGACTTCTACTACGGCAATATGGGAGACAACACGCTGCCTGACCAGGTGGCGGGCATGAAAGAACTGGCCCGGCGCTACCCCTGGATCGACATCGCGCGCGTGGGCATCTACGGACACTCCGGCGGCGGCTACGCCACGGCGGACGCGATGTTCCGCTACCCGGATTTCTTCAAGGTGGGGATTTCCGAGTCCGGTAACCACGACAACCGCGAGTACGAGGACGACTGGGGCGAGCGCTATCAAGGGTTGCTGACGCACACCCCGGGCGGGGGCACGAATTACGACGACCAGGCCAACCAGAATATCGCCAAAAACCTGAAGGGACATTTGCTGCTGGCGCACGGCACGCTGGACGATAATGTTCCGCCGTATAACACCCTGCTGGTGGTGGACGCGCTCATCAAGGCCAATAAGGATTTCGACCTGCTCCTGCTGCCCAATCGCCGGCATGGATACGGAAATGCGTCGCCGTACATGATGCGGCGGCGGTGGGACTATTTCGTTCGTTACCTGCTGGGCGCGGAGCCGCCGAAGGAATACGAAATCAAGCCGCCGCCCGATGCTTTTGGTGCGCCGCCGCAGTGAGTTTGGGGACTCGACTTCCCCCTGGCTTCGCAGAGCGCTTCTGAGGCGAATTCGGGCGCACTTTCGGAGAGAATTCCTTTTTCTGTCCGATCGGTTCAGCCGCCTCCTGAGCCCATCCGCACCGTGTTTACGACCACTCGGCGCACGGCGGGCCAACCAGGGTTTGAAAGCGTTGACACTTTTGTTTAGCGTATGCTACGTTGGATGATTGTGTCGAACTTACCATCTTTAACCGAGAAGAAGGAGGCTCTGATTGAGCGAGCCGAAGCACCCGTATTTGTTTACCTCTGAATCCGTAACTGAAGGACATCCCGACAAAATTTGCGATCAGATTTCCGATGCCGTTCTTGACGCCGTCCTCGCCGCCGATCCCCGCGGCCGTGTGGCGTGCGAGTCCATGGTGAAGGACCGTTCAGTTTACGTTATGGGTGAGATCACCACCTCGGCCAAGCCCGACATCGAAAAACTTGTCCGTGAAACCGTGCTGGGAATCGGGTACACCGATCCTGCCGGCGGCTTTACCGCTGAGAACTGCCAGGTGACGGTGAACCTGACGACCCAAAGCGCGGACATCGACATGGGCGTGGGCACGGGTGGGGCAGGCGACCAGGGGCTGATGTTCGGATATGCCTGCAACGAGACGGACGAACTGATGCCGTTTCCCATTATGACCGCGCATAAGCTGTGCATGCGGCTGGCGGAAGTGCGGCGCAAGGGAATTCTGGATTTCGTGCGGCCGGACGGCAAATCGCAAGTTACGGTTGAATACCACGGCGCCCAGCCCGTGCGCGTGGATGCCGTGGTGGTTTCCACCCAACACGCGGCGAGCGTCAGCAACGAAACGCTGCGCGCCGGGGTGATGGAGTGCGTCATCAAGCCGGTGATTCCGGCGCATATGCTGGACGCCAATACCAAGTACCACATCAATCCCACGGGACGCTTTGTGACGGGCGGGCCGGTGGGTGACAGCGGCCTCACCGGGCGCAAGATCATCGTGGACACTTACGGCGGCAGCGCCCACCACGGTGGCGGATGCTTTTCCGGGAAGGACCCGACGAAGGTCGATCGCTCCGCAACTTACATGGCGCGTTACATTGCCAAGAACATCGTGGCGGCGGGAATCGCCGACCGCGCGGAAGTGCAGCTTGCTTACGCCATCGGCGTCGCCGACCCGGTCTCCGTCATGGTCGACACTTTCGGCACGGGGCGCATCGACCAGAGTCAACTCGAGAATCTCGTTCGCAAGCACTTCAAGCTGACGCCGCGGGGGATTATTGAATCGCTCGATCTGCTGCGTCCCATTTACAAGAAAACCGCGGCTTATGGCCACTTTGGCCGTCCCGACCCCGAATTTTCCTGGGAGAAGACTGACAAGGCCGCAATCCTGATGAAGGAGGCGGGCCTCTAAATGGCTTCCACCAAAAAACAAGCTGGCGATGTTAAAGACGCGGGCCTGGCGGCGAAAGGGAAGTTGCGAATCGAGTGGGCCAATCAGTGGATGCCCGTACTCCAACTCATCCGCAAGCGTTTCATCAAGGAGCGCCCGCTCGACGGCGTGCGGATTTCCGCCTGCCTGCACGTGACCACCGAGACCGCGAACCTGGCCATTACCCTGCGTGACGGCGGCGCGGATGTGGTGGTGTGCGCTTCCAATCCCCTGAGCACGCAGGATGACGTGGCGGCTTCGCTGGTGAAGGATTACAAGATTCCGACTTACGCCATCAAGGGTGAAGACAAGGCAACGTATTACTCCCACATCGTTTCCGCGCTCGACCACAAGCCGCAGATCACCATGGATGACGGCGCGGACCTGGTCACTATGATCCTGACCAAGCGCCAGGAGTTGGTGCCCGGAGTTATTGGCGGCACGGAAGAGACCACGACGGGCGTCATTCGCCTGCGCAGCATGGCCAAGGACGGCATGTTGAAGTACCCCATCGTCGCCGTGAACGACGCGGATACCAAGCATTTGTTCGACAACCGTTATGGGACCGGCCAATCCACCATCGACGGAATTCTTCGCGCCACCAACCTGCTTTTTGCCGGCCTGCACGTGGTGGTGTGCGGATACGGCTGGTGCGGGCGTGGCGTGGCAAGCCGCGCCAAAGGGTTGGGTTCGGATGTGATTATCACCGAGGTCAATCCCACCCGTGCTCTGGAGGCGGTGATGGACGGCTTCCGGGTCATGCCGCTGGCCGAAGCCGCCAAGGTCGGAGATATTTTCATCACCGTTACCGGCGACAAGTCCGTGGTGGCCGCCGAGCATTTCCGCCTGATGAAGGATGGCGCGGTGGTGGCGAATTCCGGCCACTTCAACGTGGAAATCGATCTGCCGGCTCTGGAAAAACTCTCGCTGAGCAAGCGCCAGACGCGCGAATTTGTGGAAGAATACACCATGCGGGACGGGCGGAAAATTTACGTGCTAGGCGAAGGCCGCCTGATTAATCTGGCGGCGGCGGAAGGCCATCCCGCCGTGGTCATGGACATGAGCTTCGCCGACCAGGCCCTCTGCGTTGAGCACATCGTGAAGAACGCCAGGAAACTCGAAGCCAAGGTTTATCCCGTACCAGCGGACATTGATCAAAATGTGGCGCGGCTTAAGCTGCAATCTTTGGGCATCAACATTGATAAACTGACCCGCGAGCAGGAGGAATATCTTACCTCCTGGTCGGAAGGGACGTAGATCGACCTCCGTTTCTCGTTTCGGGATCAAGGAACAACGCAAGATGAAACAATTCGCGACGTGGGCGTTGGACACCGCCGTTTCGCGCGGCGCCACATACGCCGAAGTGAGGGTGCTCGACACCCGCCAGCGCTATCTCTCCACTAAAAATGGGCAAATTTCCCAGGTGAGGGAATCGCAATCCTTGGGATTGGGCATCCGGGTCATTGCCGGGGGCGGGTGGGGTTTTGCCGCCACCGATACGTTGACCCACGCGGATGTGGATCGGGCCGCGGCCTTGGCCGTGGAGATCGCACTCGCCAGCGCCCTGACCAAGAAGCACAACGTCCACTTGGTTCCGGAAGAAAAGATCGTGGACCACTGGGCGGCGCCCTGCCGGATCGATCCGTTTTCCATTCCCGTATCTTCGTGCCTGGAACTCATGCTCAAGATCGACGCGGAGTTGCGCCGGGTGCCGGGTGTGACCCTGGCCGAAGCCGCCATGGATTTTCGCCGCATCGAGCAACTTTTCCTTTCCAGCCTGGGCTCGGAAATTTATCAGTTGAAGACCCAGACGGGCTCTGGATACGTGGCCACCTCTTTTGCCGGCAATGAGATCCAGCGCCGCTCCTATCCGAATTCATTCGGCGGGCAATATCAAACCAAGGGTTATGAGCTGGTGGAAGAGCTCAAGTTGCTGGAGAATGCGCCGCGCGTTGCCGAGGAGTCGGTGGCGCTGCTTAAGGCCGATCAATGCCCCGCCGGCGTGAAGGACATCATTCTCGACAGCTCGCAATTGGGCCTGCAGGTTCACGAATCCATCGGCCATCCCATTGAACTGGATCGCGTGCTGGGCACGGAGGCCAATTTCGCCGGAATGAGTTTCCTGACCTTGGAAAAGCTGGGCGCGCTCAAATACGGCTCCGACATCGTCAACGTCGTTGCGGACGCCACGCCCGCGCACGGCCCGGGCCTCGGCACCTTTGCTTACGACGATGAGGGTGTCCCCGCGCAGTGCACGCCCATCATCAAGGACGGCTTGTTCGTGGGTTACCTCAGCTCACGGGAAACCGCGTCGGCCGTCGGCCTGCAACGGTCGAGCGGAGCGATGCGCGCGGAGAGTTGGAACCGAATTCCGCTAATCCGCATGACCAATGTGAGCATTCTCCCCGGAACCTGGAAACCGGAGGATCTGATCGCCGATACCGACGACGGAATTTATATGGAGACGAACCGGAGCTGGTCAATCGACGACCGGCGCTACAACTTCCAGTTTGGCACCGAAATCGGCTGGGAGATTCGCGGCGGCAAGAAAACCCGGATGCTGAAAAACCCCAGCTACGGCGGCATCACCACCGATTTTTGGAATTCCTGCGACGCCATTTGCGGCCCCGAATACTGGACGCTGTGGGGCACTCCCAATTGCGGCAAGGGGCAGCCGATGCAGACCATGGGCACGGGACATGGAGCCGCACCGGCGCGCTTCCGCAAAGTGCAGGTGGGAGTGGCGTACCCGGATTGATACATTTTTTCATTGAGTCATTGAAGCATTGAGGCATTGAATCAATGACCCAATGACCCAATGACCCAATGATCCGATGAAGCAATGATTCAATGACTCAATGACTCGATGACTCGATGACCCAATGAATTTGACCCGACAACGCGCGGACGAATTATTCGATAAAGTTCTTAAATACTCCACGGCTGAGGAGACGGAGGCGACGATCTCCTCGACCTCCTATGCTCTCACCCGCTTCGCCAACAATACGATTCATCAAAACGTGGCGGAGGAGACCGCGTCGCTTTCGGTTCGAGTGGTCAGCGAAGGACGCATGGCGCGGGCCGCCACCAACAAATTTGACGAAGCCTCCATCCGCCAGCTTTGCGAGGACGCGCTGGTGCTGGCGCGCCTGCAGCCGTCCGACCCCAGTTTGCTGCCCATGCCGGGGCCGCAGACCTATCGCGCCCTCGATCGTTTCTACAGCGCCACCGCGCAACTGACGCCACAGACGCGGGCGGAGATGGTGGCCAAGGTGGTGGAACGCGCGGAAAAGGACGGGCTGACGGCCGCCGGAATATTTTCCAGTGGCGCTTCGGCCTTCGCGCTTTTCAATTCGCGCGGCATGAAAGCCTTTCACGAAGAAACGATGGCGGAGTTTTCCGTAACCATGATGAGCGATTCCAGTTCCGGCTGGGCGAAGAAGACGGCGCCCTACTGGTTGGAACTGGAGCCCCCGGAATTGGCCGAGCGCGCCGCGCAGAAGGCCCTGGCCAGCCGTGAGCCGCGGGAGGTTGAGCCGGGCCGCTACACGGTGATTCTGGAGCCTTCCGCAATGCTCGACCTGCTGGGCTTCATGATTCTGGACTTCAGCGGATTGGCCGTGCACGAGCAGCGCAGTTGTTTGACCGGGCGCGTGGGCCAGAAAGTGTTCGGCGACAACATCAACTTCCGTGACGACGTTTTCCATCCTTTGCAGAGCGGCGCGCCCTTTGACGGAGAGGGAATTCCCCGCCAGCGCGTGCCCCTGGTCGAAAAGGGTGATGTGAAAAACCTGGTCTATTCGCGCCAGACGGCGCACAAGGTGGGTGCGCAGCCCACCGGCCACGGATTCCCGCTGCCTAATGAGTATGCGGAAGCTCCGCTTAATATTGTCATGGACGGCGACCGCTCGAGCGTTGACGATATGATTAAATCCACGGAGCGCGGTCTGCTGGTGACCCGCTTCTGGTACATTCGCGAAGTAGATCCTTACAAGAAAATCCTGACAGGCATGACGCGCGACGGGACGTTCTGGATCGAAGACGGGCAGGTGAAGCAGGGGGTCAGAAACCTGCGCTTCAATCAGAGCCTGGTGGATATGCTGGGGCAGGTGGAAATGATGAGCCCCCCCCAACGCACTGCCGGGGAAGAATCATTTGAAATGGTCGTGCCCGCTGCCAAGATCCGCGAATTTAATTTTGCTTCCACTACCAAGTACTGAGCGGATCCAAAGTAGTGGCGGTTTGACGTTGCCATCTGGCGAGGTAAGCTCGCAGCTACATTAAAACGGCCCACTACTCCGCGCCTTGACAATCCTCGCGAGCGGGTGTTAGAAGAATGAATGTCCTCTGTGGCGCTATCGTCTAGGGGTTAGGACGTCAGATTCTCAATCTGAAAACCCGGGTTCGATTCCCGGTAGCGCTACCAAAGCTTCAGCTTAGCACTTCATCCGCATAAATAAAGGCTATGATCGGGATCATGCGGTTATTCTTTCCTGTCTCTTGGAGTCCCTTAAATCTTTCTCTTACCCTATAGAAATGGACACCAAGTGGACACCACAGAAGGACGAAATCCTTACCCGAGTCTGCCATGTACGAAAACCATTGGTGCGGGATACATCTCATGCGGTGGCGCGTCTTCACGGAAGCGATCGGGTGAGTGGAAGGCACCTCTTCCTTTATTGACCCAAGGGTGTCCGCGCCGGTGAAAAAGAGCAGCGGTGCTGCCGGTCTATCGGGCAGCAGGAGTCGGTTCTTGGAGAGGCCGAGAACACTTCCACGCGAGCCGCGCAGTCAAACCGCAGTCTCGCAGGCACGAGTTAACGTGCTCCGAGCTTCAGCGTGCCAACGGATCAGCCTCCCGCGCCGTCAACAGGAACCCGAACAGGAGGAGGAAAGTGTCTCCAGCTTTGGTCGCGATGTTCACGCCTGGGTGATTAGGTACCCGATCGGCCAGGTGATCTGGGTAGGTCAAGCCCGGCGAAGCTCGCATGGCCAAAGCCTCGGACAGTTTCCTCCGGGGACAGGAACGGAGCAACGATCGGCGCTCTCGACGGAAACAGGAAAAAGCTGAGAATAGCAAAAAAATTAGAAACTACTATAGAGTTTTTGACCGCGTCCCCGCCGATGGGGCTGCTGCTCAACAAACCGGCAGCACTGCTGCTCTTTTTCACCGGCGCGGACACCAAGGGACCGCCCGCCCGAAAACATACTCCTCAAACCCGAGGTCTCGCCGCGGCAACCTGGGCCTTTCGCGCTATGTGGTTTCCGCTGCTGCACCTCCTGCGGAGCGGTTTCCTTGCCTCCGGCCTGTTCATGTGTCAGAGTGGGTCGGCATCTCGGAGGTTAACATGGACAAAACAGACGAAGCCGTACGGGTTCTCGTCACTGACCCGGCGCTGCAGAAACGACTAGCAAAATACCTCGTGCATCGGTGCTTTCGCAATTCCGTTCTCGAGGACTTGCACGCCGGTATCGCGCCCGATTCCAAGGCTGGAGATTGCTCGGATGTTTTGGTATCTACACCCTTCGGGGAAATTCCCTGGCCCAAGCTCTCGCGATTCGATGACGAGGAGATGAAGGCGCTCATGATCGATGTTGTCCAGAAAACCTATGAGTTCATTCAGGAACTGTTCGACGAAGAGAACGGCGGTGAGTTCCTTCTTCGACTGGCCGCGCGCGACCCGCTACCGCAGTGGGAAGACCCGAGGTAGGATTTGAAGAGGCGGCCTCGTGAAGGGTGATCGCCGCTGTGGGCCGTTCGACGGCACCACCGAAGCCGCATGCATCCCCCTCGCCCATTTGCCAGGCCAATGCAGCAACTACTTGTCTCAGGCTCCTTCCCAACGGATCGGTCCATGCAGGGATCGGTTACCCTTATAAAGCACGGCGGATGAAAGGACAAGGTTGGAAGGTCCGTGGGCCCTCAAATCCTATACCTCTACCGTGTCAACGCTTCGATCTTAGGTTTTACAACAACTTACAAGACCGCGGGGACTGCCAAAGTTCGCGGAAGTCGTGCAAGACATCGAATTTTGTGGGTTGGGTTGTGGGTTGGAAATGCTCTTTACAGGCGAGGTGTCTCTACTCGCGGCGTTAAGTTTTTTTGCAACAAAACTTGACTTATTCAGGCCTCGTGAGAGATGTTATCGCTTCCCCTACATATAGCTGCTTGCTATCCTTCCACCTTCGCCTGTATCACCGCCATCTCCGCTGGTCAGCCTGAGCCGGGCCCGGGGTTTATGTGTAGGCTGTACGACCAAAGCTGCGATTTCTCCCCTTTGAGGCGTCCAAGGTCCCCTGAGGGGTCCTATCAACCGGCGCAGCGCATCCCGGCTGGATTCCAGCAGTGAAGGGCGTATCTCGGGAGTCTGCATGATTGCTGGCGGGAAGGACGTTTGAACGAAGCCGCTGGGCGGCGGACGCTTCGCGTGCGTGCAGTTGAACGATTGTCCTGATCGGGTATGGTCGGGTCATAAGGAGGATCCCTATGACCCGTCTACGCCAAATGATGCTGGAGGAACTCCAGCGTCGTAATTATTCTCAGGGTACGATCCGTTGCTATCTTCGTGCGGTTGCAGATTTC
>Ga0326727_10018640_pt1 | contig 14133 bp, 5 predicted proteins | sample MB2enrmetagenome_FD_207643 | JGI IMG/M metagenome (GOLD analysis project Ga0326727, IMG submission 207643) | Lab enriched peat soil microbial communities from McLean, Ithaca, NY, United States - MB29MY | ecosystem: Environmental > Terrestrial > Soil > Wetlands > Peat | place: USA: New York...
GTCGCATAATCCGTGCCGTTGACGTACCAGATCCAGACCGGGGTCCAGGTGTTGCCGCCGTCGTTGCTGCGATAAGTCGCGGTGCCTCCGATGTAGATGATGTTCGGGTTGGTCGGATGAATCGTGAGCGCCAGGTGGTCCGTGCAGGCAGAGACGCAGTAGTCGGGTGGGTTCGGGACGCTCGACCAGGTGGCGCCGCCATTTGTAGTGCGGTAAAGTCCCAGCAAACCACCGCCGCCGGTGTTGGTGACCGAGGCATAGAGCAACGAGGGATTCGAAGGCGCGATCGCCATTTTTGTGCGCCCGAATTGGGAGCCGGTGGGTAAGCCGCTATTCTGCTTCGTCCAGGTGGCCCCGCCATCGGACGATTTCCAAATCGTGGCCGGGGCGAGATTGTAAGTGTTGGAGGGGTTGGACAGCGCTGCGTAGGCTATGTTCCCATTGGTGGGATCGAACAACACCGACGTGCCGGGCGCGCCCGGAAGCACCAGCGTCCAGGTGGCACCCGAATCGGTCGAGCGGTAGATGCCATCCAGCGTAGGAACGCTCCCCACCTGCCCGATATACGGACAGTTGCCGAATCGTACGGCGGCCAGGACGGTTCCGGAGTTGGTGGGATGCGCCGCCAACTCGGAAATAAAACTACCGCCGTTGCAGGGGCTGAGAGGCCCGCGAATGCCTGCAAAAGGGCCCGGCCGGTGCGTCCAGGTGGCGCCTTTGTCGGTGGAAACGATGAGGCCCGCGCCGTAGTAATTCACAGGTGAGAAGCAGGCCTCACCGGTTCCGGCATAGATCACGGAGTTGTTAGCCGGTGAAATTGCCAGCGCGCTGACCGCGAGCGAAGGAAAGAAGTCCGTCAGCGGCGTCCAGGTCTGACCGCCGTCGGTGGTCTTCCACAATCCGCCCGACGAGGCACCAAGATAGACCGTATTGTCGTCGTGCGGGTCTACAGCGAGAGCAGTCACACGGCCATTAACATTGCCCGAGGACGTGTGGGTGGTGGGTTGGGGGCCTAGCGGAGTCCACTGTACGGCTGCCACGACGGGCGAGACGGCCAGGGTCACTGCCACAAGGGCTGCGAGAACAATCAACCTGGACATAGGGGCCGCCTTTCGGTTGGAAATTCTCCGGGGGACTATCCGTGCAACAGCACGGAGTCGATCCATCCGCCTAAAGAGTATAAGCGTAAATTTGGGATTTTTGGGGCCAGCAATTATAAAAAGTATGGGGACTGGTACCAGTGAACAGGCCCGGCGCAGCCAGGGTTGCGGGGGTGGATTTGAACCACCGACCTTTGGGTTATGAGTCTTGATATGCCGGCAACCGGCGCCGCCCGCCCAAGCCCGTCTCCTGTTACTCGACTGCCACATACACCGTATTCGCCGCCTTCGCCGAGGCTGTCAGCACAATGTTGACCGTCCCACTTCCCGCGAGTTGCGGCGGCAAGAGTACATTCACCTGGTCGAGCCCCGTGTACTCCCCTTGCGGACCGGCGTAAAGCACCGGCGCATTGACCGCGCCCACCGTGACGGTCACATTGCTTGCAGCGCCGCGAATGCCGGTGCCGAACAGAATCAGGTACACCTGATCGCTCGCGGGGCTCAAGTTGATAGGCACGGCCACATACGATCCATTCTGTGCGGCAAAAATCGTCTCCACCGTTTGCACGTTTCCGGGGGCCACTCGGGTCACATAAGCTGCGGCCAGCCCGGCCGCATTCAGTGTGAACAGCCCCGGGGCGACCGTCGAAATCAGCACGCCCGCCGTCTGTGCGCCGACGGTCGCGAGCGCCGTTCCAACGCTGACCCCGGCTGGAATTTCGAAGTTCATCTGCGACGCGGATGCGTACAGCACCGCCGGCCTATAACTCACTCCCGCCGAATCTCGCAACGTAATCGCAGAGGCCAGGTTGCTCCCGTATGCCGTAGCCAGCGATTCGGGAGCGGCGTCCGCCGCGGCGCTAGCCGAAGAGACGATCGTCAAAGGAGCCGCGCCCACAGGGGCCACTTGCACCAAAGCCGCCGACAACGGACCCACATAACACGTCGCTGTCGAACCCGAAACCGGCAGCGCGAGGGCCGAGCCTGGCGTAAACCTTCCGTCATTCCCGATTGCCGCGCCTTGAATCGCCACTCCCGACGTGGCGTCCAGCGACGCCCCGGTCATGGCAATCAAGTCAGCGGCCTGCGCGCTCCGCGGCAGTTGAATGGTCACGCTCAGGCTCTGGTTCTCATCCTTATTATTGATGATGATGTTCAAACCGCCATTCGCTGACTGGACGGCATAAGCGGTCGCGTTCAGTCCGGCTGCGCTGATGGTGGCCGGCAGCAGCGTGCCCGGCCCAGCCAGCGTGAACAGCGTCACGCCGTAGAACTCCGGCCGCGCTCCCACCACCTCCCCGTCCGAATCGGCAATCGGCGTGTAGCCGGTCGAATTCCCACCCCCGTGTAGATTGATTCCCTCCGCACCGTTCAAAGCGCAGGCAAACAGGTGGTCGATGACCCAGAGAGCCGAAGCATATGCATCGCTGACGTTCGGAGCGCCGCCGTTATAGAAGGAATTCGTCTCGGCGAATCGATAGGGCACATCCACCGACTGGCTGACGGCGAGCATTGCCTGCGCCTGTTTGACGATATTGGCATCGGCTGAAACCAGCAAATCGACAGTGCTCGAGGCCGATTCCCCGTTGCCGCGGTAATAGTGATCGCTCAGCAGAATCACATTCCTGCCCTCGGCCTTCGCAAACGGCGCCACGTAACCGGAAACGTTCGATGCCGCGACCGGCCCGGTGAGGGGCACGTTGGGCGATTGTTGGCGAATGGCGGCGGCAAACTGCTGCCACAGCGCCAGGTAATCCGAAAAACCCCAGGTGGACGGGAAGTACTTTCCGGCGTACAGATCCGGTTCATTGCCGATCTCGATGCCGTACAGCGACGCGCCGAGCGATTGGACGGCGTAGGCAATCTCGGCCGCGGCCAGCGCCGGCGTCGATTGCGCCAGGTTCGTCCCATATAAAACCTGCCAGCCGGCAGCCTGGAGAAAACCGGCCAGAGCGTCTATATCCGGTGGCGCCACCTGGCCCGATGTGCGGCCTTTCCCATTGGGAGTCCAGGTCGTCTCATCCACCGAGTTGCCGCCGATGCGCAAAAGGCTGGGGCCGATCAGCTTAAAGAGACCGATGGCATCGCTGTTCTGGGGCGAGAAAAACGGATTCGCCATGTGGCTTTTCTCGTAGCTGAGCCCCGCGAACGCCGGTCCGATGACGCCGCTCGCCGTGGCGCCGGTGGTGACGGTCGCCGCTGTCACGGGACCTGTCGGCGCGGGTTGGCTGGTGCCTTTCAGCCATCGCGGAAGGACCGCGCTCGCGCCCACCGTTCCCAGGCCGCGAAGAACATCGCGCCGGGAAGTCCATCCCCAGAGTCTATCCGCCATTTGGTTTTGCTACCGCTCGCTTGATCATAGTTTGCCACGCCCCGTACAAGCGGGAAACGCGGAGCGACTCATTTTGATATCAGGGATTTTGACTATTTTAGCCAAAATGGCTAGAATAGCTGTTGGAGGTTGGGTGCTGATGTCACGAAGGCGGCCACATCGGCCGGTATCGCCGCCGGGGCGCCGGCGTGAGCCGATGCAATCTGTCGCGATTTCCGCAACCGAAGCGAAGAATAAGTTTGGCCGGATTCTTGAAACGGTGATCCAGGGCGGCAAGGTTGTGATTACGAAGCACGATTCACCGAAAGCGGTCTTGATTTCGATGGACGAGTTCAATGCCCTTTCGAATGCTCACAGAGCCGAGCTCGAAGCGCTCAGCGCAGAATTCGATGGGCTTCTCGCGAGAATGCAGACGCCAGCGGCTCGCACCGGCATGAACGCTGCTTTCCATGCAACGCCGAAGGAGTTAGGAAAGGCTGCGCTAGCCGCTGCACGCAAACGTGCCTGATCGGGACCAGCCCCCCTGTATTTATGTCTTGGCGGGAACTAACGGTGCGGGAAAGAGCAGTATCGCCGGCGCCATGTTCCATGCCAAAGGCACCGACTACTTCAATCCCGATGACACGGCGGCTCGAATCCGGCACGTCAGGCCGCATCTCTCCGAAGCAGAAGCGAATAGCCGGGCTTGGTATCAGGGGAAGCGACTTCTCCAACGCGCAATCGTCGAACGACTGAATTTTGCATTTGAGACGACGCTGGGCGGCAACACCATCCCAGCGCTTCTCAGTTCGGCACTATCGGCGGGACTTGAGGTTCGCGTCTGGTACGCAGGGCTGAGCAGCATCGAGCTTCATATCGCACGAGTGAGGGCGAGAGTTGAGAAAGGAGGGCACCCAATTCCCGAGAAGAAGATTTGCGACCGGTATGATCGCAGCCGCCTCAACCTGATTCGACTCATGCCGCGGCTGACCGAGCTCCTCGTTTACGATAACAGCAGCGAAGCTGATCCAGACGCGGGCGAGCGTCCGAAGCCGATGCTCCTCCTGCATATGACTTCGGGCAGAATGGTGAGTTCGTACGATCTCCAATTGATTCCGGATTGGGCCAAACCAATACTCGCGGCAGCGCTGAAGATCGCCGAGGTTGCTGCTGGTTCGCGTTGCATGCTGTAGCGCACCAGATTCGAGGGAAGGTCAAGCTGCGAAACCGTCACTTTTTAGGACGCGGCGGCACCGCCCGATGGATTCCTCTGTCCAACGGCTTCAGGTCCAGGCGGAAAACACCTTCTCCGTTGGTCGCCGCGTACACCGTGCCGCCGTCGGCAGAAACGGCCAGCGCCATCACCGAACGCGTGCGCAGACCGTCGTTGATCTGCTCCCACGTCTGACCCGCGTCTTGCGAACGGTAAGCGCCGGTCAACAGATCGCCCGCGTAAAGCAGCTTCGAATTCGTCGGGTCGATGGCCAGAGCGCGGATGCTGGCCTGGGCGTCCAGCCCATATCCCGAAGCAGCCCAGTGGTCTCCGCCATCGGTGGTCTTGTACACTGCGCCGATTTCCAGACCGGCGTACAGCGTAGACGGGTTATTGGGATCGAGGATCAGCGAACGCACATCCAGCAGCGGCTGGCCTTGGTTGTTCTGGTCCACAGTCGGCAGACCTTGGTTGGCCTCGACCCAGGATTTCCCGCCGTCGCGGCTGCGCAGCACGCCGCTGGCGATGGTTGCGGCATAGACGACATCCGCGGAGCGCGGGTCCACCACTAGTGCGTTGATGTCCTGCAGAGCGGAAACAGCGTCGTTGGACGCCTGCCAAGTGGCGCCACCATCCAGAGATTTGTACACGCCGTAACTCGTGCCCGGATCTCTGGAGTCGATGCTGAGAATCGTGCGTCGCATTCCGGCGTAGGCTGTGTTGGGGTTCGAGGAAGCGAAGGCGAATGCGCGAAAACCATCGCATTGGTCGATCGGAAGGGTGGCAAACGCATTTACTAGTTTGGGCTCTTGGAAAGCCAGTATCCAGCTTTGGCCACTATCCCGGCTTAAGTAGATTTCGCCGGTGTTGCTATCGCCCAGCAAGACTCGCGAGGAATCGGCAGGATCGAGCGCCAAGCCGCCTTGTACGTCGAGCATGATCGGAGGAAATCGGATGCCGCTCCAATCTGAGCCGCCATCGCCGCTGCGAAACGGCCCCTCTTGGGCATTCGTGAACACACGACGTGGATCGCCGGGGTCGACGGCGATCATCCACACTTGAGCGCCGGTGTAGCCCCGGCTGGCCGGCGTCCAAGTCCGGCCGCCGTCCACGGTCAAGAAGTTGCCCCCGCCGTAGTTGTTGACAAACACCCGGTTTGGATCCCGCGGGTCGGGCTGTATGTCGATGGGCCTGCCAATGTTTATGCCCGGCGGTCCGTAGTACAGTTGTTGCCCCGTGCCACCGCTCATTACCTTCCACGTTTGTCCCCCATCGGCGCTTCGCCAGAACGTGGTCTCTGAACCGGCATACGCAACGCTAGGATCGGCGGTCGAGAACTTCACTGCGGCAACCGGGTCGGCGCTCTGGCCCAGTTGAGTGGCCAGCTGAGCCAGTTGCCAGTGTTCACCGCCATCCGTCGAAAGATAGACGCCCGATCCGTCCGAGTAGGCGTAATGCCCCGCCCCCGCCAGCAAAATGTTGGGATTCTGCGGATTCATGTGCAGCGAGCTGATGTACAGATTCTGCAATCCATTGCTCTGGTTCAGCGCCCGCCAGGTGCTGCCGCCGTCCACGCTTTTGAGGATGCCCACTCCGCCGGCAAAGTTCTGGGCGGCGTTCGAGTTGACGGCTTCCCGGTCCATGATCCCGGTGGATACGTAGATCACGTCCGGGTTCTGGGGATTGATCATGATGTAGCGCGCGACAGCGTCTCCGCGCCAAATTACTTGCCAGCTCTCGCCGCCGTCCGTGGTGCGGTAGAGCATGCCCGCGGCAATTGTGGTGGACTTGCCGACCCCCAGCGGAGGCCCTTCGCCTCCGGCATAGACGATATCCGACGAGCGCGGATCGACCGTAAAGCCGCGAAACGTCGACTGCGCGGGTTCGGCTATGCCATTGGCTTTCTCCGCCCATGTCTGCCCTCCATCCACGGATTTGAAAACGGTTCGCGTTCCTTGCGTTCCGACCCAGACAATGTCTGGGTTGTGCGGGTCGATGGTCAGACAGAAAATGGGGATCGCGTCGGGATCGTTGGAGACCCCCATCCGGGCGGTGATGCCCTTGTTGGATGCGGACCAAGTCTGGCCGCCGTCGGCGCTCATGTTCACACCGCTGAACGTGTCGGTCGCGAACAGCCGATCCGGATCGTCGGGACGCATTCGAACGTCGTAGCCGACGCCGCCCAATGGGCCACCGGTCTTTTTCCACACGGGCTGCGGCGGCTCCGGCGGTCCCATGACTTCGATGCTGGCGACCTCCGCCACCGCTCCGGGCTGCGTCTGCATTCCGATGGAGCCGAACGGGATTGGATTCGAATCGGTGAAATCGATCTGCAAGGCTCCGTTCACAGATACCTGAAGATGCCCGCCGATGCCCACGATCTCAACTGTGTACCACTGCGCAGGATCGTACGAACCCGCGACATGCACCAGATTGGCGGGAGGCGCGCACGTCGGTGAGCGACCGAGATCGACGCCGGTTGCTTGCAGACCGATGTAATAACCCGCGCACTCGCCGACGCGATACTCAAGGGTCAGGTAACCCTCGGAGAGCTTCACTTGGACTTTATAGCTAAAGTCGGACCACCGTCCGCTCATCAGGCTCGCCAGCGAGTTACCTTGTCCTACAAAAACGTAGTTGCCGGAGTCGGTCTGGATCGACCAGCCGACGGCTTGATCGTCCAGCAGCGAGACACCCCAGCCGTCGGCGGTGCCGTCCGCAAAGTTGTTCGAATACAGCACAACCCAAGTGGATGGCACGGTCACGGCGTTCGGCGGCGTGGGGGAAGCAGAGGTTTGGCTGACTGGGGCCGGCGCCGCACTGAGAACAACACATGCGACACCAACAACGGCGGCGGCCAATCGGATAAGAATACGATGACGCGCCATATAGGACTCTCTCGAAGGGAGTATCGCACGCTAGAATCGGGATTACAAGAAAGGCTGTAACCGATTTATTCTTGCAGCGCCTTCTGCCTTGTCCAACAACTTGCCTTCCCAGTTCTAAGTCGACCGAATCGGTCTCGCTAATCCCGCTTCTCGTTTTAGGCCGCCTTCCGCAGTCCGGTCGAGCGAATTGCGTCAAGAAGTGCGCATATACTTCGTAACACTGCTGTCCGGCTACGAGCCGAACAGGCTCAATTGGTTGGCGGAATCGATTAGATCCTCTTGGGAGTCCGGCGCACGCGGGGGGATCGCTCGTCCAGTGGCACTATCCCCTCCCTTGCGCGACTTTCTCAGATGTGTAGGATATCGAGGTGAAGCGGGCTTCGCTGGCTCGGTACGGTCCTCAACCGGCGTCGGCGAGCGGGTGGTACGGTCGATCAGTCAGAGACGGAACCAGCCGTCTCCCTTCACTGGTGTAGCAGTACATACGAGCCTGCCGGGCGATGACCCAGGCGAAGGACAAGTCCTCATAGGCCGATTCCTCGAATTCAGCGGCCGTAAAGACATGTACATCCAATGGATGTAGCACGCCAAAGAGTATGCGGCGCACGTTCCGCGCGCGTTCCTCCGCCGGCTCGGACGTATCTTTGATGACGAACAGATCCAGATCGCTGCGGTCGCGCGCGAAGCCCACCGCATAGGATCCAAAGACCCCCACCGCCAGGGGTGAATACGAGCGGACGATTCGGCCCGCGATTCGCGCGATGTCGTTTTCGGTCAGCATGGCTCACTCGATGGAATACTGGATGACCAGCAGGATGTCCTCGACCTTCGAGGGATCGAGTCGCGTAATCCCATTCACCGCGATCGCAAGCGATGCCGGCACATCCGCGGCAAGAATCGTCACCGTTAGCGTTTCCGGCGTGGCCACCGCGGCCGCGACCGAAGCGGTCAGAGCCGCAAGCGCGCCGCCGGCCGTCGTCTGGCCCGGGGCGGGCGCCAGCAAAAGGGGTGCCGGGGCTGCCGTGCTGAAATTGAACGTGCCCGCTATCGTGTCGGGGACAGATGCCGCGAGAGCGACGTAGAACGCGATGTTCAGTATCTTGACGTTTCCGCTCCCCAGATTGGAATACGGGAACAGCACGCCGGTGAACGGCAGCGTAAGGGTCTGCTGGGTTGCCGTTGCGACAGCGGGATTGAAGAAGGTGTAATAGGCGTTTCCGAAGGTATTTCGCACGCTGACGAAGATCGCTCGGGGAGTGGCCGGCTTCAACGCGTTCCGGACATTGTTGGCGGCTGTCTGATCGCCGGCGCCGCGAGCCGTGTAACGCAGGTGCAGCACGACGTCGGTGATGGTGGTGAAATCGAAGTTATTGTCGCGCGGATCGAGCACCAGGTTCCATGTGCTGATCGCGCCCTGGCCTTCAAAGGGCAGCCAGCGCTCATCGCGCAGGTTAACGTCGAAGAGTCCAGCGTCGTTCTGGCCGCTGCTGGTTACGATGGTGGACGTTCCGGTAGCCGCCACCGGGGAGAAAATCACGCTGGGATCGTTGGGCGGGGCCGTGGCACTCTGCGGTTGATACGCGGCGCCGGGTGGCTCGGTCCGAACCATTGCGCCAGACAGCGTCAGCGTGGCGTTCAGTCCCGTGTAAGGGCCCGTCACACACGGAACCGTAATAGCCACCGATCGCAGCCGCCGGAAATACTGGCCGGGATGATCGCCATCGAACAGGGACTCATCCAGCGCGATCTGGCACGTTCCGGTTTCGCGAAGCATCACCAGCGCCAATGGAAGCTTCAGCGCCAGAGAGACATGCACGATCAATTCCTGCTCGCGGCCGTTTTCGGCGAGAAACTGCGCCTCCATCCGCCGTAAATCGAAGAGGAGGCTCTCGCCCGCGGTCAGGCCTTTATGCTGGCTGTCCCAGTATCCGAACTGGATGAACGTATCCTGGCTGCCGAGCTCGTATTGCCAGGCGTTCTGGGCCTGAAGCGCCAGTGAAAAGGCCAGTTGGTACGCCTGTGTGTAAACCGTGGTGAGCTGCGCGATCATCCAGCTATAGAGCTGCGCATTCGTATACTTACCGGTCAGAAATGTGCTGACGGCTGTGGCGTTTTGGACCTGCGCCTGCTGAATGGAAAGTTCCTGTTGGGCAATCGTAAGGCGGTCTTTCGCCGCCGCAATCTGGCTGTCGATTTGGGTCAGCTCCGCCTGGGCCAGTTGCGCCTGAAGATTCCATTCGTCCATGCGCCTTTGATAGCTCCCGAGGGTGGCTGCCATGCCGGCGGACTCACTCAGCAAACCGGCGATCCCGCGCGAAACGCTGGCCCATGAGGCGGTCGCCGAGCCAATGTTATCTCCGCCGAAATGCACCGTGGTGGTTGGCGTTCCACCGAAGCCAGAGACACCGAATTCCACCGTCGGGAACATATGCGCCGTTCCCGAAGTCATGTCCAGCACAACCGCGGCACCGTTGGCGATCAGCGCCGACCCTTGCAGCAAAAACGCGGCATTCTCGGACGCGTTCATAAAGGCAACCGTGGAGTAGAAATTGTACCGGATCTGCGTCACCGCCTTCTGATTGGTAAGAGCAGCGATCTGATCCTGGGCCTCGGTAACCTGAGTGGTCTTAACATCCAGCATGCGTGTCTGGATATCGACCTCCTGATTGGCCCGCAGTACGGACAGTGTTTCGGCGTCCTGCTTTTCGAGCGCCGAGAGAATCAGCGCCCCGTATGCGCGGACGTCATTGGTCAGCTCGATCACTTTCTGGAGGTAAATCGCGAATCGATAAATCGGTGCGGCCGGCGTGGTGCTCGAGTAAGTGCCGCCGCCCGCTCCCGCCCCGGCCAGGTTCAGCGAATTCACCTGCGGACCGTACAACGGAAGCGGCTGAGGCTGGCCCTGGAGATTCAGACAGTGGCGAATATTGTAAAGACGCCGCGACACGGTATTCCAGTACCCCAGCAGCTTCTCGTTGGGCGGAATGCAGAATAACAGCGTGTTTCCGTTGCCGGGGAACTGCGGAAGGGAGGATGTCTGCGCGGTTCCCTGAACCACAGCCTGGGGCGGCTCGGGTGCGACAATCAGATTCTCGACGTTGACCAGAGTATTCGAAAACGCATCGAGATTCTGCAGCGAGGCGTAGGTTGCCGTCTCGGTTCCAGTCTGGTCCGAATCGGGAAGACGCAACATCTGCGGCTTTGGACCCAGAATCATGTCCGCCAGGATGTAAAGCTGCTCGGCCTGACTCACATTTTCGGCGGTGTACTTGGCGTAATACCAGTCTCCCCACGCAATCAGCACGTCGAGCATCTTCATTACCGTGGCTTTGCCGTATGCCGAGATGCGCAAGCTGGCGACTGCGTGCGGGTCGAATGGATTGAGCATCCAGTTCTGAATGGCGGCAACCGTCGCGGCATCGTTGATGCCCTGCTGCTGGTCGGCCGCGAGCGTCGACAGGATCGCCTGGATCTGCTGATCGATCCAGGCTTGCGCGTTCATCGCGTTAAACGGCTGGGTTTGCCAGAAGCGTTGCGGGGAAGCGCCGCCGCTCGAGTCCGTGGGATTGAAGATGTACTTGAGCCAATTCAATGCGTCCTGAAATTGCTGGTTCTGTAACAGCAGCCCGGCCACGAACATCGGGATGTGATAGAACAGCTCCCAATTGTAGAGAGAGTAGGCTCCCGCGGAGCCGATGGCAAAATCAAGCGCGGTTTCACCCGGGTCCGAAGCGCCCGCCGCACCCGGGTACGGTGTCGTCACGGGGGGCTCGGGATTATAGATCGTCTGGAAATTGAAAGCCGGGCTCCAGCCGCGCACGGTCTGCGGATTGACTTGCAGATTGCGGGCCATAAGCTGGGGAACGCCGCCTATTTCCAACTCACGCAGAAACGTTCGCGCATACGGATGATAAAAGGTTTCGAAGGTGTACTTTGTGGACCGCAGGCCGATATAAGCGGGATTCGTAAGTCTCTGAGGGCCGCGCAAGACGGTCAAGTACTCGGGTTGGACCAGATAGGTTCTTAGCGGGTCAGCGACGAAAAACGGATCGGCGGAGTCGAAGACTGGCTCCTGTTGCGGCGGAATAATGACTGGGTTCACGATCGTATCTAGCAGTTTTACGTTAACCGGCTGCCCGAACACGGTGGTCAGGCACAGGACGTATAACGCAGCCGTACCGGTGTTCTGCACGAACGAATCGGAATTCGAATTGTAAGTGCCGGACACCATAGTCTGTCCGGAGAAACCGAACGTCGTCGGAGTAACCAGTTGGCCCGTCAGGTTCTGCAGGCGCACCAGTGCGTAAGTCGGCTCCTGACTCAGATCGATCAGACTGGCATCCGGGAAGAGACGCTGTGTCTGAACCACGGACAAGGGCACATCCGGCTGCGGGAGCGTCAACTGGCCCACCTGCGGAGTCGTCGCCAGGCTTCCGCCAAACAAGAGGGAAAGAAGAAACTCCGCGGGCGTCACACTGTAATAGGCGCCGATTTGGAGGTTGAAGTTCGAGTCCTGCGCCGCCTGAAAGGTGAACGCGAGGGGAGGCCGGTCAATCAGCAATGTGTTGATCAGGGTGTTCTTCAACAGAAACATTTTCTGATCGAAGGTGCGCTTGGGTTGCCACTGGCCGGCGCTCAGCTCACTCATCGAGAATTCGACCGCCCAGAGGTTCTGTGGAGCGCTCGCGGTGCCTCCGCCGCTGGGTGGCACGGACTGGTCGCTCTGCTTCTCGGAAACCTGCTTGAATACGGGCCAGACTAAGTGGAGCCGGCGATCCCACACCACGGGAAGCAGATGTTGCGAGGCTATGTCGAGATTTGGCGACACCCATGCGCTCCAGCTTCCCGCTCCCGGCCCCATGCCGGTGCGCGTGCGGTACCACCACTGTGGAGGCATGCCGCGCGTCTGGGCGAAAACATGCAGCACACTGGAACCGTCCGGGTTGTTCTGGTTATAATGCGCTGCCACCTGCAAACGCGCCACGCCCACCAGTTTTCGCAGGTAGTCCTCGATCGCGCTTTCGGCCGCGTCCTCATTGCAATTGGTCTGCAGCAGATTGTTCTCGAGATCGGAGAAGAACGGCGACGCGTCGGTGCGCAGTTCCGGCAGAACATAGTTCTCCGGATACAGAAACACCTCGCGATTCGCCTGCCAGAGCTCATACTGCTGTCTCCAGGACCATTCGCTCCACAGCGGATTCGACATATCCACGGTGACGCCCGAGAAGAACAGGTTCAGGAAACACTGCTGTACGAACTGTTGTATGGCCAGCGAAGCCTGCAGCAGGCGCGTCATTGAGGCGCACGGGCACATCTCCGGGTCGATCAGGTAGTAGTCGAAGATGTCATCGGTGGTGAGGAACAATGGCGCGGCGGCCGCGGGTCCGGGGCCGAGCAGATAGGCCACAAGCGCGTTGCGCCGCGCCTCGCGCAGCGAGTCTTCAACCGGCTGGATGGCCGCGAACCAGGCGCTCTGCGCGTACTGGGCCTGCAACGCTCCACGGGCGGCCGACGCCGTGGCCGGCACCGCCGGGCTCTGGGCAAGCTGCACCAGAGTGGCGCCGCTGATGCCATAGCGCGCGATCACGTCGAGAGCGCTGGCGATTGCCGCCAGCATGGCCATGTCGGCGAGGGAACCCGATTGCGTGGCGGGAGTGAGGCTGGGGGCCGTGGCGCCGAGCGCGGTGGCGATCGCCTGCACGTCGTTAACGCTCGCGTTCAACGCGAGTGCCAGTCCGGGCACATTTACCACACCGCCGTTGGTCCACACTCCGTTGCCGCTCGATCCGTCGAGCGTGAATGTCGTTGGACCGGTCACCGTAACGCTGAACGTCCCGTTGGCCGCGGTGTTCCCAACCACACCGCTGATGGTCACCTGCATGCCGGTTTCGAGGTCGTTTGGCGTTGTTGTAGTGATGGCGATCGGCGAGGTGTTGGAGGCTCCGGCGATAGCGATGGTTGGCCCCGCGATGGCGGTGGCGACGTCCGGCGGCAATGGATTCGGTGGAAGCCAGTCGCCCAGAATGTCGAACAGTTTGGGCGTCCGCGCCGGCTGCCTCGCATTCAGCTTGAGCGCGCGCAATAGAGCTTCGGTTGCGGCATATGGGCTGGGACTGACCGGCGACACCGGCAGCGCGCCCGGATCGAGCCAGTTAAACACCGCCGCGTTCTGCGCGACAAAGGCAAAATCGCTTTCGGCCGGCCGGAGCGCCGTAAACAGGGCCGCGGCCTTCGCCACTGAGGTGAATGCCTGAATCAGCGCGGGAAACGCGGCTGGGTTTACGCCGGAACTCTGCGCCACCAGTTGCGTAATCGTGTTGGAGTCGAGAGGAAGAACGCCGGTCTCCAGAAGGATCGGAGTGACCACATTCGCCGTCGTCCCGGTGGCTGCCGCCAGAGCTCCAACGAAGATGGTTTGAATGGTGTTTGCGTCCCAGCCTGCCACCGTGATGGTCCCACCGCCGCTCCAGGCGCCATTTCCGCTCGAACCGTTCAAGGTGAACGATGTGGAGCTCACGACCGTGATCGTGAAAGTTCCATTTGCGGCCGTGTTGCCGAGCACGCCGCCGATGGCAACCTCGACGCCGGTCTGAAGACCGCTGGGTAGTGCCGTGTTGACCG
>Ga0326727_10018641_pt1 | contig 14128 bp, 12 predicted proteins | sample MB2enrmetagenome_FD_207643 | JGI IMG/M metagenome (GOLD analysis project Ga0326727, IMG submission 207643) | Lab enriched peat soil microbial communities from McLean, Ithaca, NY, United States - MB29MY | ecosystem: Environmental > Terrestrial > Soil > Wetlands > Peat | place: USA: New York...
TGCGGCTTTTCATCGTGCATTCGCATGAACAAACATCTGAACAGCGTTCGTAATTGGGAAGAACCGCGGAGGAACGCAAAGTACGCGTACCTCCGCGCTACCTCCGGGCTACCCGCTCGGTCCGGGCTGGCCGCAGATTCTCCCTATTCTCCTGCGTACTGGGTATAATGGCCCTTGTGCCTCGGGGGCTCCCCAAGGGCCTGAATGGAGTGCAGCAAGGAGGTATGATCTCCCAAGCCCTCAAGCATGGTTGTAAGGGGAAAAGGCGATGACGACTAACCGAATCCAGATCAACCCGGCGGTAATGATGGGCAAACCGGTGATTCAGGGGACGCGAATCACTGTCGAGGTGATCCTGCACAAACTTGCCGAGGGAGCGACCGAAGGCGAGCTACTCGAAGATTATCCGCACCTGGCGCCCGAGGACATTCGGGCGGCGATCGCCTACGGCGCGGCGAGCGTGGCCCACGAGGAAGTGGTGCTGCTCTCGGATGCTCCGGGTGGGCACTCATCCTAAAGCATGAATTTCCTGGCCGACGAGAGCTGTGCGGGACCGGTCATTCAGGCTCTGCGTGAGGCAGGCCACGACGTAGTCGCGATTGCCGAAGTCGCCAAAGGCACCGTGGATGAACTGGTGATGAGGCGCGCGCTCGGCGAACGTCGCATCCTCATTACGGAAGATCCCGATTTCGGCGAATGGGTGTACGCGCGCGGGCACTCCTCAGCGGGAGTCATTCTGGTGAGGTTTCCCAGTGGCGTGCGCCGGGCCAAGCCCCCGTCTGTCGTTGAAGCGGTGGCCAAGCTGGGCGCGCGGCTCTGGAACGCTTTCACAGCGGGTAGCGCACAGGTACGCGTATTTGGCGTTCCTGTGCGGCTTTTCATCACGTGTTCGCTTTCACAAACATCTGAACACCGTTCGTATTTGGGAAGAACCGCAGAGGAACGCAAAGTACGCGTACCTCCGCGCTACCTCCGGGCTACCCGCTGGTCATGGAGGGCGCGGAAGTAACCCCTCATCCGGCCCGCGACGGCTGATGAGTACGCCGGTCGCGGTCCACCTTCTCCCCTGGGAGAAGGTTGGAAATATCGCGGGGCGCTCGCGCGCCCCAAGCGGGTAGCGCACAGCTACGCGTATTTGGCGTTCCTGTGCGGCTTTTCATCGCGCATTCGCATGAACAAACATCTGAACAGCGTTCGTAATTGGGAAGAACCGCGGAGGAACGCAAAGTACGCGTACCTCCGCGCTACCTCCGGGCTACCCGCTACCTGGAAAGGTAGCCGCGCAGTTTCTCACAGCAAATAGGGAGATAAAAGAAGAAGAGGAAGGAAGAGCCAGCGAGAACCAAGAAAGCGCCGGTCATGTTTAGGTCCAACCAGAGAAAGACGCCGCCAGCGGCAAGCAAGAAAGCGCCGATGGCAACCATGGGCCAATACCGACATGCGGTCTGTACCCTCAAGTACTTCATGCGACCCATACCTGTGCCACATTTAGTCTGGCTTGTCAAGGTGTCACTTGGCCGTATAACCATAACCCGCGGTTGTGTGTGGCCGGCAACTGGTCATCGAGGGCGCGGAAGTAACCCCTCATCCGGCCCGCGACGGCTGATGAGTACGCCGGTCGCGGTCCACCTTCTCCCCTGGGAGAAGGTTGGAAATATCGCGGGGCGCTCACGCGCGCGAAGAAGCATTTCCCTCTCCCGGGGGAGAGGGTGCCTCGCCGCCGGCGCTTTCACCTTCTCCCCCCCGACGTGGTGGGTTTTCGAACCCCAGGTCTCTTGGTATGATAGGGGACGCGGCGCCGCGGACTTAAGGAATCAATCTGACCTCAAGTCTCAGGACCTCAGGTTCTGAGTGACGCGGCCATTCGTGATTATGCCAAAACCCAAAACCATTCCTGCCATCGATTCGCAATACTGCTGTTTTCGCCTGCGGGCCGGGCAGTCGAAGATCCACCGCTGGGGTGTCTACGCCGCGGAGGACATACCGGCCAACCGCAAGGTCATCGAGTATACCGGCGAAAAAATCCCTCCCCGCGAAGCCCAGCGGCGGTCGCGCACCCCCTACCTGTTCGTGCTCGACAAATACTGGACGATTGACGGCGGCGTGAGGGGCTCGGGCGCGCAGTTGGTCAACCACTCCTGCCAGCCCAACCTGGTGTCACGCATCATGAAGGGGCACATCCTCTACATGAGCCTGCGCACGATTCGTAAGGGGGAGGAATTGCTGATCGACTACAACTACGACGACACCGATGAAATGATGCGTTGCCTCTGCGGGAAGCGGAATTGCCGCGGCACGATCAATCGCCGTGATTGAGCGGATGGGCGGTCTCGACCCCCACCCTTCCAAAGTGGCGGTGAGAAATCCGGGCTATACAGTTCTGACTTCGTATCGGAAAGTTCGAAATCGGGCGAGCCGGGCAAAATCACGTTGGTTGGCAGTTATGATCGTGATTCCTTGCCTCGCGGCGCTCATGGCGATGAGGGCATCGTTGGTCAGGCGTCCTTGCCCAATCTGCTCGTAATCGTACTCGGTGGCAAGCTGGGCCAGGACTTTGCCAGCCTGTGCCCAGTCGCTGAGGGTAGGCACAAGGATTCGTTCGGCGCGTTCGAAGTCTCGCTCCAGGCGCTCAATCACATGGCGGTCTCGCCGGGTGATCCCGGCGTACAATTCTTCCAGCACAACCGCGCTGAGCCAGAGAGGAGCCTGCGGAGCTAATCGCCGTAATGTAAGAAGGGCCTCATTTCCAGCTCGCAGGGCCGTGATGTAAATGGAAGTATCGAGGAGGGCCGGTCGCATCTAACCCGCCAACTTGCCGTAAACATCCTTGATTTTAATCCCGGTCTTTATGAAGCGTTCGTTAGCATCGCGAGTGATCCGGTTCCGCTCGTGTTCGGCGATCACCGCGTCAAGTGCCCGCTCGATAGTCTCCGTTTCGGTCCCCGCCTGCATGAGCTTCTTCGCGAGCCTGATCTTGGCGACGTCAAGCCTGAAATGTTTATGGGCGATTCGATTGCTGGCCATTCCCATTTAAGATTCCTCCCTACATCATTGTATCACTGTATGAACATAAACAAGTGGATTATGAACACGCACTATTGAGGATTGCACAATACAGTGACGAACTGATTTCGTAGCGCGGGCGTCTCGCCCGCGCTACGCACGTATTGGTCACTATATTTTGCAATTCTCAGTAGATCGTGATCAAGAAATTTCGAATTCCTCACGCGGCGGGGGAGCGGAGCGTGACGCCAAACTGCAAGTTCTGTTTTTGTGCGTTCACCACGGCGATCGCTGCCATGTTGACGATTTCCTCGACCGTGGCGCCGCGCTGCAACACCTGTACCGATTTCGAAAGGCCCATCAGGATGGGTCCCAGGGCTTCCGCCCCGCCGATGCGCATCATCATCTTATAAGCGATGTTGGCAGCTTCCAGATCGGGGAAGACCAGCACGGTGGCGCCGCCCTTGAGTTTGGAGAAGGGATACTCTTCCTCCAGGATTTCCGCCACCAGCGCGGTGTCGGCCATCATTTCGCCGTCCACCATCAGCTCAGGATCTTTTTCCGCGACCAATTCCGTCGCGCGCTGCATCTTTTCGGCCAAGGGATGATGGGTGCTGCCGAAGTTGGAGAAGGAGAGCATGGCTACGCGCGGCTCGACATCGAATTCGCGGGCCACTTCCGCGGCCAGCACGGCGATTTCCGCCAAGTCCTCCGCCGTGGGATTAATGTTGACGTGCGTGTCGGCGAAGAAAAAGACGTCCTTCTTGGTAACGATGACGAAAACGGCGGAGACGCGGTGCACGTCGGGCCGGGTCTTGATGATTTGCAGGGCAGGCCGGATGGTGTCAGGATAATGCTGGCTGACGCCGGCCACAAAACCGTCCGCATCCCCCCAATGCACCATCATGGCGCCGTAGTAGTTGGGGTTGAGCATCTGCTCGTGGGCTTCGCTCTGGGTCACGCCGCGCCGCCGCCGCAGGCGATAGAATTCCTGCGCATAAGCTTCAAAGCGCGGGGAGTCGAGCGGGTCCACCACCTCCGGGCGCATACCCTCAAATCCCAGCTCGGTGAGCCGATTTTCAATGACCGCGGGGCGGCCGAGGAGGATCGGGTAGGCAATCTTCTCCTCGATGATCACGTGGCTAGCGCGCAGCACTTTGTCGTGTTCGCCCTCGGAAAAGACAATGCGCTTGGGCGCCGCCTGCGCGCGCTGCCGCACGTTCTGCATGACTTCGTAGGTGCGGCCCAGGCGGCGGGCCAGTTCATCGCGGTAGGTTGCGAGATTGATTTGAACCTGCGCCACCCCCGTGCGCATGGCGGCTTCCGCCACCGCCGCCGACACCCAAATCAGCACGCGGGGATCGAAAGGCTTGGGGTTAATGTATTCCGGCCCGAATTGCAACCGGCGCAAACCGTAGGCCCGCAACACCGAATCCGGCACATCCTCTTTGGCCAGGGCGGCCAGGGCGTGCGTGGCGGCCACCTTCATTTCTTCGTTGATCGCCCGCGCCCGCACGTCCAGTGCGCCACGGAAGATTCCCGGGAAACCCAGGACATTGTTGGCCTGATTGGGGAAGTCGGAGCGGCCCGTGGCCACAATGGCGTCAGGCCGTGCGGCCTTGGCCTTATCGTAACTGATCTCGGGAGTGGGATTCGCCAGGGCAAAAATGATCGGCCGCGCGGCCATGACTTCGAGCATTTCGGGGGTCACGCAATCGCCCACGGAAAGCCCCACGAATACGTCCGCGCCTTCCAACACTTCGGCAAGCTGGCGCTTGGAAGTCTGGACGGCAAAGCGCGAATTGTAAGGATTCATACCTTCCGGGCGGCCTTCGTAAATCACGCCGAAGATGTCGCACATGGTGATGTTTTGCTTGCGCACGCCCAGACGCACGTAGTGCAGAGCGGAGGCGAGTCCCGCGGCGCCCGCGCCGTTGAAGACCACGCGCACCTGGTCGATTTTCTTGCCCACCAGCTCCAAGGCGTTCAAAAGCGCCGCGCCCGAGATAATGGCCGTCCCGTGCTGGTCGTCATGAAACGCCGGGATCGCCATCGTCTGCCGCAGAATCTCCTCGATGTAAAAGCATTCCGGGGCTTTGATGTCTTCCAGGTTGATTCCGCCGCAAGTGGGTTCCAGGAGTTGGCAGAATTTGATGACATCGTCGGGATTCGCGGAGCCCACTTCCAAATCGAAAACATCAATATCGGCAAACCGCTTGAAGAGCACGGCCTTGCCTTCCATCACGGGTTTGGAAGCGGTGGCGCCAATGTTTCCCAGGCCCAGGACGGCCGTGCCGTTCGAAACCACGGCCACCAAGTTGCCTCGCGCCGTGTATTCAAAGGACAGGTCAGCGTCCTTTTGAATCTCTTTGCAGGGCTCGGCCACGCCGGGCGTGTAGGCGAGACTTAAGTCCCGTTGCGTGCGGCAAGGTTTGGTAGGCGTCAACTCAATCTTGCCCTTACGCCCTTGCCGGTGATAATCCAAAGCATCTTTGCGACGAATTTCCATGAAGTATTCCTTTTAAAGGGCAGTGGTCAGTGGCTAGTGGTTAGTGGCTAGTCACAAAATCCCTCAAATCCTGCCCACCCATCTCTAACCATCAACCACTAACCACTAACCACTAACCACTAACCACTAACCACTGCTCTTCAAGCTGCCGGCGGCACGGAATGGTGAGGAGGCGAGTGCTGAATACCCAGCACTCCGACCTGCGCGTGCACCACCGCAATCGATGCCATGTTCACGATCTCTTCCACTTCCGAGCCGCGCGCCAGGACGTGTACCGGCAACGACATCCCCAGGAGGATAGGTCCAAGAGCTTCCGCCCCGCCCATGCGCATCATCAGTTTGTAGGCGATGTTGCCGGCCTCGAGGCTCGGGAAGATCAGCACGTTGGCGTCGCCTTTGACCTGGGAGAAGGGGTAATCCCCCTTGACCAGGTCGGGAACCAGGGCGGTGTCAGCCTGCATCTCGCCCTCCACGATCAGGTCCTCGTCCCGGGCCTTGACAAGCGCCGTCGCCCGGCGAACCTTGTCGGCCAGGGGGTGCCGGGTGCTGCCGAAGTTGGAGAACGAAAGCATGGCCACGCGCGGTTCGACGTCGAACCAGCGCGCCACCTCGGCCGAGAGGATAGCGATTTCCGCAAGTTGCTCCGCGGTGGGCTCAATATTGACCGTGGTGTCGGCAAAAAAGTAGACCGCCTTGTTGGTCGCGATCACATAGAGTCCGGAAACACGCTCCACCCCCGGGCGCGTCCTGATGATCTGGAGCGCGGGGCGAATCGTGTCGGGGTAATGCTGGCTGACGCCGGCAATGAAGCCGTCCGCGTCGCCCATATGGACCATCATGGCGCCGAAGTAATTGCTGTTGAGCATCCACTCCTGCGCTTCCGTGGGGGTGATGCCGTCGCGATGGCGGAGCCGGAAGAATTCTTCAATGTAGGCGGAAAGCCGGGTCGAGCGTTGGGGTTCAATGATCTCGACGCCGGCCTTGGCCAGCCCCAGTTCCTGGAACTTGTTTTCAATCACCGCGGGGCGGCCCAGGAGAATCGGACGGGCGATGTTTTCCTCCACCAGGCGGACGCTGGCGCGGACGATCTTCTCGTGCTCCCCTTCGGAGAACACAATGCGCTTGGGCGCGGCTTTGGCGCGATTGCGGATGTTCTGCATCACGGCGTAGGTGCGCCCCAGGCGCCGTTGCAGTTGTTCGCGGTACTCGTCGAGGTCAACGGTAAGTTGCGCCACGCCACTTCGCATGGCGGCTCCGGCCACGGCCGCGGATTCCCAAATCAGCACGCGCGGGTCAAAGGGTTTGGGGATGATGTAATCCGGCCCGAATTTCAGCCGGGTGACGCCGTAAGCCCGCAGAACGGAATCCGGAACATCCTCCTTGGCGAGCGCCGCCAACGCGTGGGTGGCGGCCAGCTTCATTTCTTCATTGATCGCCCGCGCCCGCACATCCAGCGCGCCGCGAAAGATGAACGGGAATCCCAGCACATTGTTGACCTGGTTCGGGCAATCGGAACGGCCTGTGGCCATGATGACGTCGGGGCGCGCTGCCTTGGCTTCTTCGTAACCGATTTCGGGAACGGGATTAGCCAGGGCGAAAACGATGGGATGGCCGGCCATGGAACGAAGCATTTCCGGCGTGACGCACTTGCCGATCGAGAGCCCCACGAAAACGTCGGCATCCTGCAAGGCCTCGGCCAGCGTGCGCCGCTCCGTCTTCACGGCGAAGCGCGCCTTATAAGGATTCATGTTCTCGTCGCGGCCTTCGTAGACCACGCCTTTGGTGTCGCACAGGAGGATATTTTCGCGGCCCACGCCCAGGCGAACGTAGTGCTCCGCGCAGGCAATGCCGGAGGCGCCCGCGCCGTTGAATACGACGCGCGCCTTGCGAATGTCCTTGCCCACGATCTCCAGGGCGTTCAGCAGCGCCGCGCCGGAAATAATGGCCGTGCCGTGCTGATCGTCGTGGAAGACCGGAATGGACATGGTCTTGCGCAGGGTCTGTTCGATCTGGAAGCACTCGGGAGCCTTGATGTCCTCCAGGTTGATGCCGCCGAAGGTGGGTTCGAGAAGTTGGCAGACGCGGATGACCTCGTCCGGGTCCTGGGAATTGACCTCCAAATCAAACACGTCGATATCGGCAAAGCGCTTGAACAGCACACCTTTGCCTTCCATCACTGGTTTGCCGGCCAGGGGTCCGATGTTGCCCAGGCCCAAAACCGCTGTGCCGTTGGAAATCACCGCCACCAGATTCCCGCGGGCCGTATAATCGAATCCCAGTTCGGGCTTCTTGTAGATCTCCAGGCAGGGTTCGGCCACGCCCGGCGTATAGGCCAGGCTTAAATCCCATTGAGTTTGGCAGGGCTTGGTGGGAACCACTTCAATCTTGCCCTTGCGCCCGGAGCGGTGGTAGTCGAGTGCGTCCTGTTTGCGAATGTCCATGGCACAGCCCCTTTTAGGCGATTTGTCTCATTTACTAGTCATGTTTGTACATGAAGGCATTCGACACTTCAACCTGCTTTATTCCGCATCATTAAACCGCAGCAAATTCGTGGCCAAATGGGGTGGTGAGGGTACTGCGACTGGGGCGATAATGACTCATTTTGATGTGCCACGGCCATCTTGGCCGTGCCCGTTCACGGGCGGGACGCCCGTGGCACCTCAAAATGAGTCACTACCACTGGGGCGGACAAAATGGCTCCTTTGCCTTGTAGCCGTCTCGCCGGACGTGATAACTTGAGCTGAGAAGGCTGTAGCGGTCATACCGTATAGCGAAGGGTAACAGAATGCGTTGGTCCTGGAGAATCGGCAGCCTGGCGGGCATCGGCGTTTATGTGCACGCCACATTCTTCCTTCTCATCCTCTTCATCCTTCTGGTCAATTGGCATGAGGGGAAGTCGCTCGGGACAGCCATCGAAGGCGTCCTCTTTATTCTCGTCATTTTCGGCTGCATCGTGCTGCACGAATTGGGTCACGCGCTCACGGCGCGGCATTACGGCATCCGCACGCGCGACATCACGCTCTTGCCCATCGGCGGGTTGGCCCGTCTCGAGCGCATGCCGGACGTCCCTCTCCAGGAACTATGGGTGGCGTTGGCCGGACCCGCGGTGAATACGGTCATTGCGGGGGCGCTCTTTGCCTTCGACTTGCTGGCCGGCATTCGCCCCGAGCTGGGAGCCTTTCGCTGGACGGGGGGCAGCTTCTTGAACAAGCTGATGGTGGTGAACTTCTGGCTGGCGGCGTTCAACCTTATTCCCGCCTTCCCCATGGACGGCGGGCGAGCGCTCCGCGCCATCCTCGCGACACGCATGGAATACACGCGCGCGACGCTCGTGGCGGCGCGCGTAGGGCAAGGCATTGCTTATCTTTTTGGCCTCGTCGGTCTCTTTACCGATCCCTTCCTGCTCTTCATCGCCTTGTTCGTTTGGATGGGCGCTGAGCAGGAAGCCGCCATGTCCCAGATGCACACCTCGCTCGGCAGCCTGCCCGTGCAACGCGCCATGCTCACCGATTTCCGCACTCTCCAACCCGACGATACGCTGGCGGTGGCGGTCGAACACTTGCTGGCCGGTGGGCAGCAGGACTTTCCCGTCGTCTTCGGCGATCACCTGCTGGGCATATTGACGCGTGAGAACCTGGTGCGCGCGGTCGCGCAAGGCGGAACCAATGCCCACGTCCGCGATGCCATGAACCGCGAAATGGTGACAGTGGATTCGCACGACATGCTGGAAAAAGCGCTCGCCACGTTGCGCGACTGCAAATGCCGCTCGCTGCCGGTTCTTCACGATGGGCAACTTGTGGGTTTGCTCACCATGGATAATGTCGGCGAGTTTCTCATGGTTCAGGCAGCGCTCCGCCAGTCGCGGAGAGCGGTAACCCCCGCACCGCAGGGCTGAGCTAAAGCCAGGATCATAGCCCTCTCGCAGCGAAGAGGGTGCCTGACGCCCCCAGGTTGTAGGGGTACGGCTTGCCGTACCCTCTTCATTTTTATCGCGCGACCGAACCAAAGGGGTAAGGCAAGCCGTACCCCTACAACCAGGGCGCGCCCATCACCACGGCCATAACCCTGCAAAACCCTTACTCGCAAACTCCAAATCCGTTACAATCCTGCCCTCGGACCCTTGCCTCGCAGTCACTCACTCTCGGCCCAAGGGGGAAGTCTCCTCATGCGCAACATTACCGTATTCCTGTTCGCGTTGCTTCTCGCAGCAAGTCGCGCCCCGGCCAAGGACGCGGGCGATCGCGAGCCACTTTGGCTGGATGGAAGCTGGAGCTATCAGCCCGTGGCCCGCACCACGCTAAAGGCGGACGGCTCGATCGTCGAAGACAAGACCAACCTGCCTCCCTCCGGGAAAATGGCGATCCCTTCCAACTGGCATTTGAGCGGTCTCGCGAACTTCAACGGACGCGTGCTCTTTGAGCGCGACTTTGATTTCGACCAGACGCCCGGCGCCGCCGTGCACGTCTTCCTGATTTTTCACGGAGTGGACTACTTCGCCGATGTTGAGCTCAATGGGTCGCCGGTGGGCCACCACGAGGGTTATTTTCAGACGTTCGAGTTCGACGTCACCCCGCAAATCAGACGGGGCCACAATCATCTCGCCGTCACCGTCGATGCGCCGATGGAAGAGCCCGGCACGGTTTGGCCGGACCATAAGCGCTTGATCAAAGGCGTGCTCTCCCATTGGGATTGCAAGCCGGGAAGCGTGCTGATGAAAAGTGGCCAGGAGGGGACCTCGGCCGGCATCTGGAACAGCGTGGAGCTCGAAGTGCGCCGCACGGCGTGGCTGGGCGACGTGAAAATCCAGCCGTTTCTCTACGATCGCAAACTCACCCCTGGGCACGAGAAAGAGGAAGGCGTCGATGCCAAGGTTTTCATCACGGCGGAGGTGCACGCAGCGAAAGCCGGGCACTGCCGTCTGACGGCCGCGGCGGGCGGCGTCACGGTGACCGCCCCGGTGGACCTTACCACCACCGAAGGGACCGTGGTGCTGGTTCTTCCCCTCGAGCAGCCGCACTTGTGGTGGACCTGGGACCTGGGCGACCCGTACCTCTATACTTGCCAGCTTGCGCTCACGGCCCAGGGCGAAACCGTCTATCGCCGCGATATCAACTTTGGCGTGCGCACCATCACCCTCGATGAGAAGACCGGCGAGTGGCGGCTGAATGGCGTGCGCTTCTTTATTCGTGGCACCAATATCGTGCCCGACATGTGGCTGGCGCATTACACGCCACGCCTGATCGCAGAAGACATCAAGCTGCTGCGCGATGCCCATGTCAACGGCGTACGCGTGTGCGTCCACATGAATCGCCATGAGCTTTACGAAGCGCTCGACCGCGCCGGCATTGTGGCCTGGCAGGACTTTCCCCTGCAATGGGACTACACTCACTCCGACGCCTTGATGCAGGAAGCCGCACGCGAGCTGCGCGACATGATCCGGCAATTCTACAATCATCCCTCCATCATCACCTGGGTCTGCCAGAATGAATCGACGGCCTACAACGTGAATGTGCTCGATCCTTTCCTGGCCCGCGTGGGCGCGCAAGAGGATTCTTCCCGCCCGGTGCGTCCGGTTTCCGCGTTCAATGAGCACATCTACGATGGCTGGTACGAAAACGACTTCCACAACTACCTTACGGCTCCCCGTGGACCCATCATTTCTGAACTCGGGGCGCAGGCGCTGCCCTCCCTCGAAGAAGTGCGCGAGATGTTTGGCGATGCGTGGCCGCCGGATTGGGCGAAGCTCGCCTATCACGATTTCCAGTACAAGCAGACGTTCGAAGACGCCAAGCTTCCCATGCCGGCGGGCTGGGCGGAGTTTGTTGACAACTCGCAACGCTACCAGGCGGACCTCTTGAAATATGCAATTGAGCATTACCGCCGCGCAAAATACACGCGCATTGGTTCCTTTTTCCAGTTTCAGTTTGTCGATTGCTGGCCGTCCATCACCTGGTCGGTGGTCAGCTACGCGCGCAAACCCAAGCTGGGATACTACGCTGTCCAGCAGGCCTTCCAACCCGTGCTCATCGAGGCCGACCTCGCTCGCCGCGTGTGGAGCAAGGGCAAGGACCCGCAGCACCTCGCCGAGGTGGGCTACAGCATTCCCCTGGATTTGTGGGTCATCAACGACCTGCATCGGGACCTTGCGGCAGCGGCCTATGAAGTTCACCTGCGCGGACAGGGAAAGGACTTCACCCTCGCCAGCGGGACCGCCAAGGAAGCGATCCCCTCCGACGGAGTCGCGCATCTTCCCAAACTCTATTGCACCCTTCCCGCCGAGGCTTCCCCGGGTGGTTATCAACTGGTGCTGACTCTCACCCAGGATTCGAAAGCGCTGAGTAAGAATATCTATCCCATCGATGTCGTGGAGTAGCGATGAAAACCATCAGAATTTTGTTCTGTATCATGACCGCATTCGGATTGTTCTTTTTAATGTCAATAAGGTCTCCCAACATCGCTAGTGAGCGGGAGAATATTCGGCACCCCCTGAAAGTTGCGCGCGTTAGTCGCATCATCAGTAGTGAAGAAAACAATAAAAAAGCGGTATTTCGAGCAAAAGCCAAAAACTCCTTCCCTGTTTTTCCGATTGTTCTTGACTGTAACCAGACGGTGGAGGAGATGGTCAAGGCTGGAAAGTACGACTGGGTGGAGTTGGAGATTAACTCCGATTATCGCCCGGTAAAATGCCACGGCATTTCTAAGGTTGACGTCGTGCTCGTGCCCATCCACCTTCAAAGCATGGCGTCCGAAGATCTTCTCCGCGAGCTCGACAAACATGATCTCCGCCCTGCTGAGTTTCCGGAACTCCTTGCCTTCGGCGCCACCTACCCCGAGAAGCAACGCGATTTTGCTCCGATTGTTGCACTCGGTTCGGCGTCACAGTACTGGGACAGCCGCCGCGGTGCCGCGTACCTCGGCGGGGGCTCCGGCGGACGCGGCTTGGGGGGGCCGGGCTGCTGGGGCCCGGGCTGTCACTCGGATTTTCAGCTTGCTGCGGTTGTCCGCAAGTAGGGCTGGAGTCCGGCAAGAGGCTTTGGTAAATTCAGTCAAGCGGTTTGAGTATGGGGTAGTGACTCATTTTGACGTGCCACGGCCATCTTGGCCGTGCCCGTTCACGGGCGGGACGCCCGTGGCACCTCAAAATGAGTCACTAGCGAATATGGAAGATCAGATTCTGTCTCGTCGCCGGTTCTTGCAGCGGACTTCCGCCGGGATGGGCATTGCCACCGAAGGGGTAAAAGTATGATTGATACCAACGTCGATTTATTTCGCTGGCCATTCCGCCGTGTGGAAGGTGATGACCCGGCGGACCTGGTTGCATACCTGCGCAAGAAAGGAGTGACAGAGGCCTGGGCGGGCAGTTTCGAGGGTCTGCTGCACCGGGACGTGGCGGGCGTGAATGCGCGTTTGGCGGCGGCTTGCCGCGAGCACGGACCCAATTTCCTGGTGCCCTTCGGCACCGTCAATCCCAAGCAGCCGGACTGGAAGGAGGACTTGCGGCGCTGCCAGGAAGTTCACAAAATGCCGGGCATTCGTTTGCATCCCGACTATCATGGCTACACGCTGGACGATCCCGTGGTGGCGGATCTCTTCTTGCTGGCGGAGGACCGCAAGCTGCTGGTTCAGATCGCGCTGGGAATGGAAGACCCGCGCACGCAGTTTCCCCTGCTGCAGGTGCCGCACGTGAACCCCCGGCCCCTGGTGGAACTGCTCAAGCGCACCCCGGACCTGCGCGTGGAGTTGCTCAATGGTGGCGGCCGCGGCGGGCGTGGACTCACCCTGGCCGGGTACGTTTACGTCGATATGGCCACGGCGGAGGGAGTGGGCGGGGTCACGCGCCTGCTTTCCCAAATCCCTGTGGAGCGGGTCCTATTCGGCTCCCATTATCCCTTCTTCGACTTTGATTCCGCGCTGCTGAAAATCACGGAAGCCGGCCTGCCCAAAGGTCAAGCCGAGGCGGTGCTGGAAGGCAACGCCCGGGCGCTGCTCAAGGGCTGATGAGATGTATCCGCCGCCTGATGGTGTGAATGGGTGGGCAGAGCCAGCTGCGCGGGGTGCGGAACACGGGAATTTTCTGGAACGTCTTGCAACGGCGGGGCTGAATAGGCTGCGGAAAAACGCTCCAATGCTGTCATCCTGAGCGCAGCGAAGGACCCCGGTATTTGAACTTTCAAGCAAATACAGAGGTCCTTCGTCGGCTTCGCCTCCTCAGGATGACAGTTTGCGGAGTTTTTCCGCAGCCTGTGAAGCCCCGCCCTTCCAAACCCGTGGTGAGAAATCCAGGTTAGAAAGCTCACCCGCGGGCCTCACGTAACCAGTCGAAGACGGCCTCCTGCATTGCCGGGGTGAAAGAATTGAACGCCAGGGGTGTTTCGAACTGGAGCGCGTCTTCATTCCCCAGGCGCGCATAGACTTTCTTGGCCCGTTCGACCTCCAACTGCACGTCGGCGAGCGGCGCATAGCGATCGAGCGTGGGTGCGACGATCAGCGTACGCCGCGGCGCAACGGCCGCCAGCACCTCGTCAAAATCAATGGGCAAGCGGCTTTCCTGGCCAACAAAAAATCCGAGACGAGGCAGCAGCCCGTGCAGGTGGGAATATTGCTGCACGCCTTCGG
>Ga0326727_10018642_pt1 | contig 14127 bp, 12 predicted proteins | sample MB2enrmetagenome_FD_207643 | JGI IMG/M metagenome (GOLD analysis project Ga0326727, IMG submission 207643) | Lab enriched peat soil microbial communities from McLean, Ithaca, NY, United States - MB29MY | ecosystem: Environmental > Terrestrial > Soil > Wetlands > Peat | place: USA: New York...
AACCCTCACCTTTCTTCCGGTCATTCGGCGGAGAGCTCGCATAACCGGCCGTGTGTCGGTCAGGCACCAAACCAGAGCTTCGTTTGTATGCCGGGCTGCATGGAAATGTCCTGGCTTGGCATCGCCCTGCCTTCGCTTCTCACCTGCCGGCACGGCGTGTCGGCCAAAACCTGTTTGAAAAGGAGAATTCCTATGATCATTGGTGTCACGCACGACCATGATGGCCGTGTCATCCAGCGGCTGTCCGTATCCACCAAAGTCTCCATCGGGCTGCCACCCAATGGAGATTGCAACCATCCCACCAAGCTCGACCACTTTGTTTTCCTGCGCAAGAAGAAGTCGGCCAACAGGGTCGGGTGGGAAGTCGATCCGGAACTGACCGAGCATTATGGAGAGGAGTGCCGGGAACTCCACATTATGTTGATCGACGACGACATCGAGAACGTCTTTCCCAGTTCCTACGCTTGGTGGACAGCCACCGAGCGGAAGTGTTGGGGCGACGGAACCTCAGCCACCCGGCGCACGGCTGAGAAGCCTGGCGGCCAGCCTTGGACCCAATGTGGCACCGGTTGTCCGGAGCTTGCCAGCGGGCAGTGCAAGCCGGGTGGAGATCTGCGTTTCGTGCTGGCTGACTTCCCGCGCCTCGGAAGTGTCTGCCGTATCCACACGTGTTCGTACCGATCCATCCGTCAGATTCACTCAGCCTTGCAGGAGATCCAGACGTTCACGGGCGGTCGCCTTGCCGGCATCACCGCCAAGCTGACGGTTCGCCCGGAGGAGGCCACGTACTTCGACCGCAAGGAGAAAAGGAAAAAGACTTCATCCATCTGGGCGCTCGGTCTGGAGGTCGAAGGCGAAGACATGCGGAAACTCATCGCCAACCTGACGGAGAACGCTCGGCTGTTCGCCGAAACTCGAAAGCTGCTCGGGTCGAGTGGCAAGGTCTTTGAGGTCGTCGAGGACGAGCAGGAGCAAGCGCCGGAGGTCGCGGCGGAGTTCTACCCGGCGTCGGTAAATGGTAGCCAGACCGGCGAAAGCACTGCGGCAGGGCCTTCCTCCGATGCGCTCCCCACCGCTCCCGCGCCACAACCCACGACGAAACCTGCGCCCGCTGAGAACAGCACTCACCCGAATGGCGGGAATGGATCTGCCAAGCCACCTGCCAACGGGGCCGCCTCGCCCCCTGTGCAGAACAAAGTGAACGGTTCGGCCGCTGGTTCAGGATTCAATCAGCTTCGGAATGAATTCCTGACGGCGGCACGGCGCGTCGCTACGACGAAGAAGCAAGCCATCGCCGAAGTGGTGGAATGGGCAAGTGGTGGCGCCTTCAAGTACGGCGATGTCGGCCGCATGACGGAGGCCGATACCCCGAAGTTGCGGGCTGCCACAGAACTCATGACTTCCGGCGTCGCCAGCACAACTCACTGAACAAGAAATCCACTCATCATCACCTACCCTGCCTCTGAATCCCTGCTCCAAATCCCGCCCCGATGCTGGAGCGCTTGGTAACCAGCACCTTGTGAAGAGGTGCATGCTTGTCAGCGCTCCAGCCCTTTCGCGTTTCCGATGTCGTCGTCTTCGCTGGACACCGGCATCCCAGATGCTTATCACTGCGCCGTCGGAGGGGCAGTTGAAATGATGCGCTTACCGCGATAAAATTTGTTTGCTGATCACGGGCTGCTAAGTACGACATTGACAGAACACGGCTCAGGGGAGCAACTCCCGCTCGAAAGGAATGACCATGAGCTACGTCGACAAGAACCTCATTCCAGGGGAAAGTGCTTTGTACCGGACTGGGCTGCACTGAATTGTGCTCTTGTGGCCGATGTTTTTGGCGTTAACCTTTGGCGTGCTAGGCCTTGCATTCTTTATGCTTTCAGTGTCAGTCCGCGTGAATCCCCCAGGTTCAGCAGTAATTGCCGGTCTAGTTTTGTTGGGCTTAGGCGCAACTGCAGCGATTATCGGATTCCTTAGACGAGCGGCAACAGAAATGGCTGTGACTAACAAGAGGGTTGTCGTCAAAACCGGCGTGCTGAGTCGAAGAACCTACGAGATCCTTCTGTCAAAAGTGGAGAGTATTCACGTGGAAGAGGGTCTGCTAGGGAGGATGCTCGGATACGGAAGCGTGGTTGTGCGCGGGACCGGTGGAACTCCCGAGCCGTTTTACCGAATCGCGCATCCGCTGGAGCTTCGACGACAAGTGCACCATCAGATCGAAGTGTACGAGGCGAGCACTCGTGCGACCTTGGCCCCTCACCAAAGTCAATAACCACTGTGAGACATATTAATTCGCGTCGAGCTTGCCAACAGGTCGCTCCTCTTGCTTGTTGCGTTTGCGGGTCGGTGAGTAAAGGCTGGGCGACCAGCGAGGATCTATCGATGCTGCCGGTCAGAGTCCGAGATGGCGATTAGCACGACCAAGTGGCATGGAGTCGGTAAACCCTACGCCGTTTTGCGCCAAGGTCGACGGTCATTTCCGGCGAGCGAATGGCAGCTCGCACTTGATCAATGGTTTGCCCCCCACTTCCGACGGCTTAGCCAGCGGATGCCGTTCACTTCTCGATGCTTCCTGGCGCGCAAGCATGGGATTAATCCCCCCGCGAAAGCTCTGCATCTGGAATATGGCATCCGCAAGGACCGTATCGAGAAAGAAGCTATCGTGGACGCGTATGGACCCGAAGAGCAGGCGTTGGGTTGGTACTACTACCTGGAGAACAAAATCCGCTTCCCGTTCCAGGCCAAGTGCATCGTCAACGAGGCGGTTTCACCCCTTCCCAAGGACGAAACGGAGGAAGTCAAGCGCCTGGCTTCCGAACATGCCTGCGCCAGCGACATGCTGGTGTTGAACCGTTGGCACGGCCGAAACTTGGCGGTTCCGCTGTCCCAACTGACTCCGATCAACGCGGACGCATCGACCGTTGAGGCCATTGGCGGCTGGCACTACGTGGCGTCTCACGGCTACTGCTTCCGAACCACCAGCATCGAATCCTCATTTACGCAGACCTGCCGAGAGCTCACAGCGTTCCCACTAACTCTCGGCACAGCGCTTATTGGAGGGGCGGTTTCGGCTTTGCGTCGGGAGTCCCACGCGCTGTTCATCTGTTGCCGCCAACAACTTCGAAGTAAAGAGCCTGGGCGGGCGCTTTTTCTTTGGTAGCGAATATCGTTCCATTAGGATGAATATTCTGCGAAAAGTAAGACACGTATCTCCCTGGCTGCAGGGGGCCTGTAGGGGTAAGCCTGAACATACCGGATTTCCCTTCAATTGGCTCGGTAGTGAAGGTGATGTCTGATTGCGGGCGCCACAGGCTGATCGGAATTCTCTCATTATAGTTCCGACCATAGTAACCGGGAAAGAACTCAGGCTTGGTATTAAGCATGTTGAACTCGTAGGCATGCATAGACGAAACAAAAGTCAAAGAGCTAAAGTGAATGTTCTGGATGTCTATTGACTGCTGATAGATGATGAAGGTTGGGAGAGAACTCCTGACGCGAATGTTTGGTTCGCCAGCAACACCATCCACCGCTATAAGACTGTCCTGAAATCTTAATCCGGCAACTACCGAGATGGGGACAGTCTTCACACTTAGCGGCTGGCCGTCCGCGACGACGTAGTATCCATACGCCGTCGGTAACGGGCCTCCAGCAACCGAAGATGGAGGTTGCCCAGCGATCGACGTCGGTGGTGCTCCTCCTCCTGCGATCATCGCTTGCAGAACCGTGTCGCTCACGCCGGCTTGCTTGAGCTTGATGAGCGCGTCGGCGCTGGTGTCGAACGCGCAAGTTGAGGATCTAATCTTCCCGATGATTACATCGTTTCCCAGCTTCACCTGGGTCAGCTTGATTATGTCGTCATTTGTCAGCGGAGCGGCGCCGACGGGCTGAGCAGGTGCAGGCTGGACAGACAGTTCCGGCTGGGGTGCCTGCTGTGCTCTGGGTTCGGCAGGAGGTGGAACCTCGCCCTGAGCCGAACCAGTGTCGATCGCAAATACCTTGGCGATGGTGTCTTCGACATCCGGAACGCTGGCAGAAGCCAGATAGCCTTTCGCGAATTGAAAGGACACGGCGGCTTTGTATTCGGAACTCTGGTCGACCCCGTTACATGCGCCACATTCGTAGATTACAAACACAACCCGGTCATACTTCAAATTGACATCTAGCTTTGAAACGTAAACTTTGTCGCCGACCGGGAGCGGACGGAACTCATGTCCGCTTGTGTCTGAGCCGGGGCGAGCGGTGGCCTGAAAGATGGCAGCGCCAAAGTTTGACTTCCCGCTGGGGGGCTTCAGTAGACCGTCCTTGAAGACTGCCGGGGCTATGGCGAAGTCGCCTTGTGGCTCACCTTGGATTCCTGCCAATTGAACGACAAGCACTGTTCCTGCGTCCACGCTGCCGTTCGCATGTACTTTGGACAATTTGTACTGCGCCTCGAGTTGCTCTTTTAATGAGGGTGGCGCGGCATTCTGTGCCATTACCGTTGGCCTTGACAGAATCCCGACTGCCATCAAAGCAAGGCCCAGTGCTGCAATTTGGCTTCTATGTCTCATGAAAAGATCCTCCTTACTAGTAGACAGATTTAATTGGCCGATTGAGGGTTGATGGCAAGGTCAATTGTCAATCGGCGATTGTCGGCTACGGATTGGCCGGAGCCTGTCCAGTTTGGACTTGTTGCTGGACTTCCTCCTCAGTCTGGGTAGCTTCCTTTTGTTGGGCTTGCAACCTCGTATCGATGTTCCCGTCGGGAGCGGGTGGCGGAACCTCGCCGGGTGACGTACCGGTATCCGGAGCGGACGGCAGGCCGCCTTTGCCCTGATTACTGGCCAGTGTCTTAAGCCCGGAATCAAGCTGTTCGCGGAAACTGTTATGCATCTCTTGCAAATCACTAGCTTCGAGCTTCGGCATAGAACCGACCGAGCAATCATTCTGCTTGCTGGTCAGGACGCTCACACGCACCTTACCCTCTGGATCCGGGGTGTCATCAATGCGGGTAATAACGTCTCCTCCTGAAAGTTCGCATTCCTGTCCTCCCTCTGGGGAGACTGCGAGATTACTGGAGACCACAAAGAGCCGTTGTTTGGGATCCAGTGCAGCAGGCGGGGCCTCGATGCTGACAGGCGGAATTGAGCCCTTCGCCTCTGCTTCTTCATCCGCGAGTTGGCGTGACACTTCCACTTGGATGGCTGCCTTGACCTCAGGGCTCAGTGGAGCGGCGACGGAGCTTTCACCTTCTGGAGGGGGCCCGCCCGGCTGGTAGGTTTGGGGGTTCACTTCAGCTTCCTTCTTGGCTTCGTAAGCGAGCTTCAGATTTTCAGCAAGCAGGAAATCCGTAAGCCACAACGATGCGGTTGGGTATATGGGAGCTGGAGCAAAATAGGATCCATAGTACCCATACCACGGCTCTATATTCCATCCCCACTGGTAAGCTACTGGTGCTGGCCATGGTTCGTAGGCCCAGCCGTAAAACCCAGGGTGGTAATAATAGGGTGGCACGTAGTGGTAATAATGCACGCCGCGGTAAAAGTGATCGCGATAGACGCGGGCGTAAGGACGGCCGTGCTCCCAGTAAGTTCGCTGAACGTAATCGTGGCCATTTCGGTGTAAGTAGGCACGCTCCATGTAGCCGCGATGTGGATCAGTGCTGACCAGGCGCCGGCCATTTTGTTCGCTTTCGATTCTCCTCTCGCCAGGACGGAGCCCGTGCTGAATCACCATGCCGCGTTTCGGGTCACGAATTTCTCTTATCCCTCCTCCGGAACCAAACCTTGCTTCCTGGCCTTCCCTACCATGGTAGGCCAGAGGCTGGTTATTGCGGCCAACGTCCACATGGCCCCCACCAGGGGTTGGGCGGCTGGCTACGGCACCTGGAGTTCCATGAGGCCCGCCAGTGCCCACTGGAGGACGATTACCTCCCGTTGGCGCCATCCCATTCGGGTGGTAGACCGGACCGGTGCCCGGGCCGAGTCCATGAGGCCCCGCAGGCACAGTGCTGGGCTTGACCCCGGGATTTCCCGGCTGCACGCGCGTCGGCTGCACCGCCGGCCGCTGCACCGGGCGGGGTACGGGCTGAGCTTGCCGAACCACCGGCGCCGGTTTTGGGGGCGGGTTATTCGTCGTGTTCTTATTGTCCCCCGCAACGGCGAGCGAACGAACCATTACCAGCGAACAAATTACCATGAGCTTTCCGATGACTTTGTGGTTGGGCATGTTTGCTCTCATCCTAACCTCCCGATTTCCATGATCATCTCTGTACGGTTTCAATAGGTAGAACGTAGGACTACGAGAAATTCCACAAGACTTTTTTCGCGTCGCAAAAACTTCATCTCGGGGACTCCGGTGGTCGGTTTGCGTCTGGCTTCTTCTGATAAACTGCAGGAGATTTGGGCCACATCTCCAGGACTTGGCTGCGGTCAAATTGGACGGCTCCTCCGGTTCCGGGTGTCTGAGTTCTCATTGCGCCATTTCCGGCATTCAGCGCGTACCGTGTTCCCTGGACGACAAACTCTGTAACCGCGATAGAGGGTTGGCCATGATTCATTACTCCTGTGCCGATCACTTGTGCGCCTTGGTCGAGACGAACCGAACCAGCTTGGGGGACTCCGACGAGCAACGTTCCTTGGATTTGAAAACTCCCCTCCTGCAGCCATCGGATCGAACTCACCACCATCACCAGGTGTGCGCTGGGCTCAAGGCGAAGGAAGGGTACCGGTGCGGAAGGCAAGCGCTGCGCGGCTTTTGGAGAGGCGGATTCTGTATTGGAACCTCCACTTGGAGTCTCGGAGGACGTGTTCGAGCCTTGGCCGTTCGCACCAAGCCCCGGACTTGGAGGCAGAGCCGGTCTGTTTTCTGCCGTATCGGTGGTGGGATTACGAAGCGTAACTGTAGGGGATACTAGTATCGGCGCCGCAGGGGGCTCTCCTCCCGCCTTTTCCCCCGCCGGCCCCTTTGCTTCTAAGGGTACTCGCTCCCTCGATGGGAGAGCGGACGCAGGAGGTGGGGGCACGCCATGTGTGGCCTCCGTCTGCGGGTGCGGTGCAACGGTTCCGCGAAGCGCGGTTTGGTTTTCAGGAACCTGCTCATGGCGTAGTTTTTCCAGAACGACTCCGCTTGTGATCAAAATCAAGGCAATGGACGCTCCCAGCGCCCACTGAACCTTCCGCAACGTCAGGGGCCTCGAAATACTTTCCCAAAGTGGAAATCTCCCGGAGAGCTTTAGTGGCCTTGTGGGGCGCAGTGTTGCAGCCTGCGAGCGCAAGAAGCCTTCAAGCCAGATATCGAGCCTTTTCCTGGTCTCCTTCCACGCTGCCTCTGGCTCGGGAGGACTTCCAATTTGGAAATTGAGGAGACGGCCATAAGGATCAACGCATTCCGGACACTCCGCCAGGTGCCGAGTAACGGTCTCGTTTACCTCGGTGGGGGCCGCTCCCTCTAAAACCGCAACGAGGGTGTCGACGTCAGGGCAGGTATTCCTCCCGGCGTAAGGCTTTTGCCGCAGTAGAGGCGCTAGCCTCTCCAAAAAGTTCTCCTCGTTCCACGTTCTCATTGTAGTTGAGAAAGCATTCCTTCCATTTTCAGCCACAGCATCCGACGACCATTTTGCAAATGGGATTTGACAGCTTCGACTGAAAGACCCGTGCGAGCTGCCGTTTCCTCATAGGAATAGCCTTCGATTTTCATTTTCAAGCATTGTTGTTGCTCGGGAGAAAGCGTTTTCATTTTGTCCCATACCTGGTCTGCAGCCAAACGCAACTCGGTCGTTGATTCCACTGCCCTGCCTTTGGGTTTTTCGGCCAATACTGTGTCCTCGGGATCCACTTCCGGTCGTCTTTTTCGCCATGCGTCAATGCATATGTTCCTTGCGATCTGCATCAGCCATCCGGCGAAGTTGCCCCCTTGAAACCGGTGCATGTTTTGGTAAGCCCGAAGAAACGTTTCCTGCACCGCATCTTCTGCACCTGCGCTATCCGTGAAGAATCCCCGGCACGCGAGAAATACCTTTCTGCGATACCTTGCGAAGAGTTCCGCGAAGCAATCGCTACTGCCCGTTTCCTGGAAGGTGCGTACGATCTCTTCATCAGGAACCGCTGGAGCCAGTTGTGACCTACTTGCCATAACGTTTGAAGTTCAAAAATTCCATATAGCCGGGCCAAAAACGCCGGGCGGCATGCATTTTGTCAATCTCGTACAGCGGGCGGAGGCTTGCAGGCCTCTTTGGTGGCGCGTCCACCTCGCTTTGAAGGTACCCATCTTAATAATTTCAAGCTTGATCGCTCTCTGGTCTTCAGCGGGCACATCACTCGATAATTCCTGGCCGATGCCTATACCATGCGCACGCAAGACACAGTCCCATCTCGCAGTTACCAGGCCGCTCCCCGACTGGGCTGGTAGCGGAATCATAGTTGCGTGGTGCCTAGTAATCCCGGTGATTTCGCTCTTGTTGTCGTCGAAGCGCAGTAGATTTCCGTTTTCAGGGTTCATTCGAGGGGGAAATGAGCAGGATGAGGCTCGAAGACGACAATGGCGGAAGAGTGGACGGAGGGGGAGGGGCATTTACGCCTCCGGTTAATAATTAGCAGAGAAGAAACACGCGGATTAATACCACGGTAAAGCGAGATAGTCAAACCATATAAGCACCTTACAAGTACTCTGTTCTAATTAATTTGAAGAAGCTTGGGCTATATGACCTCGGTCCACGAGAACCCTACAGAAAGCCCATTGAGCGCAGTAAGCAAGCCCTTCTACTACAAGAAGCTCTTTTTGGCCAAGGCAGCATGAGTTCCCTACCGTCAGATTGCTCGCCGGCGGCGGCCGATCGGCAAAGTACCCCTGTGTGGTGTAGACCAATAGAGATTTACGCCAGGATTTTATGGTCCCAGAAATTACGAGGTCGTAGCTCATGGCTGGCTTGACATCTCCGGAACAGACCCCGGGTTATTGAGGTACCAATTATCGCGTTCTTCTCCACACAAGACCGAGGTCAATCATCGCGCATCTCGGTAGCAGAGCCCGATTGGTAACAGTGATGTCGAAGAAGTGCCTCTGAATGGGACATTCACAGTTGCGCGGCGAGAGAAGAGGAGATGTCACTCAGGTGTGGGCCGGACTTCTCGTCCGCGGAGACCGGCGCTCTGCATCTGTAAGTACGATTCTGCCGCCAGTCGCAGCGAGTCTTGTCATTAATGCCGACAAGAATTGTCACGAACCTACATGCAATTTCGCTCGTCAAAACGCACGTCAATGAGAGGAGGGAAAATGTTCGGAGAACTTAAGGTTAACAAAGTTCTTTCGTTAACGACAATGGAGACACCGGACCAAGCCGCTGCCAAGCTGCTGGAGTTTGCGGAATACCCGCAGATCTTTCGCTGGTACCAGTTTCCAACCGCCCTGGTGATTCTTGTCGCCCACGCTGACCGCCTCGATTGCGGAGCGGTCTACGTCTATGACCGGAAAAAGTGCGTCTGGCTTTGGGTGGATTTCAATGACCAGAATTACGGTGGGTACAGCCCTTCAGAATTCGATGTTCTGATCGAGCAATGCCATTTCTTCAAGCTTGCAGAATCCCCCGCGTTGCTCACCTCGCCCGTCCAATGGCTGGTCGCAGCCGGCCAATCACCCGAGGTCCTCGGAAGGTTCCCAGCCTGAAGACAACTCCCCACGTCAGACAGCCAACCAAGCCCACCTCGTTGTAAGTCATTGAAATCACAGTATCGGCCCAGTTGCCCACCGGCTCATTTGACTGAAAATATTTCTCGTTTTATCACCAGTCTGTATGGACCTATGGCGCCCACCGGGCTTCACGGAGGAAAAGATGCAGCGGCTTCGGCTAGATGCGCCAGCCGGCGTGGTGGCGGACTACCTCCGCCTCTTCGTGAACCGGCGGGCCTACACCCTCCAGTCCGACCGGCCGCACCCGGGAAGCGACCGCCATTACTACTTCCGGCCCACGGACAAGAAAACCGGCAAGGGCCTCAGCCTGACGCCGGACACGATCCGGCGCCATCTCGAAGGGGAAATCACCGCCGGCCTTTACGCGATCAACCCGGAAACTCAGCGATGCAAGTGGGTCGCCATCGACGCTGACTACAAGGGCGCCATGGAAGACCTGGTGAAGCTTCAGTACTACCTGAGCCAGGACAAAGTCCAGCCCGCGCTAGAGATGAGCAGCCGTGGCGGACACCTCTGGATCTTCCTTGAAACCCCGCTGCTGGCGCGAGATTGCCGAATCTACATCTACAACTTGGCATTAAGGCTGGGCGTGCCGGTCAAGGGAAGTGGGCTGGCCGATGGAATCGAGATTTTCCCCAAGCACGATGAGCTTGGGACTGGCGAGTTTGGAAACGCGATTCGAGGTCCACTGGGAATTCACCGAGGTGCTGGCCGCCGGTATTGGTTCTATGGAGCCGACTATGGCCTGGAAGCGCAGATGTCATATCTGAAGCAGTTGCAAAAGGTGACGGAGGAAGACTTGGGCCGTTTTATCGCCGGGAAGACAATGCCGGTAGAGTTCATACGCCAACCGCGCGCGCCAGAACCTGCGCCTCGGCCCTCCAGCCCCGGAAAGCAAGAATTCCAAATCCTTGAGCACGTCGGCAAGGCCCGCAAGGTGGGGCGCAATTATGTCACTCGCTGCCCATCTTGCGCCCAGGCGGGCCATGACCGTGGCGGCGACAACCTGGCGATTCGCATTGATGACCCACGATTTTACAAGTGTTGGGCCGGTTGCACGAAGGAGATGATCCGCGAAGCATTGGGCTGCCCGATTCGATTTCAGCAAAAACCGCAATAGTGGGGGTCATTCATGCCCGTAGAACCAGAGATTGCGCTTCGCCGTGGGCTCAGCCTGCCCCGTCGAGCGGTTCGCCGTTTGGCCCAGGTCGGCATTTTCGCCAAGCCCGACGTGAGTCTCGAACACCAGCATTTGGCGCGGCGGTACGTGATCCGGGGAGTGGAGTCCGGCGGCGCGATCGAAGAGATCGGACGCTACGTGTCCTTCGCCGACGAACAGGGAGAGCCCTTGACTTACCTTCACCCCATAGACGCAGTCGGGGTCAACGGTCTTCACGCGGTCGTGGTCGCGCCTGTGTTAGTGCGTGTGGAGATGTTCCGGGCAGGGCGTACTTGCGAGCTGCTCATCACCAAACACGGGCCCGGCGATTCAGCGGTTGGCAAAAGGCCCGCTCTCGAATCGAGTCTGTTGTTTCGAGGAGTTCATGGGTACCTCGAAATCGAACCCGGCAAAAAAGGCAAAGAAGCGACGAATTCGCACCTGCCGATCTTCTACTCCCGCGGTGGTGAGCCATTGGAGATCCCCCAGGAATTTCGAACGGTAGTTGAGGCAGTAACCAGGGGAATCCTTTGCGTGGGTTGCAATCACTGTCATTGCTTGGCCCCACCGGCGGCAGCAGGTCTTGCTGCAACGAACTCGGAGGGCGGAGGTCCCAGTCCCACGAGAAGTGTGGATGGCGGTCAATCTCTTCAACCTTAACGTAGGGGTGCACACCGGTTGGATCAGGCTCTATTAGCGGCTCAAAAAGGCGCAGCCGGGAGGGGCTAATCTCGTGAAAAAAGTGGCCCGAACCCGCCATCGACTTGAAAAAGTTTTCAGGAGGTCGAGATGTCAGAATCGATCGTAAGAAATGCCGTAATCAGTGGTCATGACTCAGAATCCTCTGGCGCGCCCCTACAGCGAGCCTTGACCTTCAAGCGCTTCTTTACGAAGGCAGGCGAGCATCCTTTCGATGAAATTGATTGGGAGTTGCGCACCGCGTCAATCCCGAACGAAAAAGGCCAAGTGATTTTCGAGCAGGCCTACGTGGAAGTGCCGAGAGAGTGGTCAATGACCGCCACGAACATTGTGGCCTCGAAATACTTCCACGGGAAACTTGGGACGGTGGAGCGCGAGTCGAGCGTCCGCCAGCTTATCAGTCGTGTTACGGACACGATTGCTCAATGGGGCGTGGAGGGCGGCTATTTTCGTTCCCAGGAAGACGCCGAGTGTTTTCAGGATGAATTGACGCACCTTTTAGTTCGCCAGAAGGCAGCTTTCAATTCGCCCGTCTGGTTCAATTGCGGTCTGTGGCAGAAGGATGGCCGCCATTCTGATGGTGGCGGCTGGTACTGGGACCCCGCCACGGGCAGCGTGAAACAGGAGACCGAGGCCTACCGTCACCCGCAGTGCTCCGCCTGCTTTATTAACTCCGTCCAAGATAACCTCCCCAGCATCCTCGAATTAGCGAAAACCGAGGGGATGCTCTTCAAGTATGGTTCGGGCACCGGCACGAACCTCTCGCCTCTTCGATCCTCCCTGGAAGGGCTCTCGGGTGGTGGTATGGCCTCGGGTCCTCTGTCTTTCATGAAAGGTTTTGACGCCTTTGCCGGCGTCATCAAGTCCGGAGGCAAGACGCGGCGCGCGGCAAAGATGGTAATCCTCAACATCGACCACCCCGACGTCGTCGATTTCATCGAGTGCAAGGCCAAGGAGGAGCGAAAGGCCAGGGCGCTGATTGATGCCGGCTACGATTCCTCGCTCGATGGGGAGGCATACGCTTCGATTTTCTTCCAAAACGCGAATAACAGTGTGCGCGTCACAGACAAGTTCATGAAGGCTGTGGCTGAGAACCAGGAGTGGGCCACCCGGAACGTCAGGAGCGGCGAGCCGGCACAGACCTACCAGGCACGCGATCTGATGCGCAAGATCGCGGAAGCCGCCTGGCAGTGTGGCGATCCTGGGATGCAGTTCGATTCGACAATCAACAAGTGGCATACCTGCAAGGCGACGGGCCGAATCAACGCTTCGAACCCTTGCAGCGAGTACATGTTCCTGGACGATTCGGCCTGCAACCTGGCTTCGCTGAATCTTATGAAGTTTCTCCTGCCTGATGGGAGATTCGATACTGACGCCTTCTGCCAGGCCGTCGATGTGATGATCACGGCGCAGGAAATACTCGTCGATAACGCAAGCTATCCGACCGAGAAGATTGCTCAGAACTCGCACCACTACCGGCCGCTGGGCCTTGGCTATGCCAATCTGGGTGCGCTGCTGATGGCAAGGGGTCTCCCTTACGACTCCGATGGGGGCCGGAGCTACGCCGCTGCGATCACAGCGCTTATGCAGGGAGAAGCTTACCTAATGTCGTCGCGAATCGCCGAGGTGGTGGGGCCATTTGCGGGCTTCAACCAAAACCGGGGCGCGTTCTTGGAAGTTATTGGTCTGCACAGCAAGGCATTGGAGGGTGTCACCGGATGCGACGTGCCACCGAGCCTCTGGTATGCGAACCAGGAAGTGTGGAGGGAGTGTCTGGCTTCGGGCGTCCAGCACGGCTACCGCAATGCCCAGGTGACAGTGCTCGCTCCGACCGGCACCATCGGGTTCATGATGGACTGCGACACCACGGGTATTGAACCTGACTTGGCCCTCGTGAAGTACAAAAAGCTGGTGGGGGGCGGGCTGATCAAGCTCGTAACGAACGTCGTGCACGCAGCGCTCATAAGGCTGGGCTACAGCGAAGAGCAGACCAGCGAGATCGGCAATTACATCAAGGAGAACGAAACGATCGAAGGCGCACCGAACCTTAAGGCGGAGCATCTTCCGGTTTTCGACTGCTCGCTCATGCCTCTGAACGGCGCTCGCTCGATCCACTACATGGGCCACGTGCGAATGATGGCCGCAGTGCAGCCGTTTCTTTCAGGTGCAATCTCAAAGACAGTCAATCTCCCAACCGCAGCCACAATCGATGACATCGCCACTGTTTACTTGGAGGCTTGGCAGATGGGCCTCAAGGCGGTCGCGGTATACAGGGACGGCTGCAAGCGAACGCAGCCGCTTAGCACGGGAGGGGCGAAGAAGGAGCCCGAGATGCGTGAGTCGGGAGTTCCACTCGATGGTCCCGGCGTACGACCAACGGGGCCGAACCTTGCTGAGGGAGTGAAAGCCTATCGCCGAAGGCTTCCGGACGTAAGGAACGCCGTGGTCCATCATTTCTCGGTGGGTGGGCAGGAGGGCTATCTGACCGTTCTATGAAAGGGGATGTCAAGGGAAAAAGTTCTCCCTCGACTGGGAAGTCGGAGTTTTTGGTCCCGACATCCAGCCCCTTGTGGCGCCCGCGACAAACTTTGTTGACGGGCCCTGGG
>Ga0326727_10018643_pt1 | contig 14126 bp, 13 predicted proteins | sample MB2enrmetagenome_FD_207643 | JGI IMG/M metagenome (GOLD analysis project Ga0326727, IMG submission 207643) | Lab enriched peat soil microbial communities from McLean, Ithaca, NY, United States - MB29MY | ecosystem: Environmental > Terrestrial > Soil > Wetlands > Peat | place: USA: New York...
TCGTCGCCAAGTCTTCACGATATTGCTCGGGAGTCCACATACCGCTGCGAGCCGCGAGCAAAGGACCCAAGTAAGACGTCAGCCCCTCGTAAACCCAGAGCAGATCGGTTTTCATCGGGGCTTCGAAATCGGGTGTGCTCAGATCGGCGGGGCGGCGGAATTTTCCGTTCCAGGAATGAACGAATTCGTGCCCGAGCAGACCGGCAACCTCACGCCTTCCTTCCGGCGTCAGCAGGCTGCGCTCACCGGTGCGGCTGTCGTCGCACTCGTTGTGTTCGAGGCCGAAATGCGCCACGTGGTCGCTTAAGGCGAGCAGGAAGTGGTAGTCGCGATAATGGCGCGCCCCAAAGACCTTGCCGGTTTCCGCCACCATGTTGGTGAAGTCCTTCTGGACTTCGGGGGACATCTCGAGCGCCGCAGCGCTGTCGGCCACAAGGTCAATTTCGTGGTGGATCGGTTCATTGGGGGGCGTGACATCCACCGCGCGGTAGTACTCGCCGGCGATGACGGGCGAATCTACCAAGCGGTCGAATGGGACCGGTTTGAAAGTCACCTCGTCACCCGCCGCGTTCTCCACGGGCAAAGGGGTTCCGAATTTCCAGCCGGAGGGCAAGCGCAATGTGGGATTGAAGGTGATATTCTCCGCCGGAATCCCCGCAGGATAAAGCACGTTTTGGTTCCAACTGACGATCACCAATTTGTCGGTGGCTGATCCGCCCCCGCTAAAAGCCCCACTGCTGGGTTCGAGATAGTCGAACGCGACCTCCAAGCGTTCCACGCCTGAGGGCACGTCCAGATGGAAGGTAAATCCGTCGAGCAGGTCGCGCCTCCAAGGAAGGGTCTTGCCATTGGCCGAGAACGTAAGCCCGGCAACGTTGCCCACCGGACCCGAGGGCGTATGCTCGCCGGGGATCCACTTTGGGTAATAAAGCGTGAGAGGTCCGGGTTTGACGGGCACGACCATGTGGGTGCGAAGGATCTTATCCGGCGTGCGGGTGGCATCGACGGCCAAATTGATTGTCACGGAAGACTGGGCGAGCAGGGAAGCCACGCCCCATACCACGAACTCAAGCAACAGGATTGGTAAACGTGCGCGGATCGAATTCATCAAATTGTCCTTTTATTCGGAGGATCACGACCACAAGCTGGGCTGCGAAGCCGAAAAGCGAAAGACGGAAATGACCATGCGGAATTTCCGCTTTCCCCAGCAAGGAATGCTACCCTTGGTAGGCGTCTGCGTCAACGCCACGCGGTGGCTTTGCTTCAAGTGGCGCGATACGATCGGCATCGCCAAGGTCGAGCCGGTTCCTGCCGGTGTGGATTACGATTTGTGGACCGGCCCGGCTCCCTGGAAGCCTTTTACCCGCAACCGCTTTCATTATAACTGGCACTGGATATGGGACACAGGCAGCGGTGACGTGGGCAATCAAGGCGTGCATGAGATGGATCTGGCCCGGTGGGCGCTGGGCGTAGAGTTCCCCAACAAAACACCGGCCATCGGCGGCCATGTTATGTTTAAAGACGATCAGGAGACCCCCAATATTTTGAACTGCTCGTTCGAGTTCGACATGCCGGATGGAACCCGCCGCATTCTGGAATTCGAAGTCCGCCATTGGATGACCAATACGGAAGCGGCCATCGGCCTGCCCGGCTTTGGAGCAGGCGCGGCAAACCTGCCGGAAACGGCGGGCCAAACCCACATTCCACAACCAAAGGCCCTGTGCGGGAATCTGATTTACGGCTCCAAGGGATATATGGCGATGACCGGCTACGAATCCTATCGGACCTTTCTCGGGGAGGATAATGAGCCCGGCCCCAGCGCCACGCGCTCCGGGGACCGATGGGCGAATTTCATTCATTGCGTCCGCACGCGCAAGAAAGAAGATATCCTGGCGCCCATCGAGGAAGGCCACATCACCGCCACCTTGATTCACCTTGCGAACACATCCTACCGGCTGGGACGCACGCTGAAGTTCGATCCCGTAAACCAAAGGGTGGTCGGCGACGAAGAAGCCAACCGTTACCTGCGCGGTGAGGACCGCGGCTTCCGCCAGCCGTTTACGATTCCGGAAAATGTGTAGACACCAGACGCGATAGGCTCGAGACCGGCGGAGTCACAATTTGGTAGTGCTGAGGGGGATAAGTGGGTTCTCCTCCTGGGGGCAATTTGTCCGCACTCATCACTTCAGAGAGCCGAACACGCATTCGCCGCCCCGCCCAAGTATGCTAACCTTTTGATGCGGACCTACTAACATGCAGAGAGACTTGAGCGCATTGGCGGGGCAAACCTACGATATCGCCATTATCGGCGGCGGGATCAACGGGGCGGCGGCGGCACGGGAAGCGGCGCTACGCGGCCTGAAGGTGGCGCTGGTTGACGCGCGCGATTTTTCGGCCGGCACCTCCAGCCGTTCGTCGAAGTTAATCCATGGCGGGTTGCGCTATCTCGAGCAGTTCAGTTTCAAGCTCGTGCACGAATCCCGCACGGAGCGGCGCACGCTGCTCGCCCTGGCGCCTCACTTGGCATGTCCCTTGCCTTTCGTCCTGCCGATCTATCGCGGCGACCCTTACTATCCGCTCAAGATTCGTGTGGGGCTTTCGATTTACGACCTGCTCGGCAATCTGGGTCGCGCCGACCGCCATCGGATGTTAAGCCGCGAGGAGGCCCTGCGGCTCATTCCCGCGCTGCGATCAGAAGACCTGCGGGCGGCAGCGGTTTACTACGACTCCGAAACGGATGATGCGCGCCTGACGCTGGAAATGATCCTGGCCGCCGCCGAGTGTGGCGCCACCGTGGCGAATTACGCGGAGATTCGCGCGCTCCAGGCTTCCGCGCCAGGGCAATCTCCCGCCATCGTTTCCGCGGAAGTCGAGGACGGCCTCACTGGTCGCCGCTACGAGCTCGCGGCGCGCTTTTGGGTGAATGCCGCTGGGCCGTGGGTGGATCACGTGCGCGCTCTCTTGCCCGGGTTCGATGGCGCCAAAACCGTCCGGCTCACCAAAGGCACACACTTGATCCTGCCGGGAGTGGACCCGGACCATGCGCTCTTTGCCGCCATTCGTCCCGGCGAGCGGATTTTTCTGATGCTGCCCTGGCACGGCCACGCCCTGCTGGGAACCACGGACACGGACTTTGACGGCGACCCCTCGAGCGTGCAGCCCGACGGCGCCGATGTTGATTACCTGCTTGCCGCCGTGAACCGCATATTGCGCCAGCCGCTTACCGCCGGCGACGTGCTGGGCAGCTTCGCGGGGTTGCGCGCCCTGGCGATTGAGCCCGGCCGGAGCCCTTCCGAAAACACTCGCGAGTATCGCTTTCACGAAGAATCCGGGATCAAGAACTTCATTTCCATTTGCGGGGGAAAGCTGACGACCGCCCGCGCGCTGGGCGAAAAGCTGGTGGACCGTATCGCCGGGCAATTGGGCGTTGCCATCGCTTCTGCCCAGTCGAGCCGGACGACTCCGCTGCCGGGGGGAAACACGGGGCCCTTTGAGGATTTCGTCAGAAAGGCAACGGACGAGGCCGGGAAGGATTTCGGTGTTCCGGCGCAAATCGCCGAACGGATCGTTCGCACTTACGGCAGCCGCTGGCAACAGGTGCTGGGGCCGATTCGTGAAAGCCCCGCCCTCGCCGAGCCGCTCGCGGGGAATCCCCCACTACTCACGGCAGAGGTCCAGTTCGCCATCCGTCACGAAATGGCGGCGAACGTGGATGACTTCCTCATGCGGCGCTCCGGTCTGAACTGGCTTGCGGCGTGCTCGTTGCGGGCGGCGGCTCCCGCCGTCGCGGAGATCTTTGCACGTGAACTGGGCTGGAGCCCCGAGCGCCGGCAAGCCTCGCTCGCGGCCTTCGCGTGTTGTTGTCATGCGCCGACCAGTTCCTAACGCCTTAAACTGACGTGACTGCTTTCTCACCCATCCTGAAGCGCGTTCTCGATCGTCGCCCTGCGCCGCTCGTTTGGCCGCCCCTCAAGATCGGCCATCGCGGCGCGGCGGGCGAAGCGCCGGAGAATACCCTGGCTTCGTTCGAACTGGCCTGGCGCCAGGGCGCGGACGGAATTGAGTTTGACGTTCAGCTTTCCGCCGACGACGTTCCGATGGTCATTCACGACGCCCATCTGACTCGCACCACCTCCGGGAGTGGTTGGGTGTGCGAACATCGGGCGAGTGTGCTGCGCCGCCTCGATGCGGGGTCCTGGTTCAATCGCCGTTATCGCCTCCGCGCGCGCGAACGTTACGCGGGAGCGCGCATTCCCCTCCTGACGGAAGTTCTCCAATGGGTCAAAGCGCGGCAGTGCCTGGCTTTGGTCGAGATCAAAGACTACCGGCCGGGCGTAGCGGCAAAGGTCATCCAGGAAATCGAGCGCGCCGGCCTTTGGCATTTGACGCGGGTGGTTTCCTTCGACTTGCCGTCGCTTCAGCAGGTGAGGGAATTGAGCGAGCAGGCGCGTCTTGGGCTGGACTTCTCCGGCCGCCTGCTGCCGATTCGCCGGGCTCTCGCCCTCGGCGCGGAGGCGCTGCTGCCGCACTGGGCGATTGCCTCGCGGGGACTCATTCGCCGCGCCCACCGCGAGGGGTTGCAAGTTATCTCCTGGACAGTTAATTACCCGCTGCACATGCGCCGCAAGATTCTGGATGGTGTGGACGGCCTTATCACCAATTACCCGGCCAGACTCACAGAAGTCTTGGAGCGCATCGAGCCGGCACGGCCCGAATTGCAACGGTGAGGTTCGGCCCCCTTCCTGGAACTCACTCCAAGATTTTGGGCCCCAAACCCAGGGCACTGAAGCCACTTGCAGAGGGGCAATTGGAGTAAAATAGCGAATTCAGAGCTTCCGGACGCGGGGAGAATCTCCGCTGATTCAAACACCGGCATGAAAGCGCGAATGGGCATAGCATCATCCGGAGAAGGCCGGACCAAGAAAGCAGGGGGAAACTGGAAAGCAATTCCCGCCATCCTGGTATTGGCCGCCATGGCCGTGGGAGCGGGTGCCCTTCGCGCTCCGGCCCAACAAGTTACACCCCCGGCGGCGCCCACCATCCATCCAGGGGAAAGCGCACCTCCCGCGAAAGCGTCCACCCTTCACGCAACCGTCGAACTCGTTAACGTACCCGTGACCGCTTCGACCAAACATGGGCAGCGGGTTATTGATCTCAGCGTGGAGGATGTGAAGGTATTTGAAGACGACGTGGAGCAGAAAATCACCCACTTCGAGCGGGAAACCCGCACGCCTCTCCGCATCGGTTTGATCATCGACACCAGCAATTCTGCACGCAGCCGATTATCGTACGAAAAGGATGCGGCCCAGCAGTTTGTCGACGTGGTCCTGCGCAATGGAGGCACAAAGAACCAGGTATTCCTCGAGACCTTCGACGCTTCCAGCTCCATAATCCAGGACTTTACCAACGACCCGGACGTGCTGAGTGATAAGATCCAGGAACTTAAATCCGGCGGGGGAAAGGCCCTTTATGATGCCATCTACTCTGCTTGCCAGGAGAAAATGCTCAAGACCGGGCCGCCGGAAGAGATACGGCGGATCTTAATCGTCGTAAGCGATGGCTTGGATGTTCAAAGCCGGCACACGCTGGACCAGGCCGTTTCAATGGCGCGTATGGCCGAGACCATGATCTATACGGTCGGCACGGCCGCCTATGGCTTTTCGAATCCCGGAGACAAACTTCTTGAAGACATGTCCACCGAAACCGGTGGCTACCCTTCATTCCCTTTGCGCGATGCCCCGGGCACCGACCTGGAGTCGGGTTACCTTTCCCATAATCAGATCGGGGATACTTCCCAAAACAAAAGTTTAGGGGCGGAAACGGGAAAGCTTTCCTCGGAACGATTGATCAACCTGGTTGGCGCGTTGCAAGCCATCGCGCGTGATTTGGACGAACAATACACAATTGGCTATAAGCCGTTGCGAGACGCCCTCGACGGAACTTACCGGTCCATTAAAGTTGTGACCACCCGCCGCGGAGTTACGCTGCGTTGGAAGCCCGGGTACTTTGCCCGGGCCGAGTGATGGGAGCTTGCCGGGATTTCCGTGCAAAACCCTAAAGCTTCGCCCTCCTGCACAGTTCCCTGAGGCGCAACTCTTCAAATCAGGACACTAACCAAGATCGGGCAATACGCATTAACGGCAGATGTTGTCGCGCTTTGCTGGCTTGGTTATAATCCCGCGCAGGCAATCGCCACCTATGGCCAAGACGGCTCCCAAGATCGCCAAGAAGTTTTTGATCACAGGCCGCGTCCAGGGCGTCGGATATCGCTATTTCGCGGAGCGTTGGGCCTCGCAACTCGGCATCTGCGGATACGTGAAGAACCTCTGGGACGGTAACGTGGAGGTCTACGCCATTGGCGAGGCGACAGCTCTGGAAGAACTGAAGCGTCAACTGGCAGAGGGTCCGCGCAGCGCGCGCGTTGCCGCTGTCGATGAATCGGACGAACCCGTGGACAAGCGGTACAATCGCTTTATGATTGAGGGTGGATGGTAGAATCGGAAAGGGTGAATAGCAAATGGTGAATTATGAATCTTGAATTATGAATTACAAATCCTTCTGCGCCGTCGATTGAAGAGCGCTTTGCTTCACTATTTACAATTCACTATTTACCATTCCTTGGAGGACATGTGATCGATCTCAAGAAACTGATTCGCGAGATCCCCGACTATCCCAAGCCGGGGATCCTCTTTTACGACATCACCACGTTGCTGAAAGACCCGGTGGGCCTGCACTGGGCCGTCGACATCCTCGCCAATACCTTTCTGGCGCAGAAAATTGATCGGGTCATCGGGATTGAAGCGCGCGGGTTTATCTTCGCGCCCATGGTGGCCTACCGTCTGAACGCGGGGTTTGTGCCGGCTCGCAAGCCTAACAAGTTGCCCGCTGACCGCGCCGCAATGCCTTACAGCCTCGAATATGGAAAAGATGCGATCGAAATTCACCGCGATGCCATCAGCCCGGGACAGGAAGTGCTGATCATCGATGACCTGCTGGCCACCGGGGGAACCGCCGCCGCCACCGCTCGCCTGGTGGAATCACTGGGCGGACGCGTGGCCGGAATCGGATTCGTGATTGAACTGGAAGAGTTGAAAGGGCGCGAAAAACTGAGCCAGTACGCGGTGCATTCAATTCTGAAGTATTGAGGAAAAGCAGTCGATAGTTGATAGTCGATAGTTGAAAGTCAAAAGTCGAAAGTGACCAACCTGTGCTTTCGACTATCAACTATCGACTATCAACTATCGACTGTCTTCCAGCGTCTTCAGGATCGCGTCGAGAAAAAAGCCTTCCGGCAGAGAGCCTTCGACATAAGCCCCGTCATTGATGATGGTCCTGGGGACGGCGAAAACGCGAAACCTTTCGGCGAGGTCCGGAAATTCGGTGGCTTCTATGCCATCCGCGCGGACGAGGTCGCTCTCCATGGCGAACTGGTAAGCCAGGCGCACGGCCGGCGGGCAATGGGGTCAAGTCGGCGTGGTAAACACTTGCAGGTGGAGCGGCTGGGTAAGTTGGGCGAGCTTTTCGCGGCTTTCGGGCTGCAATCCCGAATCCCCCTTTGAAACAGCCAGGATCGCGTCGAGCAGGGCCGCGAACTCGTACCCGGCGGGCAGGCCATAAAAGCGAATGCCGTAATCCTTGGCGTTGCCGATGACGGTGGCTGGGACCTTATCGACCGCATACTCAGAGACTTTTTCCTTGGCGACCAGAAAGTTGTAGGTCTCGAGAGAGAGCTTGTTGGAAATTTGCGTCAACTCCTCGAGCAACTGCTTGGCTTCGCGGCCATATTGGAGATTCAACTCTTGGGTAAAATGAACCAACCTTACGGGGTTGGTCATCCCCTCAAGCCTTTCGCGGATTTCCGCCACATCTGTATCGCGAAGCAATGCCATGGGTTCTCCTTGACGAATTACAATGAAGACATACAGGGCCAACGCGCCTGGGCCCGCCTGCTGTCTAATAATTCAGATGCGCGAGGAAGGGAAGAGGTTCGGGAGATGAGTTCCCCGTGGCTTTGGGGTGCGGGCGGGCAAGAATTCCTCTTCACCAATACAAAATGATAGGCTACAACCGGGGTGTAAGGATTGTCACCCGTCAAGCTATGCGGCCGGCGGGAAGGGGAGCGCGCCCCGCGCGCAGGGGAGGGACTGAGTTGACTCCTAACGGTGCTGGACAGTTATTCCCGCCCGCGCCTCGGCGCCCGGCGGGCGGAGGAAGGAGTGAGGAATAATGCCACGGCTGTCTGGGCTAGTTTTCCGCTTCCGCGTCGAACCCGAACTTCTTCATCTTATAACGCAGCGCGTCGCGGGAAATATCCAGCAGTTTGGCGGCGTGGGTCTGATTGCCGGCGGTTTGCTTGAGCGCCAGGCCCACCAGTTCGCGCTCCACTTCCTCGAGCGAGGTGCCCTGCTTGGGCAGTTCCAGCACCGGGATCATCCTTCCCGAAGGCAGTGGCCGCCATGATGCGGTGGGGTTGCTGACCATCAGGGGAGTATCCGTGGACTCTCCTTCCGGCACGCTCACGGGCATGGAGTTATCGTACCCTAGCGCTTGCCCGGACACCTGAATCGGCAGGTAAGTAGGGCGAATGTAATCTGACTCCTCCAGGATCATGGCGCGCTCCACGGCGTTCTTCAATTCGCGCACATTGCCGGGCCAGTCGTATTGGAGCAGCAGTTCGCGGGTCTCTTGGGTGATGCCTTTTACCATCTTCCGAAAACGGAAATTGTAGCGTTCAATGAAGAATTCAACGAGGGGCAGGACATCCTCCTTGCGATGCCGCAAGGGGGGAATAAAGATGGGGATGATACTGAGCCGGTAGAACAAGTCCTGGCGGAAGGTCCCCTCCCGCACGCCTTGCTCCAGATCACGATTGGAGGCGGCGATGACGCGGATATCCACACCGATATCCTTCACGCCGCCGATGCGGCGGATGGTCTGCTCTTCCAGCGCGCGCAGGAGCTTGGCCTGAAGATACGTGGACATCTCCCCGATTTCATCCAGGAAGAGCGTGCCGCCGTCGGCGACTTCAAACAGCCCCTTCTTCTGCGCCTTGGCGTCGGTAAAGGCGCCGCGCTCGTGCCCGAAGAGTTCGGCTTCCATCAAGGTCTCGGGAATGGCCGAGCAGTTGATGGCGACGAAGGGCTTATCGGCGCGGACGCTGTCGTAGTGGATGGCCTTGGCGACCAGGTCCTTTCCTGTGCCGCTCTCCCCCTGGATGAGCACGGTGGAGGTTTCGCTCACAGCCACCTTGCGGACAAAGTTCATCAACTCCAGCATGCGGGGAGATTTCCCCACCACTTCGTGGTAGCCGGAGCGCTTGCGCACCTCGTCGCGCAGGCTGTCGCGTTCTGAGCGCAAGCGTGAGCGGTCGATGGCATTGGCCAGGGTGATTTGCAGCTCATCGAAATCGAGCGGCTTCTTGATGAAGTCGAGCGCGCCCAGTTTGATGGCCGTTTTGATGTCATCCAACTGCGGGTCGCCCGTAATCATGATGACAGGGATGGAAAGGTTGTTCTGCTTAATCTCGCGCAGGACTTCGATGCCACTCAAATCCGGCAGCCGCACGTCGAGCAGGATGAGGTCGGGTGTCTCCGCGCGAATCTGCGCCAGCCCGCCGGTGCCGCTTTCGGCCTCGATGGCGGTGTAACCCCACTCTTCCAACTGCCGGCGCACAGACCAGCGGATCAGTTTTTCGTCATCTACGATCAGAACTTTTTCATTGGGCATAAATTTCTTTAGCTTCCTCGACGGCCTCGCGCATCGGAAGGCGAATGATAAAGCGGCTCCCCTTATTGACTTCGCTCTCAGCCGTAAGCGTCCCGCCGTGCTGGCTGATAATGCGCCGGCAGAGTGAAAGCCCCAAACCCGTACCGCCCCGCTTGGTGGTGTAGAAGGGCCGGAAGATCTTCTCGATTTGCTCGCGCGAAATTCCCCCACCCGTATCACTGACAGAGATTTCAATGTAATTGGGGCGATTCGGCGCGCCTGAGCCGCCCAGGACTCGGGCCTGGATCGCTATCTTACCCTCTTGGTCAAGCGCTTGGATACCATTGAGCACCAAATTCAGCAACACCTGGTGCAATTGTTCGGGATCCATGCGGAAACGCGGGAGGGGGGAAGGGATTTGGATGGAGAACTCCACGTTCTTGCTGCCGATCTGCTGGCGAGCAAGCTGCAAGGTGTGCGCCACCGTGTCCTTCAAATCCGCCATGCCGAATTGCGGTGCTTTGGGGCGCGCGTAAGTCAGAAGATCGTTCAACACTTTCTCAATGCGCCGCACCTCCTGCCGGAGGTCATCCAGGATTTCGCGGTCGGGGTGATCCTTGGGGAAATCCTTGCTGATAATCTCGATAGCGCCGGCGATGCCCGCCAAAGGGTTGCGGATTTCATGCGCCACGCCGGCGGCCAGTTCCCCCATGGTTGCCAAGTGTTCCGCTTGTACCATTTCGGTATCGTGGACGCGCTGGCAGTGATCGCAGAACTCGCGCCAGTTCTCGGTGAGCGAGCGAATTTCGTTTTCGAGCGCCACAGTGCTGTTGGGAGGTGGTGCGATCTGAACCAGCGAGGGATAGGTGGGGGCAATCTTGCTGATGACTCCCCGTAAGTCGCTCAGAACTGCCCATGACTGGCGCTCCTGGTAAATGAGCATCGCTGTGGCGGCAGAGAGTGCGGCCAGCAGCGCCACCGCCAGCCCTACCGTGAGGGTCAGACCATGCCGATAGCCTTCCCAGCTCACCAGCAAAATGATTCCTGCCAGCGAGGTCGCCAGCACAACCAGGTTCTGGTGGAAGGTGGGCGGAAACCGCAAAAGACGTTTTAGCCGTGCCCGGTCCAATGTTATGATATTTCCTTTTCAGTGGCACTCAGTGACTAATTTTACCACAAGGCTCATAAGGTGACCAGAAAGCCCGAAAGCTTCTTCGAGGAGATGAAGCGGTACGTCGGCTTCAGCGAAGAGGATGCTCGCTTGCTTCAAGCTGTCGCTGCGCGCATGGACCCCTACTTGGCAGGCATGTCGGCGCGCTTTTACGACCAGATAACCCATCACCCTGAAGCAGGCAAGGTCTTCACCGGGGGCCAGGAACAGATTGACCGCTTGAAGCGCACGCTGCAAGTTTGGGCGAAGCGCTTGTTCCGAGGCCCCTTCGATGAGGATTACGCTGCGGAGCGGTACAAAATCGGCGTACGCCACGTGCTGATCGGCCTGCCCCAGCGTTACATGATCAGCGCGATGGGCGTGATGCGCACCCACCTTCAGCAAAGCCTGGGTGAAGTCTATCCCTCCGAGCCCGCCCAACTGGAAATCACTCGGCTCGCCCTGGACAAAATTCTGAACGTCGACCTGAACATGATGTGCGAGTCCTATTTCCAGGAGAGTATGCGCTACTTGCGCGAATTGAACCGGAGATTGGAACGTGCCAACCTGGAATTGGCGGAACTGAGCCACGTCAAGACCGAGTTCCTGGCCACCACCTCGCACGAATTACGCACCCCGCTCAATTCCATTCTGGGGTTCACGCGTCTCATTCTCGATGGCCTGTGCGACAGCCGCGATGAGGAACGTGAATTGCTTCGCGATGTCTATTCCAGCGCCGAACACCTGCTTTCCATTGTCAACGACCTGCTGGACGTGGCCAAGATCGAAGCGGGCAAACTGCGCTTGGCTCCGGAGACCGTCGACTTGAAGTCCGTGATCCAAGAAGCCAAAGCCGTGGTGAGTGTCCAGGCGGCAGCCAAGCACCTGACGCTTGTTGATGAGACGGAGGCGGCGCCGTTGCCTCTGGTCATGGCAGACCAAGCGCGCGCCAAACAAGTTCTGATCAATGTGTTGAGTAATTCGGTGAAGTTCACCGACAAGGGATGGATCACGCTGCGCGGACGATCTTTCCCCGAGCGCGGTTTTGTGGAGTTGGAAGTCCAGGATACGGGTGTCGGCATTGCTCCGTCAAAGCAGCGGCACTTGTTCGAAAAGTTCCAACAGTTGGACAGCACCTTCACTCGCCAGCAAGGGGGCAGCGGCCTGGGACTGGCGATCTGCCGTAGCCTGGTGGAAATGATGGGCGGGCGCATTAAGCTTTGGAGCGCGGGTGCAGGTTGCGGGACCACGGTGACGTTTTCGCTTCCCGTGCAGCGGGAACAAGGAGACGCCGTGCACGTGAAGGGCAAAGAAGCCCTGTTGGCGGTGGGGGATGAGAGTGGCGCAAGAGTTCTCGTGGTCGATAACGATCCGCAATTCCGCCACTTCTTCAAGACGCTGCTGACCAAGCACGGCTACTATGTTTTGACGGCGGCTACGGCGGACGACGGGCTCGATGCCGCGCGCCGCTTTCGCCCGCAGGTGGTCATTGTGGATTTGGCCCTGCCCCAGCGGCCGGGGGCAGAACTCGGAGACGGCGCAGATTTGGTCGCCCAACTCCAAACGGGCGCGTTGATTCGCGAGATCTACTGCTTTATGGTCACCGGATACGACCCCTCGGAAGTTCGCGAGCGGCTCTCGCTTCTCCAGATCACGCCGGAGATTTGGCTAAAGCCCTTGGAGGGCGAGCGATTCCTGGCGCGGCTGGAAGAAATTCTGCGCGGGTCAATGCGGGCGGCTGGGAACGACAGTAGGCTGTAGGCAGTGAGTGGATGGTGATTAGGACAAGCTCCTTCGCCCGCCCGGGACAGAGGGAAACCCGGCACCTGGCACCTGAAACCTGAGACCTTTTCCTGGACTCATGATGCTTCGCATTCTCGTGGTGGAAGATAATCCCTTGGTCGCCAAGTTCTATCGTTTGGCGCTGGAGCGCGCCGGCGGTTTCCAAGTCAGCTTCAACGAAGACGTGGAGGCCATCCTGGCGCAGGTCGCAGCCTCCGCTTTCGACGCGCTGATCCTGGATGTCTCCCTGCGCAACTGCCGCTATCGGGGGCGTCCGGTCGATGGACTGGAACTCGCACAACTGATTCGCGAAATCCCTGAGGGGAAGTCGCTGCCCATTCTGCTCGCCACCGCTCACGCCATGGAAGGCGATCGCCAACGCCTTCTTGCCGCCTCAGGCGCCAACGCCTATTTGGAAAAACCCATTTACGATCCCAACATCCTCGTCACCAAGATTCGGGAGATGGTGGGACAGTAGCCAATCTTTCCCGCATTTTTGCTTCACAATCCCCCATAGCCTATTTTAGATTGTGGATACTCCACCACAGCCCCCTACAGCCCAGTATAGCCCGGCAGGTTCTTCCCGAGAACAGGCTAACTCTTTTACTTTTAGATGCTTACAGAAGGTACGCTTCTGTCCCCTTTGTTTTCAAAGACTTATCAACATAGACCTTCAGTTTGGTGAACATCCCGAAGCAAAAACTCTGCCTTACGTCAAAATCTCGCTGGAGGGGATAAAAGAAGCGAGGGCGCGGGTTTAGGGGACTCACGCCCCAGTCCGCCGCTGATGGCGACGTCATTTTCACACCTACGCTCACACGCCTTCGCCCTTGGCGGGCTCAGGAGCGTGCCGGACTAGCTGCCAGGGCCAGGGAAATCGTTACGGCTGAAAATCAGCCCGTTACGACGACACTAATCTCGTAGGAGGCGTGCGGCTTCTCGGCCGGCTCAAATCGTCGCCGTTGAATAAACCGAACGAGGGTGTGGCCGGGAGCGATAGCGGTTAGCTTGAATCTTTGATCCAGGCTTCCTGCTACCGGCACGGCCACTTCCTCTCGCGAATAGAGAATCTCTTCGACCACGGCGATCTGCGGGTCAATGGATTGCAATATCCACTGATATCCGGCAGATGCAAGACCGTGAAGACTGATGAGGTGACTCTCTCCCTGCTTCAGGGTTATTGTTTCCATTCCTTCATCACGCTGACACTACTTGACGGTGGAACCAAAAACAGGACCAGCATGCCAGGTTAAATCTGAAGCATAACGCCAGAAATGCTGGAGCGAACCATCATTCAGCAAGGCAACAACTTCCAGATCGAAACCAAAGCTCGACTGAATCAGGCCCAGAACTTGCTTCACATTTTGACCAAAAGATGCGCTCATCGACCAGGTCGATGCCGGATTCTCCGGACTGCCCTTCCACCAGTGCTGAATAGCACCATTCACCGCCACGCACAATTCGTAGTTACCAGCTACCGTCTCATCCG
>Ga0326727_10018644_pt1 | contig 14124 bp, 13 predicted proteins | sample MB2enrmetagenome_FD_207643 | JGI IMG/M metagenome (GOLD analysis project Ga0326727, IMG submission 207643) | Lab enriched peat soil microbial communities from McLean, Ithaca, NY, United States - MB29MY | ecosystem: Environmental > Terrestrial > Soil > Wetlands > Peat | place: USA: New York...
CGGTTACTCGCTCGAAACACAAGAACTTGCCTCTCAGACGCTCGATTCTCAGCCCAGCGATTTGGCGTGAACTGGAGTGGAATTGCTGAGGTCAGTCGATTCGCTGTCTTGAGGCAATTTCGGCCGCAGCCACCCATTCCTGTAGATGGAAAAATATGATTTCAGAAGGGATGATCGTGCGCACGGATAGCGACGGACGCGACATCTCGCATTTCTCGTTTTTTTTCTTGACACCAAATCGTTTATCACCATATTCTGCTTTCACAGAGCTTCCATGTTCCCCGGACGCCCCGTTCCAAAAGCAAAAGTCGGACTGGATATCAGTGCAAGCGAAGACGGTTACATTGTTTTCCAGCCGGAGTTGGATCGCGTTCATTTTCTCAATCACAGCGCGGTTCTGATTCTCGAGTTGTGCACGGGCAAAAACTCGGCGCGCGAGATCGCAGAGCTTGTTCAGCAGGCATACGCCTTGCCGGACCCGCCCTTTGCCAAGGTCGACGAGGCGGTTGCGAATCTCAAAGAACTAGGGCTCCTGGAATTGGATTAGCGAGGAGGGTTCCATGGCCAACGACGAAAGCAGCAATCGGATCTTCGATCAATTGGATCCAAGCCGGCGAGATTTTGTGAAACGTGTGCTGGCAGGCGCGGCATTCGCGGCACCGGTGATTGCAACGTTCTCGATCGAGAGTTTGGGTGTCACTGCGGCCTACGCGCAGGGCGCCTCCGGATCATCATCCGTGTCTTCTAGCGCGCCTTCGGGTTCGAACCCTGGTGCGAGCTCCGGTCCCTGCTTGCAGGATCTCGGCTACGTCGGCCCGGAACGGTTTGAGGCCCACGTGGCGGATACGAGCGGCAATACTCGTGTGAACGGCGAATTGGCGATCAAGATTGACGGCGACTACGACGCCGCGCGGTCCGCGGAAGTCAGACTGGACATGACCAGGGACTCCGTGGTCACTTCAGCGTATCTCGCCATCAACGGCGTGAATGTCGTGAATCTTCCGCTTGTTGAGCACCATGAAGCGGACCCGCATTACTACACCGGCAAGATCTGCTCCTCCGACATCATGAACCTGTGCGATTTTGACGCTCTACTGCAGTCACTTGCGTCGCAACTGGTGACGGCCTTCGTCCTGGGCACTTATCTCGGAACCTCGTTCTCCGCCCAGGGTGCGGTCGTGCCGGCTTCTGGTGGCGCGATCATCCAGATCAAACCGTAATGTGCGATGAGCGGCTGCACGTACGAATCACGGCGCTGTGAATTCTGGACGCAGGACGATGAATATGTACGCCCTGCATGCTGCACTCAACATCTGAGGGATCTTCTTTTCTTTACCCGTGATCTGCTGGAACGACACGGCATCCCGCATTGGCTGGATTTCGGCGCTTTGCTGGGCGCGGCGCGCACGGGCGAGTTCATCCCCTGGGACTCGGATGTGGATTTCGGCATCTTGTGCCACGATTTTGAACGCGTTCGCGAGCTCGATGACGAGGTTGCCCGAGCCGGCCACTTCCTGGACATGCGCAATCCGCTGGTCTGGCGCATCCAGTTGAGCGCCACCAATACCCTGCACGCCGATATCTTTCCCTGGAGGGAGGAGAATGGCGTTCTCAAGATGCGTTGGCCGGGCTACCCGGAGGAATGCTGGTCTTTTCCCCGCCAAATGCTCGAGGACGCGCAGGTGGTGGAGCTGTACGGCCATTCCTTCCCGGCGCCCGCTCCTCTTGACGAATTCCTCGAACGCTATCGCTACGGACCCGAGTACCGGATTGCGCTCCGGCCCGAGGAACTTGCCCTGCGGGCGCGGATTGCTCCTGCAATGAGGATGTTCCTCGCCGGCCGCATGTTTCATGACCGGCTGCGGCGAAACCTCGGTCTGCTTCGTGAAGCGCTTGATGCCACGCCGTTTCGCGGTTGCTACCGTATGACCATGGAGCCGGCGCTCGTGGAACGGGCAATCTCCGGCCGGGGCGCGGACGATGCGCCGGACGCGGGATTCGGATATTGCAATAGAGATCGCGCGCTCTTTCTCGATGCGCTTCCAGCTCTCGAAGCGGCGGGGTTCTTTCCTATTCGCGGATTCCGGGCCGGCGATGGCGATATCGCGCACCACCGGCTGGTCAAAGATGGCGCGCGCTTCGATTTCGCCGCATCCGAACAGCCGGGCGGCGCGTCATGAAAGCCATTGTGCTTGCTGCGGGGCAGGGCGCGCGACTGCGCCCGCTGACCGATCGCGTCCATAAGAGCCTGCTGCCGGTGGGAGACAACACCATCCTCGGCCGCATTATCGATGGGCTGCTCGAGATTCAATTACGAGACATTCTGGTGGTGACCGGCTATCGCTCCGCCGAAGTGGAGGCATATCTTGCCGAGCGTTACCCGGATCTTGCAATCCGTTTTGTCAATAACGCACGATATCGCGAGACCAACAATATCGTTTCCCTGGCCATGGCGCTCGATCATATGGAGATCGATTCCGACGTCATCCTGGTGGAATGCGACGTTTTGTTCGATCCGTCGATACTGGCTCGCCTGCAATCGCCGGAGCGAGGCAACATCGCCCTCGTCGATCGCTATCGCCCAGGCATGGACGGCACCGTGGTGAGCGTCGAAGGGGGCATCGTCACGCAGGTCTTTCCGCCGCACCTGCAAACCGAGGCGTTCGATTATTCCAACAAGTACAAGACTCTCAACATCTACCGCTTCGATCGCGATTTCTCCCGGCAACGCCTGCAACCGCTGCTCTCCTGTTATGCCAACGTGATCGATAGCGGCTGCTATTACGAACTGGTGCTAGGAATGCTGATCAATATGCAGCGCGAAACCGTACGCGCAGAAGTCATCGACGGCAGCCAATGGGCCGAGGTAGACGATCCCAACGACCTGGCCGCGGCGCGCTTTACGTTCGAGCCCGAGGAGCGCGGGCAAATACTGGATCACGCCAAGGGCGGGCTCTGGAACTTCTCCGTGCTGGATTTCAGCTTCATGCGCAATATGTACTTTCCCACCGACGCCATGATTGCTGCCATGCGGCGCGCCTTGCCGGCCCTGGTCCGCTCGTACGGCTCGGCGCAGGAGGTTCTCAACGAAAAGCTCGCCTATGTCTTGCAATGCCGTCCCGAGCGTGTGCAATGCCTGCACGGCGCTAGCCAGATCTATCCCCGGCTGTCTGAGTTGTTGCACCCCCGCCGCACCCTCATTCCGGCCCCGACGTTTGGCGAGTACTCGCGCTGGCTGGGGCAGAGCGAAGAGTACTTCGATGCTGTCGGAGTGGACTGCGAAGCTCTGGCCGCCCGCGCCCGCAACTTCAATCTTGTGGTCGTGGTAAACCCCAATAACCCAACTGGAACGGTGCTTTCTACGGAATGGCTGCACGCGCTGGCGGTCCAAAACCCGCAGACAACTTTTCTTGTGGACGAATCCTTCGCCGATTTTGCGGGCCAGCCTACGCTTCTTGACCGCCTGGAAAGCGCTCCGCTTGACAATGTGCTGATTGCGGCAAGCCTCAGCAAATCGCTGGGCGCTCCGGGGCTGCGTCTGGGCTATGTTTATAGCTGCGATTCGGAGCTGGCAGCCCGCATCGGGGCCGGCATTCCCATCTGGAATCTCGGAGCGCCGGCTGAGTTTCTGCTGGAGATTGTGCTCAAGTTCAAGCCTGAACTGGCCGCGTCTTTCGCTCGCACTGCAGCCGACCGCTGCGAGCTTCAGGCTTCGCTCGAGAGCATCCGCGGCATACTCCAGGTTTTTCCCAGCGCCGGTAACTTCGTGCTTTTCCGCCTGAACCACAATGACCCCGCACGAGCCGCCACGCTGGCCGAAGCCCTCCTCGCCCGGCACTCCATCTATGTGAAGGACGTGTCAGAGAGGTTTCCTGAACCCGCGCCTTACCTTCGCGTTGCCGTGCGGCAGCCGGCCGAAAACCGCCGGCTGGCGGAGGCGCTCGCGGCGTGCCTGGAGGAGATGCCGTGGTGAGACCTCAGACCTGGAAGGATGTGTGGGACGCGCGCCGCATCGATTTCTCTCGGCCTACGGCGTTGTCTCGCCTGCTTGCGGCCGACGGCATGGATACCGGCTTCGGCAGCGTCGAGGAGAAGCCCTGGCGCGGCTATGTGCTCAAGGCCGCGACCGCCATCGGCATCAATGCGGAGTCGAGCGTCTTCGAAGTGGGATGCGGCGCCGGAGCCTGGCTCTACGAATTGAGCCGTCTCGGCTGCGAGATTGGAGGACTGGACACCTCCCCGGCGCTGATCGGTTACGCCCGCGAGCATCTGCCCGCCGGTCGCTGGTTGCAGGGCGATGCATCGACGCTGGAGACGGTTCCTCGCTACGATTTCGTCGTATCCAGCGGAGTGTTCCTCTATTTCCCTTCGCTCGAGTATGCTCGAGGCGTGCTGGACCGGATGGTAAGCAAGGCGCGAATGGGCGTACTGGTGCTGGATGTTCCCGACCTGGCGACGCGCGACGCGGCGATGGCCGAGCGCCATCGGATTACGGGGGAAGAATCCTATCGCCGCCGCTATGAATGTCTCGACCATCTCTACTTTGACAGGTCATGGTTCCAGTCGACGCTCACATCGCTCGGTGTTCCGCACATCCGGATCGAGAATCAATGCATCGATGGCTACTCTAATTCCCGGTACCGTTTCAATGTCTTCGCCTGGCTGCGGTAAAGTCTTGCACTTCATCTCCTGGGGCGGGCGCAGCGGCGCCGAGCGCCTGGTGCTGAACCTGTGCAAGGCCACGCGGAGCCTGAAACCGGCCGTGTGGTTTCCACGCGACGGTCCGATTATCGACGAGTTCCGGCGTGCCGGAATTGACTGCCTCAGTACGCGGGATGTCGTGGGCCGCCCCGGCGCTACGCGCGAACAATTCTCTCTTCTGCACATTCACTGCGGCGCGTACGAACCTGCCGCTCATCGCGCGGCGCGCAGTCTCGGCATTCCATCGTTGGCGACTCTGCACACACATATTTCGCTGCCGGAGCTGGACTGTCCGCTGGTTTGCGTCGCGCCTCATACGGCTGCGATCCAGGACCCGCTGAACCGCGTGCGCGTGATCCCCAATGCCGTGGATACCGCGGAGTTCGCACCAGGACCGCCGGCCGTGCGAGAGAAGATCGTCATCATGCGCGTCTGCCGCCCCGGCCGCTGCGCGCCCTGGTTCTGGGATGCGATGCGGCGCGTGCTTGACCGGCACGCGAATACGGAGCTGTGGATCGTGGGAGAAAAAGGCCGTTCCGATCAGGAACTCGGCGGTTGCGGTTCGGCCGTTCGCTTCTTCGGTATGCGCGCCGACGTGGCCGATCTCCTTCGCCAGGCGGACATCTTCGCCTACGCGCCATTCCCTGACAGTGGCAGCCACGATCTCTGCGTTCTTGAAGCAATGGCCTCCGGTGTGCCCCCGGTGGTGACCGACGTGGACTCAGTACGCCAATCCGTGCGTCACCTGCAGGATGGCATCCTTGTCCCATTTGGGGATGTGGAGGGCTTTGCCGCAGCCCTGGATCGGCTCATTGAGGATCACGCCTTGCGCTTGTCTCTGGCGCAGAATGCCCGCGCAAGCGCGGAGCAGCGATTCGGCCTGGATCGCATGGCATCCGATTATTCTCTTGCTTATCACGACGCTCTCCATGCGCCTCCGCCAGAGCCCGCGGATGTGATTCGCCGCAACGTGCGTGCCTTCGTGGCGAACCGCATGCGCATCGCCAGCTTCGAGAAAAACCTGGTTCTGCTCCACGACACGCTGGCGGCGACACCGATGGCCGAGCGCTACTGGGTCATTGGAGGCCTTCTCATCGGCTGGGCAAGGGAAGGCCGTGTGCTGCCGCACGACTGCCAGGATGGCGATTTTGGTCTCTTGCAGGAGGACCGGGAAGCGTTTTTGAAAGCGATTCCCATTCTGACAGCCGCGGGTTTTGAGCCGCTCGCCCGCTATCTCGACAATCGCGGCATTCCGGTGGAGTATGCGTTCACCAAAGACGGCGCACGATTCGATTTTTTCCTGCACGAACCCGCGGGCGACCATATCCGGTGCATTTTCTTCGGCGCTTCTCCGGGACCGAAGGATCCGCGGCCTATAGAGATGATCAGCCAGGTTCCGCGTTACGGTCTGGCGCCAATGGATTTTCTCGGCCGCCGGTGGCGCAAGCCGGATGACCACGAAGCCTTCCTGGCCGCCGAGTACGGGGAGTGGCGAGCGCGAAAACCTGCCTTTGACCATCGGTCCGACGACCGCAGCGTTATCGTGGTGAATTGGTGGACGAACTCTTCATCGTGTGAATTCGAGACTTGATCGACGCGCGCCGTTGAAGAGCGCAGATCCGGCTTTGGCCGGTCAATCGCAACTTTTGTGCACTGGCAATGATGCTCTCTATTTCTGGTAACAGGCCCAGCATGATCGGTGCGGTCACAACGAAGCATGAAAAGAGCCGAAATACTGTCCTATATTTTCTATGATTTCTGGCTCTTTTCAAGGGAGCCCAAACCGCGTTTCCGGTCCTGATGCCGATGATAATTGCGAGTACCGGGCGTATGGCCGCCAAATGGGAAGTTGACCCGGTTTCTGCCCAATCTCCGGTCAACTCCGGTCATCCAGTCCCAAGTGTTTGATCTGAATCGCACGTTCAACGTCTAAGCTCTGCTGCGAATTTCGCAACAACCGGACGAATCCAGAGCATCGAATACAAATCCTCAAAGCCCATTATTGTTCATCGGGAACTTCTTGGCTTGCTGCGGTGTCTAAGTCATCAGAAGTCTGAGTTCCGGATGCCGTGAACTTGACTAATGCTTCTTCGAGATCCTAAAGACGAGGAGGAAATTGTCCTATGACAGTCGAGAATGGTCACGCTTCAGGTCAACTGTGCGGCGAAATCAATGTGACTCCAATGATCGACGTTCTGTTGGTCCTGTTGATCATCTTCATGGTTATCGTGCCGGCGATGCCTCACGGCCTCGATGCGGCGCTGCCAAAGCGGGCAGAGAACCCGGCTCAGAGTCCCGACGCTGCCATAGTGGTGCAGATCATCAATCCCCGCGATGATCTGGTGAGCTACAAGATCAATCAAGATGATGTGAGCATTACCGACCTTGGTGGCCGCTTAAACGCCATTTTTTCGCTTCGGGCGAACAAAGCAATGTTCATCAAAGCGGATGACAAGCTCGATTTCTCAACAGTTGCACAGGTCATGGATATAGGAAAAGGTGCAGGTGTGGAGCACGTTGGATTGCTCACATCGAAAGATCGGCTTTAAACGGGCTATTCGTGGTTCGTTGCCGAAACGTCCCCAAAACCGTATTAAGGACGGGTAGCGGTGATGCGCCCGGAACTCAGAATTGCACGTTGAAGGCCCAATGAGCGCCTCGGCGGACTTGATTACTGAGAGGTAACATCAGGGGACAATTCCGCTACTCGGACTGCCACGCTCCCGATTTCTGTTAAGATTTCAGTGCATGACACCCAGTCCCGAAAATCTGGCCACGCAGTATGCGCAGATGAGTGAGACGGAACTTATGGAACTGGCTCACTCCTACGATGGCCTGCTGGAGATTGCACAGGTGGCGTTGCGTGCGGAATTTGCGCGGCGCGGACTTGAGCCGCCGCTAGTGGAAGAGCCGGTGGAATGGGAATTCCGTCGCCTAGTAACAGTGCGGCGTTATCGGGATCTGACAGAGGCATTCGTGGGGCGTTCGCTGTTGGAATCGGCGGGGATTCCAGCCTGGATTGCGGATGAGAATCTCGTGCGGATGGATTGGTTCTATTCCAATCTGGTGGGCGGTATGCGATTGCAGGTTGACGAAGGCGACGAAGCGGCTGCACGGGAGATTCTGGAGGAAGGGATTCCAGAGTCAATCATGTATGGCGAGGAGGAAGTTTTCGTACAGCCAAGCTGCCCAAAGTGCGGATCGGCTGAGATTACACTGGGCAGCGGGACAGAGCGCGGGTGGTCACTTGTGGCGCTCTACCTCCTGGCGATTCCATTGCCGCCACGAGAGGCGTCCTGGCATTGCGAGGCATGCGGCGCACAGTGGGTGGATGCGGGGAACGCTGAGCCACCTGGATAGCTTCCCACGATAGCTTTCAATTGTCATGCTTCGAGATTACGGTTTCTCATTAACTTCCGGGTTGTCGCCTATCCGGAGATTACTACTTAGGTAACAGCTCGCCACGGACCGCAATACCGGACCGTCGTCGAATGGAATCTTCACCCTTCTGCACTCCAGCATCGACCGGTGGGCAAGATTCGTCCTGGAAACAATGGAGTCCGCAGATGCCCTTTGCCAAACGCCAGGTTATAGATTTGCCGACCGCTAAGCATTGGCAATCCAGGCGTGGGGCCGGACCAATGTCGGACCAATACTTGGGGCCAGATGAGCACAACCCGCATAAACGCAGGGGTTTAGCCCTTTTCGATAAAGGTCTGCAAAATCTACAGCCAATGGACAGGCCAGCAACACCCCAGACAGAAATGTGCTCTAGTCCAAAACCAACCCAATTTATGGATTCTTCCAACTTCCTCATGCTTACTCAGGCTAACTAATGGCAACCAACCACGCCTGCTAACTCTTTGAAAATAAACATAATGCAGAGCTCATAACCTAAAGGTTGCAAGGTCTACAACCCTGCTAATGGAAGATAAATCAGTTTGTTTTCAGCGATGAAGATACCCGCAGCCGCTCGCCGGTAAAACGTATCCTGCCTCCGTTTTCTTGCGTTCCCTGCCTTCTCGTTGAAGGTTTGCCCTTGGCAGAAGTTCTGTCATCCGCTCATTCCGTCGCCGGAAGCGGGTGCTGTTTCTCGCCGCTGATTCCAGGAGTTGTTACATCTCCACACGTCTAGCGGTCGCTAACCGGTAGGCTCGATTCCCCGGCTCTTTGCGGCCAAGTGGCGAGCAGTAATGTCGCGCGATCTCCTCCGTCGATGCATCGCTCTGCAACAGGAATCGATGCGGCTTCAACACCTCCGCCAGGGTATCGGGATTGAGGCCAAAAAGGAAAGGCTCACCGCTAACGCGACTCCAGGACCGCCAGCGGCGCGCACCCGGAAATGTTTTGGACCCATCCAGAGCGCCTTTATGCGTGTAGGTGAAAATCAGAAGACTTGACGGAGCCAGCAGCCGCGCAAGGACAGCAAGTGTGCTTTGCACGGCAGATTCAGTCAGATAATCGATGACGCCTTCCCACACCACAACAGCTTGAACGGCGGGATTAAAGCCCGCCTCGATAAGATTTGCTTCGAGGGCGTCCCGCTCGAAATCCATGGCCACGTATTGGATATTCGCCGGTAGCTTGCCCATACAGGCATGAAGGCGCTCCTTTTTCACACGTTGTGTGGCTGGATGGTCCACTTCAAAGACCTCGATCTCCCCAGTCTCATCCAGACGACAGCCGCGGCTATCGAGCCCCGCTCCCAGTAGCACCAGTTGACGGGCTCCACTTCGGATGGCATCCCGCACCAGGTCATCGATCGCCCGGGTCCGCACGACAGCGGAACTCCGCGTGTATGGCCACCCCAGATCAAGGATGGCATAGACCAGTTTGCCAACTAAAGGAAGACGGGCCATGCGAGCGAACATTCTGTATGAACCCGACAGCAGAGCAAAGGCGAATGGATCGTTGAAGAGGCGCCGTGACGGTTGCTCTTGAGTCTCCAATGCCCGGCAGAATGATATGTACTGAGCTGTTTTGCTTGCTTTCCCGTCTTGCATCGAGGCTATCTCTTTCTAGGAACAATGTTCCGATCATATGCTGTTAAAGTAATCCGGATACCTGCGCCGAGGCCTAACCTATATATGCAACCAGTTCTAGGAGCTTACTCGTATAGCTTCATGCAATCATCTAAGGAAGCAGGCGCGAACACGGCCCGTTGTGACAATCTAGGAGTCAGGAGTTTGCCAGCCATGCCACCCGAAACCACTGCCGTTGTTGCCGCACCGCAAGATCTTCACGCCTGGGAGGCGGGCGGAGCCGAATCCGCCGAGGCGCTTTCCGCCTGGGTTGGCGCTCGCCTCAAGGCGCATGATGCGGCGCTGACCACCCTGCTGGCCGTCAAGGGTGAGCGCACGCCGGAAAACTCGCTGCGCCACTATGACACGGCCATCGCGCAGCTCCACCTGGCCGGCGCGCAGGCCGGCATACTGAACTCCGTGGCCACCAGCAAGGCGGTGCGCGACCAGGCGCAGTTGGAAGCGCAGCGGGTGGCACAGGCCGCCAGCGCCCTAAGCCTGAACCGGGCCGTCTACGAGGCTCTTGCGGCCATCGATTTGGGCAGGGACAATTCTCCCATCAGCGCGGCCACAAAGCACTACCTTGAGCGCACGCTGCTCAGCTACCGGCTGGCCGGCGTGGACAAGGACCAGTCCACTCGCGACCATTTGCAATTGCTCCACGTGAAAGCTACCCGCCTTTCGCTGGAATTCAGCCGCAACATTCAGGAGGGCGCCAAAACCATTGAGGCCATTGAGGCCGAATTGGACGGCCTGCCCGCCGACTACCTCGCGCGGCACCCCGCGGACGCCGACGGCCGCGTCGTACTCACCACTGACCAGCCCGATATGCAGCCGGTGATGACCTTTGCCGCGAGCGCCGCGCTGCGCGAGCGCATGTTCATGGCCTACAACACCCGCGCTTATCCGGCCAATCAGAAGATTCTTCTGGAACTGCTGGCCACGCGCCAGGAAATCGCCAGCGTACTCGGCTTCCGCAGTTGGGCCGATCTGGCCACTGCGGACCAGATGATGGCTTCGGCGGCCAACGTGCGCACGTTTCTGGCCAAACTCAACGAAGCCAGCCTGGAGGGCGCGCGCCGCGAGCACGAAATGATTCTCGACTTCACCCGCCGACGCCAACCTGGGCTGACGGCCATCGATATCGCCAGCCGCGGCTATTGGTACGAGCAGTTCCGCCGCTTCGCCTTCGATTTCGATTCGCAGTCCGTGCGGCCCTATTTTCCCTATGCGCAGGTGGAGGCCGGCGTGCTGGAGACGGCGGCGCGCTTGTTCAAGATCGAGTTCCGCCGCTCGACAGCGCTCGCATGGCACCCGGAGGTCGCGGTCTTCGAGGTCTTCGACGGCGGCCGGATAGTGGGCCGCTTCTACCTCGACATGCACCCACGCGAGGGCAAGGACAAGTGGTTCTCCGCCGCGCCCGTGGTCACCGGCGTCTGCGGGCGCGCCCTGCCCGAGGCCGCGCTCATCTGCAACTTTCCCGGCGGACAGGATGGGGATCCAGGATTGCTGCAATACAGCGACGTGGTGACTTTTTTCCATGAGTTCGGCCATCTGATGCACGCCATCCTGGGCGGCCAGACCGAGTGGGCGGGCATCAGCGGCTTTGCCACCGAGGGTGATTTCATCGAGGTGCCCTCGCAGATGCTGGAAGAGTTCTTCCACGACGAAAAGCTGCTCCAGGCCTTCGCCAAACACTATCAGACGGGTGAAACGCTTCCCTCGGAAACCATCCGTAAGATGAAGCTGGCCGGAGCCTTTGGCCGCGCCGATTGGGTTCGTTCGCAGCTTTACTACACCACGCTCTCGCTCGACCTGCACGACCGGAACCCGGCGGGCCTGGACCTGGGTCTGACCACCAGGCAGCTTTACCAGAGCCTGCAACCCTGGACCTGGCTGGAAGGCAACCGCATGTACACGAGCTTTGGCCATCTCACCGGCTACTCGTCGAACTACTATACCTATGCTTTTGATAAGGTCATCGCGCTGGACTTCTTTGCCCAATTCGACCCCGCCGACCTGCTGGGCTGCGATGCCGGCAGCCGCTACCGCAAATTGGTTCTCGAACAGGGCGGGTCAAAGCCGGGCCGCCAGATGGTGCGCGACTTCCTGGGCCGCGATGAGGAGTTTTCCGCCTTTTCCAACTGGCTAAACGAGGAGTTTGCAGGCGGATTGATAGGCGTCCCGGCAGGATGAACAACTTCTGAAAGCGGCAGCTTCTCGCCTCTCATCCTTTTCATTGCGCGTGCCGATAATCCCCGATAGAACCGTGGGCGAAGAACGCCCGCTGGCACTAAGGCTTCGCCGGACACGCACGGTTATGGGATTCGTGTGCGCGGGTCTCAAGAGCGTTAAAGAGAATGCAGGGAGGATGCCATGCAAGCGCCGTTTATCACCTGGACCGAGAAGATGAGCGTGGGCGTGGAGGTGCTGGACGCCGACCACAAGAGGCTGATTGACCTGCTCAATGATCTCCACGACGGCATCGCCGCCGGACACGGTACGGAAAGGCTGGAAAGAGTTCTCGATGGGCTGGTGGACTACGTTGCGACGCACTTCGCGCGCGAAGAAGAATTATTTGCTAAAACCGTATATCCCGGCGCGGCAGAGCATATCCAGGAGCATCGTGCCCTGACGAAACTGGTCAAGGATGTCCAGGCGCGCTATAACCAGGGCAAGTTTGAAGCACTCTCGCTGAATATCATGAACTTTCTCAAAGATTGGCTGATCGAGCACATTCAAGGTTCCGATAGAAATTACAAAGCGCACCTGAACGCCATGGGAATTCACTAAGCGCGCAATAGAATCGGTGGGATTCGGGAGAAATGCAAGCGGCGCGCGGGAAAGGTAGAACTGCAAATGACCTACATGACATGGACAAAAGAGATGAGCGTGGGCGTCACAGCGATGGACGACGATCACAAGAAGTTGATCGACATCATCAATGAGCTGCATGATGGAATCGCGGCGGGCCACAAGAAAGAGGTTCTCTCGGCAGTTCTCGACCAATTGGTGGACTACACCAAATTCCACTTCGCAAAAGAAGAGGAGTTGCTGGTGAAAACCAGCTACCTAGCTGTGGCCACGCACAAGATGGAACACGCCAGCTTCATCAGCCGGATCTCGAACATCCAGGAGCGATTCAAGAGCGCGCCGGTCGCCATGCTGGACCTGGAGCTGATGAGTTTTCTGCGCAATTGGCTGCTGGCGCACATCCAGGGCTCCGACAAGAAGTATGGGCCGCGCCTCAACGCTTGCGGAATTATATAGCTGGAGGACGCGCGGGAACAGGGAGCAGGTTGCCCAGCGCGGCGTCCATCCGCTAGGATGGACCGCAATGGCAAACACACAGGATTTTAATGGAAAATGGGCGCTGGTGACCGGGGCCAGCGCGGGAATCGGCGCGGCGTTGGCTCAGGAGCTGGCAAGGCATGGAGCCAAACTTATCCTCACTGCGCGCAGGCGTGACCGGCTGGAGACTCTGGCCGCGGAACTCACGGCCAACGGATCAGAGGTTCGCATCGTAACGGCGGACTTGAACGACCCGGACGCTCCGCAGCGGATTTATGACGCCACGGAAGGCGCTGGCCTCACCGTCGACATTCTCGTCAACAATGCCGGCCTTGGCCAGTACGGAGCCTTCGCCCAGAGCGAGATTGCCCAGGAACTGAGCCAGGTCAGAGTCAACTGCGAAGCCATGGTGCGGCTGACCCGGCTGTTTGTCCCGCGCATGGTGGAGCGGCGCCGCGGATGGGTGCTGGTACTAGCCTCGACGGCCAGCTTTCAGCCCGTGCCATACATCACCACCTACGCGGCCACCAAGGCATTCGATCGCTTCTTCGCGCTGGGATTGGCCGCCGAGGTGGTGCGCTTCGGCGTCAAGGTGACGGCACTCTGCCCTGGGCCCACCGAGAGCGAGTTCTTCGACGTGGCCCACGCCGGCGCTTTCAAGGGCAACAACATCCAGCCGGCTGAGGACGTAGCGCGGCTGGCGGTCGCGGCCCTGGCGCGCGGCCAGCGCACCATCATTCCCTACTTCCTCGGCAAGTTCAACGCTTTTCTCGTTCGCTTCCTGCCAGCAAGGTTAATTACCCACTTTGTCGAGAAGGCCGCACGCCCGGCTTGAGAGGCTATCTCATGAGCGGAAGAGAGGCGGGTAAGATCGCAACCCGAAGCAATGAATGATATATTGTCTCGTGGCCATGAAGGCAGAACGGGGATTCTGTTTTTGCTTTTCATGATCCGCTTGACAGATTACATATCCAGTGAGGCTGGTAATGATTCGCAATTTTCTCTTGCCTGGACCTGCCACGCATATTGCCAGGCTTCCCGACCCACAGGTTAAGCAGCTATATCCTATACTGCGCTGGCGGATTCTGGAATCAACTTTTATAGGTTACGC
>Ga0326727_10018646_pt1 | contig 14122 bp, 13 predicted proteins | sample MB2enrmetagenome_FD_207643 | JGI IMG/M metagenome (GOLD analysis project Ga0326727, IMG submission 207643) | Lab enriched peat soil microbial communities from McLean, Ithaca, NY, United States - MB29MY | ecosystem: Environmental > Terrestrial > Soil > Wetlands > Peat | place: USA: New York...
CTCGGTTCCGTCGACGGCGGCGATGCTGGCCCAGGTCGTGTGGTTATGCGGGACGATCAGATTGCCCGGCAGCATGATGTTGAGGTAAAGCGCAAAGGTCCGATCGGGGTGCTGATGGATCAGATAGCGGGCGTGGCGCTGGCCGGGGTCGGGGCCGGTGAACTCTTCGCCGATCCAGAAGTCGCGCCGGGCCGCCAGGGCGATCAGCCGGTCAAGGACACCGGCCAGGCCCGCCCGTGTGACGCCGTCGGCGGCAAGGCTGGCTTCGGCGTCGGCGCAGAGAGAGCGAACGGCAAAGTCCCGGTCCTGGTTGGCGGTCATGGCGTCTGGTCCCTGGGTTGGAGGGTGAGATGGCGTTCAAGCCGTCGGGTCAGGCGGTCGATCGGGTGGCAATAGAGGAAAAAGCACAGCAGCACGGCGGGAAAGACCGCGATGGTGAAGTCGGTGCGGTGTACCGCCTGGCTGGCGTTGGTGGCTGCGTGCAGCAGGTCTTCGACGCCGGCCAGCGAGGCCAGCGAGGTTCCCATGGTGATGGTGGAATAAAGGTTCATCCAGGGTGGCAGGGTGCGCCGCAGGCACTGCGGCAGAATGATCCAGCGCATCGCCTGGATCCGGCTGAAGCCGAAGGCGCTGGCGGCCTCCCATTGGGCCGTGGGGATCGACTGGATGGCGCCCCGCAGAATCTCGGCGATCTGTGCCGACGCCGGCAGGGCCAGGGCCACCGTCACCTTCATCCAGTCGGGAAACGGCAGTTCCGTGGCGCCGAGCCGGATCTGATAAGGCAGGGCGAAGCTGGCGGCGAACACCAGGGCCAGCAGGGGGGCATTGCGGAAAACGGCGACAAAGGCGCCGGCCAACCATCGCAACGGCCATACCGGCAGCAGGCGGGCCACGGCGACCGCCAGGCCGCCCAGCGAGCCCAGGCCGACGGCCGTCAGGCTGATCAGGATGTTGAGCAGGAAGGCGCGCAGCAGATAGGGCGCCCAGTGCAGCAGAAGAGGCAACGCCTGCGGTCGCGCCGGAATTTCGACCAGCAGGATGGCGGTGGCGGCCAACCCGGCCGCGACCAGGGCGGAGGACCGCGCCCAGCGCCGGGCCGGCACCGGCAGGGCGGGGAGAAGCAGGGACTCAGAGGCCATAGCCGGGAGTCCCGAGCCAGGTTTCGATCCGGCGTCCCAGTCTGTCCACCAGCATATTGAGCCCGGAGAACAGCGCCAGGATCAGGATCATCAGCTCGACCACATTGTCGTGCTGGCTCCAGATCATGATGGAGGCATAGGTTACCTCGCCAACGGCGATCGCCGAACCGATGCTGGTCAGCTTGATCAGGTTGATCATGTTGTTGGTCAGCGACGGCAGCGCCGTCCGCAGGGCCAAGGGCAGTCGGATCAGCAGCAGGGTTGGGCGGGGTCCGAAGCCAAGGGCCGCGGCAGCTTCCAGGGTTGGCTTCGGCACCGCTTCCAGGCCGGCCCGCAGGCTTTCCGCATGAAAGGCGCCAATATGGATGGCGATGACGATCAGGACCCAGGCGAAGGGCGTCAGGGGGTTGTGTTGGGCGCCGCCGATGGCGTCGTTGATCAGGCTGTTGAGGACCAGGAAGGCGCAGTAGAGCTGCACCAGGGTGGGCGTGTTGCGGGTCAGGCCGATGAGGGCGCGGGCCGCCCCGGACAGCCATCGGCGGGGTGACGTCGCCGCCAGCGCCAGCGCCAATCCAGCCGCCAGGCTGGCGATGGCCGCCAATCCCGACAGCTCCAGGGTCACGACGATGCCGTGCAACCAGACACCCCGTTCATAGCTCTCGATCAGAAATCCGAAGTTGAGACCGGCGGACCTGGCCAGGGCGACAAACTGGGTCAGAACGGAGGTGATCATTCCGGCCTCATCTTTGGGCAGAGGGTCCTAAAGCTGACCCGCCAGGGCCTGGTCGTGCAGACGGTCGAGGAAGCCGTCGGTGGCCAGGTGAGACTGGCGCGCATGCTCGACCAGCCAGCCGCTGCGGTGCAGGTTCCGGACGATGGCATCCAAAGCCTGGCGCAAGGCGGCGTCTCCTTTGCGCAGCCAGATGACGGACGGGCTGGCGGCGATCTGCGTGCCGATCGGAATGGTGTAGTCGGCCCACTCCGGGTTGTCGGTCACCACATGCCGGACCAAGGCCCCATCATGAACGGCGGCCACGCAATTGCCGCCTTTCAGCGCCAGCAGGGACTCCGCCATGCCGGGGTAGCCCGCCACCTGGGCGCCGTATAGTTCGGTCAGGGGCTTGGCATAGCTGCTGCCTTGCGAGACGCATACCGTCTGGCCGCGCAGGTCCTCCCAGCGTCGGATCGGGCTGTCGCGGCGCGTCACCGGGGCGCCGCCGGTTTCGTCATAGGCGGTGGGGACGAAGTCCAGGATTTCGGCGCGCTCGGCGCTCCATTGCATGTTGGCGATCAGGACGTCGACCTTGCCCTGCTGCAGGAATTGCACGCGGTTGGGCGGCGTCACTTCGACCAGGGATGCGGTGGTGCCCAGGCGACGCGCCAGTTCCCGGGCCAGGTCAATGTTGTAGCCGAAGGGTTGGCGGTCATTGGGATCGATGGTGCCGTAGGGTGGGCCGGACAACATGACGCCGATGGCGACGCTGCCTTTCGCCTGGATCCTGTCCAGGGTGGACTGCGCCGCGGCACCTTGCGTGGCCAGGGCCAGGCCCAGCAACAGGAACAACCGGCAGGCTGATTTTCGGGGCAAGGTCATTGCGAGCCAGTCTCCTCAGGCATTGGGCACAAACAACAAAAACACGGTGTTAATGTTAATTATTCAACATAATGTCTTCATAAAAACGAGTAGTCTACTAGAAAAATGTATTATATGGTGTCGGGTGAAGAGGTGGATTCGCTTGGACCTGTCGCGACGCCCGCAACCGTTAGGAGCCGACATGCTGAAAAAGAGAGTGGTCACGATGTTGGCGGCTGTTGTCGCCCTTGTTTTCGCGGAACGGGCTGTCGCCATCGAACCCTTGAAGCTTGGGGTGTCGAGCGGACCCTATGCCGAGATCCTGGAATATGCGGCGACCATATATAAGGAAAAATTCGGAGGTGAGGTAAAGATCATCGAATTTTCCGAATATACATTGCCGGATGCTGCGCTCGCCCAGGGAGATATTGATTTCAATAACTATCAGCATTTGGCATATTTGGAAAACCAGAACAAGACGCGCGGCTACAACCTTGTTCCTCTTGAAAAAAGTATTATTGTTCCTTTAGGGGTTTATTCCAAGAAGTTGAGCAGCCTGGAGCAGCTGCCACAGGGCGCCCGGATCGCCATTCCCAATGACCCGTCGAATCTGTCGCGCAGCCTGTTGTTGCTGCAACAGGCCAAGCTGATCACCTTGCCGGCGGGCGCCGGCGCCCAGACCACCGTGGCCGATATCGTCGACAATCCGAAGCATCTGAAGTTCATCGAACTGGAGGCCGCGCAGTTACCCCGCTCCCTGGACGACGTGGATGCCGGTGCGGTGACGTTGAACTATGCCGTGGGGGCGGGGTTGGATCCGAAAAAGGCGGTGCTGCTGGAAGGGGCGGATACGCCCTGGAACCTGTGGTTCGTGTCGCGACCCGACAACAAGGATGACGCCCGGATCTGGAACTACATCCGGATCTATCGGTCGGCCGAGGTGAAGGCCTTCATCGAAAAGCGCTTCGCCGGGACGATCATCCCGACCTGGTGATGCCCGCTCCTTCGCTCGGCGCGTCGGGGCAATCGTTAGGCGATGGGGGAAGACGAGACGGGTTCTGGCTCCGGGCTCAATTCGTGCTGATTGACTTTTGGGCAAGCGGGTGTGCGCCCTGCGTCGCTGCCCATCATATCGATTTTCCCGTGGTCGAAGTGACCCCCCAATTCAGCAGCGATTATGGCGCCGCCCCTGGTCGGTCGCATCACCATAAAGAGAGGGGGTAAGTGGGGCCGCCGGCCTTCGTGCCGGTGATACCGGCGGACGCCGGCCCGACTGCAGTGATACAACCATCCAATGGCCGTGGGCTGTGCCACGATCTTCTGGACCGTGCGCGGCGGTGGTGCGATGCGCATGCGCCGCGGACTTTTCTCATGACCCAGATCCCGGGCTTCCATGAGCCGATGGGTTTCAGGATCGTGCCGCAATCGAAATTCGTCGGTGCCGCTCCGGCGTCCGTTCCAGGATCCGCGAACTGCCGCCGCCTTGATCCGGACAATGGCGAAGATCGCCGACTGATGGCGCGGCCGTCATGCCGCCAGGCGCCTTCATGCTCAATATCCCGGCCCGCCGAGAGTTCACGGCCTGGCATTTGGCTGGCGAGCACGCCGTCGTCGTGACGGCCGGCCGGGCCAACGGTGAGCTGTGCACTGTCGACGTGTTGGCATCTTCAGGCCAAAGCCGGATGTCAGACCAGCCGCCGGCCCCGCTCGGCAAGCCAGCTGCGGCAGGCATCCGGACAGTCGCCCGGAAACGCGGCCTCGAAGTGCACGATCAGGCGATCCGGCCTGAGGTCGTGGGCGATGCGGTAGAGATGCGTCCAAAGCCCATGGCGGCGATGAACCACGGCATAGTAATCGCCCTGGCCGCGCTCTTCTGCATGACCCAGAAAATGCGCATCGTCGTCCGGTCCCAGGATCAAGGCCAGGTCGGCCAGGATGATCGGATTGTCATACATGAACCCCTCCTTCCTTCGAAAGAGACGGTCTGACGCAAAGATCGGCTGTCCCGCTTGATTGCCGAGATGGCCACATCCCCTCTGGATCCAGAGGGCACCACCTTGCCCGGGAAGGCAGGTTGGCGTTGGGCGTCAGCCCAACTCTTGATGTCTGAAGGCAGAAATAGGATCTTTGTTCCACCGATGCAAGCGGAAAGCCTTGCTTCTCGACGTTGGGCTTCGGGGCGGGGGGCATTGCCTGTCCTGGTGAACGCACAGGGTTTACAGCGCCGGTCTCGAACGGGTCGCGGTACCGACGTGCCGCCAATTGGTCGGCAACTTCGCGCCCTGCCCGGCGGCGGTCACAGCCGCTTCCAAGAAGGCTTCAAATTCTCGTACGGCCCGCATGTCTGCGAACAGTTCCCGGCCCGCAGCCTCGGTCAGGACCTGACGCAGCCGCCGGCGCCGATCCGGGTCCCGCCCCAGGGCCAGGGCCAGCGGCGCATAGTCATCAAGGTTCCAGGCGACGGGCGCCTCGGGGACTCCCATTTGCCGGTACAATCCCCCCGCGATGCGGCCCCGCAAGAAGTGTCCCGGCCAGGTCACCACCGGGACGCCATAGACCATCGCCTCGTAAAACGTGTGACCGCCGCCAAAGTGAATGGGATCGAGCAACACATCCATGCGCCCTTGCAGCGCCATGAAACGCTGCCGCGGCATGTTGGGAAGGAACAGGACCTGGTCTGGCAAAGCGGGGAAGGTTTTCGCCCAGCGGGTGCAAAGCTGCTCACGCCAACGCCGATGCCGACCCTCGATGAGCACAATATGCCCCGTGGGATCGCCCTTCGCGATGGCCGCCAGCACGGCATCAAAGTCCGGGTGAAATTTGAAGAGGCTCTGGGGACAGCCATACAGGGTGCCGGCTTCCGGCAAGCCCAATGACGCCCGGGTGGGAAGCCGCGCCGGAACCTCCGGGGGAAGATAACAACAGTTCACTCGATCGAAGCGTATCAGTGTTTCGCTATAGTGGGCCTCGGCGCCATCCCCCTCGAAGGACGCGGGCGAGACAAAGTAATCCATCGTTTCAAGCCCCGTGGTGTCCGGATGCCCCCATGTCACGACCTGTACCGGCGCAAGGCGCGCATAGGCCAAAAAGTAGGTGGACTGCGCCATGCCGACGTCGGGAAAGAACAGCACATCCAATTCTTCCGCCGCGATCGCCCGCTGCTGGGCGATCAGGCCGACTGGCAAGGCGAGGGACTTGTCCGCCAAGGCATCCAGAGTCTGGCGCAATCCGTCCTGTTTGGCTTTGGGCGTATGAATCAGCACGACCTCGAAGCGGCGGCGATCCAGATGGCGGATGAATCCCTGATTAAGATTCCCGATCGTATGCCCGACCAGATGCTCGGACAGAAACCCAACCTTGATGCGACGGCTCGAAGCAATCGGTGCCCGCCAGGTGGCAAGATGTGGCGACGTCGCCGTCAGCCGAGGCACGCGTTGGCGAAACATTTGGGCCAACGCCAGCATCAAAGGCCGATCATTCCGGTTATGGTAGGCCAGATGGAAGGAATGCGGATCCAGGGTGTCCGGGTTATCAGCAAAGTTTCCGGTGGCCAAAGCGGCAATTCCCTTGCCATAGCGGTCACGCCAGCAAGCAATGGCCCGCTCCGAGTCGGCAATGATGGGGAGCAGCAGATGGGTGTTGACGGCGTATGACATGTTGTCCGGTCGAAGCGTCAGCGCCCGCCGATAGCTGGCTACGGCCTTGTCCGGATTGCCTCGTTCCGTCAGGGCGCTGCCCAGGTTGTTGTGTGCCTCGGCGTAATCGGGCCTGATGCGCAAGGCGGTGCGGTAAGAGGCGACGGCCTCGTCGAGACGGCCAAAATCGTACAGCGCGACTCCCCGGTTGTAGTGTGCCTCGGCATCGTTGGGCTTGATACGCAGGGCCGCGTGGTAGGCGGCGATGGCGTCGGCGAGACGTCCCAAGCCCTTCAGCGCGTTTCCCAGGTTCAGGTGGGCTTCGGCGTCGTCGGGCCTGATGCGCAGCGCAGCGCGGTAGGCGGCGATGGCGTCATCGAGGCGTCCCAGTCCCTCCAGCGCCACGCCCAGGTTGGAGTGGGTTTTGGCCAAGTCCGGCTTGATGCGCAGCGCCCTGGCGTAGGCCGCGATGGCATCGTCGAGGCGTCGCAAGCCATAGAACGCGACTCCCAGGTCCGAGTGGTAGATCGCGGCGCCAGGGGCGAGTCCGATGGCCTTGGCGATCAATTCTACGGCGACATCGTTCCGCCCGACTTGATGAGCGATCACGCCCAGCAGATGCCAACAGTCGGCCTGATGGGAATCGGTCGCGAGACTCTGTCTGTAGAGCTGTTCGGCTTCGGCCAGGCGACCCGCCTGATGATGTCGCAGGGCTTCCGCCAACAGGTCGTCGACGCGCGGCGACGCCTTGTTCAGCCTTGCCTTCGTCACATCGATCAAGGACAAGAGGTCATCAACGGTCATGCCGTCGCTGGCCAGCAAGGGCCGGACTATCGATTCTTCCAACATGTCGGCCAGTGCAGGCTCGCCACTCCACCGTGTCGGGCGACAGGACCCTCGGTGGTCGTCCATTGCGGTCATCTACCCTTGCACCCTCGATCACAAGCGGCGTGCCGCATAGGCTCGACACGTCCATCGACTGGCCAAAATGATGCGCGTCATCATGATGTTCCGAAGGTTTCACGCTGCAGCCCCCCGTTGACTGTCGGTCGCTCCGGGCATCCCGCCAAACTGCCCATCCAGGCAGACGGGAAGCGGCGCCAAAACTGGGGCGGCTGAGACCAAGTCTCGGTGATCGGAACCGATCACGGCCCCGCAGGCGTCCTTTGGGATGCCGTCGGATCCTTGATCGCCCTGTCTCTTTGCCATTGGCCCCGGCGGCGTAAACGCAACGCACCGGTTGCGTTTCATTCCTGATGAGTGTAGGCTCTCGTCATTGATGGTTTCGCACCTGGTTTCTTGGAGGGCCTTGTCATGACATCCCGGTCAGCCGCGATAAGCCTGGTGGTTGCCGCCGCGATCGCGGCGGCGCCGCTCTCTTCCGCCTCGGCCCACGAGTATCGTCACGGTCGCGGCGTTCTGTTCGGCTTGGCCGCCCTGGGAACGGCCGCCGTGGTTGGTGCGGCGACGATCGTCACGGCCCCGGTCCGCGCCCTTGCCGCGGTTCCCGCTCCCGCTTATGCTGCTCCGCCGGTTGTGGCGGCGCCGGTCTATGCACAGCCGGTCTATTCTCCGCCTCCCGCCTACTACCCGGCTCCCGCTTACTATCCGTCGCCGGTCTATTACGCGCCGACCTATGCCGTGCCACCCGGCTATGTGGTGGTGCCGCGCTAACGAAAGCCTTGGGACTTGGCCGACGAACCGAAAGAAACGCTCTGTGACGCCCAGGCCAGTCGCGGTGGCCGGCCGACACGGGACGAAGCTGAACGCATTGGTCAGCGGATCCTCGATATGGCGACCGCGATGTTTCTGGCCCAAGGGTATGAAGCGACCAGCGTCGAAGCGGTTGCGCAACGGTTGCGCATTTCCAAACGGACCTTCTACCACCGCTATCGCAGCAAGGCCGACCTGTTCGCGGCAGTCGTCCACCAGATCATTGCCCATCTGCGCCCGGCCGATATCGCTCCATTGTTTGTCGGCGGAACCTTGGAACAGATCCTGGTCCGGCTGGCCAAACTGGCCCTGCAGGCAGCCCTGACAGACGAAGCGGTCGCCTTGCAGCGGTTGGTGATCGCGGAAGCGGCGCGGTTTCCCGAACTGGCTGCCGTCGTGCTGGGCGAAGGCAGTCGGCGCGAGGCGATCGACGCCATCGGTCAGTTGCTCCAGCGACATGGGGTCGGAATCGACGATGCCCCCTTCGCTGCCGAGCAGTTCCTGCAGATGGTCGTTTCCAGTCCTCTGCGCCGCAGCCTTGGGCTTGGCTCACCGATGACGGCCAAGGAACGCGATGCCTGGGCGGAACGCACCGTCGCGCTGTTCCTTCGCGGCTGTCCTGGTCCGGTCATGACCGAACCGCAACGCCGGAGAGAGACCTCGGCATAAGCATCGTTCTGTTTCTTGAAAGGCCGGCCACGGGGGCCGCGCCGCCCCGCTATTTGAACGAATTCACTGACGGTCTCACCAGGAGGATGGACCGTCAGGCTGCAGGAGGCGCCATGCGGGAGGCTCTTCCTTAAATCTATGCCCTGTGCGGAACGATTGGCCGAAGCGGCTGTGGTGGCGGCGTCAGATCGCCGCCGCCGGAAAACGTTCATCCCCGCGCACTGCCGCCGGGGCCATGGATCGGTGCAATTCCAGGAGCAGGCGACGCTTCCATTCCAGGAACGAAAGGTCCGTGCGGTCGCGGGGCCGTGGCAGGTCGGGCGTCAGGGTGACGTTGGGGCTGCCCTGCCGCATGACCAGGATGCGGTCGGCCAGGACCAGGGCTTCTTCAATATCGTGGGTGACCAGTACCATGGTTGGTCGATCATAGGCCCAAAGATCCAGCAGATGATCCTGCAGGTCGGCCCGGGTCATGGCATCCAGCGCGCTGAAGGGCTCGTCCAGCAGCAGGACCCTGGGCGTGCCGACCAGGGCGCGGGCCAGGGCAACACGCTGGGCCATACCGCCGGACAGTTCGCGCGGCCAGTGATCGGCGACAGCCGAAAGACCCACCCGGGCCAGGGTTTCCGCCACCCTGGCGCGCCGTTCGGCTGGAGACAGATGCCGGATGCCGAACGCGACATTGTCGGCGATCGACAGCCAGGGCATCAGACGAGGCTCCTGGAAGACGACGCCGACTTCCTGGCGTGGCGCCAGGACCGGCGTTCCCGACAGGGCAACGGTTCCTTCGCTCGGTTGTTCCAGTCCCGAAATCAGGCGCAGAAGGGTACTTTTGCCGCAACCGCTGCCGCCGACCACCCCGAAAATTTCACCAGGCGCGACCGCGAGGTCGATGGCGTTGACGGCCAGGTGGCCGTTCGGATAACGCTTGGAAAGCCGGCGCAATGTCAGCATGGCGGGTTCGTCCTATGGCCGTTCCGACGCGTGGTGGACATCTCAGCGGGGTGTCCTGAAACCATCCTGCCACCGCAGGAACCGTTGCGTGCCGGCGGCCAGCAACCCGTCGGTGGCCTTGCCCAGCAAAGCGAATACGGCGATCGATGCCAAGACCGTCTGGGGGCGGCCAGTCATCTGCCCATCCACCAGAAGGAAACCGAGCCCTTCGCTGGCCCCCATGAATTCGGCAGCCACGACAAACATCCAGCCCAGCCCCAGGCCGGCCCGCAATGCCGTCACATAGGAGGGCAGGGTGGCCGGCAACAGCACGCGCCAAACCATCTCGAGAGGACTGAACCGAAATATGCGGGCAACCTCGACCAACTTGCGGTCCACATCGAGAATGGCGGCGGACAGCGCGAGATAGATCGGGAAGAACACGCCGACGGCAATCAGGATCACTTTCGATGTCTCGAAAATGCCGAACCACAGGATGAACAGCGGAACCCAGGCGATGGACGGAATGCTGCGCAGCGCCTGCAAGGTCGGGTCGAAAAGGCGACGGGCCAGCGGGGAATAGCCGGTCAAGGCGCCGCCCGCGGTACCCGCCAGAACGCCGAACAGGAAGCCCAGGGCCACCCGTTGCAGGGTTGCCCAAATATGCAGCCAGAGATCTCCGGATCTGGCCAGGGCAACGAGCGTCACCACGATGCGCGATGGCGGCGGCAGCAGATGACCATTGGCCAGGCCACAGGCGACCAGGGCTTCCCAACCCAAGCCCAGGCCCAGGGGCAGCAACAGCCCCAGAGGCCACCGCTGCCATCGGTGGCCTGGGGGCGGCGCCCCGGGTGCCTGGTCCGGAGCATCCCAGGCGACGCCCGCGGCTGTGGTGGTGGAGGCCGGCTCCATGGCCTACTTCACCGTGATTTTGCTGGTGAAGCGTGGCTCGATCAGAGCGGCGGAAACCGTGCGGACGTCGACATCGGTGGCAATGATGCCGGCTTGCTGGAGGGCCAGTCCGGCCGCTTCGATGGTCGCTCTTTGCCGGTCGCCGATGACCGGATTGCCAAGGTCCGTCCGTTCCAGCTGGCGTGCGGCCACAGCCTCGGAAATCCGGGCGCTGTCGGCGATGATCTTCTTCAGTTCGGTCGGGTGGGCGATCGCCCACAGGCGCGCCTTCTCATAGGCGGCAATCACCCGTTCGACCAGATCGGGATGGGCCTGCAGGAAGTCCTCACGGGTGTCCAGGACGCTGAAGGTATTGTTCTCGGCATTGCGGTAGAACAGGCGGGCGCCATCATCGATCTCGGCTTGGGCCATCAGCGGATCCAGGCCAGCCCAGGCATCGACGTCGCCTTTCTCCAGCGCCAGGCGACCATCCTGATGCTGCAGCAGGACCAGTTTGACATCCCGGTCGGTCAGACCATAGGCGGCCAGGGCCCTGATCAAGAAGATATGGGGGTCGGTGCCGCGCGTGACGGCAATCCGCTTGCCCGCAAGGTCGGATATGCCGTGGATGGGCGCGTTCGCTTGCGTCACCAGGGCGGTCCATTCGGGCTTGGACGAGACGTAAACGGCTTTGACCGGGTTCCCGTTGATGCGAGCCAGAAGGGCGGCGCCGCCGGCCGAGGATCCGAAGTCGATGCTCTTGGCGTTAAGGAACTCAAGCGCCTTGTTGCTGCCCAGCGACAGGACCCAGCGGACGGCAATGCCGTCCTTCTTAAGATCGTCTTCCAGGAACCCTTTTTCCTTCAGTACCAGGCTGACCGGACTGTAATAGGCATAATCAAGGCGCACTTCTTCGACGGCGGGTGCCGCTTTGGCGCATTGGGCCAGGCAGAGCGCGAACACGGCGCTTGCCGCCAGGCGAAGGGCTAACCGGACAAAGGTCCGTCGAACCATGGCATGTCTCCTGAGGGCGCAAAAGCTTGCCGCTAAAAATAACAAATAAAATATGTATATATTTAGATATGTCTGACGCGTGTCATGTAAAATAGAACCTTTGTTCTGGTGGGAAAGTCAATTGATATGTTCGCCCCTTTGCGGGGTTGCACATCGGAATACAACATGGAAAATATGTTAATTCCATAATAGCAACAAAGGAAATTGTGTTTTTTGTTGACGGTCCGTTCGAAGATGTGCCGTGATTGCCGGCAGGTGTTCCCACCTTTGCTTCCTGGAGTTTCCGATGATCCTCAAACCTGTCCGGCGGTGGTCGAAGGCGCGGAGCAGGCACATGGTTGGTTTCCCATCGACGCAACTGAAGCGCCAGATCGTCGCGCAAGCCCGAAGCCTGGGGGCTTCGATTGTGGGGGTTGCGCCGGCCGCGCGCTGGGATGAGCGCGGAGACGTGCCGCCGGGGTACCGTCCGAAAGATATCTGGTCCCAGACCAGCAGCGTGATTTCCTTCGGCGTGCCGATGCTGCTGCCGATTCTCGAATCGACGCCCTCAATCAACTATCAGGAGATGTACGACACGTCCAACCGGCTGTTGGACGAGATCAGCTATCGTCTGGCCATCTGGCTGGTCGAAGCCGGCTATCCGGCCATCTGTTTGCCGCGGGATGGTTACGGCAGCCTGGAGGTGTTGCTGGACAATCCCTTTGGCTCGTTCAGTCACACCTATGCCGCCAAATATGCCGGGCTGGGAACCGTCGGGACGTCGCACAACCTGCTGACGCCCCAATGGGGACCCAGGGTCCGCGTCAATTCGGTCTTCACGGCGGTTGAGTTGGATGCCGACGCCGAGATCGACGGCAATCTTTGCAACGGCTGCGCCCTGTGTGCCCGCCTGTGCCCGGCCGGAGCCATCCTGGCCAAGGGTGGCGAGGTGGCGGGTCGGTTGGACAAGGACGCGTGCACCCGGCACCATATCGTTCTCAAGGCCGAGACACGCTGGCCCTGCGGCGTCTGCGTCAAGGTCTGTCCGGTTGGCAAGGATCGCGAGGTCTTCGACAGCCGCAGCGTGGCATCCTATCGTCAGGAACGGCCGGCCTTGGAAGCGGATCCGGACGATCCGCGGTTCCGCCATCTGGTTCACCTGCGCCGGCATGGCTCGGCGGGCGACCGCATCGTCTGAGCGGGTGCGGACGCCAACAGGAACCTTGTCGAATATTGTTGCTTGCCGGGGCTTCTCGTCGCGCATTCATTGCATGGAGCGCGGATGCGGCCCTCTCTTCGCAAGGATCTTCGGTGGCACCCATGCAAGAATTGGATATCCAAATATTCGCTGAAGCGAGGGAGATCCAGCAATGCGCATCGGTGTCCCAAAAGAAGTCAAAGTCCATGAATATCGTGTCGGTCTGGTGCCGTCCGGCGTTCGCGAACTGGTCACGGCCGGGCATCAGGTTCTGATCCAGCAGACTGCCGGGACCGGAGCCGGGATCCCCGACAGCGACTATGTGATGGCCGGAGCGACCATGGTTGCGAGCGCCGATGAGGTATTCGCCAAGGCCGAGATGATCGTCAAGGTCAAGGAGCCCTTGGCCGCCGAGCGCAAGATGCTGCGCCCCGGCCAGGTGCTGTTCACCTACCTGCATCTGGCTCCCGACCCGGAGCAGACCCGCGACCTGCTGGCCAGTGGAGCCACCTGCATCGCCTACGAAACGGTGACGGCCCCCGACCGCACTCTTCCTCTGTTGACCCCCATGTCCGAGGTGGCGGGGCGTATGGCCGCTCAGGTCGGTGCCGCCTGTCTGGAGAAAGAGCACGGGGGTACCGGGATCCTGATGGGCGGCGTGCCCGGCGTGGCGCCGGCCAATGTGGTGGTTCTGGGGGCCGGCGTGGCCGGCTCCAACGCCACGCTGATCGCCCTTGGCATGGGCGCCAATGTAACCGTGGTGGATCGCTCGCTGCCGGCCTTGCGCCGCGCCGTCGATCGCTTCGGCATCGCCATCCGGACGGCGTTCTCCACCCAGGATGAGATCGCCCGGTTGGTCAAGCAAGCCGATGTGGTGATCGGCGCCGTGCTGGTGGCGGGTGCCGCGACCCCCAAGCTGGTCACCGCCGAGATGGTGAAGACCATGCAGCCGGGGTCGGTGCTGGTGGATATCGCCATCGACCAGGGCGGCTGTTTCGAAACCAGCCACGCTACCACTCATGCCGATCCGACCTATGTGGTGGACGGCGTGATTCACTACTGCGTGGCCAATATGCCGGGCGCGGTGGCACGCACCTCGACCTTCGCCTTGACCAATGCGACCTTGCCCTTTGTCGTCGAACTGGCCAACCGCGGCTGGAGGGGCGCCCTGGGCCGGGATCCCCACCTGATGGCCGGGCTGAACATCCATGACGGCAAGCTGACCTGCAAGCCAGTCGCCGAAGCGCTCGACCTGGCCTACACGCCGGCTGAGACCCTTCTCTGACCTTGGTCCGGAACGGCCGCCCGATCCGCCGCGACCAATCTCGGGAGTGGGCCGGCCGAACAACAGTGAGACCGTAAACCAGGCGGCGCTGAT
>Ga0326727_10018647_pt1 | contig 14121 bp, 15 predicted proteins | sample MB2enrmetagenome_FD_207643 | JGI IMG/M metagenome (GOLD analysis project Ga0326727, IMG submission 207643) | Lab enriched peat soil microbial communities from McLean, Ithaca, NY, United States - MB29MY | ecosystem: Environmental > Terrestrial > Soil > Wetlands > Peat | place: USA: New York...
TGGAACCGTCCCGCGTGAAATGTTAGCGCCTAACGCTAACGCTGGCGCAGGATACCTTCCGGCTAGGGAGCAGAAGAGGTCAAGGGTACTTGTGGGGTAGGGGTAAAATCCTGTAATCCTATAAGGACCACCGGTGGCGAAGGCGCTTGACCAGAATGCATCCGACGGTGAGTGGCTAAGGCTAGGAGAACGAATCGGATTAGATACCCGAGTAGCCCTAGCAGTAAATTATGCAGACTCAGGTGTTGCGCTAGACTAGTTCTTGCGCAGTACCGTAGGGAAACTGATAAGTCTGCCGCCTGGGAAGTACGGCCGCAAGGTTGAAACTTAAAGCAATTGGCGGGGGAGCACCACAAGGGGTGGATGCTGCGGTTTAATTGAATTCAACGTCGGAAATATTACCAGGAGCGACGGCAGGATGAAGGTCAGACTAAAGATCTTACCCGACGAGCCGAGAGGTAGTGCATGGCGATCGTCAGCTCGTGGTGTGAACTGTCCGGTTAAGTCCGGTAACGAGCGAGACCTTCGCTAACAGTTGCCACCTGCTTAGAGATAAGTGGGGCACTCTGTTAGGACCGCCTCTGTTTAAAGAGGAGGAAGGAGAGGGCAACGGTACGTCAGTATGCTCTGAATCTCCTGGGCAACACGCGGCATACAAAGGTTGGCACAATGAGACGCAACACCGAAAGGTGAAGCAAATCCCCTAAAACCAACCCGAGTTCGGATTGAGGGTTGAAACTCACCCTCATGAAGCTGGAATCCCTAGTAATCGCTTGTCACTATCGAGCGGTGAATATGTCCCAGCTCCTTGCACACACCGCCTGCCAAGTCACCCAAGTGGGGTCCTAGTGAGGCAGTGCCATTAGGCATTTTCGAGTTAGGGTTCCGTGAGGAGGGCTAAGGCATAACAAGGTATCCGTAGGGGAACCTGCGGATAGATCACCTCGACAAATATCAGTGTGCACAGGTTGCGCTTTTCTTGCATTGAATCTCAAGACTACAGCTTTTTATTTTATCATAAGCGAGCGCGAGCCATGCTAAGAACAGCTTAATAACTTAATTCCGAAGTGTATCCGTAATGCGTGATGTAAGATGGCAAGGAAACTGGGCATGAGCCCTGACACGAGCTACATGCTCGGGGTATGCAACTGCAATAGCAGCGCCTCCTCGATAAGCTTAGCTACTGCAAGCAACGAGCTTGTGGAAAGGTTCGTACGCATAGCGGTATCGCTTGGCACAAGGCCTAGCGCCATACGGATAAAGAAAGAAGAGAGCGTGACGGAGGTAACGATCAGCAATTCAAAGCTGAAGAAGATGCTCGATGCCGCATTGGAGAAGAGGGAGCGCATATTCAGGTACAGGAACGAGTATTCCGCGAGCTATTTCGCCGCGCTGTTCGATTGCAATGGCGGCGCGGACGGCAGGGGCGTATTCATACGCATGAAGCCCTACGACTCGATAATCATAGAGAGGATAGGCTTCCACACCACAGGTTCAGGCAAGTGCTACATAAGGAAAGGGCTGGACTTCGTGAAGTTCATAGCCCCCTTCAGCATAAGGGCAAATGGCATTCATTTTCCTGCAGACAAGCGTGGCCGTAGCTGACAGCCCTACCTGCCTATCAGCGAGAAGAGAAGGTCGTTGTTGTCATCAGCCGCTGCGCCTATCCGTTTCCTCTCATGGCACTTCTCGCATACGTACACTATGACAAATCCGCGCCTGGTGTACTCGGTGCTTACAGGCCTCATCAATCCCTTGCATTCCGATTTCCTGTCGCCCGGATTTACATCCACATGCCTGCCCCAGAGACAATTTGGGCAATGGTCCGTATAACCGGTTCCGGTTACCTTTGTCTTGCACACCGCACATGCGAAATTCTCTATCTTCCTGGAGAACTTCCTTGATTTGTCATATTTCCCGTAGTCCATCAGTATAATTCAGCAAAAGATATAGATAATCCTTTCTTACCGAATAGGTACAAATCTCGTATATCCATCTGGCAAAACTGATGCCGAACAGACGGTTCATTAATAAACCTATAGGTTTATATATAATACTATCGTATTATATATTAACGATTGAATGATGATTGAAGAGTGGAGAAGATTTAAAGGATGGTCAGTTCTTGAATTTTTCCTTCAAAAAAATGAGAAGATACACCTAAAAGGTCTGGCAAGAAGATTGAATATAAGCCCCAGAACCGCGCAAACATATCTTTATCTTTATGAGAAAGAAGGCATACTTTACAATGAACATATCGGCAACATGAAACTGTACGGCCTTACTGATAATTTCATTGCAAAAGAGCTGAAACGAGCCTACATGCTCTTCCTAATAAAGGAACGCATCTACTCTTTCATACAGAACAATAAAAACATAACATCATTAGCGCTTTATGGTAGTTGCGCAGACGGGAGCTACGATGACAAGAGCGATATCGATTTAATTGTAATATCACAGAAAAAAGATGTGAATATCAATGCCTTAAAACAATTGGAGGGCGATATAACCAGAGAGGTGAAAATTGAGGTATTCTCTATAGGCGAATGGAGGAAAATGGAAAAATCAGATTTTTATATCTCTGTAACAAGAAATAATATACTGATTTACGGTGCATCCCTGTGAAAATTGACGAGCTAATCGCGAATGGCTTGATAAAGAGAACGCAGGCAGACGTGAACGAGATAAAGGGGTCACTCTCTTCAGCTAAAAGATTTTTGGACAGGGCAAAAGGCAATATAGGGATAAAATTCTATGATGTGGCATACCTTCTTGCTTACACCTCTATGTTCCATGCCGCCCGCGCCCTATTATTCAAAGCAGGCTATAAAGAAAGGGGTCATTACGCCTTAATACAAGCACTTAGGGAAACATATACCAACAACACTGAACTGCAAAGGTACCTTAACCTCCTCGACTCATACAGGATATCAAGACATGCAATACAATATAGTGGCGAAACATGTTCAGAGCTCGACGCAACTTCCATAATAGAGGACGCGGAGAGATTCATCGTGTTCATAGAAAAGACCCTAAACCAACCGTGATTCTATAAAGGAAGGAAAGCTGACGATAACGGACAACACACGCGGAAGAAGGCAGGCAGAGGTAGACCCAAGGCGCCTAGGCCATAATGCAAGGCTCGCGGAACTGCTTATCAAAAGCAGGCAGATATATTGTGCCTCAAGGGACAGCAATATCGACGGTATGGGCACGCCCGCGCTGCTTATAAGGAACTACAGCATGCCGCCAAGTAACATATTCTTCATGCAGCAGAAGGATTTCGGTCTGCTTCTCAGGCACATAAAGAGCCTGAACCCGCAGAAATCCACACTCATAATAGGCGACCTGAGCCTAAACGATGACCAGATACCATACGTAAAGGAGATGATATCGAGGCTGAAGAGGAATGGAAATACAGTGATCTGGCTGGACCACCATCCTTGGAGCGAGAAGGGCATAGAGGCGATAAGGGAAGTAGACTTCGGTGTATCAGGGGAGAACGAACTGTACAGCGCCGCGCAGCTCGCATATGTACTGTTCTGCAAAAAGGGCAGGGAGAACAAACTGCTCTCGGAGATGATACATGTAAGCGATTTCGCGCTCAAGTCAAGGAGGTTCGGGCGGACAAACGAGAAGCTGACAGGGGCGATAATGTCCTTCAGGTGGAAGGGCAGGACCATGCAGTCCAATCTGCAGAGGCTTGCCTCGATTATCGCAAGGCTGGATTTCAGCAATCCATTTGTGGAGCGGGCATACAGGAGCTACCTGAGGGCATCCAAGGGCGGGATAGCGAGGCTGAAGAGCAACACCTACATAGCTGCGACATCCCCATACAGGATTGCAGTAGGGTTCAGCAAAAGGCTCCATACGAACCAGGCATGCAGCATAATGGCGGAAAGATGCAAAAGCGACATAGAGGTATATGTCGACATCGAGACGGGAAAAAGCGGGGCAAGGAGCAGGAAAGGGGTAGACTGCTCACTGATTGCGTCGGCGCTGAACGGCGGGGGACATCCGCAGGCTTCTGGTTTTGTCCTCGATCCCAGAAAATTCGGCAATTTCGACGGCAACGGAAGAAAAAGGTTTGTGGAAATGATCAAAGACCTGTCCAAAGGGGGCGTATGGGCAATAACTCAAGTTATCCCCGAAAGTTAACATATTAATATCATACCCTTCAATAGATATCTATGGCGTCTAAGGTATTTGTGGGGCTTTTTTCTATATGCCTAATCTTTGCACTTGTGTTCATGGCAAGTGCAAACGCCCAGACCCCTACCTTTTCAAGTTCGAACAGCGTACCTTTAACCTCCTCCGTGTCCGGATCGCCGAACCCTGTACTCCTGGGCGCGAACTTTAACATATCCGCAAGCTGGTCCGGGGGCACACCGCCGTACAACGTATATCTCCATACAAGTTCTACAACTCCGAATTCACTCTGCTCGAGTGCCTATCCCCAGGAATTAGCAGCAGCAACAACAGCCACGTCAGCAGCAACATATTATAGTACCTCCCTCTTGGCGCAGTTTTCGCCCAACACGCAGGCAATATACCTCTGCCTTGTTGTAAACGACTCGGCAGGGCACAGCTCCCAGTCCACAGTGACAGTAACCATCACAAAGACGCCTATTCCAGCATTATCATCCTCGATACATACATCCTCAAGTTCAGTGACTGCAGGCCAGAACGTTACCATATATGTGAACTGGTCCGGAGGCACCCCCCCATACAACACAACCCTGTACTCGAGTTATACAAACACATGCTCGGGAACACACACCTTGGAAGCAGGGCTCACAGCAACATCCGGAACCTATACCTCAGCTCCCGTCGCACCAGGGATATACTACTGCCTCGTAGTCAACGACTCATTGAGACACAGCTCCCAATCCGGTCCTATAGAGGTGACCGTCACAACCGGGGGACCTGGAACGCCAAACTCTATAGGGGGATCAAACACGGTATCAACGACCATAAACTATCCGCCCCCTCCTCCAAGCATCCCAACATCAAACGTTATCGGCATAGTGACGATTTATATCAATAATCTAATCAGATATCTCCTCGGTTCGTCACGTTCAGGATCGAGGTCATCATCAGGCGCACCAGTTACAACTGGCACAGCCCCCTGCACGACTACCGACGGCTTCCCCGGCTCGCTTGTATCAGGCAGCTGCGTGATAATATTAGGCTGCAACCTTCCCGGCGGCATCGGCGGACTTGAACTTGGTCCCGCCGGCACCTGTGCCTCTCCGGGCACTACCCCATGCGCACTTATCGGTGGCACCCAGGGCGTGGTCAGTGCATCATTCACCTGCGTATCAAGCGTATCGTGCCAGCTTTCAGGCGGCAGCCAGGGCGTCCTATCTGCGTCTGGGGCCTGTGTATCTATAGGCTCCTCGTGTGGTGGAGCTGCCGGCGTTGGCACGCTAACCGTCAGCTCATCAGGAATGTGTGTTCAGATAGCAGCTCCTTGTACTCTTTCCAGCGGCGGCATCGGTCAATATGGGTCTACGGGGCTCTGCACCTCAGTAGGCTCCTCATGCGCTCTTTCCAGCAGCATCCAGGGAGTTCTCGACGTGTCAGGGGACTGCGTTGCGATAGGTTCGTCCTGTTCGCAGCTAAATCCCGCTGGCACTGCTCCACTCCCCGCTGGCATAATCACCTCAACAGGAGACTGTACGCCTTTAGCTTCTCCATGCACTCTTTCCGACGGAACCACTAACGGCATCCTCGCCACAAGCGGATACTGCGCAGCTGTGGGATCGGCATGCAGCGCCGCAGCAGGTTTGTACCTTACCCCATCAGGGAACTGCGCGGCCGTGGGCTCCCCATGCGCCATTACCGGCGGAGGTGTGGGTTACATAAGCACCAGCGGCTTATGCGCCGCTGTAGGCTCCTCGTGTTCTCTCTACACCAGTTCAGGATCCGTGACCTCGACAGGCGTCATCAGCCCCACTGGCTTATGCACAGGCTCATCATGTGTACCTTCAGGCAGCGGCGCTCCCGGCGCTATAGACTCTGCCGGAGACTGCGTAGTGATAGGTTCATCATGCACGACAATAAATGGGCAGTCCGGCGTGTATAGCGGGATATCCGGCATACAGCCGCAAACCCCAGGCGAGGAAGATGCCCCCGCCGGCTCGACACAGATCCAGCCGGGCGACTGCATACCTCCAGGAACACTCTGCCATATGACAGGCGCAAGTGGGAGTCAAGCGATAGGCATAGTAAGCGGCGTTGCAGGCACTTCAGGAAGCTGCGTGCAGCCTGGCGGCGCATGCACGCTATCAAGCGGCGCTGGTGGGGTCGTCAGCAGCTCCACAGGCCTGTGCGCAAGTATAGGCTCGCAATGCACGGACATAAATGACAACCCGGGCACAATAAGCAGCACAGGTGTCTGCACATCCAACAACGCATGCCCGCTGACCGGTGGCGGCTATGGCGTCTATACCTCATCAGGATGCAACGCTATAGGCTCCACATGCAACCTTCCGAACAATGCCGGCGAGGGTCTTGTCGATTCATCAGGAGGCTGCGTAGCTCTGGGCTCACAATGCACGCTTGAAGCGGGCGGATTCACCGCAGGCGTAACACAGACGGACACAGGCGTAATAACTGACGCAAACGGCCTTGCGGGAAGCTGCATACTGCCTGGGACGCCGTGCAACACGGGTTCGGTCAACAACCCCAATACAAACATAGAAGAGGCAGACGGCGTGATAAGCGATGAGGGCGATTGCACGGCAATAGGCACAACATGCACTCTCACAGGCGGAGCAGCTGGCGTCATCAGCCCAGATACAGGTTCCTGCGCCGCATTCGGGTCATCATGCCTCCTGATAACAAATGGTGAGGAGGGGCAGGGCGTAATAAGCAACTATGGCAATTCCTTCGGATCATGCGTAGCGCCATTCTACTGCGAACTTCCTGACGGGACGGAAGGCACCATGATAGGCGCCGCATGCGTCGCGGTGGGCTCAGGCTGCCTCTCCAACAGCGGCGCCTCCACAGGTTTCGCAATTGATGGACAGTGCCTTAATATCGGCTCGTCATGCGAGGATGGAACTGGCGTCATCACTTCCATTACGATGACAAACGGGGCAGCGTCAGGCGCAATTTGCCGTGATATCGGAGAAGAATGCACACTGCCCAGTGGTTCGCTCGGAGTGATCAGCGGAGTAGCTGCCTCAGCGGGCCAATGTATAGCCACAGGCTCCTCATGCACGACTACCGACGGCTTCTCCGGAGTTGTCGCAGGAGGAAACTGCCAGATACCCGGCTCCGCATGCACGGCCGACGACGTTTACGGCGGCACACTATACGGATTCATAAACCCGGACGGCACATGCGGCATATCAATAGGCTCATCATGCCAGTTGAGGGGCTTTACTCCTGGCGTAGTCGGGGCTGGGACAAATTGCGTAGTGCCTGGCTCTGATGGATCCCCATGCACGGGCACTGACAGTTCCGGTGATTCATTCTCCGGCTTTCTAAACAGCGCCGGCCATTGCTCATCATCACCGTGCACCAACGGTGCTATATCCTCAAGTTACCCAAGCTGCGACCAATGTCCAGACGGGACCGATGTCTCATCATCCTCGGAGTCCTGCGGAACCAGCAGTGGCACATGCACCAACGGCGCATTGAACTCAAGCTATCCAGACTGCGACCAGTGCCCAGACGGAACTGATGTTTCATCATCATCAGAGACCTGCTCAACAGCAGGCAGCGGTACATGCTCCAACGGCGCGATAAGCACGAGCTATCCCGACTGCGACCAATGTCCAGACGGGTCTGATGTGTCATCCTCGTCGGAGCAATGTCCGACCAGCGCCGCATGCTCCAACGGCGCGGTAAACCCGCCGGACTGCAACGGGTGCTCAGACGGGACCCTGCTGAATTCATCCTCGGAGTCCTGCTCCTCAACCGACACCTCATGCCCCAACGGCGCCACAGACCCGCCTGCATGCGACAACATAGGGGGCAACTCCTGCAATCTTTCAAGTTTCAACCCTACGGGATGCATGGGATGCATAGCGAACCCGCAAAGCTGCCCTCCGCCTACAGAACCGTGCAGCGCCTACCCGCACTGCGTCAACAACGAATGCGACAACGGCGCATCTAACCCGCCGCAGTGCAACAACATCTGCACCAACGGCGCGACAAACTATGAGCTCTGCAACGACGTTTGCGGCGACGGCGCGACGAACTACCCGACATGCAACAACATATGCACAAACAAGGCGACAGACTATCCTGTATGCGACAACGGCCCGTGCACCAACGGCGCGAACAACCCTCCTCTCTGCAATGACCAGTGCTCAAACGGCGCAATCCCCACAGCATGCACCCAGTGCTTCAACGGCGCCACAAACCCGCCTACATGCGATAACATATGCACCAATGGCGCCACGAACTACCCTACATGCAACAACCAGAATCCGGGCCCGTGCAGCCCCTCCAACTTCAACCCCATAGGATGCTTGGAGTGCACATTGACCAACTCCTGCCCCAATCCCGGGGTATGCACCAACGGCGCTACGAACTTCCCGCAATGCAACACCGTATGCACCAACGGCGCATCTAACCCGCCGACATGCAACAACATATGCACAAACGGCGCGACAAACTACCCATCATGCAACAACAAATGCACAAACGGCGCGACGAACTACCCTGCATGCAACAACGGATGCACAGACGGCTCGACGAACTATCCAGCCTGCAACGACAACCAGTGCGGCAACGGCGCGACGAACTACCCTGCATGCAACAACCAGTGCCACAACGGCGGCACCAACATCCCCTACTGCACGTACAACTCCATCACAAACCTCTGCACCAACGGCGCATTGAACCCGCCGACATGCGCATGCACCAACTACGCAACGAATCCCCCAGAGTGCAACAACTAAGCGTATTTTAAAAATTGCATGCCGTCGGCTATTGTTCTATTCATTTAGGGCAGTGCACTATGTGCATCTGCTTAAAATCCTCAAAAGAAGCAAGCCAATAAGCTATTTATTGCCCGGTCTGGCGCATATTCTTGTCCAGCCATTCCCGAAGCTCAGGTTCGCTCATAACGCCTGCCTTCGCGTCTAAAATCCTGCCCCTGTACACGAAGAATGTCGTAGGCACCTCCATTACGGACTTACCGAAATAACTTTGCAACGATGGGACATATGACATCTTCTCGTAGTCCATTACCGCAAAACCCATTCTCATCATATATTTGCCGGATACGCAATTGACCACTGTCAGATAATCTTTAGAAGATTCATCTCTTGACCATGCTCCAACCACTAAAGGCCTATTGTATGAGTCAAACACCGCCTTTTTAAATTCAGAATCGCTAGCGGTCAACTCCTGCAGTCCGCGTCTCGCGTCATCAACGTCCCTCCTGAAAGTAATATGTGAGCGTCCCTGTCTATTGAGGTCCATACAACTTTCTGAATTTCTGCCTATGGGGGCCTTCTCGCTCCAAACTTGCGCGCTCCCGTTGCCCTGGCTTACTGCTATGGACACGCCTAATGCCACAACCATGCCCGCAGTCCTGATAAGCCTATTATACCTCCTTGAATCTGATTCGTTATCCTTTGTTGCCATAATCACACCACTGATATTATGAATTCGGTAATATATATAACTAACTTTTTCAGGGCTATGCCTGATAATTCCGCTAATATTTTGTAGAGGTAAAAGGAAGAATACCCGTCGGTGAGCCTATAAAAAGCCCCCTAAGAAACAGGATTATACTCTCCTTCCCCTTCTTCCGCCTGGTCTCCTTGTGGTGTCTGTGGGTATCGGCGTAACGTCCCCTATCTTGTTTACGCGCAACCCGCTCCTTGCAAGCACCCTGACCACTGCCTGCGCGCCTGCTCCGGGCGTCTTGGACCCGTGCCCACCCGTAGCCCTTATCTCTATGTTGACGTTTGTTATGCCCTTCTCCTTCGCCTCTGCCGCGACCTTGTATGCTGCCTGCATCGCCGCGTAAGGCGAACCTTCCTGGGAATCGGCGTTGACCATCATGCCACCGCTTCCCACTGCGATGGTCTCGGCGCCGCTGAGGTCTGTAAGCGTTATTATCGTGTCGTTCTTAGAGGAATAGACGTGAGCCACTGCCCAGCGCTCGGCCCTCGGCTTGACTATCTGTTGCTCCATAGCCTTGGCCTCGTAGGAGACTGTCTCCTTCTCCTTGGCCTTCTCCTGCTTGCTCGGCTCTGCCTTTTTCTCTTCCTTCTTCGCCGGTTTCTTTGGCATTTGTTATCACTGATTAAGCGTTACTCTTTTCCTCCTTGCTCTCCGGGCTTTCGGCTGCCGGTTCTGCAGCTACAGTCGGACCTGCCGTCCTAACAGGGTTTACGTCTATGGGCTTGTAGTAGCCTATACTCTTCTCGGTCTCGACATCAACCATGTAGCCCGGCCTATTCACCCTCCTTCCGTTTATGGATATGAAGCCGTGCACTGTGATCTGCCTTGCCTGCTTTGCGCTCCTTGCCATCCCGCGCTTGAACACTATCGTCTGGAGGCGCCTGTCGAGGAGATTGCTCTCCTTGAGGTCGAGAAGGTTGTCGAGCGTGGTGCTCTGCGTCGCAAGACCCAGCTTCGTGAGCCTGCCTATTATGCGCTCCCTGACGTTCTCCGACTCTGTGCCTGATGCGCTGAGGAGCTCCCTTACATTTCCTCGTATCCTGCTTACCTCGGACTGCACCTTCCACAGTTCCTTCATGTTCTTGAGGCCGTATTCATCCTTAAGCGCGTTGTCTGACTTTATTCGTTCAATGTTCCATCTCTCCTTTGGCTTCTCAAAATGTTTCCTGTTTCTTTTTGGTGCTCCCATTCATTCACTTCTTACCTTTTTCAGCAGGTTTTGCATCCTTCCCAGCCGGGCCTCCCTTTGCGGCCTTTCCAGCAGCAACTATCGACTTCTTGGTGACGCCTACAGTTATTCCCGTACGTCCGGTTGAGCGTGTCGCCTGCCCGCGCACCTTCTGGCCATACTGGTGCCTGTATCCGCGCCATGTCTTGTTCGCCACGTCGCGGCTTATGTCCTGCCTTGTATTGAATATCAGGTCGTTGCCCACCACATGCATGTCCTTCCCTGTCTCCATGTCCTTGTTCCTGTTTATCATGTAGGAGGGTATGCCTGCGGATACCGGGTCCTTTATGACGCCCTCGACCTCTGCGATCTGGGTCTCGCTCAGGGATCCTATCTCCGTTGTCTTCGGTATATTCAGTTTCGACTCTATGACTAGGGCAAGCGCGTGCGACATGTTCATGCCTACGCCCTTGACGTTGGAGAGCGCCCTCTCGATGTTAAGCGATCCGTCGACGTCCCTGCCCGCCACCCTCACTATTGACGAGGCTCCGCTAGTTTGAGACTTCCCTCTATGTTCTTGCGGTTTCTGTTCTGCCATTAAATGCTTACCATTGCTCTGAGAATCTAGAATTGCCAGAGATAAAAGTGACTGAAGTATCTGATAATATTGTAGCAGATATATATTTAAAGCTATTAGCATTTATAGATATCGTGGTAGGTTATGGCAGCTGAACGGATAAGCATCGATAACGCCAAAAAGGAGAAGCTCTTTTACTTTGTCGCGAATGCGGTCGTCTACAGGGAGAGCGACAGCCGCTGCCTCATACTGAAGAGGCACGCGCGGGAGAGGGTGCATCCTGGCAAATACGCGGTTCCTGGAGGCAAGCTGGAATGGAACGACCTCGACATAAGAAATCCGACGAGGTTGAACGGCGACGTGCTGGATTTCGAGAATGCGGTAGAGAGGATGTTAAAGAGGGAGGTAATGGAGGAGGCGGGCATAGAGATTGATTCCGGGCTTGTCTACATAAACAATGTTGTGTTCATAAGGCCGGACGAGACCCCTGTAATACTCATAAAGTTCGGCGCGAGGTACAAATCCGGGGAGGTGAGGCTTGAGGAGGGCGCATTTACCGACTATGCATGGGTCAACGCGGATGAGGCAAAGGGCTATGACTGCATAGAGGGCATAAAGGAGGAGATAGCACAGACGATTGGCGCATTCTCGAGGAAAGGCATCAAGTGATCTCATGCACCGCGAAACCAAACCGCATCTCGCTACCTCGAAAGACCTCAGCGCCGCGTCAGCCAAGAGGGGGCTATATTCCTCGAAGCGCGACAACGGCAAGATAGTGATTGTGGGCGGCAGCGAGAGATATCACGGCGCGCCAGCACTGGCCTCCAATGCCGCATACGCGGTCCTTGCTGCGCTGAGGGTAGGGATAGGCTATGTGGTCGAATACGTGCCCAGAAGCGCAGTGCTTGCTACAAGAAGCGTATCGCCCGATCTGATAGTAATGCCCCTCTCAGGGAGGAACCTTGGCACCAAGGATGTGCCAAGGCTGATAAGGGACCTCAGGCTGTCGAAATGCCTTGTTCTCGGGCCGGGGCTTGGAAGGGCTGAAGATACCTGCAAGGCGGTAATCAGGCTGATAGACTACATAAAAAAGAGCGGCAAGATGGCTGTGATAGACGCAGACGCACTCTATGCCCTGGGCAAGCATAGGAGGAAGCTGAACAAGAACTTCCTGGTAACCCCGAACGGCGAGGAACTTTGGTTTTTCCATGAGAAGGCGGTCAGGGCGAAAGCGACAGGTGAAAGGAGAGCGGCCGCACTACGGCTCTCAAGAACGCTCAATGCAAACGTCCTACTTAAGGGGCACGAGGTGGTGATAACCGATGGCAAAACAGTTAAGCTCGTCAGGTCAAAGTCTTCAGCGCTTGCAACAATGGGGACCGGTGATGTACTCTCCGGAATCATAGGGGCATATGCCGCAAACAACAAGATGTTCATCGCCGCTGTTGCAGGAGCGCGCCTCCACTCGATAATCGGCGACAGGCTGCACAAGGAGATGGGGGACCACATACTCGCGAGCGATGTTGTCGATGCGATACCAGCAGTGCTAAAGCGGTTCGACAGGAAGGGCTGAACCCCCTGTGAATATTTATATAACTTCGCTGTAAAGGTAAAAGCGGTCAAATGCACTACAAAGGCATCGCATACGCATTAATCCTGATAATCATTGCAGCATCAGCAATCGCGTTATGGTCCAAAGCCGCAATCAATCAGCCAGTACTGAAGGAGACGAGCTTCAATAACGCGTATTACAAATTCGTCATAAATGCGCCCTCAAACCTCTCGACAACCGCCACTGCTCTCGTGGTGGACGGCGTCAGATACCAGAACGCACAGCTTCCGAACACATTCATATTCGGTTTGGGTACCAGGCATAACTACTCCTTCGCGCAAAACCTCTCTTCAGCGTCCGGAAACGTAGTCTACGCATTCAATTACATATCCGGGTGCTCATTCCAGGTAAGGGCATCGACATTCAATGCGGTCCAGAACTGCACCGCAACAGCCTATTACATAAAGAGGCTGAACGGCACTACCGTTGCCACTACTACCGTCCGACAGACAACTATTGCATCATCCTACACTACAATCAGCGTAAGCACCGTATCTACGGTGCCTCCCACTCCGCAGTCAAATGCGACGCAGTGCAAGTTCTTCTTTATAACATGCTGGATAAGATAAGCGGCAAGGTCTAAGCATAAGTTCGCCAGGGTAGGGATTTGAACCCTAAAGTCCGTGAGGACACGCGCTTGCGGGATATTTTCCAGGCGCGCGCGTTACCGGATTCCGCCACCCTGGCATAAGTAGGGATGTGGTGTTTATATATTTAGACTTGCGCCTGCTGCAAAATTATTCAGGAACGGGCCCAGGGGGATTTTCCAAGCTTTTTGATATATGCTATGCCAAAAAGTTTATTCGAACCCCCGACTTACTGGTTAAAAGCCAGCCACTCTGGCCAGGCTGAGTTATGGGCCCATCCTTGCATATAGAATGAAAACTCAGCTATAAAAGACTAACCCGTTCTATATCTTGCCGACAAGGTCGTCCCCTGGCTTTATGCTCTTCTTGCCGGGCTCCCAGTTGACAGGGCACACCTCTCCAGGATGCTCCTTGACGTACACTGCGGCCTTCAGCTTCCTTAGCGTCTCTGACATGTTCCTGCCTATGTTGTTGGAGTTTATCTCGATGGCGCGCAGTATGCCATCAGTGTCAAGTATGAAGG
>Ga0326727_10018650_pt1 | contig 14119 bp, 8 predicted proteins | sample MB2enrmetagenome_FD_207643 | JGI IMG/M metagenome (GOLD analysis project Ga0326727, IMG submission 207643) | Lab enriched peat soil microbial communities from McLean, Ithaca, NY, United States - MB29MY | ecosystem: Environmental > Terrestrial > Soil > Wetlands > Peat | place: USA: New York...
CCAAGGTTTCCGAAGAGCGACATTATGTCCATTTCACTTGGAATGAGGGGGGGCCCTCGACGGGAGGGATTTCCCGGGTCAGTTCCGGGATATAATACAAAACAAAAGGACTCCAACCAAAGCTTTAAGACTTGGCCGCGATTCCGCCACGGCAGAAAGGCCGCGAAAGAAGCTGGGGATGGGGATAGCAAGAAAAAGGGGAGTCTTGCGACTCCCCTTTTGGAACGCTTTCCCTGCTCCTGCAAAACCTAGCCAGCGATCGGTGAGTCCGTGTCTTGAGCAGTCGTCGTCGAATTCTGACGAATCACGCCGGACTGGTCAGTATAGTAATAGTTCGTGCCAGTCGAGCTGGTGATGGGAACGGCGGTGAAACTGTAGGTGTTGATGCGACCGGACGTGTCAGCAGACCCGGCCGTATACGCGAAGTTGTATCCGCTCTTGGCGCCTGTGGACAAAACGCTGTCAATCAGGCCAGCGGCGGTTGATGTCGGGTTGGCGCCGGCAGCTCCGGGACCCAGGTAAGTCATCGTGGAGCTGAAGCCCACGTTGAACGTGGAAGAATAGGTGATCTCAGCAGTGTTCAGGGTGCGCAGGGAGCCCACAGCCGAGGCTTGGTTGGCAGCAATCCGCGAACGCAGAAGGTTCGGGATGGCGATCGCCGCGATGATCAGAATGATTGCAACGACGATCAGCAATTCAATAAGCGAGAAGCCCTTGGAATTCTTTTTCATTCAATCCTCCTCCGGTAGTCAGGTTTACCACTTGGAAATTTCCAGGTAGACACGTTCTCTGATAGGGCATCTTGCCTTCCAAGCTGCCTCCCAGTCTCCCCGAAAGCTGTTTTAATTTACCTTTCTTTTCAACGGGTTAAAAAAAACATCGGGATGACATGACATTATGACCCACGAAGGGGCGAAGGGTTGCCCCTTTTTGTCAAAAGGGACGACAAATCGCGTCATCTTCCCGCCGGGCGGGAGGCTTGCGGAGACCTGCACAAGTGAAAGTTGTCCCCATTTCGGTTTTTCACCGCGAAAATCTGAAGATTGCGAATAGCGACATTATGTCCACCACGATTGAAATGCGGAAGCTCATGGTTCATATCTCATATTTCTTCGCGTAATGGCGGAAGGAACGGTAGGACATTTTCAGGAGGTCGGCGGCTTTACTGCGCACTCCCCCGGCAGCTTGCAAAGCGGCTTGCAGATATTGTTTTTCCATCTGGGATATGCGGCTTTCAAAGTCGACGCCTTCCGTGGGAATCTGCACATCCTGTTGTCCGCCGGCGGCGATGCCAGTGATCGACCCCGGAAAGTTGGCCAACTTGACGAACCCATCGCGTCCATCGCTGACGGCCACGGCGTGCTCGACGGCATTTTCAAGTTCGCGCACGTTGCCCGGCCAACTCCAACCGCGCAAGGCGGCCAAAGCCTCGGGGTCAAAATCGCTCAGGGGCTTCCCCATCTGGAGAGCAAATCCGCGCAGGAAGTGCCGCGCCAGGGGTTCGATATCGCTGGGGCGTTCCCGCAAGGGCGGAACGTGAATGGGAATGACGCTGACGCGGTAATAAAAATCCTCGCGGAACTGCCCGCTGGCCACCATCTTCTTCAAGTCGCGATTGGTGGAGGCAATCAAGCGCACATCGACGGAAACGTCCATGGCGCCGCCCAGGGGACGAACCCTTCTTTCCTGAAGAACCCGCAGCAGCTTGACTTGCATGCCCAGGCTGGTTTCGCCGATCTCATCCAGAAAGAGCGTGCCCCCGTTGGCCGATTCGATGATCCCCTTGCGGTTGGATTCGGCGCCCGTAAATGATCCCTTGAGATAGCCAAAGAGTTCGCTCTCCAACAGGGTTTCCGGGAAGGCGCCGCAGTTAATTGAAATGAAGGGCTTTTCCCGGCGCAGGCTGGCCTCATGGATGGCGCGGGCCACCAACTCCTTGCCCGTGCCGCTTTCGCCGGTAATCAGCACCGTGCTGGTGGTGGGCGCCACGGTGCGGACCATTTCCAGGATGGATTCGATGGGCCGGCTTTGCCCCACGATGTTTTGCGCGGCAAAGATCCGCAGCAGTTCGCGGCGGAGGCGGAGGTTTTCCTCGCGCAGAGCCAGTTCCTCCAGGGCCCGGTCCACCGTCAGGCTGAGTTCCTCCACCAGCGTGTCGGTCTTGACGACATAGCGGTAAGCTCCCAAGTTCAGGGCCTGGATGGCCGTGGACATGGTGGGAACAGCGGTAATCAGGATGAACGCCGCGGGGTTGCGGGTCTCGTGGGCATACTCCAACAAATCGATGCCGGTCAGGTCAGGCATGCGGATGTCGGAGATGATCAGGTCGTAGACCTGCGACTCAATTTTTTTCCTGGCGGCCTGGCCGTTGGAGACGGTTTCCACCAGGTGCCCCTTCTTGCGAAAAGCGATTTCCAAGACCTGGCAAAGCGATTTTTCATCATCGATAATCAGCAGTCGCGCCATTCCATGTTCCTCATCGAAAAGATCACCGGAAACCGCTCAGGGCCGGAGCCGTTCCTGCCTTGGTAAGGATCGCGGGGGCAGCTTCCTGCGGCAAATCAATCACGAATCGCGCGCCTTTTCCCGGCTGGGAATCCACGTGGATGGAGCCCTGATGTCCCTCGACAATCTGGTAGACCAGGGCCAATCCCAAACCCGTCCCCTCATTGAAGCCCGATTGAAAGGGCTCAAAGACCTTCTCCAGTTGCACACTGGTAAAACCCACGCCCGTGTCGCCCAGCACCACCCGAACCAGCTTGCCCACTTCTTCCGCCTGGGCGGTGAGCGTTCCCCCGTTGGGCATGGCTTTCAGGGAGTTGTCGCAAATATTCCAAAAGACCTGCCGCAGCTTGTCGGCGTCCGCCAGCATATTCACGGCGCGGCGGGGAAATTTGCGTTCGATGTGAACCTTGGGGCTGAAAAGGGGATGATGTTCAAGCATCAGGAGAGTTTCCTCCAGCAGGGTGAGCACATCCACGCGATGAAATTCGAAGCGCTGGTCGCGGGAGTAAAGGAGGAAATCAGACACCAGTTTGTTCAGCCGCTCCGACTCGCGGCTCACAATGGTGATCAGCTTGGCTTGATCCTCTTCGAGCTGGCTGATCGATTGCAACAACTTTACCGACCCCGCGATGGAGGCCAGAGGATTGCGGATTTCGTGGGCAATGCCCGCCGCCATGCGGCCCAGCGTCGCCATGCGGTCTTTGGTGCGGTACTCCGCTTCCCGGCGTTTCTCCTCGGTAAGATCCTGAAAATTATAAACGTACCCCACCGCGCCGACGGTCGGCACCACCAGCGGCGATGCGGATACGCCTAAAATGCGGTGTCCCCGTCGCGGATGCAGGTAGGTGATCTCCTGGCGCGCGAGGGGGGAGCCCGATTCGGGACTGGAGGAGATTTCATCCGCCCACCCGCGGAAGACGGCATCGATGGGGCCGCCACGCAATTCCAGTATCTGGCGGCCCAGGATTTCCGCCCCGGCAGGGTTCAACTCCGTGATCGCGCCCTCCAAGTCCGTGCTCAGCAGGCCTTCGCGCATGCTCTGAATGATGTTTTCGTTCTTGGCTTGCAGGTTCGCCACCTGCCCGCTCTTGTCGCGGAGTTCGCGGCCGGCCTTGCGCAAACTTTCCGCCAGATAGCTGGAAAGGTACGCCACCGCAAAAAAGCCAAAGAGGCTGGCGCTGATTTTCACTTGCAGCGTTTTGAGGTCGGGCGTGTAGGTTGAGGCGGTCGCCAGAAACTGCAGCGCCGGGTATTTCTCCACCAGTTCAGGATAGATGGTGGGCAGATAAGCGAGCTCGATCATCGCCCCCATGAACACGAAGCTGACCGCCGCCACCAGAAACGCCCGCCCACGGGGAAGGAGAACGCTGGCCAGCATGATCGTCAACACGTAAAGTGAAAAGTAGTTACTCTCCAGGTCGCCCGTGACATGCACAATGGCCGTGATGATGACGATGTCGCAGTAAATCTGCAGATACGCTTGCAGCAGGTAATCGTGGCTGATCTGATTGTAAATCAGGAAAAACAAACTCAGGATGTACCAGAGAATGACGGCGATTCCCAGATAACGGATGGAGGTGGCGTTGGTGGGATTGGGCGCCAGGGAATGGATGGCATAATCGATCGCAAAAACAAAGCTAATGATGACGAAACGGATTTTAATGACCCAGGGGAGCCATTCCTTGATTTCGCCGGTGAATATCATAAACCCAGGGGCCAGGTGTCAGGTGACAGGTGACAGATGGTAGGAGCCGGTTCTGGAGTGCGGCGCGAAAATCGAAGTTCCAAACTCGAAATTCGGCAGCCAGTTCGCGAGTTTTTCGAAGACCTCATCGGGGCGCCGCGAATTCTGTTCTCGCGTGCCCGGTTCTTCCCGGGCACGCGGATTGTGGCGCCTGACACCTGGCACCCCCTGTCACCCGGCCAGTTTTCCGATCAAGCTGAACAGCGGGAGGTACATGGAAATGACCACGCCGCCCACGACCACTCCCAGCACGAGAATGATCATCGGTTCCATGGCGGTCAGCAGATCGCCCACCGCGGCGTCCACCTCGTCCTCGTAGAAATCGGCCACCTTCCCCAACATCGCATCCAGCGCGCCGGTCTGCTCGCCGACGCCGATCATTTGACAGACCATGTTGGGAAAGACGCCGGTTTCGCGCAGGGGGTCCACAATCGTCCGGCCGGTCTCGATGGCCTTGCGGACGGTCAGGATGGCTTCTTCAATCACCGCGTTGCCGGAGGTGCGGGCGGTGATGTCCATGGCTTCCAGCATGGGAACGCCGCTGGTGATCAGCGTGCCCAGGGTGCGGGTGAAACGCGCCACGCCGATTTTTCTCATCAGGCTTCCCAGCAGGGGAATCTTCAAAATCAGCTTGTCAATCATCATGCGGCCACTGGGAGTGGCGTAATACTTTTTCAACCCATACCCCGCGGCGATGCCCCCCGCAATCATCGGCACCGCGAACATGGCAATGGCATTGCTGAGCCCGATCACGATGCGCGTGGGCAGGGGCAAGTCCACCCCCAAGCCCGCAAACAGTGTGGCAAAAATGGGGACCACTTTCCAAAGAAGGAGGAAGATAACGCCGCCCGCGATGCCCACCACGGCGACGGGATAGATCAGCGCCGACTTCACGGCGCCCTTGAGTTTAACCGCCTTTTCAATGTAACCCGAGAGGCGTTGCAAAATGGCGTCCAGAATACCGCCGGTCTCACCCGCTTCCACCATGTTGCAGTATAAGGGATCGAAGATCTTGGGATACAAGCGGAGACCGTTGGCCAGGGTGGAACCCGCTTCCACGGACGCTCGCACATCCGACAGGGCTTTTTGGAAGCCGGTGTTTTCCTGCTGGGTGGCAAGGATTTCCATGCACTGCACCAGGGGCAAGCCCGCATCAATCATCACTGAGAACTGCCGGGTAAAAATGGCCAGTTCCTTGGCCGAAACGCTTCCCGCCATTTTAGGCTTGGGAATGGCAATCTCTTTGCCCTTCTCCACAATGCGGTTGGGGGTCAGTTGCATGCCGCGCAGTTGGGCGTCCAGCGCCTCCCGCGAGGGGGCGGTGCGCTTCCCCACCACCGTCTCACCGTTGCGTCCGGTTGCTCGATATTCGTATTCGGGCATCGTTTCACCTCAATTAATAAAACTTCACTTCTGCCGCGCCCTCCCGCCCTTCCCGGCTCTGCGGCCGGGTGGCAAGCGGAATCTTCAGCGCTTGTTGGCAGGGACGTAAGGAGTGGGCGGGCGTTGAGGGGTCGCGCCGGCCGCTCCGCCGCGGTTGATCATATCCTGGAGCTCGTCCGCATTGCTGGAACGCGCCAAGGCCACCTCCAGGGTAATGGCCTTGTTCATATAATTCGTATAAAGCGACTGGTTGAACGTGCACATCCCGAACTTGTCCTGGCCCGATTGCATCGAGGAGTAAATCTGGTGAATTTTATCCTCACGAATCAGGTTGCGAATGGCGGGGTTGGGAACCAGGATTTCCATGACCATGGCCCGCCCGCGTCCATCCGCCTTGGGCAGCAGCGCCTGGCAAAGGACGCCCTCCAGAACCAGCGACAGTTGCGCGCGAATCTGCGATTGCTGGTGCGACGGGAACACGTCGATGATGCGGTTAATGGTCGACGACGCGGAATTGGTGTGCAGGGTGCCGAACGTCAAGTGGCCGGTTTCGGCAATGCGCAAAGCCGATTCAATGGTTTCCAGGTCGCGCATCTCACCGATCAGCACCACGTCCGGGTCCTCGCGCAGAGCGGCGCGCAGGGCGTTGGTAAAAGAATGTGTGTCCGCGTGCACTTCCCGCTGGTTCACCAGGCATTTCTTGTGAGGATGGATGAATTCGATCGGGTCCTCGATGGTGAGCATGTGCTCGTGGCGGGTTTCGTTGATCAGGTCGAGCATGGTGGCCAGGGTGGTGGACTTGCCGCTGCCCGTGGGCCCGGTCACCAGGATGAGCCCGCGCGGCTTTTCGCAAAGTTTGCGCAATACATTCGGCAGCTTGAGCTGGTCGAAGGATTTGATCTCGAAGGGGATGACGCGGAAGACCCCGGCGGTGGCCCCGCGCTGGTTGAACAGGTTGCCGCGGAAGCGCGCGATGTTCTTGATGCCGAAAGAAAAATCGAGTTCCAGGCCCTCCTCAAACCGGTGCTTCTGGGCATCAGTCAGGATGCTGTAAGCGAGTTGCTTGGTTTCCGCGGGGCCCAACGGGGGAATATCCTCCAGGGGCTTGAGTTCGCCGTGCACGCGGACGCGCGGCGGTGAGTTGGTGGTCAGGTGAAGGTCCGATCCACCCGAATCAACCATCCGCTTCAGCAACTCGCTGAGGGTCGGTAAAGGCATCCTTTTGCTCTCCTTTAGTAAACGGTAGACGGCAGACAGTAGACGGTAGACAGCACCCCCTCGGTGCGGGCGGGCGGAAGAATCTTGCGTTTGGGTGTCCGGCTCCCGGCTGCTTCCGCCGTATGCTGTTTCCTGTCTACTGTATGCCTCCTAAAGCACGGTCTCACGAAAGATTTCTTCCAAAGTCGTCTGCCCCAGGGCGGCCTTGATCAAGCCACTCTTGCGCAGGGTGATCATCCCCTGCTCGACGGCCTTCTTGCGTAATTCCAACGACGAGGCGCCCACCAGGATCAACTCGCGAAGCTCGTCGGTGATTTCCAGCACCTCGTAAAGGCCGCAGCGTCCCTTGTACCCTTTGTTGCCGCAGGTGGAGCACCCGCCGCCTTTGTAAACCTTTACCGTCTTGGCCTCTTCCGGGGTATAGCCGGCGTCGATGAGCAATTGCGGAGAAGTCTCTTCCGGCGTCTTGCAATCCGAGCAAATGCGCCGCACCAGCCGCTGGGCAACAATCATGTGAACAGAGGTGGCCACCAGAAAGGGCTCAATGCCCATGTTCATCAAGCGTGAAATGGTGGAAGGCGCGTCATTGGTGTGCAGGGTGGAAAGCACCAGGTGGCCGGTCAACGCCGCTTTGATGGCGATTTCCGCCGTCTCAAAGTCCCGGATTTCGCCCACCAGGATGATGTTGGGATCTTGCCGCAGGAAGGAGCGCAGCGCCGCCGCAAAATTCAGCCCGATCGCCTCCTTCATTTGCACTTGATTGATACCGTGCAATTGAAACTCCACCGGGTCTTCCGCGGTGACGATGTTGGTGTCCGGCTTATTGAGCTGGGAGATGGAGGAATAGAGGGTGTTGGTTTTTCCGCTGCCGGTCGGCCCGGTCACCAGCACCATGCCGTACGGTTTGAAAATGGCCTTGGTGAACTTGTCGAGCGAAACCTGCTCAAATCCCAGCTTGGTCATATCGAGCCGCAGGTTTTCCTTGTCCAGCAACCGCATGACCACCTTTTCGCCGTGCAGGGTGGGAAGGACCGATACGCGGAAATCAAGCTGCTTCTTCTTGCCGTCCTTCATCATCTTGATCATGATGCGGCCGTCTTGCGGTAGCCGCTTTTCCGAAATATCCAGCTTTGACATGATCTTGACGCGGCTGATAATCGCATCGCGCAGTTTGAAGGGCGGATTCATCATCGTCTGCAGGATGCCGTCAATGCGGTAGCGGACGCGATATTCCTTTTCGTAAGGCTCCATGTGGATGTCACTGGCCCCGCGCTTTACCGCGTCGGTCAGAATATAGTTCACCAGTTTGATGACCGGCGCTTCCTCGGCGGCCTTCTCCAGTGCCGCCAGGTTCATCCCTCCATCTTCGTCCGCTTCCAGCTCCAGGCTTTCCGACTGGCCCTCATCGATGAAGTTAACAATTTCTTCCAGCTCTTTCTTGCGTTCCTGGTCTTCGACGCTGCCGTAATGCTTCTTGATGGCGTCCGTGATGGCGGCTTCCGAAGCCACGACGGGTTCAATGTTGAACCCGGTCATGAACTTGATATCGTCCATGGCGAAGACGTTGGTGGGATCCACCATGGCGAGCGTCAATGACGATCCCACGCGGCTGAGCGGCAACACTTGATACTTCGTCGCCGTATCCATGGGAATCAGCTTGGTGACGCTGGGGTCAACCTCAAAATAGGCGAGATTAATGGAGGGAACACCATACTGGCGTGAGAGGACGGCCGTCACCTCATCGTCATTGAGAAAACCCAATTTGACGAGGGAATTCCCCAACCTCCCCCCGTTCGCCTTCTGATGGTCAAGCGCTTGCTTGAGCTGATCAGGGGTAATCAGGTTTTCTTTGAGAAGAATTTCCCCGAGCTTACCCGACATTCACGAACCCCCATGCTCTCCGGCATGACAACACACGCGTCAATAGAACCACGCCCGATTGTGACTCCATGGCAAGTGGCTGAAAGTCACGTATTTATAAGCATCCTAAGGAACTCTCGGCAAGTTGTCAAGGCGATTCCCAATCTACTTCTTCAGGAGCCACACTTCCGCCACCTGGGCGCCGCGGCCGTTGCCTCCCAGTCCGGGCTCACGGGTCCAGGCCAGGGTCAATTCCCCGCCCGCGGTGGCCTCCGCCGGGATGTCAAATTCCAATGGCGCCGGCGGCTGCGGCTTGGCGATAAGCGGATGAATTTCCGGTCCGCCCTCGCAGGCCAGCCGGATCTTCACGTGTCCGGCGTCGCCCGCATAGATCACCCGCAGTTTGTACCGCGCCCGGGGATCCAGTGACGGGTAGTGCAGGCGAAGCGGCGCATCAAACAGCGCTTCGGCCCAGCGCTTCCAGGCAATGGGCATCTCCGCGGGGAGCGGAAAACGGTGGCCGATCAGCACCGACTTGCGCAGTTCGGGGTCCTCCACCTTCCCCAATCCGCGCACCAGGCGCGACGGGCGCGCGAGGTCACCGAGATCATCGTAATACCCTCCGGGCCCGGGGTTGGTGCGATTCAAGATTTCATCAATTGCCTGCACCTTCTCGTGTGCCGTCGGCAGGGACTGAATTTCGCGCAGGCGCTGGGCAAGCCACGGACCGTTGGTGACCGGAGCATCCACCGTATCCAGGTTGCCGCCACGCTCCACGGCCTCTGCCTGGTAGCCCTCCACGGACAACTGCATGCGAATACTTTGGAAGAGCGCTTCCGCGAGTTGCAGAATTCGCGTACGTTCTTCCTGCGCCACCCGCTGGGTGAAGGCCATGGACAAAATAATTTGCGCCTGCGCAATGACCACCGAGGGATCCAAACCGTTGGTGGGCCAATCATCGTGATGCCGCTCGCTGACTGGCGCCACGGGCTGGGAACCCACGGCGTGAATCTGTGCTAGCTTGTCGAGCGCCTGGTTGTACAAATCGGTTTCATAAATCAGGCGGCGGCGCACATAGGCGTCGTAGTAAGCGCGGTAGAGCGCCTGCTGGAAACGCCAGCTCAGCAACTCGGCGGGAGTCGCGGTGCGCTCCATGGTCTGGAAGCGCAGTAGGGTGGCCTCCACCTCTTCGTTGGCAAGCAGCGGCCCCTCCCATGCCTTTTCCAGGCCCAGCAGGCCGTGGGCAAAATCCTCAGCGTAGCGGTGGCTGACAAACAAGCGGCCATAGTCGCGCAGAACATCGATGACCTTCGTCTCCGGATCCCACGCCAGCGCGTTCCAAACAAATTTGTTCGCGTCGTCGTTGCATCCTTCCGAATACGTGCCGAAGCCGCTGGAATAGGGCAAATAGCGCCGGACGATGTTGGCGTACGCTTCCGGCCGCGGATTGATGGGTTCCCTTCCCTCCGTCAGCGAAAAGGCCACGTCCCAATCCGGCACGGGGAATTGGCACTCCAGCGTGTGGGTTATGTCGGGGTACAGGCGAATGGGATAGCGCTCCGGAACGAGCTTGCGCAGGGTGGGCAAATCCAATCGGTTCTGCGGGCCAAACACCACGCCGGCCAGCCAGGCGGGCTGCCCTTTCAAAATGTCCAGAAACTCGTCGAACCACGCCTGCGTGAAGGACTGCGGCGACATCCACATTTGGCCATGGGGATGATATTGGCGAAGATTGTGCGCCTGCTTTTCCAGCAGAGCCATCATGTATTTGGGTTCCGTGTGGCCGGGATCGCCACCGGGCACAAACACCGCATCAACGCGCGGCAGGACTTTGAAAATCTCCGCCCACGCGGCAATCTCGCGGTCCACCGTCGCGGCATCGGAGTAATCGCGCTCCATGGCCGGATACCAGATCCAGACGTCCAGCCCGTACTCATCGCAGATCCGCGACATCTCGATCATCATTTCTTTTTTGGGAAGCGTGAAGTGCGGGCTGTCGTCATCATCATCGGAACGCGGGGGAATCAGTTCAACAAAGTTGCAGCCAAAAAGCGCCAGCTCGCGGATGTACTGGTCCCACAGGGCCACCGTCCAGCCGTCGTAAGAATTGGTCTTGGGGCGGTAACCGAGCTGGTGTCCGCGCAGCGGGTACTTGGGCGAGGATTGAATTTCCAGATGACTTTCCACCTCCACGCTGAGCCGCGTCATGCGCAGCGAGCGCAGGAGTTTGCCGATGCCAAACAGCACGCCGCGCTCATCCGTGCCGGCGACGGAAATTACCGGCGCGCCTTCCGCCTGCGCCACGCGAATCGCGTAGCCTTCGGCTTTCTGCGCCGCCGGAATTCCTCCCGGCAGGTGCGCGCGCAGGCGATTCAGCGTGGCGTTGGTGCCCGCCGCCACCATGGTCGTCGGGGCGGAGGGCCAGGAATGGACGATCGGCAAACGCAACTCCGTCCGCTTCTCCACCTCTTGCGCCAAAACCAGCAAGGCCCGCTCCTCCCGCGGCGAGAGGCCAGGCGGGGAAAAAAGTTTCGCCTCGGTGAGATTAAGCCACTCTCCACCTGCGGCGGCGTTGCCCCCGGCTAACGCGGGTGGCGCGGACGCCCGCATTGCTTCGCAGGTCGAAGGCACAAGTGAAATCCCCGCCGCCGAGCCCAAGTAACTTCCCGCTTGCTTTAGAAAATGCCTTCGGTCAACCGTCATACGCACCCCTTGAAATCCAAAGTCAGGCCTTTGCTCATAAGCCGAGCCCGCCAATTCGCGGGGCAAATTGTATCCCCAGATCATCGCGCGGCCAAGCGGTTGATGGAAGATGGTCGGATTGCGCAGCTCTGCGTTTTAGCGCGGCAGACGCCAATCGCAGAGCAGGGCTCTGCGCAATCCGGCAGAGAAGATGTCGAGGGAAGAAGGTTAATGGAAAGGGCCTTACCAGGTCGTCAAGTCTTCCGTCAATTCGAGGGTCAGCCAGCCTTCCTGGGGGAGGACCTGGAGGGGCAGACCGTTCATCCAGATGGAAACCTGAAGGCTGATACGTTCGTGCGGTGCGACGTCCAGAATGCTGTAATCAAGCCGGAGTTCGAAAATCTGGCCAAACGCCACTTGCACCTGGTCGCCGGTGCCCAGGGGCACCAGCAGCGATTCCCCGCCCTTCCAAAACTCCACGGCCTTCACGCGCCCATCGCTAATCGCCGCGTGCAAACTGGTCCGGCTCTCGCTGTCCACATTGACGCGGATTTCAAAGTCGGGATGATCGTGCAGGAAGGCCTCACCCAAATCCACCCGCAAATAAACCGCCTTGTCGCAGTAGCCGTAATACAGCGCTTCCACCAACTGCGCCACGCCATGCATCGAGCCGGAGCGGTAGTCAGGCTGGCAGAGCCCCGCGCCCATCCACTCGAAGTAGGTGGTGACCCGGCCATCGATGGTGGGGTGAATCTGCGCCGAGGGCGCCACCGTGAGGGCGTGGACGCGTGGACGCTTGATGGGCGCCGCCAAATCATCCGTGGGCGAGCCCCCCAGCAGGCGATAAATGTTGCTCAGGTGCTTGCGGTAGAGCAGGTCGAACTCCTCGTCGTTGGCGGTGGAGTGCTCGGGCCCGTACCACCAGCACCAGTCGCTCCCCTCCGCCACCCACAGTTCCTGCTGCGCCCGACGGCGGTTTTCAGGCGACACCTGGGGACTCACCGCATGCTGCGCGTAGAAATCGCGCGCCTCGCTGAGCAGGTCCCACGCGCGGTTGTCCTCGTCGGCGCCAATCCAGATGTCGTAGTTGGCGTTGATCCACGAGCCGGGAACAATATGCGTCAGGGCGCCCTGCTCGGTCACCTTCAACGCCTCGCTGGCCTTCACGGCGCGCAGGTCCGGGTCAGCCGCGATGCGCCCGTAGAAGGCTTTCAGGAATTCCCGCCCGTTGCGGGGGTAATACTCCCAGGCGTTTTCGCCGTCCAGGATCACGGAAACCACCGCCGACCGCGAGCCCGTGCTTCGCCCCGCCGCTTTGATGCGATGGTACAGGTCGTCCGCGGCCGCCTGGGGGTCCATGCGCGAGTAAACAAAGCCGATCAAATCGGAAAGCTGGTGGTCGCGGAAGAAAAGCGAGATGGGCTTCCCCTCCGTCGTCAGGGCTTGCGGACGGTAGAGCTCTTCCCCGCCCTGCAGCGTGCCATCGCCGCGGCGGTAAAATCCCATCTGCTTGGTGCGGCCCAGCACGCCTTCGTCCGTCGCCGCCCACGTAAAGCCCTCCTCGGCGGCCAGACGCAGGACCTCGTCGGATACGCTGCCCTCGCTCGGCCACAACCCCTGAGGGCGACGTCCAAAAACCCGCTCGTGGAGCGCCACGGCGCCGCGCAACTGGTCGCGCGCGTCTTCGGGGTGCCGGAAGCGATGGCGCGGCAGTTTCACCCCCGGGTGCGATTCCTGTGCGATCGCCGTGTCGCAAAGCAGCGGCAGAATGGGGTGGTAAAAGGGAGAAGTGGAAATCTCAATTTGGCCGCGCTCGGCAGCCTTGCGGTATTCTTCCAGCGTGACCTTAAAGAGCTCGATTTCTTTCTTGCGAACGATGGCCTTGTCCCCTTCGCTGTAGCCTCTTTCCTTTTTCACCAAGCGCACCACTTCCGGGTCGCCCTCCAGGAAAATTTCGTCGAACCAGGCCACCTGCGAAAGCACCTGCAAATCCACGATATCCTGCGGCGCGAACACCTTGGCCGCCGTCGCCAGGCCGGACTTTTGCGCTTTCTCCCACAGTTCGCGGAAGCGCGGGTAACGGCGGAGGAGATTGTCGTAATTGATTTGAAAGGCGGAGACCAGCAGGGCCTCGCGGTCGGCGGCGGTCATTTCAGCGACCGGCTTGAAGGCCAGATCGTAGGCAGGCTCGCGCGCCGTGTCGTGGGCGTAATCCTCAATCTGCAGGACGAGGGAGGGCACCAGGTTGAAAGTGGCGTGGACGGAGGGGAAATCGCGCATCACCGCCACCATGCCGTAGTAATCCTTCAGCGAATGCAGCCGCACCCAGGGCATGGTGTAAACGTCCTCAGCCAGGTCCTTGTAGAAGGGCTGGTGCATGTGCCAGAGAAGCATGAGGTAGGTTTGCGGCATGAGGCTAGAGGCCAATTCCTTTACGCAACCGAAATCGATGTGCTAGCATCACAGAGGACGGCTTGCCTGGTGATCGCGGAAGGCTCGCGCGAGCCGCGTCCCCTGTTTGAGCTTATGCGGATTCTGACCCGCTACATTCTGAAAGAGATCTTCTCCTACGCGCTGCTGGGGCTGCTGGTCTTCACCTTTACGATCTTCATCCGCGAGTTGGGCACCCTTCTGGAACTGGTGGTGCGTCACAACGTCCCCTTGCGCGATATGGCGACGCTGTTCCTTCTGCCCATGCCCAAAATCCTGATGATGACCATCCCCATG
>Ga0326727_10018651_pt1 | contig 14118 bp, 10 predicted proteins | sample MB2enrmetagenome_FD_207643 | JGI IMG/M metagenome (GOLD analysis project Ga0326727, IMG submission 207643) | Lab enriched peat soil microbial communities from McLean, Ithaca, NY, United States - MB29MY | ecosystem: Environmental > Terrestrial > Soil > Wetlands > Peat | place: USA: New York...
GAGCCGGCCCACCAACTCCCAAATCGCACGCGCTGCATGATCCGGTTCAATCAACTTCTCCACGTCCACCGCACGTAGGATCATCTGCTGCCGGTTAACCGCCTTCAAGCGCAGTTGCTTCTTCCCCTCATTCTCTGCCTGCCCCTCGCCAGTTCCCATCCTCAAGACCCGTCCTCGCTTCAGCCCGTACGAGCGGCCCTTCACCCACTCCCGCCGCTTCGCCCCATAGACAAGCACTCCAGAATCCACTTCCTCAGCGTCGTACATCAGAATGGAGGGAATAAATTCACACCTTCGTAGGGTTTACCGATTCCCCGCCACTTGGACGTATTGTCGAAACCGTAGAAGTGCCTCGCGCATTCAAACTCCCGAGATGCGGGGTTCGGGTCCTCGATGCGGACTTATGAGGAGTGAAGGGTGGGACCGACAGCAACCATTTGCGAATGACCTGGTTGAATCATTATTGGTGCGATGAGGGATTTTCTCTCCGTGGGGCTGCCGTCCCTGTGCCGAAAACCCGCCTCATTCTGGCTCGATGAGTGACTGTGTTTGAGCTGGCGCAGCCGGACGACGGGCGCGTGCCAAAACCACAGGGTTTGTGGAACTCCATGAGGGGCACCTGCCTGCCCTGAGGCGTGCTGAAGGAGGCGCAGCCGAAAGGAGCGAGCACAACGAGGCCGAGGGGCTCGTTCCAATCACCTCCAGACGCCAAGCCGTTATGGAGGGAGCGGTCCGACGCGAGGCTACTTTGCCCCTTCGACCATAAACAGCGATGAATGTTGCTGAAAACAGTGGTATGCGTACGATTTTTCGTCGGGGCCGACGATCGCAAAGATGTTGAGTGCCCCAACCAAGTCGGGAGGTGCAATTTGCCGGAAAAACGTGCGGTGCCCCGTGGCTAAGTCCACACGCTCGAGGCGCGTAGGCACTTGTGATGGTCGAAACACCAACACGGAGCGGCTGTCCGCGCCCCAATTGGCAACCGCTTCTTCTTTCGCCAGAAACGCTAATGGGCGAGCTTCGCCCCCCTCCGCCGGCAAGAGAAAGTACTCCCCTTCCTCCGACTGCACGAGAAGCTGTCGACCGTCGGGAGCGACGCTTCCCGATGTCATGCCCGCGGGAGTCACAGGTCGTGGGCTGCCGCCGGAGACTTCTTGTACATAGCAGCGTGCGCCTTTCCCGGCCTCGCTGCCGCAGACCAGCACGCGTTTTCCGTCCGGAAACCATGGACCGGCCAAACCCGACGTCCCCGCGCTTGATCCGCCGGTTGTATAGGCGCGGATGCTTCCGTTGTCGAGGCGCCGGGACTCCCCAGGTCCCGTGGGATAAATCCAGAGTTGGTCCGGCGCGCTGGGAACAATGCTCAGAGCCCATTTCCCGTTGCGCGAGAGCCCGACGGCCAAGCCTTCGCCCAGGCGGACGGGGGGTGTCCCGTCGCTCCGGCGGAGGCAAGTGGCGTAGTTGGCTCCCATCGCGCTGCTCTCCTCGGTGAACAATACAAAGCGGCCAGCGGTGGATACATCTGCGATTTGCGAAAAGTCCAGCCAGGATAGCGACTGATCGGCCGGTTGGCCGGCCAGCAGGCCGCGCATTTCCGTGCGAACGTCATCGTGCGTCACCACCCATTCGCCGGCAGGAGAGATGTCCTGGACGGTCAGCCCGCCCGCGCTCTGCAGCGCAATCCGCCGCTCACCCGTTAGCTTTACCGCGTGAATCTTAAAGTCCGCGTAGCCGGTGCCCGCGGAATAAAGAATTTCCCGGCTGTCCGGCGACCAAGCCAGACCTTCCATTCCCGAAAACTGCTCCGGAAAATCCGTCCTGTGGCCTTGCAGGTCCACGACAGCGACATGCCCGCGATCGTCAAACTTGAACGGGTGGTCCATGAACGCGATCCGCGCCCCGTCGCGTGAGAACCTCAGGTCGCTGAAGTAGCCCGCCGTCTCCAATAACACCTTCCCGATGGGAAACTCCAACCGGTCCTTGCTTTCCGCCGCGCGGATAATTGCCAGACTCTCCCCGTCCAGGGCCCAGTCAGCTTCGCGGACGTTTTCGAGCATTTCCCGCGGGGCTTCCCCGCCCAGGGCCATTCTCGACAGCGTCCCGCTGAAAAGCCTGTGCCCGATATATTTGGCGTTTGTCAGCAGCGCAAGCTCACCACGCGAGGAGACGGAAAGAAGCTGCGCATCTCGCAGGCCGAGTGAATGCGGCTCTGGATAGTCGTGGCTCAGGACGAAAACCTCGGAATGGTTACCCTGCAGGGCGGCGCTGTAGACGATGGTTTTCCCGTCGGGAGCGAACGCGGCGCGGAAAATCGTCTGCGGGCGATAGCTCAATGTCCGGAACGCCACACTCCCCCTGCCGCGCACCTCCCCGCGGTGGGCCCCGGCAAAGAAGGAACCCACCGCGACGACGCCCACAAGGGCAAGGACCACCACAGGCAGTTGCCACCGCTTTCCGCTTTCGCCCTGCGCAGGAAGTGCGGCAGCAGTGGCCCCCGCCCCGGAGATGCCCGAAAGCCCTTCCAAGGCAAAGGCCAGGTCGCTGGCCGACTGATAGCGCTGCTCAATTGATTTTTCCAAGCAGTGCCGCGCGATTCGCTCAAGCGGCGGTGAAACACGATGCTCCCCGGTCAATTCGGGTGGGTCTTCACGGAGGATGGCGGTCATCGTCTCGGGCGACGAATTGCGCTTGAATGCGCGGTTCCCGGACAGCATCTCGTAAAGGATGGTGCCGAGACTGAAGATATCGCTACAGTGGTCAGCGGGGAGACCTCGCACCTGCTCGGGCGACATGTAGCCGACAGTCCCCAGAACCTCGCCTGGCGTGCTGACCGACGTTATCGTGGCGGTATTCTCCGCGCCGTTCGCCTCCACCTCGGGGCGCGCCAGTTTCGCCAGACCAAAGTCAAGAATCTTCGCGCGACCCTCTTTCGTGATGAAAATGTTCTCCGGCTTCAAGTCACGGTGGATCACGCCCTTGGCATGGGCCGCCGCCAGCCCTCGGGCAATCTGCGCGCCGTATTCGACAGCCTTGCGCGCAGGCAGCGCGCCCTCCCGGAGTTCTTCCCGCAGCGTCCGGCCCTCCAGTAGCTCGCAAACGAGATAGGGCGAACCGTCATGCGTGCCGACATCGTACAGGTTGAGGATGTTTGGATGGTTCAACGCGGCAACGGCGCGCGCTTCCTGCTGGAAACGCCGCAGGCGTTCCGCATCACCCGCAAAGGAGGCGGGTAGAACCTTGACCGCGACCTCGCGCCCGAGCCGAGTGTCGCGGGCGCGGTACACCTCGCCCATCCCGCCCGCGCCGAGCGGCGCCAGAACCTCGTAGGGTCCAATCCTCGTGCCCGGCAAAATCGCCATGATTTGAACATGATTATAGCACGACCCCCCGCCACGCCCCGTCGCGCGGCTGTCCATCCGTGCTGTGGTTCGTCTTCTAACCGGACATGTGGCCCTCACGGTCCAGAAACGGGGTTCGGGTCCTCGATGGGGACTTCCAGGGAGTCAGGGCCTGCACTTCTACAATGAGCTGTTCTCCTTTGTAGTTGTGGATGCCAGTCGGCTCAGCAACTGCGTAGGTACACAACAGAGTCGCATTGGAGGTAGAAGTACGAGGTAGGGAGGCAAAAGCCAAGGGTGACGTTACGGCAGGAAGTTCCTGCGGCGCAGGAGGTCCTGGAAGCGCAGGTCGGAGAACAGGGGTTATTGCAACTTTGCGTACTCCGCTTTCGCTTGCTTGAGGATGGGGATGTCGGGGTCGGCGTCTTTCCAGAGTGTGAGGAAATCCTGATAGGCGGCGCGGGCCCTGGCGAGGGCGTCCTGCTGTAGGGGCGCCCCTTGTGGGTGCCCCTGGGCAGGCACATCCCCTTTGGTACAGGGGCTCCGATCACGGTCCGGCAAAAACCACTTCCGGTTGCAGGCGACTGACGAATTCGGTACTCACCCAGATGCACGGTCCGCGTTCCGTCCTCAAGAAGGGCCACAGGCTCCAGATCAGGGCAGGGATTTCCTCCGCATCGGTAGGAGTGTGCTCGAGAGAGATCGCCAGGCGAGGTCGAAAGCGTGCGATGGTTTGCTGCGCTCCCCTCAGGGCCTGCCGCTCTGCGCCCTCGATATCCATTTTGATGAAATCCACACTTTGAAGCTTTAATTCTGAAGTCAATTCATCGATGGTCGTCAGTTGAACTGTTGGTCCTGCCTGGCTGTGGGGGAATTTCAGTGCCACGCTGTCTCCCCCCGATTGGTAATCATACGTGCGCAGGACCAACTCGCAATCGTGGTCCCAGACACCCTTCGGATACACAATGACGAGACCTGCCCGGATCTCTTCCTCGAAGGTCTTGCGAAGGCAAATCAGATTCTCAGGTGCGGGCTCGATCGCGACGACTAACCGCGCTCCGTGGCTGAGAGCCTTCCGTGTAAAAACCCCCACGTTGGCCCCGCAATCGAGCACCGTGTCACCTGCCTGAACGCTGTGCTCACCCTTACCATATACGTCATCGTCCTGATCGATGAGCATTCCCGCAAGTATTTCCCGGTTTCGGGTGGGAATCCAGAACCGCCCTTGGGGAGCCTCCACCAAGTCGATGGCGCCCTCGGATTTCAGTGCGGTGATCTTGTCGTACAGGCCATAGATGCGATCGAACCTATTGTCAAAGTCATCGATGGCGCCCCATACGCACGCGAGGGGACAATCCGGGTAACGGGACCTCGCCAAATGCAAGAAGCGCGCAGGTCGAGAACCCGGGTAGAGGAAATAGGCGATAGGAATAGCCGCCACGATCACGGCTCCCGCAATGACGGCTATCAAGCGCTTTTTCGACGCGAACCATTGCCGCCAATTTGGTGCAGAGAATTGCGCGGGCATGTTCTTACGGCTCCTTTACCGTAACGAGCCGCGTAATCGGACGACTGATCACGGTTCGCTCCGCGCCCACATCGCGGCGGAAGATGGCTCGAACGGCGGGACTCTCCTGGACTCGCATGTTCGACCAGCCACCCTTCAGCGGGTCATTCTTGAAGGCAGCGTTCCAGCAGGAGAATCCAACCAGGATTTCCATTTTGGCATCCTGAGCGACAGCAGTATACCCCCCACCGGCTCGTTCGCGACCGCAATTTTGCACTCCCGACCGCCAGCGCCCGATCTGGCAGCCAGGTGTGCGCCTTCGGGACGGAGTCAACCGGCACCTTGACCCGTTTCCCTTACGATTTCTCGGACACCACGCCATCCCCCTGTTTGCTTCCCCAGGTTTTCTCCTCCCGGTTGCGGACTCTATCCTGGCGCACCAGGTCCGCGCCACGCTTGCTTGGATTGCCCGCGCCCGCAACCCGTTCAACGGGGGTGGGCCAGGTCTCCCACTATTTCAGTAGCGGGGTCTGACGGGTCAATGAGCCGCCTCCAGCGTGCCGGGATGTCCGCGTGGGTGGGCGGTACGCCGCATGACCATTTTGATGCGTCCATCCCGGCGACGAAGTATCATAAAGGTCCGGGGAGGTCTGAATTGTCTAACAGAAAACGCGACTTGTATACGGCGTTGCTGATCGTCGGAATTGCGGGAGCGGGCGCTTGGACGATCCTTTACGCAACCCGTCCCGGCATCGGGCTTTACTCCGATTCGGCCGTTTACCTCAGGCTCGCGCGCCGGCTACTGGCGGGACACGGATACACGATCCTCGATATTGACGGAAATGTCGATCCCGTCCCCCGATTCCCCTTCGTTTACCCGACTTTGCTGGCGCTGCCAGGCCTGTTCCGAGGCGACCTGTTGGCGGGAGCCCGGTGGATAGGGGCGATCCTCTTCTTTGCCAACGTGCTGCTGATGGGGGCAATTTCCTATTGCCGGTGCTGCAATTCCATCGGCGCGGCGGCACTGGCGGTCTTTTTGGGTTGCGCATCCTACGATATGCTTTCCTATCACACGATTGTCCTCTCGGACGCCACCTCCCTGCTGTTTGTGCTTCTGGCCTTCATGTTTATGGGGAATTACCTCGAAAAGCCCTCGCCTGGCTCCCTCGGGGGTGCTGCTGCGGCCACCGGGCTGGCGTTCGCCACCCGGTATGCGGCAGCCGCATTCGTCCTCGCGGGTTTCGCCGCGATCTTCCTGTGGGAAAAGAGAGCCTTCGCGAAGCGCCTGCTCGATGCGGTCCTCTTCGGCTTGGGCAGCTCTTCCCTGATGATTTTGTGGATGCGGCGTAACATGCACTATGACCAGGGGGCCACCGGGCGCCACCTGGGTTTCCACCCGGTCCTAGACATGGACCTGGTCAAGGAAACTCTTCTCGGCATCTCCGCCTGGGCGTCGAATGGCCATATTCAGGGGGCGGATGTCTATGTTCGAGCGTCGATCGTGGCAGCAGTTATTTTGGTTGTGCTGGCGGCGGCTGCCCGCGCATCCTTCCGCAGGCCGGGAACGGATCTCCGGCCGGCACTCCCGTTGCTCTACATCCTCTCTTACATCGTTGTATGGCTGCTGACCTTGACGTTTCTCCAAGCGGAAGTTTATATCGGCAGCAATCGCCATTTCCTCCCTATCCACGCTTTAATGGTCATTCTGGTGGTGAACGAGGGGAACAGGTTGTACCAGAAACTGGAGGCGGGAGTGCCGAAGACGGCGGCCAGCGTATTCTGCGTCGTCATTTCGGTGTGTTTCCTGGTCTGGGTGACGCAATGGGCCCGCCGCACCCACGAGCACGGACAGGGGTACGCCAGCTCCACCTACACGCATTCCAAAATGCTCGAGACCATCCGTGGCCTGCCGAAGGACGCGCGATTCTATAGTAACCTCCCATGGCCCATAGGCATCTACACCGACAGACTCTGCGAGCTACTCCCCATCAAGATCGTCGAGACAACCTTTAAAGAAAACACGGAATACCGCGATCAGATGGAGGATTTTGCGGAAACGATGCGCGAAAATGATGTCTACTTGGCCTACTTCAAGAAGGGGGACGCCTGGTTTGCATTTCCCTCAATTAAAGACATGCAGTCCTTCGTTCCGCTGCGTGCCGTCGCGGAGACAGAAGATGGGACAATATATGCGGCGGCGGGTCGGTGACCTGGGAGCCTCACTCGCCTGAAGTCTCGATCCGGGAAGTTGTTCCGCCATTGCCCCTGCTCACATGGACGTCGGTAAACCGTAACCATGGCGAAATAGCAAGCGTTATGCCAGGTGGTGGATCGCCTACAGGCTTATCCCAATGTACGCGCAGGTCGTCTATCTCGGTCCGGTTGTCAAGATCGAGGAAGGACGCCGACAGCAGCGAGGTCGTCTGTGACTTCACGTCGGGCCTGTTTATATTGCGCCCGGAGCGGACAATACGTCCATTATAAAACGGCCAACATATCCATTGTGAGTATTTTAGGCCAAAGGAATTACTTGGGCGAGGAATTCTCCCGTAATGGCAGACGCACATGTGGTATCCTCGCAGAAGTCATTCAACTATCTCAAGCGAAGCGGCCGGATACTATGGAAGAGAAGACCCTCCAAAAATTCGGCAAATACGAGATCCTCGCGGAACTAGGACGAGGTGGAATGGGAGTTGTATATAGGGCTCGCGACCCTTCCATCGGCCGTCTGGTGGCCCTGAAGACTCTCTCTCCCGATGTGCTCTCGGAGCCGGATTTGCTGAAGCGCTTCTACCGCGAAGCTCAATCGGCAGGTAATCTGCAGCATCCTAACATCGTGACAATCTACGACCTCGGCGAAGTTTCTGGCTCTCCTTATATCGCGATGGAGCTCGTCGAAGGCGAAACTCTCCGAGAGATCATTGCTCGACAGTCGCCCATGCCGCTGGCACAAAAACTGAGCATCATCAAGCAGTTCTGCCACGGACTCGGCCATGCGCACCAACATGGTGTAACCCACCGCGACGTGAAGCCCGCCAACATCCTGGTCAAGAGTGACGGCACCGCCAAAGTGGTCGACTTCGGTATCGTTCACCTGGAATCGACTTCCATGACCAAGAGCGGGGTGTTTGTCGGGACTGTCTATTATGCATCCCCAGAGCAGATCAACGATAGCATCAAGGTGGACTCCCGTTCTGACATCTTCGCGGTGGGAGTTGTGATTTATGAATTCCTCACATACGTGAGACCCTTCGACGGGCCTACCATTGTGACGATAATCAATCAGGTGCTGAACAAAGAGCCTGCCCCTCTCCGGCAGTTGGTGCCTGACATCCCAGCCGAATTGGAAGCGATGGTCAACCGATGCCTGCGGAAGGATCCCGACGAGAGATACCAGACTCTGGAAGAAATGCTCTTGGAACTGGATCCCGTCGCAGAAGACCTGCAACAACATTTCGCCGAACATATCGTTAGCCAGGTTCCAGAATTGATCGCGCGGCGCGACTTCTCACGAGCCCGCGAGGTGCTGCTCAACGTTCTGACAATTGCCCGCAGCCACAGCGGGGCCAAGAACCTGCTGACGGAGGTCAACTCGGAAATCCGGCGGCAGGAAGTGTCAACGAAAATTGCAGATTGTCTGCACAGGGGGCAGGAATCCTCCCAAAAAGGTGACTATAAGGCAGCCGTACAAAGCTTCGAAGAAGCGCTGAGATTTGATTCCAAACACGAGCGGGCGCACTTCCTAATAGCGAATGCACGGAGGGAACTGGAAAGAGCCGAGGAGGTACGCAAACAGCTTGTTTCCAGCAAGAATGCTTATCGGAGTGGGGATCTGACGGACGCAGAGGTTTCTCTGAAAAAAGTACTTGAGCTGGACAAGCAGAACTCAGAGGCCCAGGATCTTCTGTCACAAATCCAGAACGAACGCGCTGAAAGGGAGAAGCACTTTCGGTTGCAAGAAGGACTTTGGAAAGTACGTAATCTGGTTCGACAGGACAATTACGAAGGGGCGCTCGCAGCACTGGCTGGACTGCAAAACGAATTCTCTGCGGAGGCCGAGGTTCACCAGCTCAGCGAGGAAGCTCGGCTGAAGTCTGAAGCCCTCCGAAATGAGGTTGAGACCGTCAAAGCCTGCCTGCAAGCGAATCAGTTCCGGGAAGCTTTCGAGGGGGCTGGAGCTTTGGCCTCAAAGTTCCCTGGGCGTGCCGACGTGGCCCAGTTGTACGAAAGGGCACGCTCCCAATGTGAAACCATGGAGCGCCGGCTTCAAGAAGGGCTGTGGCAGGTCCGTAACCTGCTCCAACAATTCCTTTACGAACAGGCGCTCGAAAGGTCGGTCGAACTACAGAAAGAGTATGCCAAGGATGCCGGTGTCCAGCAACTCCTTGAAGAGGCACGCCAGAAGTCTGAAGGCTTGCAAAAAGAGGTCGAGTCCGTCAAAGCTTCTCTTCAAGCGAACCGGCTTCGGGAAGCTTCTGCCCGGGCGGCAGCCTTGACGTCAAAATACCTGGGACGCCCCGACATCGCTCAACTCTACGAAACAGCACAGTCGCAATATGAAGCGGCAGAGAGCCGGCGCGAACATGAAACCGGTCTGGCGAAAATCAAGAGCCTGATCAAGCATAAGAACTATGCGGAAGCAATTGAACGATGCTTACTGTTGCAGCAGGACTTTCCCGACAGTTCCGAGGTTTCGCAACTGAGGGCGCAGGCGGAAAGCGAAAAACACGTCGCAGATTTGCAGCGGCAGATTGTTACCGCCTCTCAGGCGATTCAATCACTAATCACTGCCGATCGGCACGATGAGGCAGCGTCCCAAGCTGAAAACGCTCTAGCTCATTTCCCAGGTAACGCCGATCTTGCGCGGTTACTGGTGAGAGCTCGACGATATCAATTCGTTGCAGCGCTCAAGTCCATCAGGGCTTTGAACCACGCCGGCAGGTTCGATGAAGCAATTCACCAAGCCCAGATTTCCTTGGGAAAATTTCCTGGAAATGCTGAACTTGAGAAACTACTGATGGCCGCGACCGAGGGTCTTGCGAATCAGCAGTCCGATCAACTCGTCAGCGCCACGGGCATCTTCCGCGCGCAAAACCTTACCCGGCAGCCGTCAGGCCAGATCCACCCCTCCCAACCTATTGCGCCACCTACTCCTCCGCCGTACGCCAGCGTCAGCAGTCCCGCTCCGGCGGCAATGCCACAGATTGAGCCCTACGCGCCACGGGCCGAGTATCAGCCTCCAGGAACCGTCGCGCGTCCCGACCGGCAACGAAAATTGGTTTTTCTAGGCTTGGGTTCGGTTGCAGTCCTCACTGTTCTGGCAGTGGTTGGTGTACTGGTTCTCAGATACAAAGAACATCAGCGGACGGTCACGCTTGTTCAATTGGAAATACTTACGTCTCCTCCCGGGGCCGCAGTTTCAATTGATGGCAAGGTGTTGGGTAGGGCGCCCTTGAAGCAAGAGACCGCTGCAGGGTTCCACAAAGTGGAGGCAGTGCTCGAAGGCTATCAGCCTGCTGAGAAACCCTTAACTCTCGCTATGGGAACCCCAGCTAGCATTTCATTGGAATTAGAACCCTTGAGCCCGAGCCTTCGTGTCTTCACAGATCTGGAATCGGGCGATGTTCGGCTGGAAGGACAGCCCACTGCTCAGTTGCAGGATGGTCAGTTCGCCATGGACCGTATCGCTCCCGGCAAGCATACTTTACGGGTGACCAACAAAAGGCAGACGGCCACTGTAGACTTCGAGACGGCACCGGGAACAGCACCGGTCCTGACCAAAGCTGCCGCGAGCCAAAACCTCTCGGTTATTGCCGTAAGCGATCTGGGCGGCCATGCTCGCGTAATCTCCAGCTCCAAAATGCTTCAGGTAGGCGTGGATGACCAGCCTCTCCAGGCTGTGGGGCCCGGTGGCCTGACGTTGGACAATCTCACGCCGGCATCTCATGAATTCACTTTTGCAGAGGGCAGTGACCAGCAGAAGAAAGTAATTGAGATCGGTGGCGCGCCAACCTTGACGGTCTACCTTAGTTCAAATCGCAACTTAGGCACACTGGTTGTGGTTACAGGCACGGACGGCGCGCAGGTATCGCTCAACGGCAAGCCCCAGCGACGACCCACTCGAAATGGTCGACTCATCCTCAACCTGGAACCCAACCAATACAAAATCGAGGTGACGGAAGATGGCTATGAGAAGAGCGCAAGCCAGATTGCACAGGTCCGAAAGGGTGAAGAAACCACGCTGACCTTCGAGTTGAAGCCGGTTGTGGTTGTGCGAATGGCTGCACTTTCCATCCAAGGAGCAATCGCCGGAGCGGAAGTAACCCTCGACGGCAAACCCATTGGAACGGTCGGACCCGACGGCACCCTCTCTGCCCCGAATATCGATCCGGGGGAGCGCACCGTAGAGTTCCGAAAGGAGGGTTTCCGGCCGAAGCAACTGCGCCTGCAATTCGTTGCCGGTCAAATGCAAACGGTAAGGGGGAATCAAGAGCAGTTGTTGGGAGCGCTGCTTGTTAATGTCTCACCACCTGCCAAGGAGTTGATCCTTCGCCGTCAGGGAGAGACGAGTGGGGTTTCAATCACGGCGGGACGGCGGGACATCCCTCCGGGGAGTTACACGGTGACCGCCCGCTGGTCCAGTGGGCGTGAGCAAACCAAACCCGTGGCGATTGTGGCGGGCGCAACACTTCCTGTTGACCTCGCCCTCAAGCAGATCGGCATGGAGGGTTGGCAAAATCCCAAGGAGTGGAGCGCGGAAGGCAAGTCATACGTTCACAAGGGGGGTGGAATTGTCCTCTTCAACCCCAACCCAACCGCCGGCACTTTTGTTTTCACTGCTCCGCTCCGCAAAGGAAAACGGCTCGCGTGGGCGCTGAATTACACTGACCAGGATAACTATCTTCTGTTCGAGATTGATTCCAAGGCCTTCTCCCGCAAGGAAGTTGTGGGTGGTCAGACTAGGGAGCTTTACCGCTCGCCCTCTGGGATCGGCAAGAGCGAATACTGTTCGGTGCGGATCGATGTGACAGCCGGGAGCATCATCCACCAAATTTACGACGGGCAACGGCTGGTGCCTTTCGATACCTGGAAAGACTCGACACGGGACTTCTCTCGCGGCAAATTCGGTTTTGTGATACCAGGGAATCAAACAGTTTCCATCTCAAACTTCGGCTTCTCACCTCAGTGAGCCTGGGCTTTCAATGTTGGCAAGTTGGTAGCTTCGTCATTCCAAGACACAAACACAGCAAAGCCGACGCTTGGGGCTCACCTTCACTGGTATCGCCTCCTTGGCAGAATCTGTGGGTCGATTCTGCCTAACCCGAGCCGGCCTTCGTCCCGCCCAAGAGTGTACGGGAATACCTGACCCGCTACCCAGCACCTCGGGGAGGCCTTGGCGCGCCGACCTAGGGTTTTTGCGCGCGCCGATCCTGCCTGCCTCACGGAATCGGTGTGCCCGAGGCTCGGACCGGCTTATTTTCGCCTCCTGGTGCGTTTATTTCCAATGGGCAGGGGGGAATCAATAAAGTGCCTTTGCCCCGCCGTCTTTCGGGGTCAGGGGCAAAGAGGCAAGGCGAACACGGCGGGGGCGTCAGTTCACTCGCGCGTGAAGGTCAACGGGGATCATGTCGGCTGAGGGCGGGGAAACGCAATTCCAGCATTGCCACACTTTGCCATCAAACCAGTAACGGTGGGAGCCGCAGACCCGGCACGGCGTCAGCTTGTCCATCTCATCGTAGGAAAGATTCGGCATCTCAGTAGTCGCGGTCGCCTCGCTGCCATTTGCGGCAGGGCCTCGCGTTGGTAGCTGTGCCGGCCAGCTTACCCGCCGGCGCAGCGACTTGATCCTGCTCTGCTTCCAGGACCGCTCCCCTGGCCTTTGACCTGTACTCTTGTTCAGGTCACCCCCCTGTCCCAAAACTAGCCTTCTCACCGATTGTCAATCCGAGCCGCGGGTCATAATCTTCCGAGGTGGTCGGCCCAGTGTAAGGCCGCGCCTTTTGCAGGGTCAGGAAGGACAGCGAAAGGGTTGTTAGGGGCAGGTTATGGATCGAAAGTACCACCTCTTCCTCATATTCCCCGGGACGCACGGCAAGGTCCACAGAATCCACTTGCCGCTTAATGTGGTCCGGCTCATCACCACCAAGTAGGCCCACGTCAGCACCCTCTATGTGGTGGTGGGGGAGGAAGTGAGTCAAGGCCAGGTCATTGGCACCGTGGGGATGACCGGCCGAGCTACCGGACCCCACCTGCATTACGAAGTTCTTGTCCACGGCGCTCCGGTTAATCCGGTAATCTACCTGCGTGAATAGCTCATCATGATGCTGTTCAAGCCCTTTTCGCCGGACTACAACGGGTTCTTTGCCGCATTCGCCGAGCACAAAACATGGGTCGTAGAGGAAGGCAGCGCGTATGAGCCAAACTGAACTGGTAAGCGAATTCAAAAAGGGATTAACAGCGTTGCGAAGCGGTTACCCTAATTCTGCCGTGGCCCACCTGCGAAAAGCCCTTGAAAACGACAGCGGCAATCCTTTTTGTCTATCCTATTACGGGCTGGCGCTGGCAAGGGCGGAGCATAATTGGGCAATGGCTGAGGCTTCTTGCCTCGCTGCACTGCAGATGAAGCGCAATCAACCCTACCTCTATCTGAACTTGGCGGAGGTCTACCGCCGAGCCGGGGAAATGCAAGACGCGTTGTCCACACTTTACAACGGCCTGCAATTCACCAAATGGGACACGGTCCTCGTCCGGGCCTTGGAGGAACTGGGAGTTCGACGGCCGCCGGTGCTCTCGTTCCTTGATCGGAAGAATTTTCTCAATCGGCACCTGGGAAGGCTGCGGCACCGCCTCGAGGGGCAGGGTAAGGTCTCTGCCTTGGAGCATCTGCGGATGGTGCGCAATTGACGGGAAGGGGTGGGCATGCCTGCCTCGCTTGCGCCGCTTGGCATGATGCACCGGGGCCGCGCCATCGAGCCAAGTCGGCGCACCGAAGACGCGGTGCCCAGCGGTCGCCGGAAGGTGTCCAGGCGAGTGGTAAAGCGACAAAGCGCATCCGGAGCGCTAACCAAGGTGTGGGAACCATGAAAGACAACGATTTTTCGGCTTGGATTTCGCACGTCGCCGGGCATTTGCTGAACTTGGAAGGAGGATACACTCGCAGCGTCCCTTACAACCTGAACACCTTCTCGTTCGGGATCGGTTTTAATCCGGTATCGATGGTGAATAAGGCAAGCGGGTTATGACCAGGCTAAGGAGGACTGAGACCATGAAGCA
>Ga0326727_10018652_pt1 | contig 14118 bp, 7 predicted proteins | sample MB2enrmetagenome_FD_207643 | JGI IMG/M metagenome (GOLD analysis project Ga0326727, IMG submission 207643) | Lab enriched peat soil microbial communities from McLean, Ithaca, NY, United States - MB29MY | ecosystem: Environmental > Terrestrial > Soil > Wetlands > Peat | place: USA: New York...
TGGGCATCGTCGCATTCTTTCAGTTGCCGGTATCGGCGCTGCCGGAAGTGGATTATCCGACGATCCAGGTGCTCACCTTCTATCCCGGCGCCAGCCCCGACGTGGTGGCGACCACGATTACGGCGCCCTTGGAGCGCCAGTTTGGCCAGATGCAGGGGCTGAGCCAGATGACGTCGACGAGTGCAGGCGGCGTGTCGGTCATCGTTCTGCAATTCAGCCTCTCGCTCTCCCTCGACGTGGCCGAAGAAGAGGTGCAGTCGTCGATCAATGGCGGCCAGACTTTTCTGCCCTCCGACCTGCCGGTGCCGCCGGTCTACAACAAGACCAATCCGGCTGACGCGCCCGTCCTGACGCTGGCCATCAGCTCCGACAGCATGCCCCTGTCCCAGGTCGAGGACATGGTGGATACGCGCCTGGCGCCGAAACTGTCGCAGTTAGCCGGCGTGGGCCTGGTGAGCATCAGCGGCGGCCAGAAGCCCGCCGTGCGCATCCAGGTGAACCCAGTGGCGCTCTCCTCGCACGGCCTGAACATGGAGGATGTGCGCACGGCTCTGACCCAGGCCAGCGTGAACTCCGCCAAAGGCAACTTCGACGGGCCGCGCCAGGACTACCAGATCGACGCCAACGATCAGATCTCCACAGCCGACGACTACAAGAATGTTGTGATCGCCTACAACAATGGCGCGCCGGTCTTCGTGAAAGACGTCGCTAACGTTGTGAACGGCGTGGAGAACACCAAGCAGGCCGCCTGGATGGGCCAGGCCGGCGGCTCGTCCGGGCCTTCGCTCACGCCAGCCGTCATCCTCAACATTCAGCGCCAGCCCGGCGCAAACACCATCAAAGTCGTCAACGCCATTCAAAAGGTTCTGCCACAACTGGAGGCGAATCTTCCCGCGTCGATCAAAGTGACGACCATGACCGACATGACCACCAGCATTCAGGCGTCGGTACACGACGTGGAATTCGAGTTGGGGCTGACGGTCGTGCTGGTTGTCATGGTGATCTTTCTCTTCCTGCGCAGTTGGCGCGCCACCATTATCCCCAGCGTGGCTGTGCCCCTGTCGCTCATCGGCACCTTAGCCGTGATGTACCTGCTTGGCTACTCGCTCGACAACCTGTCGCTGATGGCCCTCACCATCTCCACCGGCTTTGTGGTCGATGACGCCATCGTGATGATTGAGAACATCAGCCGCTTCCTCGAAGAGGGCATGCCGCCGCTCGATGCTGCGCTCACCGGCGCCGACCAGATCGGGTTCACCATCGTCTCGCTCACGGTCTCGCTCATCGCCGTGCTGATCCCGTTGCTGTTCATGGGCGACGTGGTAGGGCGTCTGTTCCGCGAATTCGCGGTCACGCTGGCGGTCACCATCGTGATCTCCGCGGTGGTTTCGCTTACACTCACGCCAATGATGTGCTCGCGCATTCTGCGCCACAATCCAGAGGAAAAGCAGACACGCTTTTACCGCTGGTCGGAGCGCGTATTCAACGGCCTGATTGCATTCTACGGACGGACGTTGCGCGTCGTCCTGCGTTTTCAGACCGTCACACTACTGGTCGCAGCGGCAACCCTCGTGCTCACCGTCGTTCTCTACATCTTCATTCCCAAGGGATTCTTTCCGGTGCAGGATACCGGCGTCATTCAAGGCATCTCGCAGGCTTCGCAATCCATCTCCTTCGATGCCATGAGCGAGAAGCATCGGGAAGTGGCGCAGATCATTCTTGAGGATCCGGCGGTCGAGAGCTTGTCCTCGTTCATCGGCGCCGACGGCATCAACACCACGCTGAACAGCGGCCGCATCTCCATCAATTTGAAACCGATCGAAGAGCGGCGCATCAGTGCGGCCGACGTCATCCGCCGCCTGCAGACGCAACTGGCCAGCGTGAGCGGCATCCATCTGTACATGCAGCCGGTGCAGGACATCACGGTGGACGACCGGGTGAGCCGGACGCAGTATCAGTACACGCTCGAAGATCCCGACACGGACGAGTTGAACGAGTGGACCGATAAGTTTGTCGCGCAACTAAAGAAGCTGCCCGAACTGGAAGATGTGGCCACCGATCAGCAAACCGGCGCCAAGGCGGTTCAGTTGGAGATCGACCGCGTGACGGCCTCGCGGCTGGGCATTGCGCCGACCACCATCGACAATACGCTGTACGACGCTTACGGACAGCGTGAGATCAGCACTCTTTACACGCAGCTCAACCAGTATCACGTGGTGCTGGAGACGGCGCCCGAGTGGCAAAAGAATCCTGCAAAACTCGGCGACATCTACATCCAGACCAATGCCGCCTCGGGCACGAGCGGCGCCGGCGCTGCCACGTCGTATTCTTCGTCGGCCTCGGCTTCGGCGGGCTCGAACGTTACGACGACGTCGGTGCGCTACACGCCATCTTCGCAGGTGCTCAGTGCTCCGGCCAATGTCGTTGGAGGTTCCTCCGGTTCCGGGATCACCGCGGTTTCGTCTGCGGGAAGCGCCAATGCCATTCCGCTGAGCGCATTTACCCAGATGCACACGACCACCGAAGCGCTTTCCATCAACCATCAGGGGCAGTTCCCCTCGGTCACGGTGTCATTCAACCTGGCGTCGAATGCCTCGCTGGGCACCGCGATCACCGACATCGAGAAGGTGGTGAAGGACCTTCACTTCCCCGCCAGCCTGCAATCCGACTTTCAAGGCACCGCGGCGTCTTTCCACAATTCGCTGTCCAACGAAGCGCTCCTCATTCTCGCCGCTCTGGTTTCTGTCTACATCGTTCTTGGCGTCCTTTATGAGAGTTTCATCCATCCGATTACCATTATTTCCACGCTGCCCTCGGCCGGTGTGGGCGCGTTGCTCGCGCTCATGCTCTGCCGCCAGGATCTGAGCGTGGTGGGAATCATCGGCATCATCCTGCTCATCGGCATCGTCAAGAAGAACGGCATTCTGATTGTGGACTTTGCCCTGGAGGCAGAGCGCGAGCATGGACTGGATTCGACGGAGGCGATCTACCAGGCAAGCTTGCTGCGCTTCCGGCCGATCATTATGACCACGATGGCCGCGCTGCTGGCCGGCATTCCCCTGGCGCTCGGAACCGGCCTGGGTTCGGAATTGCGCCGGCCGCTGGGCATTGCCATGGTTGGCGGCTTGCTGTTGAGCCAATTGCTCACGTTCTACACCACGCCGGTGATCTACATCTTCTTCGACCGCCTCGGTCAGCGCGTCATGGGCCGCCGCCTTTCGCGGGGATCGCTTGACAACGATCTGCCTCCAGGCACGGAGAATGCATGAACCTTTCGGCTCCATTCATCCGCCGCCCCGTGGGCACCACGCTGCTCACCCTTGCCGTGGCCATCGCCGGCGCGGTCGCGTTCGTGGTTTTGCCGGTGGCCCCGTTGCCACAGGTGGACTTCCCCACCATCAACGTGAATGCCGGCCTGCCCGGAGCCAGCGCACAGATCATGGCAGCCTCAGTGGCCACGCCGCTCGAACGTCAGTTCAGCCACATCGCCGGGGTTAGTGAGATGACCTCGTCGAGCCAACTGGGCTCGACCAACGTGACTCTGCAATTCGACTTGAGCCGCAACATCGATGGCGCGGCCCGCGACGTGCAGGCCGCGATTAACGCGGCGCGGACGTATCTTCCTGCCAACCTTCCCTCCAATCCTTCCTACCGCAAGGTGAATCCAGCCGATTCGCCGATCATGATCATCAGCCTCACATCGGACAAGTATCCGCCGACGAAGCTGTACGATCTGGCCTCGACCATCCTGGAGCAAAAGCTCTCGCAGATCCAGGGCGTTGGACAGGTGAGCGCGGGCGGCGGCGCCACGCCCTCGGTGCGTGTCGAGGTCAATCCCACCAAGCTTGAAAGCTTTGGTCTTACCCTCGGCAGCGTGCAATCGGTGCTCAGCCTGCAGAACTCGCACTCGCCGCGGGGACAACTCGCCGACAACGGCGTGAGCGAAGACATCCTCACCAACGACCAGATCTCCACGGCGGCCGACTACCGGCCGCTGATCGTGGGATATCACAACGGCGAGGCGATCAAGCTTTCCGATGTGGCCGACGTCGAGGACTCGACACAGAACATTCGCACCGCCGGCTACATCGACGGAACCAAGGGCGTGGTGCTGATCATCTTCCGCCAGCCCGGCGCGAATATCATCCAGACGGTCAATCGCGTGAAAGCGCAGTTGCCGTTTCTCGAGGCCGTGCTGCCCTCGGGCATCAAGACCACGGTGGACATGGACCGAACCGTGACCATCCAGGCTTCGGTCAACACCGTGTACAGGGCGCTGATTGGATCGATTTGCCTGGTCTTCCTGGTGGTCTTTCTGTTTCTGCGCAGCTTTCGTTCCACGCTGATTCCCATCGTGGCGGTTCCGGTTTCGCTCATCGGAACCTTTGCCGCGATGTACATGTTCGGCTACACGCTGGATAACCTGTCCCTGATGGCGTTGGTCATCGCCACGGGTTTTGTGGTGGACGACGCCATCGTGGTCATGGAGAACATCACACGGCATATCGAGGCGGGCATAGAGCCCTTTGCCGCGGCCATGCAAGGCGCCCAGGAGATCGGCTTCACGGTTTTTTCCATCAGCATGTCGCTGATTGCTGTCTTCATTCCCATCCTCATGATGGCCGGAATCATCGGACGCCTCTTCCGCGAATTCGCGGTTACGCTGGCCACAGCCATCGTTATCTCGATGATTATTTCCCTCACGACCACGCCCTGCATGTGCGCACACGTGCTCAAAGCGCGCCAGGAAGGCGAAAAGCACAATTGGCTCTATCGGGCTGACGAAAGAGTCCTCCATGGCATGATGTCGATCTACCGGCGATCGCTGGTGTGGGTCCTGGATAATCCGGGGCTGATGCTGGTCGTTCTCTTGCTCACGATCGCTCTGAACGGCCTGATACTCTGGAGGATTCCCACCGGGTTTTTCCCGCAGCAGGACACAGGCGTGATCGTGGGCCAGGTGCTGGGGCCACAGGATGCTTCCTTTAACTTCATGAATTTCTCCTCCGTGTCGCTGGTCAACGTGGTGAAAAGCGATCCCGCCGTGGCCCACGTTCTGTCGTACACGGGCAACGGCAACGGCGGTTTTATGTTCATCGCTCTAAAACCGCTGGGCAGCAACTGCAAGGAGGGTCCGAAGTGCGAGGTACGCCAAACCTCGGCCATGGACGTGATTAATCGCTTGCGGCCCAGGATGAACCGCCTGCCAGTGGCCACGGCTACCTTGCAGCCGGCGCAGGATATACGCATCGGGGGACGCGGCGGCGGCGCGCAGTTTCAATACACCATTCAGTCCGACAGCATCGCCGATCTGGCGAAGTGGGGCCCCATTCTGTACCAAAATATGCAAAAACTTCCCGACCTTACGGACGTAATCTCAGATCAGCAGAACGGAGGATTGGAGGAACTGCTCACCTACGACCGCGTGACGGCGGCGCGGCTGGGACAGACCCCCCAATCTCTGAATAGCTCGCTCTGCAGCGCGTTTTGCCAATCCGAAGTCTCCGTCATCTATACGCAGCTCAACCAGTATTACGTGGTGATGGAAGTGGCTCCGCAGTACTGGCAGGACCCGTCGGGGTTGAAAAACATCTACTTCTCGCCGAGCAAGTCGTCGTCGGGTGCGGGGCTCAACAGGGTGTCGCCACTGCTTTCCACCGTCAAGGCGAGCTCCAATACCACGCCGCTGCAAGTCAATCACACCAGCTCGTTTCCCTCGGCCACCGTTTCCTTTAACATGCGCACCGGAGCCTCGCTCAGCGACGCCGTTACGGAAGTCACGAAGATGGAACAACAGCTGGGAATGCCTGGGACCGTGAGGGGATTCTTTGCGGGAACCGCCCAGGCCTACCAGCAATCGCTATCGACGATGCCGATTCTAGCGGTCACGGCGTTGCTTTCCGTCTTCATCGTGCTGGGCATTCTCTATGAGAGCCTGGTTCACCCGTTGACCATCATCTCCACTGTGTTCTCGGCGAGCGCGGGCGCGATGCTGGCGCTGATGCTCTTCCACATCGATCTCAACATGATCTCGATTATCGGCATCATTTTGCTCATTGGCATCGTGAAGAAGAATGCCATTTTGATGATCGATTTTGCGCTGCAGGCGGAGCGGCTGGAAGGCAAAACCACCCGCGAGGCAATCTTCCAGGCATGCCTGCTGCGCTTCCGGCCGATCATGATGACCACGATGTGCGCCATTTGCGGGGCGCTGCCGCTGGCCTTCGGGACCGGCACGGGCTCGGAGCTGCGCAAGCCTTTGGGCATCACTATTGTGGGCGGGCTGGTTTTGAGCCAGTTGCTCACGCTTTACACCACACCCGTGGTTTACCTGTTGATGGACCGGCTGCGCCTGCACGCGCTGGGCCGGACGCACGACACGCTGCCGCCAACCGCGGAAGAAGCGGCGTTGTAACACGTGAAGGACGTTTGCCATGCCTGAACTGAAGATTCGATCCACGCTTACCATCGCCGCCGGCGCACTGAGCCTGCTTGCGCTCGTCTCCGGCTGCCACGTCGGCCCACGTTATCACGCGCCCGCGCCGCCGGCGGTCACCGCGCCGAACTACAAGGAGTCGACCGTCAATTTTCACGATGCCGACGGATGGAAGGTGGCCAGCCCGCAGGACGCCATGCTGCGCGGCAACTGGTGGGAGGTCTTCAACGATCCCGAGCTCAATGCTCTGGAAGAGCAGCTCAACATCAACAACCAGAACCTGAAGGAGTACTTCCAGAACTACATGGCGGCCCGCACCCAGATCGCCGCGGCGCGCTCGCAATACTGGCCTACGATCACCGCGAACCCGTCGTGGAACCGGTCAAGAAGCTCCAGTAATCAGCAGGCATCTTCTTCGTCCAATACCGGCAGGACGACCTCGCTCTGGACCGCGCCGCTTGATGTTTCCTGGACTCCCGATCTCTGGGGCAAGATCCGCAACGAAGTCCACGAAGCGCAATACGCGGCGCAGGTGAGCGCCGCCGACCTCGAATCGGAGAAGCTGACCGAGCAGGCCAGCCTGGCCGAGTATTACTTTGAGATTCGCGGCCAGGACATGCTGCAGCAGATTCTCAATGAGACCGTGGCAGCCGATCAGAAGGCGCTCGACTACAACCAGGCGCAGTACGACACCGGCGTGGGCGATTACATCTCCGTGGCCGAGGCCAAAACCACCTTGGAATCCGCGCAGTCGGCGGCCATCAACGTGGGCCTGTTGCGCGCGCAGTACGAGCACGCGATGGCGATGCTGCTGGGCAAGATCGCAACGGATTTTTCCATCCCGGTGAAGCCCATGGTCTACACCGCGCCGCCGATTCCCACCGGAGTGCCCTCGCAGCTTGTCGAGCGCCGCCCCGATATTGCCGCCGCTGAGCGCACTCTGGCCGAGGCCAATGCGACCATCGGCGTCGGCTACGGGGCTTTCTTCCCGCAAGTCACCATCAGCGCCAGTGGAGGATTAGAGAGCTCCGCGTTGACCAGCCTCTTCCTTTGGCCCAGCCGCGTCTGGTCCATTGGTACGGCCGTTTCCCAGACCCTCTTCAATGGCTTCCTCTATCGCGCCGAGCTGCACCAGTATGAAGCTCAGTACAACGCAGACCTCGCCAACTACCGGCAGGTCACGCTCACCGCCTTCCAGCAGGTGGAGGACAACCTGGTGGCCACGCGTGTTTACTCCGAGCAGATTATCCGGCAGCAGAAGGCGGTCAAGGACGCGCAGGATTACCTCGATCTGGAAATGGTGCGCTACAACACGGGCGTCGATCCGTATGTCGACGTCGTTGTCGCTCAGACCACGCTGCTCACCAACCGGGAGACGCTGAATGCGCTGGAGGTGGAAGAGATGACTTCAAGCGTGCAACTGGTGCAGGCACTGGGCGGAGGCTGGGATCGCACTCAACTTACCACACCTGAGCAGGCCGGAGCCAAGACTACCAAGGCCGACTACCAATTGCAGAAGTAGTCCTTCAACTTTCAGCTTTCAGCTCGGAATCCGGGCGACTCGACGCGGGCCACTCGAGTGCTTCCGCCAAACTCTTTTCCGCAAGGAGAACCTGACGGCTGAAAGCTGATGGCTGATAGCTGCCTTACTGCATCGGCCGGTAGCAGATGGCATCGCCATCGAGCCGGTACTCTGCCGAGCAGGAGTCGCCACCGCAGATCATGGTTTCGCCGGCGTAGAGTTGCCGGCGGGTAATCAGCCCCAACGTCCCGCAGCGCGGGCACGACATCACGGCAACAAAAGGATTCTGTGCCTGGCCGAGCTTGGCTTGATTCTCCAGCACAAAAACCGTTCCTGGGTCCATTCTTTCGGGGATCCACTCTTCCAGAAACTGCAAGTCGGCTGCCATCGTTCCCTCCTGGGTTGATGGATCCGAGCCGCGCGTCTGTTCCCGCCGGGCTCCGTTTTCCTCAAGAAAAACAGGCTGCGAAAGACTGGCCGGATGGAAATGTCTCCGGTTCACCTCAGTCTCGTCACAGGCGCACCTGGAAGTCAATGCCAATCGTCACCGGGGAGTGGCGAGTGGGATTCCTCTGGCCACTCCGGGAAGGATTTGAGTTAATGGGAGGCCGATGCCGTAGCTGCTCCGTGGGCGCGGGCAAAGTCGTCGATCGCCCTGTAGGTTTCCTGGTTGCGCCGAATCGCCTCCACGTATTCGCGCGTCTCGGTGAAGGGGATGGACTCCACAAACTCGTCGATGCCCGAATACGGCCCGGCAGCCTGCCATTCCGCCACGCGATTGTCGCCCGCGTTGTACGCAGCCAGCGCATACTCTTCAACTCCACCAAACCGGTCAAGCGTTTGGCGCAGATAGCGCGTTCCCAGATTGATGTTCATGTTGGGATCGAGCAGCTGGAAGGTCTGGAAGTGCTTGATTCCCTCCTCCCGCGCCAGCGTGCGGCCCACGGACGGCAGCAGCTGCATCAGGCCGTAGGCATTGGCGTGGGAGATGGCCGTGGGATCGAACTCCGATTCCTGCCGGATCAGCGAAGCCACCAGGTAGGGATCGAGATTGTTCTTTGCCGATTCCGCCTGAATCATATTCCACCACGGCTCGGGAAAGAGAATCCGCCAGTACGCGAGCGGAATGGATTGGATCGACGCGGAAGCTGCACTCGGCAGCGCCCGCTTGGCGGCGCGAACCGCGCGAAAGGTCTCGCCGTAGGAAGAGTAAATCTGCGCTTCGGCCAGCGAACTCATCGTAGCGAATTCGGGATCGGCCTTGATCTCAAGCGCAATGTATTCCGTGAGGCCGGCGTTGGCCAAGAGGCGCGCCTTGGCCAGGTGCGGACTGTCCTCGGGAAAGGAATCGACCAGATGCGGCTCCGGCGGCGGCTGAATTCGATCCAGTTGCGGCTCCGAGGCGGCCTGAGTGTTGCCCAGCGCTGCCAGCCGCTGCCGCGCCAACTGCGCGTAAAAGAAGTGCTGGTAGGCGCGGACAATGGCGCGGTAGTTAGCCGCGGCCAGCGAGGGATTGTGGTCCAGCGTCTCATACAGCCGCCCGCGCCAGTAGAGCGCAGAAACCGTTTCGGTCGCGGCAGGAAAGAGGCGAATCTGTTCGTCGAAGATTTTCTCCGCTGCGGGATAGAGTCCCATCCGATAGCTCAGCCAGCCGGAGCGCCAGTGGGCCGCGGATGCGTTTTTGTCGCCGGGAAAACGCGAAGCCAGCTCGCCGTAGTACTCGATCGCCGCCGGATAATCGCGCTTGAGCATGTACATGTTTCCCGCCGAGAAGAGCGCGTCGGCCAGCCAGGGGCTGTGCGGAAAGCGGGATTGCATCTCGCCGACAATCTGTTTGAGATCGGCGGCGTCATCGCGATCCCGGGCAAGCTCCATCAGCAGGTCGAGACGATGGGCGCCGTTTTCGTCGGGCGTGTCGGGCAGCGCGCGCGCTGCCGCGACGGTCAACTGCTTCAACTTCAGTTGGCAGGCGGCCTCGGAGACAGCGAATCCGTTGCGCGTCTGCGCATCGAGCCCCGGCGCGCGCTCCAGAACGCGGAACTGCTCTGCGGCCAAGTCGTAGCGCCCAGCGTTGTAGAAGGCTTCGGCGAGGCTGCGCAGGTCGGCCGTGGTCAGCAATGTCTCCGCTCCCAGCTCGGTGAGCTTGGCCCGAGCCATCTGCGCCTCCGCGCTCAAGGGATGGGCCAGCAGAAGCTGTTTGAATGTGGCTTCGGCGGCTTGCTGCTCGCCCAGCGCCAACTCCACCTGGCCCTCGGCAAGCAGGAAGCCGGGACGGCTCGCCGCCACAGTACCAGCGCCTGCCTCTAGCACCTGGCGCGCGCCAGTGCGATTTCCCAAGGCCAGCAGCACCGTGGCCTCGAGCTCCGGCACCTGCGCAACAAAGATACTGTCCGGGTAGCGATCGGCAAAACCGTGAAGAATGTTCTCGGCATCCGCATCGTCGCCTGCCTCGTGGCTCGCCTCGGCGTCGAGGAAATCCGCGTAGTCGGCCAGCTCCCCATCGGCCCTGCGCGCCTGCGCCAGAGCCGTTTGCGCGTCGGCAAAACGCTTGTCGAGCAGGTAGGCGTGGCCCAAGGCCAGATACGCTGCCGCCGCGGCCTCACCGGAGTTCCTGTGCGCGTAAGCGGCAACAGTCGCGTAGGCCTCAGGCGTGCGCAGAGTGGCCAATTGCTGGGCCATCGGCTCCAGCTCTTTCGAAGCGACGAACGCCTGTTTGATACGGTGGGTGCGCGTCACGCGAGCCGCGTGGCTGGCCCGATGCGCGGGCTTGGGCTTCGCGGCGGGCTTCCTGGTTGCCGAGGGCTTCGCCGAACTTGATTGCGCAGCGCTGGACGTGGGTGGGTTTGTGACAGGCGTCGCCGGAGTTTGCGCAATGCCCGAACGCGCAACCATCCACAAACCAAAAAGAACCAAAACAAAAACAGGACCGCGCCGGATGGCGGACCGCGGGGAGAAGAATCCAGACATACCTTCACTGTATGCCGATTTGGGGCCGATAGGCGATGGGAGAATCAGTCGCGTTACGGCGTGGCCCAAGCAGTGGGATTTGGTTCCCTGGCGCTCGGTTCGGTACACTCTACCTTTGCCGGCTGAATCGAAGGCCTTTGGCAGGCTCAAGAGTCCGGCAAAGCAATTGGCTGCTATTTTTCGCATCCGAACTCCATGTCGACCATCCAATCGGTAGCAGGACAAGACGAGCAGCACCCTGACGTAGCCCTGGTCGAGAGGGTTCGTGCAGGGGATCTTTCGGCCTACGATACGCTGGTCCGCAAGTACGAGCGGCAGCTCTTCCGGATCTCGCAGCACATCACGCAGAACCGCGAAGACGCCGAAGACGTGATGCAGGACGCGTTTCTGAAAGCCTATGAGAAGCTCGATCAGTTTCAGGGGAACTCGAAGTTTTACACATGGCTAGTGCGAATCGCGGTCAACGAGAGCCTGATGCGGCTGCGCAAGCGGCGCACGGGCAAGATGGTTTCGATCGACGACGATATCGTGACCGAAGAGGGCAGCATGCCCCGCGACTTCGCCGATTGGGCGCCGAATCCGGAACAAAATTACAACCAGGCGGAGCTGGCGGAGATCCTCAAGAAAACCATTCAAGGCTTGCCCGAGGGATTCCGCCTGGTCTTCGCGCTGCGCGACGTGGAGGGGCTCTCGACCGAAGAGACCGCCGAGACGCTGGGCTTAAGCGTGCCGGCCGTCAAGTCGCGGCTGTTGCGGGCGCGGCTGCAACTGCGCGATCGCCTGACCCGCTACTTCAAGAAGAAGACTCCGGCAGTTGCGCCGCGGGCAAACGGGCCCATTGGAGACGGGGCTGACGCATGAAATGCACTGAGTTTCTCGCGATTCTCGACGATGTCATCGACGAGTCCATTGCCGCGCAAACTCGCGCCGAGATCGAAGTCCACCTGCGCAAGTGCGGACATTGCGAGGTTGTCCTCGACACCACGCGCAAGACCATCGAGATCTACCGCTGCCACGAGATCTACGAGTTGCCCACCGAAGTCAGCGAGCGGCTGCACAACGCGATCATGGAGCGGTGCAAGAAGGCGAAGTAGCAGCTTGCAACTTCTAGTCCGTCGCCGTGGCGTGCGACGTCGACTGCGGTCGATTCCCATCCAAACTCTGTCGCACCATCAACACCGCTTTCCGGTGGTCGTTTCCTCGCGTATCCACAAAGGAAATGTCGGCGGCAATCGCTACGTCGCCGGACATCCTCTTCCACACGAAGTGAAAGTCATCCTTGCCAAACCACATGTTGTCGCCGCTCCCGGTTACGGTGTAAGCGCCTGTCGTGCTGTCATAGCGCGCCGACCCCGCATGAAGCACGACGCCGATGTCGCCGTGATCCTCGATGATGCCAAGCGGTTTGGGGCCTCCCTGGCTTTGCGCCAAGATAAGGAGAGATACGGCTGGAACGAAGATACCGGCCGAGATCGGCACAGAAAATAGGCGAGTGAATCGGTGAACCATCGCGTGCCTCCAGACGTATTGCAGCTTGGGAAAACTCTTCCTTGTCTCCAGAAACCGCGCGCGGTGCCATTCGGCGGGAACGATATCATCCGCTTCCGACCCAGGTCAAGTGGCGGAAGTATCGTGTGCGACGGACTTCAAATCTGAATGGAAAGCCTATCGAAATTGGAGTTGATCCCCCTTCGCGGAGTCAGGTCACTGAGAGGCCCAGTTCAATGCGGCCAGCAGCTTGCCGTCGGCGCCTACCAGCAGGATGGCTGCCCGGCCGCTCGCCAGAGTTCCCGCGAACTCCCTTCCGCTGCGCACGTCCTTGAAATCCACCTGCTCCCGATTTGACTCGGAGGTAATGACGTAGAGCGTGGCATCGGGATACTGAGTTGGACAGATAAGAATTCCAGGATCCTTGAGTGTTGTCGTGTAAACGGGCGATACGCCAGCGATCTTCAATGCGTACTTGTAGACATCGCCGATCGCCTCAAGATTATCGTTGAGCTCCAATGGAAGCGCCGCGAAAAGAATCCTTCCCTTTCCCAACGGTTTCTCGATCCAGTCTTCACCGCCGGGCAGAAAAGCGCGGCTCAATACAGTGGTCTTGCTGCTTGTGAAGCTCAACAATTCATCGCCAAAAGGAAAGTGAAGCAAATCGTCGCGGCTGGTCAACGCTTCGGTCCGGTAGGGGATTCCGATAACGTCCTGCCTTCCCGTGTCGTGAAGATGCGCATCCCCATTGAAGGGCCCGGTGACGAGCAGGACCGAGCCCGCCTTCACCCGGTCCTGAATTGCCTGCCACGCGCTTTCGGTGAGCCCGAAGGGCGACGGAAGAAGAATAAGCCTGGGTGACCCAAGCAAATCCGTCTGATACTCGCCCACTGCATAGGCATCGCTGCGGGCGTAGCCGTAAAGCGCGCGTACAGCGTTCTGCTGGGCATCAAGCGCCAGCGAATTGTGGACCGACATTTGATACGACTGGGGCAGGACGAGGGCAACCTGGGGCAGTACGAGTCCCGTGGCCAGGGGCGCGGCTTTCTGTGCGAATGCGCCCAGGTCGCGCATGAGGTTCTCCCAAACCTTCGAGGAGCCGTCGCTGCGTTTCATGCCGAAGTAAATCTCGCGATCCCAGTCCCATTGCATTGCGCCGCTGCTGCCGGCGGCAAATCCGAGGGCCCATTTGCGCTCGATCAGTCCGAGCCCTGTGAATTCGTCGTAGCGCCATGTACCGTCCGGCGTCCATGCCGGTTGATAGCCGGTTTCTCCCGTAATGTTGGGAATACCCACGCGCTTGGCCGCCACCGAGTCCCAAAGCAACGCATCATCCTGCCAGTACGTGTGGTTGGTTGTGAAGGAAACGTCCGCGCCGCCGTAAAACTGGTTGAGCACGCGGTCGGTCACACCGCCCTCGTCCTGCCCCACATCGATGAGCTGCTTGCTGCCTGTCGCGTGGATCAGCGAGACCATCGAGTGTACCCAACTTATCAATGTATCCTGCGCGAAGAGGTTGTAATCCACGGCGCGCACCTCGTTGGGATTTCCATAACGTGCGTACGCCATGTCGGCGGAAGTGGGAAGCGGCACGGTATCGAAGCTGCCGAGCTGTTCAGGAGTGGCTCTCCACGCGCTCGCCAGAGCGGCGAGGTTGCCGTCGTACTTGCGGCGCAGCCATTTGCGCCACGCCCCAATCTCGGAC
>Ga0326727_10018653_pt1 | contig 14117 bp, 8 predicted proteins | sample MB2enrmetagenome_FD_207643 | JGI IMG/M metagenome (GOLD analysis project Ga0326727, IMG submission 207643) | Lab enriched peat soil microbial communities from McLean, Ithaca, NY, United States - MB29MY | ecosystem: Environmental > Terrestrial > Soil > Wetlands > Peat | place: USA: New York...
AGGCCAAAGCGCGCCGCCCTGGCGCGAGCGCCGCCAGCCCCGGACCGCCAGCAGCGGATAGACCGCCATGAGAACCAGGATGTTGGAACGCTCCTGCGCGGCCAGCGCCGTCAACGCGCCGCACAGCGGCCACCACAGGCCCGCTCTCCCTCCCGCCGCGTCGATGGCGCGAAGGATCAGCAGCAGGTTCAGGCAGATCAACAGCACGTAACTGGACTCCACCAGCAGCTCGCCCTCGAAAAAAAGGGGGACGGGCGCCAGCAGGTAGAGCGTCCCGCCCGCCAGGCCGCTGAGGCGGCGCCGGAACAGCCGCGCGCCCAGCACAGCCACCAGCACACCTGTCAATACTCCGAAAAGATGCTGCAGCGCCACCGCGAGGTCGATGCCGCGCGCCCCGCCCGCCTGGTAGGAAACGGCCAGGAACATCGGGTAAAGCAACGGCCTCAAGCCGTGCAGCAAATGAAGGTCTTCGCCCCCAAGCATCATGCGGGCCACGGTGTCGTAATATTTCTGGTCCAGGGTCGGCACGCCAAAAGCCGGGGTGTGAACCTGCCAGGCCAGAAAGACCGTCCGCACGATCAGTCCCAACAGGAACAGATAGACCAGGCAATCCTTGAAGGTCCTCTGTGGAATGTCTGAGGCTTCGTCCTGGGTCATTGGGGTTGGCCTTGGTGGGTGGCGCGCGCCAGGGCCCATTCGGCCGCCCCGGCGTCCAGGGCGCGGGCTTGCCGTTCCAGGGCATCGGCCCGGGCGGCATCGCCACGCTGCCGCGCCACCACTGATCGGATGGCCAGAGCCACCGCATCCGGCCCTGGCTCCAATTTTTCGAGCTGGTCCAGGGTGGCTGCGGCATCATTGAAGCGGCTGAAACGGAGTTGCTCGAAGGCCATTCCGAGAAAGGCGCTTTTGCTGGGTGGCTGGCATTCCGTGGCGCGACGATAGGCTTGGAAGGCCTCATTCGTCCGGCCCAAGCCGTCCAGCGCCACTGCGTAATTATTCCAAAGTCCCCCGTCCTCGGACGTGAATTTGAATGTGCTTTCATACTGCTGCCTGGCTTCCTCGAAGCGGCCGAGGGCCAGCAAGACATTGCCGCGCTGCAGCCGCGAGCCCATGTCCCGGGGGTCCAATGCCAGGCTGCGATCAATGTCCCTCAATGCTTCAGGGAAATGGCCCTTTTCGTACCAAGCGATGGAACGCAGCCGATAATCGATGGAAAAGGACGGCAGTTTGACCCCATACCAGTTGGGCAGGGAGAGCGAGGCCATCAAAGCCATGCTGGCCGCCAGGCACAGCGCCCGGCTCCATTGCCGGCCGCGGAGCGCCTCTCCAAACGCATTCAATCCCCCGCCGGCGAAGACCGCCATGACCGGCCAGAGTGGATAGCGAAAACGGTCGCTCACGAAGAAGACAAAATCGGCCGCAAAAAAATAAAGGAAGCCGCCGGCCAGCAGAATCAACAGCGCCACGCGATTCCCGCTTTTGGCGGCGGCCCAAATCCCCGCGGGCGCCAGCATGAGGAGGACGACCCAGCGCACCGGCAGCAGGCGCAGCCAGGCGAATTCCGTTTGCAGAAAAGCCAGGGATTTCAGGTGGGGCACTTCGGCGTTCCACAGCATCACCCAGCATTTTTTGACCATCAACCGCAGCCAGGAGGCCGGGTCGGCCTTGATTTCGCTGATCGTCCGCCGGGTCCAGTATTGGGAGATGGCCATGGGAGTTGCCTCCGCCGGGCGGCCCTGGGCGCGGAGGGCCGCCACGTACTCCTCGCGCGCCCACACCTCCACCGGGTCCTCGCAGCCGTCCTTGTAATTGACGTAGCGGTCCAGCGCCACCTTGATCCCGTCCGCCCCCCGCTGGTTGCCGAGATAAAGGTTCACCCCGCCGGCACTCGGCATGACCTGGAAATGGTCCGATTGCATCTTATTGACAAAGCCCCAGGGCACGGCCATGGCCAAGCCGCCGATCAACCCCAACAGAGGCCACAGCGCGCCGCGCTGACGCGACCGCCACCATTGCCAGCCCGCCAAAAGAGGATAGACCGCCATGAAAACGAGAACGTTGGCGCGCTCCTGCGCCGTCAGCACCGTCCAGGCGCCGCACAGCAGCCAGAGCAGGCCCGCTTTCCGTCCCGCGGCATCCGCGGCGCGGAGCATCAGCCACAGCCCCACACAAATCAGAAACACATAACTGGATTCAACCAATAACTCGCCCTCGAAATACAGCGGCACAGGCGCCAGAAGGTACAACACCCCGCCCGCCAGGCCGCTGAGCCGGCGCCGGAAAAGCCGCGCCCCCAACAAAGCGACCAGCACACCGGTGAATATTCCGAGAAGATGCTGTAATGCCATCGCCAGATCGATTCCATGGGAGCCGCCCGCCTTGTAACAAACCGCCACGAACATCGGGTAAAGCAACTGCCTGAAGCCGTGCAGTTGATGGAGGTCCTCGCCGGCCAGCAGCATTCGGGCCGCGGTATCATAGTACTTTTGATCCATCGTCAACACGCCAAAGGACGGCGAGTGCGCGTGCTCGACCAGGAAGCCCAGCCGCACGATCAAGCCGAGCAGGAAAAGCCCAACCAGGCACTTGTTGAACAGCGCGGCTGAAATGTCCCTGCCTTCGTCGTTTGTCATTGGCCGGGGTCCTTGTGGGTGGCGTGTTCCATGGCCCAGGCGGCGGCGGCCGCGTCCAGGGCGCGGGCTTGGCGTTCCAGGGCGCCGGCTTGGGCGGCATCGCCGCGCTGCCGCGCCAACACCGAGCGGATGGCCAGCGCCATGGCGTCCGGACGCCCCTCCAGTTTCTCGAGTTGATCCAAGGCGCGCGCCGCATCCTCCAGGCGGCCGAATCGGATTTGCTCAAAAGCCAGATCGAGAAAGGCGCTTTCGCTGGGCGGCTGGCATTGCGTGGCGCGAAGGTAGGCCCGCAGCGCCTCGTTGGTCCGGCCCACGCCGTCGAGCGCCAGGCCGTAGTTGTTCCATAGCCCGGCGTCGCCAGGAATGATTTTCAGCGTTCGTTCATACTCCTGTCGCGCCTCCTCAAAATACTTGAGCGCCAGCAGAACGTTGCCGCGGTGAGACTGCGCGGTGACATCGTCCGGCTCCAGCTCGAGGCTTTGATTAATGTCGCTCAAGGCTTCCTGGAAATGGCCTTTTTCGTACCAGGCCATGGAGCGCAAACGGTAATCGAGCGCGAAAGAGGGCAGTTGCGCCCCATACCAATTGGGCAGCGACAGGGAGGCCATCACCGCCATGCCCGCCCCCAGCCAGAGCGCCTGGCGCCAGCGGCGGCGATGGAGCGTTTCGAAAGCAGCGGCCAAACCGCCGCCGGCGATGGCCGCCAGGGCCGGCCAGATGGGGTAGCGGTAGCGATCCACGATGAAGAAGGCGATGTCAGCGGCGGCGTAAATGGCGGCATAGAAGAGCAGGACCAGCAGGGCGCCGCGATTGCCCCACTGGGCGGCGGCCCGGATGCCGGCGGGCGCCAGCATGAGCAGAACGACCCAGCGCACCGGCAAAAGGCCCAGCCAGACATATTCGGATTGCAAAAAGGCGAAGGATTTCAAGGTGGGCACCTCGGCGTTCCACAACAGGAGCCAGCACTTTTTGGCCATCAGCCGCAGCCAGTGCCCCGGGGCCGCCCGGATTTCCGCCAGGGCGCGCCGGGTCCAGTATTGGTTGACGGCCCCGGGGTCCGTCCCAGGCTGCCGGCCCTGGGCGCTCAGGGCGGCCTCATAACCCTGTCGCGCCCACACTTCCACCGGATCTTCACGCTGCTCGTTGTAGTTGACGTAGCGGTCCAGCTCCATCCGGATCCCGTCCGCGGCGCGCCGGTTGCCCAGGTAAAAGTTCACGCCGCCGGTGGAAGGGATGACCTGGAAATGGCCGGATTGCATTTGGTTGACAAATCCCCACGGAACGCCCATGACCAGGCCGCCGGCCAGCCCCAGCAGGGGCAGCAGCGCGGCCCCCTGGCGCGAGCGCCGCCAACGCCAGGCGGCCAGGAGCGGATACACCGCCATGAAAATCAGAATGTTTGGGCGCGCCTGCGCCGTCAGCACCGTCCAGGCCCCGCAGAACAGCCAGGCCGCCGCCCCCTTCCATGCCGCGGCGTCCATCGCGCGCAGAATGAGCAGCAGCCCCAGGCAAATCATGAACACGTAGCTGGACTCGATGAGCAGCTCCCCCTCGAAGTAAAGCGGCAGGGGCGCCAGCAGGTAGAGCGCCCCGCCCGCCAGGCCGCTGAGCCGATGCCGGAAAAGGCGCGCCCCCAGCAAGGCGACCACCACGCCTGTCAATACTCCAAGGAAATGCTGCGCAACGACTGTCAGTTCAATGCCGTGCCGGCCGCCCAGCTTGTAGCAAACCGCCACCAACATCGGGTAGAGCAGCGGCCTGAATCCGCGCAGCGGATGAAGGTCTTCGCCCGCCAGGAGCATCCGCGCCACGGCGTCGTAATATTTCTGGTCCAGCGTCGGCACGCCAAACGACGGCGTGCGCGCGTGCTCGGCCAGAAACCCCGTCCGCACGATCAATCCCAGCAAGAACAGCCAGAGCAGGCATTTCTTGAAAGTCGCCGCGGAAATGTCATGGCCGAGGCCGCCGCCGGCGGTGTCATGGGCGCTCTCCATGTGCCATCAGGGTTTTGCCGGCGGGCCTTTGGGCAGGCGGCCAATCCATAGGCCGTCGCCGGCGCTGATCCATTCCAGCGGCGGCAAGAAGGGCCGCGCCAGGCTGGAGATTTCCAGCCGGTCTTGGGGCCGCATTTTGCGCGCCCACGGCTGGTAGGCTTCCCAAGCGAAATGGTTCCATTGGATCTGGCGCAGGATTTTCAAATCATCCGGCGGCATCCAGGCAGGCTCGAATCCGACGATGTAGCGCCAGTCGCCATTGGGGTTTTTGTAAAAGGTGTTGTAAAAGAAGGTCATGTCGGCGCTGTAGAAGATGCCGCCCTTGTCCGGCATCCAGCCTTGGAGCGCGGGATCGGCCCCATCCACCATCGGTTCGCGCAGGCTGTTGGTGTAACGGCCCTCCAGGTCGCTGGTGGTGACGCGGAACAGCGCCAGGGCCAGCACGATTCCAACTACTACCCTCCGGCCCGGCAGCGCCGCCCACGAGGCCACGATCACTTCCTCAAATTGCAAGGCCAGCCAGACCAGCGCGGCGGGCAATCCCCAGTCGTCCCAAAAGCGCGCGGCATTGAGCCCCAGCAGCCAGCTCACCACCATCATCCAGAACAGCGGCGAGCGGAACAGTTCGTCGCTCCGGCCCCGCCGCCAGATGAACATCAGGGCCAGCACCAGCAACGCCACAAACACGCCGGCGCTGGATTGCACCTCGCCCACGGTGAACGTCTCCGGCGCGTGTTCGCGCAAGACGGTCATGGCAATCAGGATGGATTGGCGCAAAAACTCGAAGGGCCGGCCGGTCAGCAACGCGCCGAACATCGTCCCCGCCACCCAGCAAAGGGCCAGCGAGATGCCGGCGCGCCATTGTCCGGCCAGAAAAAACGCCGCCGGCAGGAGCACCCACATGAACCACGTCCCGTGCATCCACACCGCCAGTGTGATTCCTGCGCAGGTCAAAAGAATCTTCCCCCACGACGGGTTTTTTCCGTTGCGCCATTCCAGGAGCAGGGCAATCAACACCCCCTCGACCAGCAGGAAGGGGCGGGCCTGGGTGAATCGAACCATCATGCCGGGCATGGCCAGACTGAAGGCCAGCAACGCCGCCAGCCAGGCCTCCGGACAACGCAGCCACGGCAACGCCACGCACAGCAACCAGAACAACAGCACCACGATGGAAAAAGCGACCAGCCCATCCTCCGTCAGGCCGGCTTTGAGGTGCATTTGGCGCAGGAACCAGTCCCAACCCGGGTTGTGGTCCATCTTGTACCCCGGAAAGAGCACCAGAACGTCGGTGAAGGCCTTGCCGGAAATGGCTTGCGCCGCGTCGCGGCGAACGTCCCCGGCCGGGAGATAGCCGTAACGGATGATCTTCAAACCCATGAACAGAATCGTCACCAGAACCAGAATGCGAAGGCCAAATGAAACCTGCGCAAAACTGGAGGGCGGCGCCTCCTCAGAAGCGGTATCATGCTGCGTCATGGCTCGCGTTGTGCCGGCATTGTGGCAAGGCGGGGCAAAAGCGCCAGCACAAACAAAGTTCAACATTGCCATCGGCCCGGCTCTCGTAAATCGTAAATCAGGATGTCTCGTTCGCGCTGGATTTGCCTGGCCCTGCTCGCCTTCACGGTGGCGCTCTACGCGCCGGCGCTCTGCTGCCAGTTCCTGGCCATCGACGACCCGGCTTACGTGACGGAGAACCCCCACGTGCGGGCCGGGTTGACGCCCGACGGCCTGGCCTGGGCCTTCCGCGCCAACATTGTCGGCAACTGGCATCCGGTGACGCTGCTGTCGCACATGCTGGATTGCCAGGTTTACGGGCTGCGGCCCTGGGGCCATCATTTGACCAGCGTCCTGTTGCACGCGGCCAACAGCGTCCTGCTTTTTCTAGTGTTGACTCGGATGACGGGAGCGGCCTGGCGCTGCGCCCTGGTGGCCGCGCTCTTTGCGGCCCATCCGGCGCGCGTCGAATCGGTCGCCTGGGTGGCGGAGCGCAAGGACGTGCTGAGCGCCTTTTTCTGGCTGCTGGCGGTGTGGGCCTACGTCCGTTACGTGGAGGAAGGCAGGACCCGGGGGCCAAGACTGAAATATTTTTATTGGCTCGGCGTGGCATTCTTCGCGCTGGCCCTGATGGCGAAACCGATGGCGGTCACGCTGCCGTTGGTGCTGTTGCTGCTGGATTTCTGGCCGCTGGAGCGCGCGCGGGGATTGGAGGGGCCGGCGTGGCGGCGCCTGGCGGCGGAGAAATGGCCGTGGCTGGCGTTGAGCGCGCTTTGGTGCGGCATCACCTTCTGCGCCCAGCGCGCCGACCAGGCCGTCTCTTCCACCTCGCAACTGTCCGCTTCGGAGCGGATCAGTCACGCCCTGATCGCGTATGTCGGTTACGTGCGCCTGCTGGCGTTTCCATGGCGTTTGTCGGCCTATTACCCCTACCAGCATCATCAGCCGGCGGGAGGGGTTCTGGCGGCAGGGGCGGCGTTGGCGCTGGCGACCTGGCTGGCCGTGGCCGGGGCGCGCCGGCGGCCCTGGCTTGCCGTGGGCTGGCTTTGGTTTCTGGGGATGCTCGCGCCAGTCATCGGTTTGGTGCAGGTGGGCGGACAGGGATTAGCCTGCCGCTATACTTATCTGCCTTCCGTGGGTTTTTTCCTCATGGTGGTTTGGGCGGGCGCGGCATGGGCGGCGCGCCATCCCGCTGTCAAACTATTGATACCCCTGCTGGGGGCGGCGCTGGTGGCCTTGACTTCATCGGAACTGGGCTATTGGAAGGACACCCCGACGCTGTTCCAACGCGCCCTGGAGGTCACCGCCAACAATTATGTGGCCCTGACCCTGGTCGGGACCGAGGAGGAGAGCCGGGGCAAACTCGATGATGCCATTGTGCATTATCGCCAGGCCCTGGCCTGCAAGCCCGCTTACCCCGAACCGCATTTGTTTCTGGGCCGCGCCTTGGAAGGCAAGGGGCGGACCGCGGAAGCGATGTCCGAATATCGCGAGGCGCTCCGGCTGCGACCGGACTTTGAGGAGGCGCATCTGCTGCTGGGTTTGCTGTTGGCCAGAGAGAAGAGATTCGACCAAGCCGCCGCCCAATATCAAGCGGCGCTCAAGGCCAATCCGGAATCCGCCGCCGCGCACAGCGATTGGGGAGCGGTCCTGCTCCAGCAGGGGCGGTGGCGGGAAAGCCTGGCGCATTACACCGAAGCCCTGCGTCTGGATGCAACGCTGGCGGCGGCGCATCACGGCCTTGCCGTGGCCAGTTTTCAGATGGGGCTGGACTGTGAGCGTATGGGACACATTCCCGACGCCCTGACCTATTATGAGACAGCGCTGCGGCAGGACCCCGATTTGCCGGAAGCCTTGCAACACCGCGCCTGGATTGCGGCAACCGATGCCAGGCCGGCGTTGCGCGACGGGGCGCTCGCCGTGAAATTGGCCACCCGCGCCTGCGACCTGACCGGCCACAACCGTCCATCCATGTTGTTAACCCTGGCCGCGGCTTACGCGGAAACGGGACGGTTTGGCGACGCCCTGGCTTCTGTCAAGACGGCAGAGGCATTGGCTAAGATGCAGGGAGAGAAGGACCTTGAGGCGCAAGCGGCTCGTCTGCGCGCCGCCTTCGCGGCCGGCCAGCCCTATCGCGGCAAGCCGGAATAAGGGGGATGAACAGGGGCGGCGAACGCGGCTTGGAGGCGGCAAATAGTGCAGACCGGCTTCATAGGGACGGGGAAGTATTTACCAGCAGGCGGCGGCTGAAAGGCAGTGGGTCGCAGCGCGCTGTCAGGAGTTCCCTTACAAACCGGAGGTTGCAGAAAAGTATTGCCCTTGGCACGGCCATTGCTAATATTTCTCCCGCGGTTCGCAAAAGGCAATCAGTGAACCCGAATGTTTTAATATAACCCGCCTTTTGCATGGTTCACGCCGCCATGTAGAAAGAAAGAGAGTCATATGAAGAACAAAGTCAGCCGCAAATCAGGATTCACCCTCGTGGAAATCATGATCGTTGTCGCGATCATCGGCCTGTTGGCCGCCATCGCCATTCCCAACTTCGTGCGCGCGCGCACGACCTCGCAAATGAACGCCTGCATCAACAACCTGCGCTTGATTGATGCCGCCAAGCAGCAATGGGCGCTTGAACAACGCCTGGCCAGCACGGCCACACCGAACACTTCGGGCACCGACCTGCAGCCTTATCTGGGCCACGGCTCGGGCGGCGAATTGCCGTCATGCCCCGCGGACAGCTCGCAAACCTGGACTTCAAGCTATAGTGCCGGCCTGGGCAGCGTCACCACCAAACCACAATGCAGTATCGTGGCTTCGAGCCACGTCCTGCCTTAGTGGCAACTTTGCCATGATCCTGTGAGATCATGGCCGGAAAAGGCTTGGAAGAAATTCCAGGCCTTTTTTGTTTGCCCCGACGCGGCGAAGAGGGGCCTCTGCGCCAGGCCCGGCATCGTTCCATGCGCCGCGGCACAGGAGCAAATGCATGGGCTTCAGCGGACCCGCCTTGGAGAAAGACCCCGGCCCACTTTGAGACGCCGCGGTTTCGCCTTGTCCAGCGCCGGCACATGGCCGGGGGAGGGCGCCCTCCGCCTGCAGGCGCGTCGGTGAACCTGAAGGAGGGCGCGCGGACATATCTGCAACCAGCCGGTGGCGGGGGCAATTTGTTTCCACTTCGGATCAAGGGAAGGACGCGCCGCACTGCATCGGCAACAGATGCAGCGCGGCGATATTGACATAGTTGTAGCTGCGGTCCCCTCCTCCCAGGCCCGCCGTGTAACGTTCATTGCTCTTTAAGCAGCTCATGTTCCGGGAGTATTCGTCTTCACGAATGCAAATGGCATATTCTTCTCCCGCCTTCAAATTCACGCAGACCGGCGAAGACAGGTCCCATCGGCTCCAATCACCGGACTGCGGCATGACCAGATAACCGGAGGCGAGCGCTTCCCTCCTGCCGGCCTGGCTGATCTCCAGTTTCTTCACGGCGCAAGTGATGCCGGTATTGACCGGCCCGGAGCCGTTGGCGAATTCCGCGCGAACCACGTAACGGCCGCCGCGGCGCACCTTGAAGTTCCCCGTCCGCAGTTCGTCGCCCGGTTGTCCCCAGTTCTCAAAGTGGTGGCCGCCCACCAGCGTTCCACCGCGATTCCGCATGTCCCTGGCAGGGATCACCTCTTCCTGATCGGCCTCCCGATGGCAACGGGGCGGGCTTAAGTGTGAGGCGTTGCCGCTCTGACGGTCCACCGCCTCGACGGTGTAATAGTGAACCGCATCCCGGTAGTCACCGGACAAAGGATCAGCCCACTGCGTTTGCCGGACGCCTTTGGCGCAGAGTTGTCCATCACGATAAATGTTAAAGTTGACGTTCGAGCCGTCGTCGTGGCGGTAATGCAGCACCAGGCGTCTGTTCTCGACTGTGACGCCGCCCTGGCGGGCGTCGTCCCACGTTGGCTGGACGGGGCCAAACAGTGCCCGGTCGTTTGTGACATCCACCGTCCGCAGTTGAGAGCCGTCGTGGCGCGGCTTGGGAGCTTGGAGGTAAATGTCCCATTGGTTGGTGTGCTGGAGCGAAGCCGCGGTTGCAAAGGCGCCGCCGATGCTCTTTCCGTTGAGTTCCACGCGCTCCACGGGGCAGACGCCATGCGCCCCGGAACGGGCCGGCGGCAGATGCACCCGCACCTGATGACGGGTGTTCCTGCAGGCGAAGTCCAGAAGCTCGATCTGATCGCTTTTGGCAAAGGCGCCATTCCGCATCTCCGCCGTGAGATAGGGACGGAAACGAATGCCGTCCCAGGAAGTTTCCAAACCGAAGAGGACGTCCTGCATCGCCGCCAGGTAGCCGGCCACGGACCAGAGTTGGCGGCGGGAGTTGATGACGGGGCCGTTCAAGGCCCGGCCTTTGACTTCCGCCCGCCCGGTGACAAAGTCGAAGTTCTCCATGTTGGATAAGTTGAAGGCCGCCAGTTCTTCCAGGGAGCGCAGGCCCAAATTCACGGCTTCGGGATTGTTGGATTTCCGGGCCGCCTTCGTCCAATAAGCGGTCACAAACGGCCAGATGGCCTGGTTGTGATAGATGGGCACCGTCCGTTCCTCGGGCCAGACGACGGGGGGGCCATGGGGTCCAACAGGGTAATGTTTCACTATGTCTTCGGCTTGGGACGGGTCGGCGATGCCGAGCAGGATGGCCAGAGACTCGCCCAGCAAATCGTAGCGGTGAACGCGAGTCTCAAAGACCCCGTCTGAAAGAAGATAGCTGCCATACAGGCCGGCTTCAGGATCGAAGAAACGCGCATTGATGGAGGCCTTCAGATTCCCGGCCCAGACCGCGTAACGAGAGGCGTCGGCGTCGCGTCCCAGCCGTCGCGCATACCCGGCAGTGGAGGTTAAGAGATAATACTGGGCGGCGTTGACCGAAAGCGCCTTGGACATTGCGATGGGCAGCACATTGTCCCTGGTCCAACCGGGATAGGATTGCTCGCGCCAGTCAAGAAAAGATTGTTCGCCGCGGTAAAGTCCGTCGCCGGGATCAAACACCAGCCTTCGATCTTGTTCGATCGTGTCGCGGAGAACCGGGTAGATTTTCTTGAGGAAGTTATCCCGCCCTGCGCCGTCGAGGTGCTGCAGCGTCTCCGCCGCCCCCAAGGCCCAAACCACGCGGTCGCTTGAAACGGGGTAACTGCCGCCGGAACCGGTATCCTGCACGATCTGGTTGGTGAACCCGCCCGTCACCGAGGGTTTGAGAGTGGAGGCCTTGAAAAGAAGCGAGTTGACGGCCCGTTGCGGATCGAACCCGGCCAGGGCCAGATGGACAGAATAAGCCAGGTCGCGCGTCCAAACATAGGTCCAAAATTCCCCGGTCTGAAAGGCGTCGAGCTGGAGGGGTTGCCCTCTGCCATAGGCGCCGTCCTGGATCTGCCCAACGCAATCCAGCAGGGCTTCGTGGAGCGCCAGGGCGTAAAGGCCGTCGAAGAGCGCATTGCCGGTGCGAACCCGGGGGTGTCCCTGAGGCTCGGAAAAAACGATCCGGTGATCCGCCGGTTTGTTATCCCGCAATTCCGCGGTGCTGGTCAACTCGTAGGTGCGGAAGTCGCCCGGTTCAATCACAGACAGCGTGGCCTGCGCGCCGTCTTCGGCCAAAGTCGCGCTGTTTTGCGCCATGGCGCAGACCATTCCCAACCCCGCACCGGCAATGAGTGCTCCCGTTAAAACTGTGTTCATCAATATCGCGCATCCGATTATGCGGAATTGCCGCGTTTCCGCGCTTGATCCTTCCACAAGAGAGGTCCCAGCAGAAGAAGTCCCGCAAACAGCAGGCCCCGCGGCTCGGGCACCGTCGTGATGTCCAACGCATAACTCTCGATTTCACTTTGGCCGCCCCCCGATACCGCGTCCACCACATATAGCGTCCATGTTCCGTTGGGGTTCAATCCCGTGAATGAATTCAGTGTCTGCGCACCCGGACTCGTGTCAAAGCTTGACGGCGCGGACAGCGGACTGATTGCGCTCCCATCCGGCTGCCAGGTCCCGGTTAATTGGCCGTCGCCATTGATGTTGTGGCTGGGGATGTTTTGATAAAAATGCACGTTGTTGGCGGCGGAGGAACTGAGGGTGATGTCGAAACCCGAATCCCCGTAGCCGAACGCGCTGCTGGTGGGCGTGGTGAAGCCGACACCCACGCGGTTGAGCAAGGTCACTATTACATTGTCGTAGGTCAAATACGCGTACAAACTGCCATTGTAACCGCCGGTGATATCCAGGTTCACCGAGATACTGGTGATATGCCCTGATTCTCCGCTCAGTGTTTCCGAGTCGCTCCAGCCGGAGAGGTTGCCTACGGGAATATTGTCGCCGTTGGCAAAGCCACTGCTGCTAAAAGAATTATCGTATGTGGTAAACTGGCCTGGCGCGTTCATCGAACAGCCGAACAACAGGGCCAGAATAAGTTTGGGGGTTTTCATGGTCAATCAGGGTGTGGCGGTACGGTAATAGCGGCTGCTGTAATTCGTGGCATTCAGGTCGGTGTATTGGAACAGCCCGTCCGCCCCCGCCGTATTAGTGCTCAAGGTCGTCCAAGTGATCGGCGGAGGACTCAAGCTGGTGGTGGCCTGAATCAGGTAAGAGAATCCGGGTATCCCGGCAAAGCCAATCGTCACCGTCCCGTTGCCATTGGTGCTTATGCCGGTGATATTCACCGAAGGGCCATTGGAGGCGGGCTGGATTGTCACCATGACCGTACCGGTGGTGGCAACGCCGTAGGTGTCCGCCACCGTGTAACTGAAAGTGTCCGTGACATTGCCGTTGATGGCGGGCGGACTGTAAAAGATATGGAGGGCATTGGTATAAATGGTGGCGCCATTGGTGCTGCTGGCGCTGACCGCCACCAATGAAAGGGGATCATCATATACGTCTGTGGCGTTGGCCATTAAATCACTGATCGCAATGATCAGACCGAGGTTCTGCGCACGGCTGAAGGTGGCCAGACCGGCCACCGGCGGCGTATCGATGAACTCGACCAGGCTGTTGGTGCTGCCGACGATGTTGGCGTTGCCCGCATAATCAGCCTCATTGGTATGGTAGCCGCGCGCGAGCGAACTAATGCCGGCGCTGACAGCCACGCCATTGCTCAGAGTGACCGGGCTGCCAAACGGGGAGCCGTCTATTCGGAACAGCACCGTGCCGGATGGCACTGCCAGGCTCGGAGCCAGTGTGCTCAACGTGGCGGTGAAGGTGATGTTACTTCCTGAATCAGCCGGGTTGGCCGAGGAAGAAACGACACTGGTCGAAAGGGCGTTGGTCACCGTCACTGTGAACGCATAGTTCGTGCTGGTGCAGCCCGTGGAACTATGATTGACTGTCAACATGCCGTTATAGACATTGGTCCCGGCTGCGATTGGCACCATCAAAATGATCGGGCTGGCAGGCAGGGCGGTCAGCGCCACATTGGAAAAGCCCGCCGCTTGGGCAGTGGGATCGTAGGAAATGCTGTATCCGTCCGGAGTCCCCGATGTCGCGGTGTAGGGAAGGCTGGCATTGGTCGAGCTGTAGTAAGCCAGAACCGGACTTGCCCCCAGGGTGATCGTCGGCAATGGGTTAACCGTCACGGTCCCCGAACCGGTGTTGGCGCAACCCGTCGTGCCGGAGGCCACCGTGACCGTGTAAGTTGTCGTCGACGCCGGCGACACCGTGATGGACGCCGTGGTCGCCCCGCCCGGACTCCACAGATAACTCGGACTGCCGGCGCTGGTTGTCGCCGTCAAAGTGGCTGGAGAACCCGCGCACACCGTGGCCGAGTTCACGCTCACCGACGGCAGTGGGTTAACCGTCACGGTCCCCGAACCGGTGTTGGCGCAACCCGTCGTGCCGGAGGTCACCGTAACCGTGTAAGTTGTCGTCGACGCCGGCGACACCGTGATGGACGCCGTGGTCGCCCCGCCCGGACTCCACAGATAACTCGGACTGCCGGCGCTGGTTGTCGCCGTCAAAGTGGCTGGAGAACCCGCGC
>Ga0326727_10018654_pt1 | contig 14116 bp, 9 predicted proteins | sample MB2enrmetagenome_FD_207643 | JGI IMG/M metagenome (GOLD analysis project Ga0326727, IMG submission 207643) | Lab enriched peat soil microbial communities from McLean, Ithaca, NY, United States - MB29MY | ecosystem: Environmental > Terrestrial > Soil > Wetlands > Peat | place: USA: New York...
TGCGGCCGAAACTGTCGGTCAGCCGGCCTTCTTCCATGATCTGCAAGAGCATGTTGAAGACGTCGGGGTGGGCCTTCTCGATCTCGTCCAGCAGCACGACGGCGTAAGGGCGGCGGCGGATCTTCTCGGTCAATTGCCCGCCTTCCTCGTAGCCTACGTAGCCCGGCGGCGCCCCGATCAGCCGGCTGACGTTGTGCTTCTCCATGTACTCGCTCATGTCGATCTGGATCAGGGCGTCGGCGTCGCCGAACATGAACTCGGCCAGGGCCTTGGCCAAGAGGGTCTTGCCGACCCCGGTCGGGCCGGCGAAGACGAAGCAGCCGGTGGGCCGCTTGGGGTCCTTCAGCCCGCTGCGGCTGCGGCGGACCGCCTTCGAGACCGACTTGATCGCCTCGTCCTGGCTGACCACCCGATTGTGCAGCTCCTCCTCCATCTTCATCAGCCGCATCGAGTCCTCGACGGTCATGCGGGTCAGGGGGATGCCGGTCATCTTGGAGACCACTTCGGCGATCACGTCCCCGTCGACCACGCCGTCGGTGGCGCGGGATTTCTCGCGCCACTCGTGGGTGATCATCTGCTTCTTCTTCTTCAGCTTGTCGGCTTGGTCGCGCAGCGCGGCGGCCTTCTCGAAGTCCTGGTTGGCAACCGCCTCTTCCTTCTCGCGGTTGAGGTTCTCCACCTCGTCGTCGATTTCCTTCAGGTCGGGCGGGCGGGTCATCGACTTCAGGTGCACGCGGGCCCCCGCTTCGTCGATCACGTCGATCGCCTTGTCCGGCAGGCAACGGCCGGTGATGTAGCGGCCGGAAAGCTCCACCGCCGCGTCGATGGCGTCGTTGGTGATCTGCACGTGGTGGTGCTGCTCGTAGCGGTCGCGGAGCCCCTTGAGGATCTCGATCGTCTCGGCCTTGGTCGAGGGCTCGACCATGACTACTTGGAAGCGGCGGTCCAGCGCGCTGTCCTTCTCGATGTACTTGCGATATTCGTCCAGCGTGGTGGCGCCGATGCACTGGATCTCGCCGCGGGAGAGGGCCGGCTTGAGCACGTTCGAGGCGTCGATGGCCCCTTCCGCCCCGCCCGCCCCCACCAGGGTGTGCAGCTCGTCGATGAACAGGATGGTATTCTTGGCGCGGCGGACTTCGTTCATCACCGCCTTGATCCGCTCCTCGAACTGCCCGCGGTACTTCGTCCCGGCGACCATCATCGCCAGGTCCAGGACCACGATCCGCCGGTCGGCCAGCAGTTCGGGCACATCGCCGTTGACGACGCGCTGCGCGAAGCCCTCGACGATGGCGGTCTTGCCTACCCCCGCCTCACCCAGCAGCACGGGGTTATTCTTGGTGCGGCGGCCGAGGACCTGCATCGTCCGCTCGATTTCCTTTTCGCGGCCGATCACCGGATCGAGCTTGCCTTGGCGGGCCAGCTCGGTCAGGTCGCGGCCGAAGCTGTCCAGCGCGGGCGTCTTCGACTTGCCGGCCCGCGGGGCCTCGCCCCCCGGGGCGGCGCCGGAGGCCAGGCCGCCGGTCCGCTCCGAGCCCTCGGCCCCCTCCATGCCGTGGCCCAGCAGGCTGAGCACCTCCTCGCGGACCTCTTCCAGCTTCAGGCCGAGGTTCATCAGCACCTGAGCCGCCACCCCCTCCTGCTCCCGCAACAGCCCCAGCAGGATGTGCTCGGTGCCGACGTAGTTGTGCCCCAGGTTCCGCGCCTCTTCCATCGAATACTCGATGACCTTCTTGGCCCGCGGCGTCTGCGGCAGCTTGCCCATGGTCACCATGTCCGGGCCGCTCTGCACGAGCTTCTCCACCTCCAGGCGGATCTTGCGCAGATCGACCTCGAGGTTTTTCAGCACGTTGGCCGCTACCCCGCTGCCCTCCTTGATCAGCCCCAGCAGGATGTGCTCGGTGCCGATGTATTCGTGGTTGAACCGCTGGGCCTCTTGATTAGCCAGTTGCATGACCTTCCGGGCGCGGTCGGTGAATCGCTCGTACATGAAGAATCTCCGTGTTGGTTATTGGCTACGCCGCGCTAGGTTTGGCATCCTCGGGTGCGGCCGCCGTGCGGCGTGCCTCCGTCAGCAATTCTCCTTCGCGGCGAATCTCCAGAGCCCACCGGTCGGCACCGTCCCGACGCACCAAGTCGTTGAGTTGCCGGGTGGCTTCGTCGAACCGCTTGGTGTGCCGGAGCAACGTCGCCAGCAGCAGCCGGGCGTCCAGGTCGTGGGAATCGTGCTGCAACAGTCTGCCCACCAGCCGCTCGGCCTCGATCCAGTTTCCTTTCAAATAAGCGTCCAGCAGGTGCTCGAACGCCTCGGCCTCGGGGTTGCTGCGGCGCGCCTCCTGCCGCCGGTACCACCATGCCGAAAAGCCTCCGGCAGCGATCCACGAAACGCCTACGAACACCCAACAGATTATACGCAGTTGACGGTCGATCAGGTCGGTCCACACGAAGCTGCTCAGGAGCGCCGCGTTCAGTAGGACGGCCCCGGCCATCGCGGCGGCCAGGCCGGTCCAACTTCCCCGCTCTGCCACCTGCGGCAATCCGGGCCACAAATAAGCCGCCCACGGCATCCTGCGCATCGGCGTTGGCTCCCTCCCGGCTTGGCGGTGGCGCTGGCACCCCTGGTCAGCCACGGAATTGTAGCTCCCAAAGAAGGTTGAATCAAGGTAGCTAAACGGAAGCTAACCGGAAGGGAGGTGAGAGGTTAGGATTGCCAGGAAAGAAGTTGCACCGCCCCAAAGCCCCCGGATTGCATCCGGGGGTCATGGCCCGCGGGTTTTGCGCAGCGGAATCGCCGCGCTAGTTGCAAATAGCGCATCCGGATTGTCAGGAAAGGCTTGGTGTGCGACACTTTACTACACACAGCCTAACGCAAGACGTTATCGTGGCAAATGTTATGCTGAAGCATGACCCACACACTGGCCGCCAGCCATAATCCTGCCATGCCCCCCAACGGTGCGGATGCTGCCCCTGGTGGGGACGCCCTCCATGCCCTGCGGGTCCTCGACGCTGCGGCCAATCGGGCTCGGGAGGGACTCCGCGTGGTGGAGGACTACGTCCGCTTTGTCTTGGACGACCGGCATTTGACCGAACTCGGCAAGCGGCTCCGCCACGATCTGGCGGCGGTGGTCGACCAAGTGCCTTTGGCCCATCGCTTGGCCGCGCGGGAGACCCAGGCAGACGTTGGCACCCTCGTGAGCACGCCTTCCGAGCAGCACCGCGACCGTCTGGCCGGGGTGCTGGCGGCCAACTGCCTGCGGTTGGAAGAAGCCCTGCGAAGTCTGGAGGAGTTCGGCAAATTAGTCCGCCCGGACTTGGCGGCCGGGTTCGAACAGCTCCGTTACCGGGCCTACACGTTTCAGCGTGCGATCGAGACGACCCGCTGCGGCCTGGACCGGCTGGCTTCCGCCCGGCTGTTGGTGCTGCTGGATAGCCGGCCCTCGTTGGCCGAATTCGAGGCCCTGGCCCGGCGCATCGTCCAGGCCGCCGCCGACATGATTCAGCTCCGCGATAAACAATTGACGGACCGGCAGTTGATCGAGCGGGGACGGCTCTTGCGGGCCATCACCCGCGGCCAGAACACCTTGCTGGTGATCAACGACCGGCCGGACCTGGCCGTTCTGCTCCGCGCCGACGGCGTTCACCTGGGACAGGAGGACCTTTCGGTCAAGGATGCCCGCTCGATCGTCGGCCCGGACCTGCTCGTCGGCGTTTCAGTCCACACACCCGAGCAGGCCCGTCAGGCGGTCCTCGACGGGGCCAATTACCTGGGCGTGGGGCCCACGTTCCCTTCCGGCACCAAACATTTCGCCGAATTCCCCGGGCTGGAGTTGCTGCGGGCCGTGGCGGCCGACATCCGTCTGCCTGCCTTCGCCATCGGCGGGATCGACCAGCACAACCTGCCCGAAGTGCTGGCAACCGGCTTCCGGCGGATCGCCGTGGCCGGTGCGGTCCTCTCCGCCCCGGACCCCCAAACGGCCACCGCTGGCCTCCTGGCCGTGCTAGGAGGGATTGGGGATTAGGGATTGGAGATTCTTGGTCCATGGCCCGTGGTCCGTTGCAACTGACAACTGACAACTAACAACTGACAACTGGCAACTGACAACTGCCCCCAATCCCCATGCCCTACGAAGTCGAGCAGAAATTCCCCATCGCCGACCTTTCCACCGTCGCCGAGCGGATCGCGGCCCTGGGCGCCGCCCTCTCGCCGCCGCAGGAGGAGGTCGATCTGTACTTTGCCCATCCCTCGGTGGACTTCGCCAAGACGGACGAAGCCCTGCGGCTGCGGCGAAAGGGGGAAGCCAACTCCCTCACCTACAAGGGGCCGAAGCTCGACGCCACCACCAAGACCCGGCGGGAGATCGATCTGCGGCTGGAGCCCGGCAAGACCGCGATGGACTCCTGGGCGGCTCTGTTGGCGGCCCTCGGTTTTACCCCGGTGGCCGAAGTGCGAAAAACCCGCCGCAAGGCCCTCATCCCCTGGCAAGGCCGGCAGGTCGAGGCCTCGCTGGACACGGTCGATCGGCTGGGCACTTTCGTCGAGTTGGAGCTGATCGCCGAGGCCGACGGGATCGAGCCCGCCAAGGCCTGCCTGGCGTCGCTGGCCGCGGCCCTGGGCCTTTCCGCCAGCGAGCGCCGCAGCTACCTCGAACTCCTCTTGGGCCGCCCCGCCGCCCGCCAGCGGCAGTGACATAGGGGCCGACAGTAGTGTCACCCCCGACCCTTCACGGCCTTCGCACCACTCGCTGCCACTCTCCGGGGAAGGAGGCTCCGGCCGCCGGATATTGGCGGATCGCCTGGGGCGGTTTCAAGCGCGAAGCCATTGGCGAACGTGGCAATGGCCCAAAGTTCCAAGAGTTCTCACAAGACTTTCATTGCTCGCGATTGCCGGCCCTTTCACTACAAGTCGGCTTCGTCGTGAGGGTCATAAACGCGAATGCGGCCCGGTTCCACGATCCACAATACCCCCGTTAGGGGCCTGGCGGTGAGGTCGGCGAGCACGCTCTCCAGCGTTGCCTTGATTGCTGGTAAGACCGCGCGGGGTGGGCGAATCACGACGATTCCTTCCGTCCCCTCCGGCGGAAACCGGAAGGGGCTGGCAAAGTCCAGGTCCAACGTAATCAGCGTCCGGCCCGTTTGCCGGCATGTGTCATAGATCGTCTCGTCGGGGCTGCCGGATAGGCGCTCGGCCCGCACCGTGTCCACGTCGTGGCCGCCTTGGGCCAAGAGCGGCACCAGCCGGATATCGAAGTTCTCGTCCAACTTGAATCTCATGATTTGACGGGCTCCGGCGGCAGTGGGATGATCCGCTCGCGTGTCATCTCCGCGGCGAAGGCCAGGGCAGCGCGGATGTCCTCCGGTTGCAACTGCGGGTAGGCCTCAACGAGGTCCGTTTCCGAAACTCCTTCGGCCAAGTTGTCCACGATGAGCGAAACCCAGATCCGCGTACCCCGGATGCAGGGCTTTCCGAAACAGACGTTCGGGTCAATCGAAATCCGCTTGAGCAGTTCTTCACGTTTGATCATGCCAAATCTCACAGATTGAAGGACTTTGTCCGGCACGCCCGGGTTCACGTTCGGCGCTGGCCAAATGGGCACAGGAACGCCCTGCCGAAACAGGCGAAGCAAGAAAAATAGAACCCCACACGAGGCCCCTCGGCTGACTTTGCGGGGAGTAAATGGTATTTGTACTATTGGCCATTCTGCGGCCTCGGAGAACAGCGGATCACCTGGCCCGGTTTCAAGCCTCGCAAAGCGGGTATCAGGAGCGGAGCCGCCCCGACGACAAGCGCCGACCTGGCCCCACGATTCTGGCCGCGTGATTCCGCCCACAGTCGGATTACTCGCACTCCGCTTCGGCGCGGGCGGCCTCCTCGAAAGCCGACCAATCCCGGCTGTGCTCCGTGAGCGGCATCGGGCCCTCCGAGTCGAGACCGGCTTCGTGGCACAGGTGCTCCAGGAAGCCGTCCCGCTTCTTCAATGATACGTCGTCTTGAAGTTGGTTGGACTCTGCGAGATACCACGCCTTCGTCTTTAGCACGACCTTTTTGTAGAAGCTCTCGGCTTCCGTGGTCAACGTCGGCGGCGCGTGCTTATTCAGTTTGTAGCCATAACCCGCCGCCAGATAATCGCATCGCTGGTAAAGATGCATGACCGCGAGATAAAACAGCATGTGCCTGACCGCCGGTTTTACAAAAATGCTGTGGGTTTGTTCGTTGTCATGGGCCGGGCATGCCAGATAATTCCTGAGGCCGTTTTTCGCCGCCTTGAAGGCATTGAAGGCCCAAATCGCGTCATGGACGTGGTTTGGAACTTCCCCGTCAAAGACCTCGTCGTGACTCTTCTTGTCGTTGAAAACCTCGGACGGTTTGGCGGCGAGTTGGAGGTTCCTGCGGCAAAGGGATATCAATTGGCCAAGGTCCTGGACCGTGATCTTCGTATGGTTTGTGTTGTAGTAGCGAGAGATTGCCTCGGCGTTCTTCATGTATGCGTCGAACTTGCCCTTTTGCCGCTCATAGAAAACGCCCTTTGCTTCAAATGCGTTCTCGATTTCGATGTGGATCGGGTCGTTCGAGAACAATTGCCAGCTTTCGATCGGATTCTGGCGATTATTGCAGTTGGCTATCTCACGAACCTGCGCATCGTTGGCGGCAACCACGATCTTTGTCAAAACGGGGATTGCGCAGAAACGGGCGATCCTGTCGGCGGACTTCTTCTTCTCCAGTTCCCTGAGGTAGCGATCGGCGATGTTGATCGTCTGGCAGCCGTTAATGACATATGGCGATTGTAGCTGGTGAATCCCAGCGGTGGGCGAGCGATGCTCGGACGCCGTTAATGTTATCCCCACATGATAGAAGGGGAAAATGGCCGGGTCGAGCTCGTCGGCGCGTCCGCCGTCGCAAATTCGGTCAAGTGTGTTTTGGAGCGGATGTTCGAGACGAACGCGGGACTCCTTGGTGTCGAGGTACAGGCGAACGTTCTTGTCAAACAGGTTGTTGCCGCGTGTTCGGAACAACTCCACCAGGCTTGAAAGACGCAGGTACACAATATGCAGTTTTGTGCGCTTCCCGACCTGGATTACGCCGTCCGGGTGTCCACACAACTCATACCAGGAACCCGGGGCTACAACCGGCGTCAGGTTGTAACTTTGGGGCTGCACGTCCAATCGACCATTCCGTTGCGCGATATACTCGTTGAGTGGCGAGTTACCCAGATCACCCCGGCATTCGTCGAACTCGGAGCAGTCCTCCAGCTCGTTCGGGTTGAACGGGCTGATAAGGTAGAATAAGATGGCACAGATCCTCTCCCGGTTCTCATGGAGGCATCGAGCAAGATTGCGAATGGCCGGGTTGGTCGCCTTGCCTTCCAACTCGCCTGTCTTAAGGACGGTGGCGATCCAATCGCTGGCCTGTACGAGGCCCTCAAACCCTTTGAGCACCGTGCCTTTGCTCCACGAAAGCTTGCTCTGGTACACAAAGAGTGTCCCATTCGCTGGCTCGAAGTGCCAGCCGTCGATTCCTTTGTCGTTGGCGCCATGCGAGGTTCGGTCCTGTGCCGCGGCAAGGTCGAGTCGGTGGGTGTACATCATGTGGATCGTCGTGATGATGTGCTCATCCTGGTCCTGAACCCCGTGCTTGGTTCTGAAGGAGACAACGTGTTTGAGGATCACTTCCCTGTCCGTCATTTGGGTGCCCTCCGACATCGTGATGCCGTCTGTCCGCAGTTGGTGAGCCGCCGCTTCACTCCCCCCCAGTTTACTTGGCGGCTTGACGCGGTCAAGGGGGGCCGGAAACCTGGGCAGTGGGTGCTCTGGGCAACCCGGGGTACCCGCGTAGCGGGTCGGTGGGCCGGCGGGTTGGCGGGCCGTGGGGTCCCGTTCGCTCCGCCCAGAGCCGTGCCACCTTTTTCGGCCATGATGGTGCTCACTCGGACTTGGGGGCAGTTTGGGCTTGGGTTTGCCGGCAAGGTAGTTTTGGTGGGTGGCGGACGACCCTGCGGCCCGACTTGGCTTCAAGCTGGCGACGGCCGGCGTTAAGCGGCGTGGTCAGAGGCCGCGCCCCAACGCGGTGTCGCGCCAACAGGCTGGGCAGGCTCACGCAAGCGTGAGCACGGCACCTGCGCGAAATGAATCGGTCCTACCAGGCGAAGTGGGCGAATGCCTTGTTGGCGTCGGCCATGCGGTGCACGTTCTCGCGGCGGGTGACGGCGGCGCCCTCGCGGTTGTAGGCGGCCATCAGTTCGGCGGCCAGCTTCTCGTGCATCGGCCGGCCCTTCTTCTCGCGGCAGGCCATCAGGATCCAGCGGATGGCCAGCGACTGCTGCCGGTTCTTGCTCACCTGCATCGGCACCTGGTACGACGCCCCGCCGACCCGCTTCGAGCGGACCTCGATGTTCGGCTTGACGTTTTCCACCGCCGTGGTGAAGACCGCCAGCGGTTCCGCGTCCTTGATCTTCTCGGCGATGATGTCCAGGGCACCGTAGAAGACGTGCTGGGCGACGCTCTTCTTGCCGTCCCACATCATGCAGTTCATGAACTTGCTGGCCAGGATCGAGCCGTATTTGGGATCCGGGACGAGCGTTTTCTTGCTGGCGGTGATTCGGCCCATAGGAAGGGATTAGGGATTGGGGATTAGGGATTGGAGGGGCGAGGGCCAGGGCGGGATTCTTCTAATCCCCAATCCCTAATCCCCAATCCCTCTCTTATCTTACGACTTCTTGGCTCCGTAGCGGCTGCGGGACTGCTTGCGGCCGTCGACTCCCAGGGTGTCCAGGGCGCCGCGAACGACCTGGTAGCGGACGCCCGGCAGGTCGCGGATTCGCCCGCCGCGCACGAGCACGATCGAGTGCTCCTGCAGGCTGTGTCCCTCGCCGGGGATGTACACGGTCACTTCCTTGCCGTTGGAGAGCCGTACACGGGTGATCTTGCGCAGGGCGGAGTTCGGCTTCTTGGGGGTCATGGTCTTGACCTGGAGGCACACGCCCCTCTTTTGGGGGCATCGCTCCAGAACGGGGGCCTTACTCGAGGTCCGCTGCACGCGCCGCCTTTTTCGGACTAACTGGTTGATGGTCGGCATAAATGGCCCAAGTTGGAACTTAGATGGCCGCGGATAGCCGCGAACCCTTTATTTTGTCCGTTTTCGGCCCGGTGTCAATGGGGTCACGCTACTCCGCCTCGCCCGGCTCCTCCTGGGCGGGCTCGCTGGTGGCCAGCAGGGCATCCAGCGGGCTGGCCCCGGGCTCAGGGGAGGCAACGGCCGGGCCCTCCGCCGCCGGGGCCGCCAGGGGCTCTTTGGCGCCTTCCAGCAGCGGGAAGTGCCGCGCCAGCACGTCTTCCTTCTCCGGGGCAAGCCGTTCGAGCGCGGCTGGCCGGATGCGGACCTCCGAATCCTGGTAGGTGCGGAAACCGGTCCCGGCCGGGATGAGGTGCCCCAGGATGACGTTCTCCTTCAGCCCGACCAGGCGGTCGATCTTGCCGGCCAGGGCCGCCTCGGTAAGGACCTTGGTGGTCTCCTGGAAGCTGGCGGCGGAGATGAAGCTGGAACTCTGCACGGCGGCCTTGGTGATGCCCAGCAGTTGGGTGCTGGCGGTGGCCGGTTTGGGCCGCACGCCCTTGGCCGGCTCGCCGCCGAGGGCCTCGATCTGGGCGTTGGTCTGGTCGAGGGTCTCGGTGGGCACGATCGCTCCCTCGGCGAAGTCGCTGTCGCCCTTGGCGGTGATCTTCAAGCAATGGCCCAGCTCCTGGTTGACCGTGCGGAATTCGAACTTGTCCATGACGGCGCCGGGCAGAAGGTTGGTGTCGCCGGTGGTTTCCACGCGGACCTTGCGGAGCATTTGCGCGACGATGATCTCGATGTGCTTGTCGTTGATCTCGACGCGCTGGCTGCGGTAGACGTTCTGGATTTCGCGGACGAGATACTGCTGCACGGCTTCTTCGCCGGAGATGCGGAGGATGTCGTGGGGCACCAGGGGGCCGTCCACGAGGGCCTCGCCGGCGCGGACGAAGCTGCCCGCGTGTACGCGCAGGTGCTTGCCGTGGGAGACGAGGTGTTCGCGCTCGATGCCGCTTTCGCTGCGGACGATGATGGTCCGCTTGCCGCGGCGCTTCTCGCCCAGCAGCTCCACCGTGCCGTCGATCTCGGCGATGACGGCGGGGTCCTTGGGCTTGCGGGCCTCGAAGATCTCGGTGACGCGGGGCAGGCCGCCGGTGATGTCCTGCGTGCCGGCCACCTCGCGGGGCGTCTTGGCCAGCAGCGTCCCGGCCGAAACCGTGCTGCCCTCGGCCACTTCGATGTGCGCCTTCTCGGGGAGGTAGTAGAAGTCGAGGATCTTGCCGCTGCCTTCTTCGAGCACGATCTGCGGGTGCAGGTCGCCCTTGTGCTCCATGACCATCATGCGGACGTGGCCGCTGGGGTCCTTCTCCAGCCGCATGGTCTCGCCTTCGATGACGTCCTCGAAGCGGATCTTGCCGCCGACCTCGGCGAGGATGGGGATGGCGTGCGGGTCCCACTGGCAGAGGACCATGCTCGGCTGGACCTGCTGGTTCTCGCTGACCGAGAGGATGGCGCCCGCGGGGACCTCGTATTTTTCCAGCTCGCGGTCCTTGGGGTCCAGCACGAGGATCTCGCCGTTGCGGGTCAGCACGACCTGCTGGCCGGCATCGTTGCGCACGACCTTCATGCGGGTGAACTTCACTACGCCTTCCTTCTTGGCGCGGATCTCGCTTTCTTCGACGTGCCGGGCGGCCGTGCCGCCGATGTGGAACGTCCGCATGGTCAACTGCGTGCCCGGCTCGCCGATCGACTGCGCGCCGATGATCCCCACCGCCATGCCCTCCTCGACCAGGTTGCCGGTGGAGAGGTCCATGCCGTAGCACAGGGCGCAGACGCCCAGCGGGGCGTCGCAGGTCATCGGGCTGCGGACCTGGATCCGCTCCAGTCCCATTTCCTCGACCTTGTGGGCGATGTCGGTGGTGATCAGATCGTTCTCGCGGACGATCACCTCGTCGGTGATGGGGTTGACGATGTTGGCGCGGCTGACGCGGCCGCGGATCGAGTCGGCCAGGCTGACCTCGACCTTCTCGCCGCGGTAGATCACGCCCTTGGTGATGCCTTGGGTCGTGCCGCAGTCGTTGATGGTGACCACCACGTTCTGGGCGACGTCAGCCAGTTTGCGGGTGAGATAGCCGGAGTCGGCCGTTTTCAGGGCGGTGTCGGCCAGTCCTTTGCGGGCCCCGTGCGTCGAGCTGAAATACTCCAGCACGCTCAGGCCCTCGCGGAAGTTGGCCTTGATCGGCGTCTCGATGATCTTGCCCGACGGCTTGGCCATCAACCCCCGCATCCCGGCCAACTGGCGGATCTGTTCGACGCCGCCGCGGGCACCGGAGTGCGCCATGAGATAGATCGGGTTGATGTAATCGGGGAAGCGGCGGTCGTTCTCCAACTCCTGCATCATTTCCGTGGTGATCTGCTCGCGGGCGTGGGTCCAGGCGTCCAGCACCTGGTTGTAGCGCTCTCCCTCGGTGATGATGCCCCGCTGGTAGAGCTTGTGGATCCGCAGCACCGCCTTCTCGGCGTTGGCGATGATCTTCGACTTGTTGGGGGGCGTGATCAAGTCGTCGGTGGCGAAGCTCAGGCCGCTCAGGGTGCTCTGGCGGAAGCCGATGCGGTTCATCGTGTCCAGCAGGTCGATGGTCTTCCGCCGACCGAGGATTTCATAGCAGTCGGAGATGACCGTTGCCAGGTCGGCCGAGCGGAGGGGTGTGTTGTAGAAGGGCAGGCCCGTCGGCAGCATCGCGTTGAAGAGCACGCGCCCCACGGTGGTGTGCACCAGCGCACCGGGGGCCACCGGGGCCTCGCCCTTGACCTGCCGGCCCTCGGGCAGGCGTATCTCGATCGCCGCGTGCGTGGCCACCTTGCCCAGCGAGTAGGCCAAGTACAGCTCGTCGAACGAGGCGAACCGCAGGCCATCGCCCTTCGCGTTCGCCAGCGGCGCGGTCATGTAGTAGCAGCCCATGACGACGTCCTGCGAGGGGCTGATGATCGGCGCGCCGTTGGCCGGGCTGAAGATGTTGTTCGTGGACATCAACAGCGTGTGCGCCTCGACCTGGGCCTCGATCGACAGCGGCAGGTGCACCGCCATCTGGTCGCCGTCGAAGTCGGCGTTGAAGCCCTTGCACACCAGCGGGTGCAGCTTGATCGCGTTGCCCTCGACCAGCACCGGCTCGAAGCCCTGGATGCCCATGCGGTGCAGCGTCGGGGCGCGGTTCAGCAGCACGGGGTGGTCCTGGATCACCTCCTCGAGGATGTCCCACACCTCCTCGTCCTTCCGCTCGAGCATCTTCTTGGCGCTCTTGATGGTGTCGGCGTGGCCCAACTCCTTCAGCCGCCGGATGATGAACGGCTGGTAGAGCTCCAGCGCGATCTTCTTGGGCAGCCCGCACTGGTGCAGCCGCAGCGCCGGGCCGACCACGATCACGCTCCGCGCCGAGTAGTCGACGCGCTTGCCCAGCAGGTTCTCGCGGAAGCGGCCCTGCTTGCCCTTGATCATGTCGGTCAGCGACTTCAAGGGGCGGTTGCTGGAGCCCAGCACCGGCCGCTTGCAGCGGTTGTTGTCGAACAGGGCGTCCACCGACTGCTGCAGCATCCGCTTCTCGTTGCGGATGATCACCTCGGGGGCGTTCAGGTCCACCAGCTTCTTCAAGCGGTTGTTACGGTTGATGATCCGCCGGTAGAGGTCGTTCAGGTCGCTGGTGGCGAAGTTGCCCGAGTCCAAGAGCACCAGCGGGCGGAGGTCGGGGGGGATCACGGGGATCACGTCCAACACCATCCATTCCGGCCGGTTGTCGCTGTCGCGGATGGCCTCGACGATCTTCAGGCGGTTGATCAGGTCCTTCTTCCGCTGCTTGGAGGCCGTCTCCGACAGCTCCACCCGCAGCTCCTGGGAGAGCTTCACCAGGTCCAGCTCGGTCAGGAGCTTGCGGACCGCCTCGGCGCCCATGTCGGCGTCGAAGGCGCTGTCGCCGTAGAGCCGGCGGGCCTCGCGGTACTCCTCCTCGGTCAGCAGTTGCTGGGGCTTCAGCGGCGTGTCGCCGACCCGCGTGACCACGTAATCCTGGAAGTAGATGACCTTTTCCAGGCTCGTGGTCTTCATCGCCAGCAGGGCCCCCAGCCGGCTGGGCATGGCCTTGAAGAACCAGATGTGCACCACCGGCGCGGCCAGCTCGATGTGGCCCATCCGCTTCCGCCGCACCCGGCTGTGGGTGATCTTCACGCCGCAGCGGTCGCAGATCATCCCCTTGTACTTCATGCCGCGGTACTTCCCGCAGGAGCACTCCCAGTCCTTCTCCGGTCCGAAAATCCGCTCGCAGAACAGGCCGTCCTTCTCGGGGCGATAGGTGCGGTAGTTGATCGTCTCCGGCTTCTTGACTTCGCCGAAGGACCAACTGCGGATGTCGTGCGGGCGGGCCAGGCTGATCTTGACCGCCGTGTAGTCGTTGATCCGGTCGTAGGTCGTTTCGCCGATACTCACTGCGCGGACTCCTTGTTCCCGGTTCACACGCGGGTTTTCTCGAGCTGCATGTTCAGCCCGAGGCCGCGGATCTCGTTGGTCAATACGTCGAAGCTGGCCGGGGTGCCGGCCTCCAGCGTGTTTTCGCCCTTGACCATGGACTCGTAGATTTTCGTGCGCCCTTCCACGTCGTCGCTCTTGACGGTCAGCAGCTCCTGCAAGATGTAGGCCGCCCCGTAGGCCTCCAGCGCCCAGACTTCCATCTCCCCGAAGCGCTGGCCGCCGAAGCGGGCCTTGCCCCCCAGCGGCTGCTGGGTGATGAGCGAATAGGGGCCGGTGCTGCGGGCATGGACCTTGTCGTCCACCAGGTGGTGCAGCTTCATCATGTAGATGTAGCCCACCGTGGAAAGCTGCTCGAAGGGCTCGCCGGTGCGGCCGTCGAAGAGTTGGGCCTTGCCGTGCTGGGGCAGGCCGGCCTCCCCCAGCGCCTTGCGGATGGCGGGCTCGTCGGCGCCGTCGAAAATCGGCGTGATCGCCTGGAATCCCAGCTTCGCCGCCGTCCAGCCCAAGTGCGTCTCCAGGATCTGCCCCACGTTCATACGGCTGGGCACGCCCAG